>Ga0134125_10002141_pt1 | contig 23657 bp, 14 predicted proteins | sample KB31751_FD_96464 | JGI IMG/M metagenome (GOLD analysis project Ga0134125, IMG submission 96464) | Terrestrial soil microbial communities with excess Nitrogen fertilizer from Kellogg Biological Station, Michigan, USA - KB3-175-1 | ecosystem: Environmental > Terrestrial > Soil > Unclassified ...
CAAGCAGATAGTTGTTAGAACGGCCACGGTTGCCATTGATGCTGAACGTACCAAACGATCCCGGCGAATCACTGTCGCCATTGGGATCAGAGCCTGCACCGGGAACCAGCGTCATGAGTTTTGCAAAATCACCGCCATTGACGGGGATATTCGACATCTGGGTCGAATTAATGGTTCCACCCATAGTGTTGCTCGTGGTCTCAATGAGAGGGACCTCGGCCGTTACCACCACTTCCTGCTTGACCTCGCCCGGATTCAATTGGAAATCCGCGCGCGTGCTGGCGGAAACAGCAACGACAATGCCGTTCAGGACCTTGGTGCCAAATCCTGTTCGCGATGCGCTCACGCTGTAGCTGCCCAGCGGCAACTCGTTCGCAGAGTAATTGCCCGCATCATCGGTTTTTACGATGCGTTGCAGCCCGGTGTCGGTGCTCTTGATGGTGACGTCCGCGCTGGCGATTGCGGCTCCTGCAGAATCAGTTACCGTTCCCTGGATGCCTCCGCGGAAGGTTTGTGCGGAAAGAGATGCCGTTAAACAAACAAGAAGAAATACCCAGTTGAATATCCTCATGGTTGTTCTGCCCCGGATTAGATTGAGCCTTCTTTGGTTGAGGATTATACGCCGCCGGCGCTAAGCGATTCGGGTAAACAAGCCGGCATTCTTCACTGTTTCAGTTCCTCGTCTCCAACGCTCGATGGACCAGGTTAATTAATGAGATTTTTCTCATCGCCGACACTTCATCCACGGGGTTTCCTCTTGAAACTATTACCTGCAATCTCAACTCGCTTCCGGGCGGACAGGCTTGGTTGTCAGAGTCAATGTGGCTGTCACCCAGGCTGCGAACATTTCCACCAGCGGGCCGGCAACTTTCCAGGGAACATTAAATCCAGGTAGATAGATCGTCCTCTGTGGCCTCTCTTTGGCGAGGGCGACGGCAGGACATCAATTCGCGCGTGGCTTCTTTCGTGCGGGACAGACATGAGCCGTTTCCGCAATTTTTAAGGCCTTCGGAGCCGAACTGGCAGCGATAAATTCTCCGCAAACGGTGCAATAAGAAGCGATCCTCTCGGACATACCCCGGACAGGCCGATGTTCAAAACGGCTGGATGAGGACTTTGAAACCATTGGCAAATGTGGAGTGCTGGCAGGGGACTATATCACCTATATGTGCTGCGTATTACAAAAATAGTCACATCCTATCGTATGCGATGCGCAGCCCGGCTTCTTCGCTTCCGTGCCTGCATACAATGGCCCAGTTTTCCCTGATCAGCAATTTTATCGAAAGGAAATTGGCCTCTGATCTTATGGAGCTAAGGGACTTACGTCGCAACATGATCTGTTTTTCCTGAAGCTTCTTTCTAATGTCAGTAGCTTGACTTATTGACGCTCTCTATCGCGAAGAATAGAATCCGAGCCATCCAGAGACTCACAACTGTGGATCAGCATTTGTGCAGCAATCTACAGGAGTTGTGGTTCGATCACCCCCAAGCAACCTTGATTTCTCGATTTGCCGGAGTACTATGCTCAGAACTCTTATTGATCACCTGTTTTTAGGCTTCTGTTTTGTGCTTTGTCTTTCCGTAGCTTCAATCGCCCAGCAAAGACCCGTGATCTCCGGGCCGGTTGACAGCTCGTCTCGCGCGATCATCTCAGGCTCAAAATACCCGCTTGCGCAGCCACAATTTGACGCTGGTGAGATGGATCCCGGCACACGATTCGATCGCATGCTGCTGGTTCTCGGCTCGTCGCAGCAGCAGGAGAAGGATCTACAGGATTTCCTTGTCAGCCAACAGGATAAAACCTCACCCAACTATCATCATTGGCTCACTCCGGAACAATTTGGACAGAAGTTTGGCCCCGCTCCACAGGATATTGCCACGGTGAAAGCCTGGCTCGCGCAACAGGGCTTCACCGTGAATTCAGTAGCCCGCAGCGGAAGATGGATTGAATTTTCCGGTACTTCAGGGCAGGCAGAGCGCGCTTTCGACACCTTGATGCGTTACTACAACACGGGCCAGGGCAGTCATGTGGCGAATGCCACTGAAATTTCGGTTCCGGCAGCCATGGTGCCTGTAGTACGCGGGGTAGTTTCTCTGCAGAACTTCTTCAAGAAACCGACGCTTACGCGATACTTCCTGGCGAAACCGAATGGTGATGGCACTTACACCTCAATCAGCCCCGACGCTACTTTCACCGGCGGCGTCCACGCTTTGACTCCTGGCGATTACGCCAGTATCTATGATCTTTCGTCCTTGTACGCAGCCACGCCAACACCGCTCAATGGGACAGGTACCACAATTGCCATTGTCGCCCGAAGCGACGCAAATCCGACAGACTTCCTCGAGTTCAGGCAACTGACCGGTCTGCCGCCTAAAGCCGTCTCAAACACGGTGACGCTGCCTCCTGATCCGGGTTTTGATCCCAACAATGGCGACAGTATAGAAGTGGACCTTGATTCACAATGGGCTGGAGCCGTGGCGCCCGGCGCATCGATCAATGTGGTGGTAAGTGCGTCAACCGCAACCAGTGACGGGGTAGATCTCTCCTCGGCGTATATCGTCGATCACGATCTCGCTCCGGTTATGAGCGTGAGCTTCGGCGACTGCGAATCCGATATGGGAGCCGCCGGCAATGCTTTCTATAACGCTTTGTGGCAACAAGCCGCGGCCCAGGGCATCAGCGTAATGGTAGCTTCGGGTGACAGCGGGGCTGCAGGCTGTGATGCTATTGTGCAATCCACGGCGGCTGTGGGCGGCCTGGCCGTGAGTGGAGTTTCATCTACACCCTTCAATACCGCCGTAGGCGGCACCGAATTTCAGGAAAACGGGAGCAATGCAACCTTCTGGAGTACCACGAACAGCTCTACCGGAGTATCCGTGAACGGATACATTCCCGAAGGCGTATGGAATGAATCGTGTGATCCCACGGCTCTCAATTCCCCCTGCGCGGGCAAGGAGTTCATTCTGGCCAGCGGAGCAGGAGGCAGGAGCGCCGTGTATTCGAAGCCGGCGTGGCAGACCGGGGTCGCAGGTATCCCCAGCGATGCCGCTCGCGATCTTCCGGACGTTTCTCTGTCCGCGGCAGCGCATGACGGGTATGTGATCTGTTTCAACCTGAGTTGCCTGAATCAGCAAGTTGCAATCGTCGGCGGAACCTCTGCATCGGCCCCTTCCTTCGGCGGGATCATGGCTATTGTGAATCAGGTTGCAGGACGGCAGGGTCTGGCCAACTATAAGCTCTACCAGCTGGCGCAACAGCCCGGCGTATTCTGCAATTCTTCCACCCGGACAGCTCCCGCGGTCCCCGCACCTGCAAATTGCATATTCAATGACGTGACCACTGGAAATAATTCTGTGCCAGGACTTCAAGGCTTCAATGCCAGCACAGGCTTTGATCTGGCGACCGGTCTGGGGAGCGTCAATGCCGCCAATCTCGTCAACGCATGGAAAGCCATTTCCCTGCTTTCAACCACCATTGCGATCTCTTCCAATGGCGGCACAACGATCACCGGGACGCACGGCCAGCCGATTCCGCTCTCAGTAACCGTGACCGGATCGCCCACCGGAAATCCCAGCGGCAATGTAGCCCTCAGCAGCAGTATCGGCGGTCCGTTCGGAGCGGTTGGCATTCTTCCCGGAACCGCCAACACTGGCACGTTCAACGGCACCATCAGCAATTTGCCCGGCGGCACCTATAACCTTACCGCTCACTATCCCGGCGACGTACAGTTTGCCGCCAGTGATTCAAACTCGCTGGCTGTAACCATTTCCCCTGAGCCCAGCTCGACCACGGTGCAGGCATTCACCACCAACTCAGCGGGCGCTCCAATCTTTGCTACCACATTTGCTTATGGCGCTTTCATGGACCTTCACGCCAATGTTGCGGCCGCCTCTCAACAGGGAGTGCCGAAAGGAAGCGTGAATTTTCTGGCCGAAGCGCAAGGCATCGGCACAGCCACCGTAAACCTGAAGGGCGAATCAGAGTTGCTTCTGCTCGGATCTACTTTCCCTGCAAATCTGCCTCCCGGAACGCATTCGCTGACCGCAAATTATCTGGGCGACGGGAGCTTCAATGCCAGCACTTCTGCGCCTCTCACGATAACCATCACCAAAGGCAATGCTACGGTGGATATGACTGGAACCGACCCGATTCCGGTGGCACTTGCGAATGAGACGGTCGAGGCTTTCGTCAAACCAATTGGGAACATCCCACCCACAGGCACAGTACAGTTTTTCGATGCAGGAACCTCGCTTGGGACGGCAACTCTTGGCCCGGGATTTGGCAACAGTCCTGTGAGGGCCGCGATATCGACCATCTTTACTGCCGAGGGTCCACACTCACTCACGGCAGCCTACAGTGGCGATACAACTTACACCCCAACGGCAACAGCAGCCTTCCCCGTAACAGTTCTTCCTCCGTTCAAGTTCATTCAGCCGGCAAACGGCCCAATTATTGGTCCTAGCCAGAGCGCTACTGTCAACCTTTCTGTCTTTTCTGAAACAACGCCAACCACTTTTAGCGGATCTATCGCGCTCACCTGCTCCACATCAACTCCTGCGGTCACCTGCAGTGTGAACCCGGCATCAGTAACGTTCAGTCCGACGGCGGAAGTTCCGTTTGTACTGACGATCAACACCAGTGCCAGCGCCAGCTTGCACCCGCATGGTCTGCCCGGATGGCCCTGGGCCCTCTCAGGGGTCTTCGCTATCGCTCTGATTGGTTTTGGACGAAAGTCCAAACCCGCAGCTGCTCTGCTTGCATTGCTCATGGTGGTTGGAATCAGTTCTTGCGGAGGCGGCAGCACGTCACAACCGAGCCCGGGCCCAACGCCGCAGCCACCCACCCACGCAAACATTGTTGTCACCGGAACCAGCGGCACGCACGTGGCGACCACTACAGTGGTTCTCACCATTCTTCATCAATAGAACACAGAGGGGCGTCTCACGACGCCCCTCCATCACACCTGTTGCATATTTCCAGAGAATGTTCCGATTCAACGCAGAAAGCAAGTTTCTGTCCGGCGCAGCCGTAACCAGCTAGAGCGCTGAACAGCGATGATCAGTGTGCCATTCCTGCACCGCCGCCCTGCTTGGTGGGCTTTTTCATGATGAAAATCAATGGCAGGCAGAGCAGGAACATGACTGCAAGCACGAAGAACACGTCAATAAAGGCGAGCATGGCGGCCTGCTGCTGGACCATGCCGTACAGCCCCGCGTAGGCCTGGCTGGTTGCGGTGGCTGCATCCATTCCTCGCGCCATAAAACCAGCGACCATCTGATGGATCATCTGTTGCGCCGTTGCGCTGTACTGCGAAACATGCACGCCGAGATCGTTGATGTGTCGTTGCAACTGCCGTGCATTCATCGTGACGACACTGGCGATTCCAATGCTCGCCCCGATGTTGCGCATCAGGTTGAACAGACTGGTGGCATTTCCCATCTGCTCGCGGGGTATTGGGTCATTGGTGATGGTGGTCAAGGGCACGAACAGCAATCCCATAGAGGCACCCTGGAGCAGTTGCGGCCAGAAAATATCCCAATAACCGGCATTCATATTCAGCCGTGAAAGGGCATACAGGCTGTAACTGGCGACGACGAGGCCCGTGGCAAGCAGTTTGCGGGGCTCGATCTTGCTCATGAGAACGCCCACGATCGGCATAAACAGAAATGAGCCCAGACCTCTGGGTAGCATGGCCCATCCGGACTCCAGGGCTGAATATCCCATCAGCGTCTGCAGCCAAAGCGGCAACAGAACCGTGCTGCCGTAAAGGACAAAGCCAAGCACGGTCATGAGAAAAACGCCCGTCGCGTAGCTTCGATTCTTGAAGACCGAAAGCTGCACCACCGGATGTTCCGTGACAAGTTCGCGAATCACGAACAGCACCAGGCCGATCACACAAAGGATGAACAAGATGAGAATAAAGTGAGAGCCGAACCAGTCTTCCTCCTGTCCTTTGTCGAGCAGCACTTGCAGGCAACCGATGCCGAGAGCGAGAAACCCTATTCCCCAGTAATCAATTCCGCCTTTACCTCGTTTGATGTAAGGCGGATCCTGAATGAACATCATGATCATGGTGACTGCGGCAATACCGACAGGAATGTTGATGTAAAACAACCAGCGCCAGGTGTAGCTGTCAGTGATCCAGCCGCCCAGGACTGGGCCAAGCATGGGAGCCACCACAATACCCAATGCCCAAAAGGCCATCGCTTTGCCGCGCTCTTCCGGGGGAAATGATTCCATCAGGATAGCTTGCGACAGTGGCTGTAAGCCTCCTCCTGTGGCTCCCTGAAAAATGCGGAAGATGATCAGCGCCGGCAGGTTCGGAGCGATCCCACACAAAAACGAGAAGATGGTAAAGCCGGTCACCGACATGAGCAGCAACCGGCGACGTCCAAAATAGTTCGCCAGCCACCCCGTCAGCGGAAGAACAATGGCATTCGAGACGAGATACGAGGTGAGTACCCACGTCGCTTCATCGGGAGTAGCAGACAAGTTGCCGGCAATATGCGGAAGAGAAACGTTGACGACTGTGGTGTCGAGCACTTCCATGAAGGTGCCCAGCATCACCGAGATGGCAATGATCCAGGGATTCACTACTGGCGAAGCCAGCTGTCGGGGCATGCTTGCCGAATTAACCGTGGTTGCCATAGTGACTGCCGTTTGTTTTCGTTGAACCGTTTGGCTCAGTTGTTTCCACGCACTGTTGCGAGATGTCGGATTCTCCCCGTTACTTCAGGAATACCGTCGGAACAACGGACATTCCTGGCCGCAGCGCGCGATTCGGATCCTGACCTTTGTCGATGCGTATGCGCACTGGAATACGTTGCACAACTTTCACGTAGTTGCCCGTCGCGTTCTCCGGTGGAAGCAGGCTGAAACGGGCACCGGAAGCTCCGGCAATGGATTCAACCGTTCCTCTAAAACTGCGTCCGTAGGCATCAACACTAATTTCCGCCTTCTGACCGGGCCTCATGTTCCTGAGTTGGGTCTCTTTAAAGTTCGCCGTAACCCAGATGTCATCCAGGTTGACGATTGAAAACAGCGGCTGTCCCGCCTGGACTACCTGGCCAGGCTCCACGTTGCGTTTACTCAGAACGCCGTCCACGGGGGCAACAATCTTTGTGTACTGCAGGTTCAACTGCGCCTGGTCAACCGCGGCTTGCGCTCGTTGAACATCGGCTGTGGCCGCGCCGGCTTTAGCGCGGGTCATTTTGATCTGTTCCGGAACCGTATGGGCAGCGTCAGCCTGGGCTTTTGCCTGAGCAAGTTTGCTCTCCGAACTGGCGACGGCGGCGTTCGCCGCGTCCAGTGTGGCCTTCGCCGATGTAGCCGCTGCAACTGAAGCGTCATACTGCTGGCGTGAAACTTCGTCTTTCTGAACAAGCTGCTCCATACGCTTCAAATCGGCAGACAACCTGGTGGAGTTGGCCTGAGCCTCCTGTACGCGAGCTTGTGCCGCCTGGACTTCCCTCTCTGCAGACCGCACGCCTGCGTCGGCCGCTGCCAACTGACTGGAACTGGTCGTAGTAGTAAGTGGCACACCAACGTTCGCGGCCACAGCGTTAGCTTCAGCGCTGGCCAAATCTGCTTTGGCCCGCTCGAGAGCAACCTGGTAGTCCTTGGGATCAAGCTCAACCAGCACATCGCCGGCTTTCACCACGTCATTGTCATCGTGAAGGACGCGAATTGCTGTCCCAGTTACACGCGCGCTGATGGGATCGATGTGTCCGTCAATCTGCGCATCGTCGGTGGACTCGCGAACGGAGTAGTAGTGCCAGACAAACACCGCGCCGGCAATCAAGGCGAGCGCCACAAGCGCCAGCAAATATTTGGCTTTGGGATGCTTGCGGAAAAATCCTTCCCGCCGCTCGCGAAGCGCGCGAAGTTTTCCGCCTCCTTGTTCATCCTCTTCAACGCGCCCAGGCGGCGTTACCTCTTCTTCTTCTTCATATGCCGGCGGAACTTTTGCTCGATCGGCCACGTTATTTTCCTCCCAGGAATGCTTTGGTCTGCTGTTCCGCAACGCCCAGAGCGCGCGCCAGCGTGAGTTTGGCCACGTTATTCAAATACAAAGCGTCGATGTAAGTTTCATTCGCCGTAGCAACGGATTCCTGCGCCTGCACAACATCCAGGGTTCCGGAAACGCCCGCTTTAAATCGATCTTGCGTCTGAGTCAGTGCTTCGTTGGCCAAATCAATGGATTGTTTCGCTACTGCCACTTGCTGATTGGAACTCTGGACATCCAGCAGCGCCGAACGGACTTCCTGTTCCACGCGATTATGAAGGTCTTCCAACTGCAGACGGCTTTGACGCAGGTCGCTGTCACTTTGCGCAATGTCGGCCTGCGCTCTTCCGCCCTGGAAAATTGGAATTCTCACGCCGGCGGAAAGGCTGTATGTATTCTCCAGCTTGCCGATGTTGTTACCCAGGTATCCAAAATCACCGTTGATCTCTGCCGTTGGCAGATGCTCCGCTTTGGCCGCTTTCAGAGCCAATTCCTGGGCACGAACTCGAGATTCCGCAGCCAGGTATTCCGGCCTCTGCTGATACGCCCGTGTCAGCGCCTCTTCAAAATTAAGAGGCGGCAAAGGCGCGTAGGGCACCGCATCCGTCAATCGAAACTGCTGCGCGACCGGCAATCCGATAATCCGGGCCAGAGTCAATTTCTGCTGTTCCACCTGGTTCTGAGCCGATAGCACGCGCTGCTGCTGGGTTTGCATTTGTACCTGCGCCCGCAACACATCAATGCCGGCACTCACGCCGGCTTTCTTTTGGTCTTGCGCTTGTTCAAAAATCGCTTTGGCCGTATTCAACTGCGCATTGGATGTATCCAGCCGGGAGGCCGCAGCCACGGTCTCAAGATATTGATTGCCCACAACCAGCACCACAAGTTCCCGGGCGTCCTGCACGGTAAATTTCGCGGCCTTCTCGTTCTCCGCCGCCTCATGTACGTGATTCAGCGCGGTGAAGTCGAGAAACGTTTCTGTCATGGCGGCGCGGGCATCAACCACATTAAAAGGACCTATGACTGGAGAGGTAAGCCCTGCCGGCAGAGGAATGCCAAACGCAGCAAGATTGATCTGCTGGACTGAATCCGAAGCGCGGCCGGAAATATTGGGCAGCAACGAACTTAAATTTCGCCGGTATTGCGCTCTCGCCGACGCGCTCTGCTCCTGTGAGAGCAACAGGCCGAGATTGTGTTTAATTCCGCGGTCAATCGCATCCAGAATGGAAAGAGGAATTTCTCCCGGCACCAATTTGTCTACTTTGCCGCTGCCGTTGAAAACCGACAGTGACTGAGCCTGAGCGGGAGCTCGTGGGGTGGAATTCGTCTGTTCTGACTGCGCGGGCTGGGTTGTACTCTGGCCTGGCAATTGCGCACTCGCCAAAGCCATGGGTGCCAACAAAAATAAAGGACTAAAGATCGCTCGTTTCCAGGATATGAAGGTTTTCACTTTCGCTTTCCGGTCGTTAGATGCTCTGCTCCATTGTTCAAGGTTCATTTGTCATGCCAGTGAATTTCACTGTTGCGCAACTTGCCGCTCCTTCAGCGTGAGCGGTATGCCCGCAGCAAGTTAATTAACTAACTGGTTAGTTAGATTAACAGTTGGGCCTTATCCGATGCAAATTCTTTGGGTGGTGGACCTTCAGGGTCGATCTTGATTATGGGAGCGTATGCGAACAAGGAATTGCCGTTTCATGGGAAGCGTAGCGTTAACGGCGATTGCACGTCTGCGGCTGATATGCCGAGGTCGGGTTCCTTAGCTCTGAACGCCATCGATTGATATGGTGCCCTTGGACAGGATCTCTGTCGGGTCAAGATACTCTATCCAGGACCGTGCTCTACTACCACTGCCCGTAGAAACGCCAGAAACATTGGGCGTTTCTGAACATTTCTTTACCTTCTTTCCATCGACAAATTGAGGTTTATACCTCAGAATTGCTGACCGGAGTTCTTCCGGGTCTCCCCCAAAATGACCCTTCTTGTGCCTGGAGAACTCGTATGTCCAATTGCCCCTGCGGGCCAACGGTTCATCTTGTTCTTCGATTTTTTGGGGAGACCCTTGCTCCTTTCAAAGTAGCGATGCAGTTCAACTTTTTGAGGTGAATGGAATGCAACGTAAGTCTCTCTCGTCTCCTTCAATCTGGCTCATTTTGCTGGCAGTCGGATTCTCTCTGGCATTCGTACAGAATGCCGCCGCAAAAGAGCTGTCACAGCACACCGCCAAATTTGTTCAAACCGCACCCGACATGGGCCCAGCCGACCCTTCCCAGATCATTACCGTGAAAGTCCATCTGAAAAGTCAGAATCAGGACCAACTCTCCAGTTTTATTCAACAGTTGCATGACCCGACTTCACCCAACTTCCAGAAGTGGCTTACGCCAGCGCAGTTCAAAGCGCAGTTCGGCGCTACTGCCGGAGCTGCTGCTACCGTGCAGAAGTTTCTAACCGGACACAACCTGAAAATCATCAGCTCTGATGCCCGTTCGATCACCGTGCAGGGCACAGTGGGCAATATTCAAAACGCATTACATACCCGGATGGATCAATTCATGGTGCACGGAAATGTTGTGCGGGCCAACATCAGCAATCCCATTGTTGATGAACCGGCTGGCGCGAACGTAAGCGCGATCAGCGGTTTAACACAAATCTTGGCGAAGCCGCACAGCCGTATTGCGCGCGATGCTTCCGGAAATCCCCGTCAACCGTTCCCGCTCAACACCGGCGCAGGTGCCAGCTCAACAGCTAACACCCAGTGCTTCGGCACACCCAATGCTACGGTAACGATCAACGCTCCTCCGAACAGCGCAACCTACACCGGCCAGCCATATGAAGGTTGCTTTTTTGAGCCAGGCGATTTGCAAACCGCGTACAACTTCAATCCCCTTTTCAGCAAGGGACTGGATGGCACTGGACAATCCATTGCCATCGTTGACGCCTTCGGGTCGCCCACTCTGCTTCAAGACGTTGCTGATTTTAACTCGGTTTTTGGCCTGGCTCCCTCCAAGATCAACATGTTCCTTGCCGATGGACAACCTGACCTGACGAGCCGATTTGCTCCTGGCTTTGCTATTGAAACCACGCTCGACGTCGAATGGGCACACGTTGTTGCTCCGGGCGCAGTGATCAACCTGGTAATCGCACAGGACAACAGTTTCACGGAGCTGAACAAAGCAGTACAGTTTGCAATTGAGCACAATCTGGGCCCGGCCATTTCCAACAGCTATGGCGCCGAAGAAAACCTGCTTGACGCCGGAACAATTGCCGACACGGAAGCAGTGGTCGCCGAAGGAGCGGCAGCTGGTGTCTCGGTCAACTACTCCTCCGGCGACGACGGCGACTTCTCCGACGTTGAAGGACCCGGCAACACTACGGTCAGCTATCCTTCAGGCTCGCCCTTTGCTACCTCCATTGGTGGAACCAGCTTGTTCGTCAACTCTGACAACACGCGCAACTTCGAGACCGGATGGGGAGGGAACCTCGCACTGCTGAATTCGGCCGCAACCTTCCCCTTCCCTGACAGCAATCCTGCTGAAGGACTTGGATTCATTGGTGGCGCGGGTGGCGGAGCCAGCGCGGTTTTTGCCAAGCCACATTTCCAGCGCAGACAGCCGGGCGATTTCCGTCAGCAACCTGACATTTCCTACCTGGCTGATCCGCAAACTGGCGTCATAATTAGGTTCCAGCAGAGCTTTGGAATCGTCGGCGGTACCAGCCTTGCCTGCCCACTGTTCTCGGCTCTATGGACAATCGGCTCCCAGGCTGCCGGCGGTGGCAACATCGGCCAGGCCGCTCAGACCATTTACGAGCTTCATGACGATGCCATCAATGATGTCCGGCAGGTTTCATCGCCGAATAACGTAACCGGCATACTCACGACTCCGGATGGGACCATTAACCTGACGGCAGCCGACATTTCCCAACCGCTTTTCAACACGCGGCGCTTCCTCAGCTCGCTGGCTGCCGGCAACGGCGGCGCGCTCTTCAACCTGACCTTTGGCACGGACACCTCATTGACCGTGGATAACGGCTGGGACAACGTGACCGGACTCGGAACCCCGAACGCTCCTGAGTTCATCCGGTTGCTTGTGAAACAGCTCGGCAAAGGCAAGAACTAAAATCGCCTGAACACGCAAAGCGGCAGGCTTTGCAAATAACCAACAGCGGGACCGACCGGTCCCGCTGTTTTTCGTTGCATATCTTTAATTACGGCACGGGCAATGAGAAGGTTCTAACTCATCATCTCTTAAGCCTCTCGGTCTTCTTTCTTCGCCAGTTTCCGCCGTAAAAAACTGGAAAACCAGCATAGATTGCGGTATTGTTATCGCCTTCAAAAACTCGGAACTAGACCCCAAATTGTTCCGCGTGCCCATGGGTTCAAAACAGCGCTCGTCCATTTAAAGGAGTGAAACTGCATGTCAAGAAAGACCCTCTCAATCGTTGCTGTAGTTTTATTTGTTGTTTCTTTCGCAGCAGCGCAGAATACAACCACCACATACGTGATCATGGCAAAAGGGCAAGGCGCGGGAAGCACAAGCTTCGCCTCAGCACTCGGATCAAGCGTGATCGCACAATATGATGGGATCGGGATTGTGGTTGCCCAATCCAGCGATCCTAACTTTGCCGCCCAGGCGGGAGCGTTATCGGGCGTACAATCTGTAACCGCCGATCAGGAAGTCCAATGGATTCCGCCAAACGAGCAAGCGGTGAATTCAGGGTACGTTGTGGGTGATGCTGCCCAGCCAAACACCGCGGCGCTTCCAGCGAACCAGGAAACTTTCAGCTCGTTCCAGTGGAATCTCCGTCAGATCCATGCAGATCAAACAGCGGCGGATGGCGACCGCGGCAACACCGTCACACGCGCGAGGGTGGCAATTCTGGATACCGGAATGGTGGCCAGCCATATCGATATCGCGGCCAACCTGAACCTCGGCCTGAGCACGTCATTCGTTCCGACCGAGCCCAGCTTCATCTTCCCGTCAAACGGCACGTTCAGTCACGCCACTCACGTAGGTGGCATCGTGGCTGCTCCCATCAATGGCATCGGAACACAGGGAGTTGCTCCGAACGCCGAGCTTGTCAGCGTAAAGGTATTGCGTGACTCGGGCTCGGGCTCATTCGCTTCAGTCATCGCCGGCCTTGAGTATGCATCTGGACCGCTGGTTCATGCTGACGTTATCAACATGAGCCTGGGCGCGACGTTTGACCGCAACAATGCCGGTGGCACGAACGGCCCAGCTGGCGGCACTGGCCAGTTGATTGCCGCTCTGAACCGAGCCGTCAATCATGCCACCGCGCGCGGGACGCTGGTAGTCAGCGCTGCGGGCAACGATGGCGTGGATCTGAATGGCCGTATTTTCGAGATCCCCGCTCAATCCGGCAACGGCATGGCTGTCTCGGCAACGGGCCCCGTCAACCAGGCGAACTTTGATCGGCTTGCCTCCTACAGCAACTTCGGGCAGTCAGTGGTGGACGTGGCAGCTCCCGGCGGCGATTTTATTTCCGGCAACGTCCTCGATTTCGTGCTCAGCCCTGGCGGTCAGCAGATTGTCCTGATCAACAACGTCCCTGTCGTTCAAAACCTGTACTTCTTTGCTGTGGGCACATCTATGGCAACCCCGCACGTCTCCGGACTGGCGGCTTTGATCGTCGGCAAGTTTGGTCATATGTCGCCCGCGCAATTGCAGGCGCGCATACAGCAGACGGCTGACGACATCCTGAAACCCGGCGCTGACGCACAATCGGGAAAAGGCAGGATCAACGCCTTAACCGCTCTTCAATAGGTAGAGGCTGATTCTTCACAAAAGGCGGGATCCGAACGGATCCCGCTTTTTCTTTGCTGAGGCTAGCGCAATATTCATGAAAACACTGAATGTCTAGTGGACAAAGGACATCGCAACCCAGTCAAACCATCTCTGAAGTCTGAAAAATGCCAGAGAATACAATGGTTCCGCGAGGGTTAAAGTTTATTTTTGCGTGCAATTTTGCTGCTAGTTCCTTACTATCGTTTCAACGCAAGCTTCTGCTGCTTTTTGCCTTTGCTACCCCTAAAAGCTGAAGCCGCAGCACCGGCCAATTCATCGCAGTGATTTACCGACTCGCGAAAGTTGATCGCCCCAATCGGGGATTGTGATGCCTTGTGGGACAACTTGAAGTTGGGTCTAAGGTCGCCACCTCAGATTTCCTCCCATACGGCGCATTACCAAAACAATAAGGAGTAACAACTGGTGTTGAAAAGAACCCTCTCCATCCTTGCTGTTGTTGCATTCTCCGCTTCTTTTTCCCTGTCCCAGGCCCAAATTAAAACCTACATCGTCATGGCGAAAGGCCAGGGAGCAGGCAGCACCAGCTTTGCCGCCGCTCTTGGCTCCAGTGTGGTGGCGCAATATGACGGCATTGGCGTTGTTGTAGCTCAGTCCAGTGATCCCAACTTCGCGGCGCAGGCTGCGGCCCTGTCCGGCGTCGGTTCGGTCACTGAAGACCAGCAAGTCCAGTGGATTTCTCCCAATGAGCAAGCCGCCAACTCAGGCTTTGTAGTTGATAGTACCGCCCTGCCGAATGCTTCGGCTCTGCCGGCGAATCAGGAAACGTTCAGCTCCTTCCAATGGAACCTTCGTCAGATTCACGCCGATCAGACGGCGGCGAACGGCGATCGCGGAAACACCATAACCCGCGCGCGTGTAGCAATCCTGGACACCGGCATTGTCGCGAGTCATATTGATATTGCCCAGAACCTGAACCTTGGACTCAGCACTTCGTTTGTGCCCACGGAACCGAGCTTCATTTATCCCTCGGACGGCACATTCAGCCATGCAACTCACGTGGCAGGAATTGTGGCAGCGCCGATTAACGGGATTGGCACCCAGGGCGTTGCCCCGGATGCCGAGCTGGTCTCAGTGAAAGTGCTGCAGAACTCTGGCACCGGATCCTTCGCCTCCATCATTGCCGGCCTGGAATACGCCTCTGGTCCATTGGTCCACGCTGACGTGATCAATATGAGCCTGGGAGCCACCTTTGACCGGAACAACGCAGGCGGTAACAACGGGCCGGCCGGCGGCACGGGCCAGCTCATTGCGGCCCTGAACCGCGCCGTTAATCACGCCACCGCACGCGGCACTCTGATTGTGAGCGCCGCAGGTAATGAAGCTACTGACCTGAACAGCCGTGTTTTTTCCGTGCCGGCTCAATCGGGCAATGGCATGGCTGTTTCGGCGACGGGCCCAATCGATCAGGCTAACTTTGACCGGCTTGCCTCTTACAGCAACTTCGGACAGTCCGTCATCGACGTCGCTGCCCCTGGTGGCGATTTGGTTACCGGCAACTTCTTTGATACCGTGCTCAGTCCAGGCGGACAGCTTATTCTTCCCAACAACACGATCCAAAACCTTTACTTCTTTGCTGACGGTACTTCCATGGCCGCTCCGCACGTTTCAGGTGAAGCTGCCCTCATTGTGGGCAAGTTTGGTCACATGTCTCCGGCTCAACTGAAAGCTCGTATTCAGCAATCAGCGGATGACATTCTGGCGCCCGGCGCCGACGCTCAGTCGGGAAAAGGCAGAATCAACGCCTTGACCGCTCTTCAGTAGTCCAACCAATATTCTTAAGGATACGAAGCGGGACCCAAACGGGTCCCGCTCTTTTTTGTTCAGGCTTTGGTTGGTAGCACCGCAATTTACGGGCAGGCCAATGGCCCAAATGCCGTCGCCGGCTTCGTCAGCGCCTTCGTGTTCGGATAGCTAAAGGCTCCTCCTATGGCGCTCGACGTCGTCTTCTGCTCAAACCATTGCAGCAATGCTTCCGTTTGGGGATGGAAGGTTGTTGTTCCAATTTTCACCGGAAAGACAGGATTCGCCAGCACCTCTACCGGATCGCCAGTCTCAAGATTGTCCTGACACGTGCCTGGTTCCCCTGGGAATTGCCATGCCGGAACCAGGTTATTGACGAATGGATCGTTGACCGCTTCAGACAGCTCGTGACTCAAAGCCGTTATGTCCTGAAAGCCGCCGCCGAAGACGCCGGGTGAAATCCAACTGGCAAAAGCAAAAATCCAGCGCGACTCCTTCGGTGTGGCATTGTCGGTAAAGAAGGTATGGAAACCAAGCACGCAGCATGCTCCCATGCCACCGGTGCTGTTCACCGAATAGAGAAAAGTGTTCGGCAACAGCGCGATGTTCGCTGCGTTGGTGGTAAATCGTCCGGCATTGATCTGGTTCACCACGACGGTGGAAATCTGCTGCAGGAAGAATTGGTCCAGCAGAAACACCACGGTGTGTCCATCGCTGGCCTTGGCCGTGAAATACGTGCGTACCTGCGTCTTTTTGCCGTTGAGCGTGATGGTTGTGAACCGCGGCACATTCATCGTCACGCCTTGAACGAACGTCGCCGGATGCAAATCCGTGTGCCACGTGGACTTCATGGTGTGAAAGAATTCGGCTCGCTGCACTGCGTCGGCAAACTGAATTCCGGCGCCGCTGGAATAATTTGCGCCATGGAAATTCGGCGAGCCCAGTGTTGGCGTCTTGAATCCGGTCACCGAAACCGTGGTGAATGTCACCAGATTGGCGTTTTGCAGTTTCAGCGATACCGCCACAAACTTTGCCGGAATATTCGTGGTCCCGCCGCCTGCCGGTGGAGTGCCCATCATTGTGAAGTGCCAGGTTTTGCCTCGGCTGCCGAACGATCCCTGGAAATTTGGCACTGAGATCACATTGGCAACGCTGAAGCCTACCGCCGCCTGAGCCTTGCCTGTGAGTGCAGCAGTTGTATCAGCACTGAAGTCAGGCTGGGAACGAATCGAAAGCGGCTGCAACCTCTCATATTTCGGCGCAGGTGTGCTCGTGGAAGGAAGGTCCTTGATGCTGGAAACATCGGGAAGATCTTGCGCGAATGCGCCGAGGCTTGCGGTAATCGCGAATAGAATAGTGAGGGAAAGGGAAACTCTGTTGGTCACATGAAACTCCTGGGACCTGAAGATCCATTCCTGGCTGGAGCGCAATAAGCGTGAGCCGGGTTGATGGAGTAGATGCTGGAACCTAAGAAGATAAGAGTGCCTGCTGCTCACACAATTTCGACCTAATCAGCTCGAATTAAGATACCCACTTAGGACGTGCGTTCCGTTTTTGCACCTCCGCATCCAAGTTTCTACATTGAAATGGCTGATACCACAACAGAGACGCCTCGCAGTTTCAAATGGCCTGACGCACTACGGGCATTACGCCATCGCAATTACCAGCTTTTCTTTTCCGGACAGCTGATTTCTCTGATCGGGACCTGGATGGACCAGGTGGCCGAATCCTGGCTTGTGTACCGGCTCACGGGCTCCGCGTTGCTGTTGGGGACCGTTGCATTTGCCAGTCAGATTCCTGTGTTTCTCCTTGCCCCAATCGGCGGCGCGATAGCAGACCGCCACAATCGGCGCACCATTCTTGTGATCACTCAAAGCTGCATGATGGTGCTGGCCTTCATCCTTGCCGGGCTGACGCTTACCCATCTCATCAAGGTGTGGGAATTGATGGTTCTCGCAGCCTTGCTGGGCGTGGTCAACGCCTTTGATATCCCCGCGCGCCAGGCATTCCTGGTCGATATGGTTTCACGGGATGACCTTGTCAACGCAATTGCGCTCAATTCCTCGATGTTTAATGGCGCTCGCGTGGTGGGGCCCGCGGTAGCGGGTATTGTGGTTGCCGCGATCGGCGAAGGCTGGTGTTTTTTTGCCAACGCGGTGAGTTTCATTGCGGTGATTACCGGCCTGTTGATGATGACGCTCAACCGCCCACGCGGCAGCATTGAAGGGTCACCGCTGCAGAACATCATTGATGGGTTCAAGTTCGTCCTGAAAAACGGACCGGTACATGCCCTGATGATTCTGCTTGGATTAGTGAGTTTTACTGCGATGCCCTATGCCGTCCTGATGCCCATTTTTGCCGAACAGATCCTGCACGGCGGCGCTACAGCACTGGGGTTGTTGATGGGCTGCTCGGGAGTTGGGGCTCTGGGCGGGGCGATCATGCTGGCGATGAAGAAAAGCATTCAGGGCCTGGGCCGCTGGGTGGCAGTGGCTTGTGGCGGCTTTGGAGCCGCTCTCATTGTGTTCTCATTCTCTAAACATTTATGGCTGTCAGCCGTGCTGCTGATTCCTGCAGGATTTGCAGTGATGGTGCAGATGGCGTCGTCCAACACTCTCATCCAGAGCATGGTGCCAGACCAGCTCCGCGGACGCGTGATGGCGGTGTATTCCATGATGTTTATGGGCATGGCGCCTTTCGGCGCGTTGCTGGCTGGTAGCGTCGCCCACAAGATCGGAGCACCATGGACAGTCGCCATGGGCGGGATTATTGCAATCATTGGCGGTGTCATCTTTGGTTGGCGCTGGCCGGCGCTGCGTCCGGCGGCCCGTAAACTAGTCATCGCTCAGCAAATGACTGGGGGCACCCCTGCTCAGGAGATGACCGCGAGAGTTTTCAGCAAATCCTGAAACCTACGTTGTTGGTGCGGAGATGTGTTCGTGCACGATCCGCAGAGCTCCGTCAGTGCCGCGCTGGAGCACGTGAGTTACCCGGGCATTTTCGAGATGCTCTTCGTGTTCTCTGTGGCCGGAGGCAGAAAGCTTGGCAATTTGCTCGGCGTGAAGCTGAAGTATATAAGTGGCCACCGCACAGTCCTGACCTAGAATCTCCACGTCGACCTTGCCGACGTTGATCCGCATTCGGGCAGCACTTGAGAGGTATTCTCGCTGTCGCCGCAAGACAACGAGCCTTGTGGGCTCAGGTCTCTTGGAATTAGTGCCAAAAACCGTCGCGATTTCGGCGTAATGGCGCTGCCATAGTTCCGTCTTCTTTTCCGCAAAAAGCTCCCAGAATTTGCGGACAAGGGACTCAACCTCAGCAGCGCTGAGCAGGGACTTTAAATTTTCTGGGCACATACCGGTTGGTTAGCAATGTATCCCAACCGTTGCTTTAGACCAAGTATTTATGCCGGTGCCTGCACGGCTCTTTTCAGGATGGCGACCTGACCGGCGTGATACAGAGAATGCTGCACGATTCCGTGAAACAGTTTGTAAAACCCGTAGCTGCGTCCGGGTACAGTCTCACCAAGGCGATCGTCACCGAACTGTTCAATAACGGCTGCCAGCTCGTCTGCCGCATGCAGTGTTTCATCTTTTGCCGTCTTCCATGCTTCTGGACCAGAATCTTTGATGAGCGGCCAATTCTGCTCCGGAGGCATGTTTTCAACAAAAGCGGGCATTGGAATACCGTCTGTACTCGCTGCTGCCAGCCTGGTCCAGACGCCTATATGCAACACGAGTTCCCATATGGAGTGAGCAGTTGCTACAGGATGGGCATACGCCTGTTCCGCGCTCACGTCAGACAAGAGTTCCTGGATAGACGGTCCATGCCATGCGTCTCCCGCAAAGGAGTTCCGTAGTTGGTCGGCAATGCGAACGCATTCGGTGTTGGCAGCAGTCGTGGTAGCCATAACGCTTCAGATGTTAGTGGTTGCCAAAGGCTTCAGTAAATTTGGCTCCTCCAGGTTCGTCCTTCCGGTATGCTGGTCTGAACTCAACAACTCAATGGATATTGATGAAATCAAATCGTTGCTGCACCTGCAGCCGCATCCCAGGGAAGGCGGCTTCTTTGCCGAAACCTACCGCTCTGCGGAGACATGCGTTACCAGTGCCGGCGGGCGGTCTCTGGCAACGGCGATTTACTACCTGCTTACCCCGAAGTCGTTTTCGGAGATGCATCGCCTTCCGGGCGATGAGATGTTCCACTTTTACCTTGGCGATCCGGTCGAGATGCTGCAACTCTATCCAGACGGGGCGAGCAGCATCGTCGTTCTTGGACAACGCATCACGCTTGGCCACAAGCTTCAGCACGTTGTTCCCGGCGGAGTGTGGCAGGGAGCACGATTGATAACAGGCGGCAGCTATGCGCTGCTTGGCACGACAATGTCGCCGGGGTTCGCGTATGAGGACTATGCTTCAGGCAATGCCGGGGATTTACTGCGGCATTGGCCGCAACGAGCAGAAATGATTCGGGCTCTCACTCGGGCTTGATTCCGGTGCATAGTATTTCAGGAGGCAGTGCTTAACTTTCTGTACTTCCCCTATCTGACTCTCGTGCGCCAGCTTCATAGTCCCAACACAACTGGAAGATCATGACGGAGGTACCTCTCTGCCGATGAAAAAGCCCTGCATGCGAGGCAGGCAGGGCAATCAGAAAATCTGATTCAAGATTTACGCGGTTACGTACTTGCCGGCTTCCAGCACGCGATTCGAAATCTGCTGGGTCAGCGCAATCGTGTTGAACGGCTCGTACTTGAAGAGCCTGCGAAGGATGACAAGTTGGGTACGCAGCATGTCGCCTTCAGCCACGGCCGCAACAACTTTGCGAGCAGCGGATTCAATGCCGTCCATGGATTTCGCAAGGCTGACTTGCGTCATCGCGATAGCCAGTTGCGACTTCGCCTCGCCGTTGCGCTCAATCAGCTTTTGTGTCCGCAGAACCACCGAGTCCATGGCAAAAATCTGAATCACCATGTCAGCGATCGCCGCCAGGATCTCCTGCTGATCGGCGATGGCCATCATATATTTCTGTGACGCCGCGCCAGCCAGCATTAAAGCAGCCTTCTTTGCATTCGCCACCAGAGTGCGCTCAGCAGCAAGAGGGCCTTCCAACGGCTCGCCACTGCTCGGACCTGACATAACTTCGTCCATCAGCTTCTTGATGGCGGGCATCAGGGCAAGCTGCCCGCTCATAGCCCGCTTCAGAAGCCATCCGGTAATAATCATGCGGTTGATTTCATTCGTGCCTTCAAAAATGCGGTTCACGCGTGAATCACGATACGCCCGCTCAGCCGGATACTCTTCCACAAAACCGTAGCCGCCATAGATCTGGACGGTTTCGTCCACCACGTAATCCAGCATTTCCGAGCCAAAGACCTTGAGGATGGAGCACTCCACCGCGTACTCCTCAATATTCTTCGCCGTCTGCTTGTAGACATCGGGCGAGTTCTTGTCGATTTCTCCCATCGCCGCATCAATCATGCCGACCGTGCGATAAGACATGGCTTCGCCGGTAAAAATGCCGGTCGCCATGTTCGCGATTTTTTCCTTGATCATGCCGAACTCGGAAAGGGTTTTTCCGAAAGCCTTCCGCTGCCTGGCATAGCCAATCGCATTGTTCAGCGAGTTGCGCGCTCCACCAACTACGCCGGCACCCAGCTTATAGCGCCCGATATTCAGAGTGTTAAAGGCAATCACGTGCCCCTTGCCGATTTCGCCGAGCAAGTTCTCTTTGGGGATCTGGCAATCGTTCAGGATGATCGGCGTTGTGGATGAACCGCGAATGCCCATCTTCTTCTCTTCCGCGCCGGACTGAAATCCCGGCGAGGTACGCTCTACGATGAAGGCCGAGAATTTTTCGCCGTCAACTTTGGCAAAGATGATGTACACATCGGCAAATCCGCCATTGGTGATCCACATCTTCTCGCCGTTCAAAATCCATTCCTTGCCATCGGGCGAGAGCACAGCCTTGGTGCGCGGGTTCATGGCATCTGAAGCCGAGGTCGATTCCGACAATGCGTACGCGGCAATCCACTCGCCCGTCGCCAGCTTGGGCAGATATTTCTGCTTCTGCTCGGGTGTACCAAAGTAGACGATGGGTAACGTCCCGATCCCGACATGGCCGCCAAAAGCTACGCTGAAACTGCCATTCACGGACAGGTGCTCAGCAATGATGGCCGAAGCAATCTTGTCCATGTCCGATCCGCCGTAAGCCTCGGGGATATCTACGTTGCCGATCCCGATCTCACAGGCCTTGCGGATCAGCTCGCGCGTGGTGGCGAACTCCTTGTGTTCGATCTTCTCGGTGTTGGGCAGAATCTCATTCCTGGCAAAGTCCTGCGTGGTCTGCGCGATCTGCTGGTGCTCTTCACTCAGATCTTCCAGCGTAAAAACCTGCTCGGTGGTGTGCTCTTCAATCAAGAAGCTTCCACCTTTTAATTTGGTTTTGTTCGGGACTGCTACCGTCGCCATAGGCTCTCCTGTTTTTTAACCACAAAGGACTACTTTTTAATCACGCAGGACGCTGAGGAACACTGAGGCAAATCAGTTCCAGTCAGTTCCCTCAACGAATCTCTTAATTCCATCTCGCAAATGTCGAACATGGTGCGGAATGCACTTTCATCGCCGCCCCAATGATTTTCTCGGTCAGCGCGTTGATTCCACTTCCCTCCGTGGTTCTCTGTGTCCTCTGTGGTAAAGGGCTCGAACTCATTGGATGTTCTCGATAATCCCAGCCGCTCCCATGCCGCCGCCGATGCACATGGTCACGATTCCGTACCTTCCGTTCTTTCTCTTCAGCTCGCGAATGATGGTCGCCGTCAGTTTGGCGCCGGTGCAGCCAAGAGGATGTCCCAGAGCCACCGCGCCGCCGTTGGGATTGATCCTACTAATATCCAGTCCGCCTTCTTTGATTACTGACAATGCCTGGGCCGCAAACGCTTCATTCAGTTCGATGACGGATATCTCCTCCAGCTTCAGACCGGTCATTTTAAGCACTTTGGGAATCGCGTAAACCGGGCCCAATCCCATCTCTTCGGGCTTGTAGCCGGCGGTTGCAAAGGCTACAAAACGAGCCAAAGGTTTGATGCCGAGCTGCCGCGCTTTGTCCGCCGACATCACGATTGAAGCCGCCGCGCCATCGGAGGTCTGCGATGAATTCCCTGCTGTGACCGTTCCCCTGGCATGAAACGCCGGCTTCAACCCGGAGAGGGCCTCGAGCGTCGTGTCAGCACGAGGGCCTTCATCCACCTTGAACGAGATATCGATACGCTTTGGCTTAGAACCATTCGGCGTGGTAAAGCTCACCGGCACCGGTACGATTTCATCTTCAAAGTTCCCCGTCTTAATGGCTGCCAGCGCTTTTTTGTGACTGTTTAGAGAGAATTCGTCCGCCTGCTCCCGGCTGATGCCGAAACGCCTGGCCAGCCGCTCTGCGGTTAGGCCCATGGAGAGATACGTGTCGGGGTAGTTGTTGACAAGCCATGGATTGGCTGAGACTTTGTTGCCGCCCATGGGAATCATGCTCATCGATTCCGTGCCGCCACCGATTGCTATCTCGGCGCGCCCGGTCATCACCGAATCTGCTGCCAGCGAGATGGCCTGCAAACCCGACGAGCAAAACCGGTTAATCGTCATGGCTGATACTTCTACCGGGAGCCCCGCACGAAGCGACGCAATACGGGCAACGTTCATACCCTGCTCGGCTTCCGGCGTTGCACAGCCAATGATGACGTCTTCTATCTCTTTAGGATCAATCTGTGGCACCCGCTCCAGCGCACCTTTGATGGCGACAGCGGCCAGGTCGTCAGGACGCGTGGCGCGCAACGCACCCTTGCCTGATTTGCCGACTGCCGTTCGAACTGAACTTACAATGACTGCTTCTCGCATCTTTTTAGCTCCTGGCTAGTAGCTGCTAGCCTTTAGCCTGTGCCGCCCCTCCGGGGCTCACGTTGATTCTTCCTTCTTACCCAGCGTTTCCGCGCTGGGCTAACTCATGTCGCGCCTCCGGCGCTGAAATCACGTAATCCGCGGATTTAACTCGTCGACAAAATTCCCTCACTTGCTTTTCTCCGTGTCTCCGTGTCTCCGTG
>Ga0134125_10002142_pt1 | contig 23654 bp, 18 predicted proteins | sample KB31751_FD_96464 | JGI IMG/M metagenome (GOLD analysis project Ga0134125, IMG submission 96464) | Terrestrial soil microbial communities with excess Nitrogen fertilizer from Kellogg Biological Station, Michigan, USA - KB3-175-1 | ecosystem: Environmental > Terrestrial > Soil > Unclassified ...
GGCCTGCTGCTGAGCGGTGGCCTGCTGTTGGGCCTCGAGCTGCGCGTTCTGCTTCTTGAGCTCCTCCAACTGCTGCTTCATGGACTGCAGTTGCTGCTCGACCGCGTCGATGTGCTGTTCGAGTTTCTCGACCGCCTGCGGATCCGCCGGGGTCGCAGCGCCTGCGGACAGAGGCAGGAGCGCCGCAGTGAGCGCGGCAACGATTGTGCGATGAGATTTCATGGGAAGAGGAGCCTCTTCAGGGTGCTAGCGCCGCCGAACACTGCGCCGGCGGCACCAAAGCGTTGGGATTGCCTGGGTCGTAACCGTCGGTGAGAGTGCACAGGAAGGTAATGAGGTCGTCGATCTCATCCGGTGACAGCGCCGGGTGCCGCTCGAGGGACGGTTGTAGGGAATTTCCGACGTGTTGACGTTGCCGGGCCCCGACGCAGTGGGATCTGCCGTGAACGCGTATTGCGCGACGTGACAGCTGGCACACGACTGCTGCCCGGACACCGACAGGGCCTTGTCCGAGAAGATCTTCTGACCGAGGAGCGCGGCCGCAGATAGCAAGGAGGCCTCGGCGGAGGGGGGCGGGTCACTGCTGGTCACACTGTCGCCGTCGCTACCACCGCCGCAGGCGGTGATGGCACTGGATAGGAGCAGGGTGAGACCCAAGCGACGAGCGAACGGTGGTTGCATTTTGTTGTTGCCGTAATCGATAACTCTAATACTAATGCGAACGATTCTTATTTGTAAATAGCTTGAACCTTCCGGGCTGTTCATCGGCCATACATGGACGCGGCCCCACAGTGCGGGTCGTAGCGGGATCACCCCGGCCAGCCACCAGGACGCTCCAAGTACCTATGAGGCGCTCATTCACTCCGGCAGGTCTGCTGACACTCCTTTTGCTGATCTCATTCATGGCGCCTCCCGTGCTGGCGCAGGACCGCTCCGATCGGCCGCCGCCGCCCGACCAGGCGCAGGCACAGGAGCAGGATCCACCCGGGCGCATTGCCCGACTCAGCCTCACCCAGGGGTCCGTCTCCCTGGAGCCCGCCGGTGCCCAGGAATGGGCGACAGCGGATCTCAATCGGCCCCTCACTACGGGGGACAAGCTGTGGACGGATCAGAGCTCGCGCGCGGAGCTCGACATCGGAGCGGCTGCGATACGTCTGGGTGAGACCACCGGATTCTCGTTCCTGAACCTCGACGATCACACGGCCCAGATGCAAGTGACGGCCGGCACCATCATCGTGCGCGTGCGCTCGCTGGATCAGGGTGACAATTACGAGATCGACACCCCCAACATGGCGGTCTCGCTGCTGCAGCCCGGTGCCTACCGCGTCGAGGTGAACGAGGAGGGCGACACAACCGTCGTCGAAGTGAGCGAAGGGGACGCGCAAGCCGCCGGCGACGGACAGGGCTATCCCATTCATGCGCAGCAGAAGGCCACGTTCACGGGCACACAGCAGTTGTCGTCCGTCATCGGCAGCCTGGGTGCGCCGGATGAGCTGGACGACTGGTCACTCTCGCGAGATCGGGAGATACAGAGCGCCGCGGCTCAGGAGCAACAGTACGTATCGCCGGAGGCGACCGGCTATGCCGATCTGAACAACAACGGACGCTGGGAAGACACCCCGGACTACGGGTACGTGTGGACGCCGACCACGGTTGCCGTGGGCTGGTCCCCGTACCGGTTTGGGCATTGGGTGTGGATCAATCCGTGGGGCTGGACCTGGATCGATGATGCGCGCTGGGGATTCACGCCGTTTCATTACGGCCGTTGGGTGACCTACCGCAATTCCTGGTGCTGGGTACCTGGTCCCCGCCACGTACGGCCTGTGTATGCCCCCGCGCTGGTCGCGTGGGTTGGCGCGCCGGGAGTGGGCGTTGCCATCGGTGCCGGTGTCGGCTGGTTTCCGTTGGGACCGCGCGAGGTCTATCTGCCCACGTATCGTACGAGCCCCCGCTACGTGCAGTTGGTCAACGTGACGAACTCCGTCCATGTGAACAGGACCTACATTACCAACGTCTACGAGAACCGCGTTACCAACATCACCTACGTGAACCGCAACGTTCGCGGAGGCGTCACGACGGTCTCGCGCAACGTGTTCACCTCGGCTCAGCCGGTGGGTCGCAATCTGATGCACGACGCTGACGTTCGCGGATGGACGACTCGGCCGCACGGGCCCGACATTGCGCCTACGCGAGCCAGTCTCGTCGGTGCGGGGCTTCGGGCGAACGTCCGGCAGCCGCCCGCTGCATTCCAGGCCAGGCAGGTGGTAGCCAGGACTCCGCCCCCGCGCGCTCCGGTGGCATTTGATAGACAGGTCGAGGCCATCCGCGCCAACGGCGGTCGACCGCTGGGAACTGCGCAGTTGGCTCGCCTGCAGGAAACTAGACCGTCTGCTCCAGTGCGTGTGATCACGCCTCAACAGCGTGGCGGCTTCGACCGGCCCGGGATTGCGCCAAACGGGGGGCGTCCCGGTGCCGCCGAGCCGCGGCGGCCGGTAGCTCCGAACGAGCCCTCGATGAGCGATCGCGCACGCTCTTTGCGCGACAACCGGCAGTTTGGTACGCCCGAGGGCCAGCGGGCGCCCGTCGCGCCGCCTTCCGGCGCGCCGTCACGGGAAGACCGGCCGGCGTCCGCGGAAGGACGTAACTTCGGTCGGCCTCGCGGCAACGAGTCGCCCGGATCGCCGCCCCAAAGGGGGGGCCAGTCGGGTGGTATCACGCCGCCACGCAATGAAAATCAGCCGCGAAATGAAACGTTGCCGCGCAACGAGGCTCAGCCGCCGAAGGGCAACGAGCCGCGGTTCGAGCGCCCGCAGCCGCGGGACATTCCGCGTCCGGAGCCGCGCGAGATCCCCAGGCCCCAAGTAGCGCCGCGTCCGGAGCCGCAGCGCGCATTTCCAAGCCCGCCGCCAACTCCGCGTGCCGAGCCACCGCGTGAGATTCCAAGGCCGCAGATGGCTCCCCGACCGCAGGTGGCTCCGCCTCAGCCGCCGCGACCGCAGGAGCAACAGCGTCCGGAGCCACGGCGCCCGCCACCCTCGCCGGGGCATCCGACGAACCCTTCGCAGGATCGCTGAGCTCTGGGACACCGCACCAGGCCGTCGGGGCCGCCGTTACCGCCGATCGGACAATGAATCTTACCGCTGCCCCGATCGTGACAGGAGGCTCGAGTAGCTTCCAACAGCCTCCGTCTTGGAGCCCGCGGCTTCCTTCGCGCGCGCACCCTTGGTCACCATGTCGCGCAATGGCACGAACGCCACCATCGCGCCGGCATACAGCACGAGCGCAATACCGATCGCGAAGTCGAATCCGCGTATCAGGCTGATGATCATGCTGCCGAGTCCGCCCGCCACGGTGAACACACCGTTCATGCCCCACGCCCAGGCGATGGCGCCCCGAGGCTGATGCTCGATGGCCAGAATCCCCAGAGGGAAGGGCATTCCCAGGAAAAAGCCCAACGGGAAGATCATCGCGGCCCCGATCGCTACTCGCCACCCCAGCGGGAAGGCCATGGCGAAATGCGTGGCGGAAGGATAGATGAGCAGCAGAGCCACTCCGAACACGAGGACGGCGATGAAGGGAATGGCCCAACGCGAGCGAGGGCTGATGCCGAGCTTTTCGGAAGACACACTGCCGAGCCCCGCGCCGAGCAGCAGCGTGAAGATGACCGTCGAGTAGGTGTAGAGCGGGCTGCCGATCAGGTGCATGAATTTCTGAATGAACACCAGCTCGAAGGTGATGAAGCCGGCACCCAGGCAGGAGAAGTAGGCGAGCAGCGGCAGCGCCGCCGAGCCTTCCTCGCGGCCGACCTTCGAGAAGCGCAGTGGGAGCAGCACGAACAAAAGGATGAACACCACCGAGGCCGCACCCGTGACATAGAGGTGGATCGAATCCATGGGGATGCCGCGGATGAGGGACAGATTCACCACCTCGGCGGACCCCGGATCGACAAAGTTCTTCGGGTCCGGCTCCACCTTGTGGAGCGAGCTCCAGCGGCGGATCTCACCGAAATACGGGTTGTCATCGGTGCGCGGCGTGAAGTCCAGCGGCAAGCGGTCGGCCAGCTGCTTGGGAAAGTCGCCCGAATAGAACGCCGGTGACAGGAAGCTCTTGCCCTGATCGAGCGGATCCTCTACGAGTGTGAGCCGCTGATCCGGCGGAAGCTGCGTCGAGCCAAGGAACGCGCTCAGCTCATCGAGCTCGGCCTGCGTCCACGGCGTCATCTTGATGAGCGTCGTGGGCAGAGTGAGCTGCGAGGGTGAGAAGAACACCGCGACGTGGCTCTTGAAGTCCGAACGGCCCATGTTCTTCCACGCAAGGGCGGCGGTGGTGATCATCCGAGGGTAGGCGTAGTTGTTGATGTGCAGCACGCCATCGTCGGTGAGGTGAGAGAAGTACTCTTCATACGCTTCCGCGGTCTGCAGATAGACCGGCGACAGGGCACCGCTTCCCTGCGCGATGCTCGAGCTCGTGTAGTTGCTGTAGATCTGGATGATGTCGTACTTGCGATGGCTCTGGCGGATGAAGCTGCGGCCCTCGGCGGCGTGAGGGTGCACCACGGGGTTGCGGAATACGTCGCCGATGTAGGAGGAGTAGCGGCCGGTCGCCAGCTTGACGACGGTCGGCACCAGCTCCACCGCATCGACGTAGTTCGCGCCGTAGGTGACCGCCGCCTTGGTCTCCTGCCCACCGGCACTGCCGACGACGAGTACGCTGTGGGGCGTGTTGCGTTTGAGGTAATGCGAGGCCAGCACGCCGATCTGCCAGAAGTTCTCGTTTACCTTCTCGCGATGGTTCTCCATCAGCTCGCGCAGCGCTTTGTAGTTGCCGTCGAACTTGTAGAAGTAGCTGGTCTGGTTGCCGCCGTCGTACTGCAGCGCCTTGCGATCGCCGGATTGATGCCACGGTGTCGCATCCTCCGGGCGGTAGGTCTCATCGATGACGTCGATCTTGGAGATCGGATCCCACCGCACCAGCTCATCCCGGCCCTTCGCGACGGCATCCAGGATGCCGCGCTTGTCCATGTGATATCGGAAGTCGATGTAGTTCTGGCCGCGGATCATGGGCACGGCCGCGACGATGACCGCCAGGATCACGCAGGCATTGCGCATCGCAGGGGAGTTCGAGAACAGCGCGGCCGCCACCATGCCCAGCGCCGCCGCGCAGACGATCAGCCCTCCGGGGCCGATCTGCAGAATGAACGGGATGACCAGGACCGTGCCGAGGCCCGCGCCGGCCAGGTCCCAGAAATACAATCTTTGAATTTTCGACGCATACTTCGAAAACATCGCGATCAGCACGTAGCCGGCCAGGAAGAACGGCACCAGCAGCGCGACGTAAAGAATGGCGAAGGAGACCAGAGTCTCCGTCGTGTGCTGGACGATCCGCCGGTAGTCCAGCGGCAGCCAGTTGATCACCGGGATCAGCAGCAGCACGGTCGTCGCGAAGCCGACACAGCAGCCCGCTAGAATGCGACTGATGTCGCGCTCGACCGGGACGGGCTTCAGGGTGGCGAAGATGCCGGCCAGGCCGAACGAAAATACGGCCAGCGACACCACGAAGTACGACATATTCGGCGTCAAAGTGACGTCAAACACCCTCGTCAGCATCAGCTCGAGCACCAAGGTGGAGAGTGCGATCAGCAGAACGCCGAAAGAGAGTCTGCGCATGGGAACCCTTTGACAGTGATTCGTGGGGCTCTATGAGCCCATCTGTTACGCCTAAGCATTTCTTGGGCCCGAGCCCGGTCGTCCGGAGCCCCCTCCGCGGGGCCTGGATCCCGAGCCGCTGGGCCCGTTCGGCCATCGCAGGCTGGCTGATCGTGGCTGGGGCCAGCCTGGTTCCCGGCACGAGCCTGGCCGATGACCCGGCCCAGACGGGCACCCCTCCGACCTCGCAGGACTCGGTCCCGGAGGGGCAGGGGGCAGGTCCCCCGGCGTCGGCCCCGCCCGTGAGCCACTGGCCGCAGATCATCGGCGCCCAGTACACGTTCATTCGGCAGCACCAGACGGAGCTGACCTCCCCCTACGAGGGCCCTCGTAGCCTCGATCCGACCGGGGACACCCAGAGCAGCCACACCATCGGGGTGTACCTGGGCTGGGATCTCTTCGATGACCTGCAGCTGTATCTGGATACCGAGAAGTTCATGGGCGCAGGCGTCAGCGGCGCTCAGGGGCTCGCGGGTCTGCCGAACGGGGACGTCGTTCGGCAGGGGGCGGGCAACCTGCCCAAGCGCTTCTATATCGCCCGCAAGTTCGTTCGCTATTTGATTCCCTGGCCCGGCTCCGCAACGAAGGTGGCAGACCGGGGGCAGGATCAGCTCCCTGGCCCTGAGCCGAGCACGCGGATCGAGATCAAGCTCGGCGTCATGGCCGCCAACGACGATTTCGACTTGAACCGTTACGCGAATTCCACGCGCACCCAGTTCATGAACTGGTCTCTCTGGAACAACGGCGCGTGGGACTTCGCGGCAGACACGCGCGGGTATACAGAGGGCGTCGTCGTCGGATTCGTCAGCCCACAGTGGTCGATCAAGTACGGGCTGTACGAGATGCCCGTCCGTGCCAATCAACAGCAGCTCGAGTCATCCATCAGCAAGGCACGAGGGGAGAACCTCGAGCTGACCTACAAGCCGGGCAAAGACGACAACAGCACCGTGATTCGTGCGCTCGTGTATCGCAACACGGCCCGCATGGGAGTCTACGAGGATGCCATCGCGTTCGCGCAGGCTACCGGCACGCTACCGGACATCGTCGCCCAGGATCGGGAGGGTCGACACAAGACCGGATTCGGCGTGAATCTCGAGCAGCCACTGGCCGACGATGGGGAGACAGGAGTGTTTGCCCGTGCCGGATGGAACGACGGCAAGACCGAGAGCTTCGCGTTCACGGAGATCGATCGAACGCTCAGCGCCGGTGGCCAGCTTGCTGGCAGCCGGTGGAAACGACCCGAGGACCGGGTGGCTGCCGCCGTCGATGTCAACGGGCTCTCAGGTGCGCATCGCCAGTATCTGGCCGATGGTGGGATTGGCTTTCTGCTCGGGGATGGACGGCTGAGCTACGGACCTGAAGAGATCCTGGAGGTCTACTACCGCGCCCAGTTTGGGCACTACGTACAGCTGAGTCCTGATGTTCAGTACATCCGGGACCCCGGGTACAACCGCGATCGTGGGCCGGTGACGGTGTGGGGGTTGAGGGTGCACGTGCAATACTGAGTCAGGGGGCGGGGCCGGTCTCGTCCGTTGCTGCCATTGCCGTCGGATTGCAATCAGTGGCGTACTTGTCAGCTCTCCTCGTCGGCAAAATCCTCTGCCCCAGGGTGCACGGCGGATACGAAGTCGCGTAGCTCCCGCTCCCCGATCTGGCCGCTGACACGCATGGCGTTCAGCAGCGCGGCCAGGTGTACGCGCATGGCCAACGCGAGCACGAAAACCGGAAAACGCTCGAGCCTCTCGACGGCCGCATCCAGCTCGTCGACGCACTCTTCCAGTAATGCCTCCTCCGTCTCGGATCCGGGTTCCGGCATCATCGCTCCTGATTTGACACGCTGCGACGACGTTACCTGACAACTCACCCGCGAATCGTCGAAAAACACTCGTGTTTATAGGAGAACGCACAGCCAATCGCGATTCTCATTGCCGCGCCGATCTCTAGACTGTTGCGCATCCGGAGGCCATCCCTGCGAGGCGCCTCACGGGCAAGCAGTCAATCACGCATCAAGGAGGATCGCCATGTTCATGAACAGTTTCTCGCTTCGCGCCGTCGGCAATCTGGCCAACACCCCGGAGATCGCCTCCAAGGGCGATGTGACCTACACCCGCCTGCACCTGATCGGCAACGACTATGCCGGCAAGGACCAGGAGGGGGCTACGCGGGAGGTGGTCACCGGCGTGTGGTTCGTCGCATTCGGAATGCTGGCGGAGGCGCTGGTCCGGACCTGCCGCAAGGGCGATCAGCTGATCGTCGAGGGGCGCATTCGCGCCGACAACTGGATCGATGCCGAGGGAGAGAAGCAGTACGACTACTCCTTCGTAGTGGACGGCTTCAAGTTCGGCGCGCCTGGCAAGGTCAGGCGGGAGGAGCTCGAGGCCACGAACAGGACGGAATTCCTGGAAGGCGCGCGGCTCGCAGTGGCGGAGGCGTAGTCAGCGAGGCTGCTCGAACCCGAAGCGCAGGCACGCGTCCGCGCGACGATGCCCGGACGCGCCTCGCGCCGCAGATCGAACCACTTTACGGAGAGTCTCATGTTCCGACGAACTTCTGCGCTCGGCAGTGCAGTGCTGTTGACGCTCGTGTCTCGCGAGGCATGGTCGCAGGACGCATCTCCTTTCCTGACCGGCGCCACGGCGCTGCAGGCGAACATCCTCGCCTGGCTGACTCCGGTGGCCATCATTCTCATCATGGTGCTCGGCGGCATGGCGATGGCCAATCGACTTTCCTGGGGGTGGTGCCTGGGCGCCATTCTGGGCATCGCGATCGCATTCGGCGCGCCGCAGATCGTCGCGTGGGTACGCGGGATGTTCGGCGTCTAGGAGGCCTCATGAACCACTCCAATCCCAGGCGCGCGAGCGACCCGTTGTTTGTCGGTGCCACGCGCCCCCCGATGCGCTGGGGCGTCACTTACGCGGCGATGCTATTCAACATGGTATTTACGATGGAGGTGTTTCTGGTCACGAAGAACCTGCTGACCTTGCTGTGCTGCGCGCCGATTCATGCCGTTTGCATGATGCTGTGTGCGCGGGACGCGAGGTTCTTCGATCTCATCCTCCTGTGGTGCCGTACACGGCTTCCGGCCCTGCTGGGCACTCTCACGTTCTGGCGGGCCAGCAGTTACAGCCCATTGCTGTTGGATCTTCCGGACTGCTCCGGCGCTCGACGGAGCGATCAGTCGCGCCGCCGTGGTGCCGCGGAGGTGCGCAAATGCTGAACGCCAATCGAGGCTCCGCATTGCGACGTGAGTCGGCCGCCGCTGAGCGCATTCCTTACAGCGCGCACGTATGCGAGAGCGTCATCAAGACGAAATTCGGCGACTATCTGCAAGTGTTCCGACTTGCCGGTGCGAGCTTCGGGACGGCCGACGACGCACAGCTCAATGGGTGGTATGAGCGTCTGAATGCGCTCTGGAGAGATGTCGCGAGCCCGACAGTGGCCCTCTGGACACACGTCATCCGCAGAAGAGATCGCACGCAGTACCGGGACACTGCCGCGCGCGGCTTTGCAGCCGATCTCGCCCGGCAATATTACGAGCGGCTGGCGACGCAGACGCTGATGGTCAACGAGCTCTACCTCAGCGTCATCTATCGGCCGTCTTTGGGAGCCGCGACCGGGGCGATCTCTCGCGCACTGTCCCGAGGGCGAAGGCACGGCTCACGAATCGATCTGGCGGATGCGCTTGACACCTGTGCGCAGCTCGCGAGGACACTGCAGGCTTCGTTGGCCCGGTACGAGCCCCAGATCCTCAGGACGTACCGCGCAGGCCCGCTCTGGTGCTCCTCCATTCTCGAGTTCCTCGGGATGCTGATCAACGGCGAGTGGCAACGAATGCCGTTACCAGCCGCTCCTCTGAGCGAAGCGTTGGCGACGACGCGCCTGCTCTTCGGCCACGAGGCCATCGAATACCGCACGCCGGCCGAGACGCGCGTGGGGGCCATCCTGGGCATCAAGGAGTATCCGGCTCCCTCGACCGTGGGCATGTTCGATCGCCTGCTGTCGGTGCCATTCTCCTTCGTGCTCACCCAGTCGTTCGCGTTTCTGGCCAAATCGACGGGACAGACACTGCTGCAGCGGCAGTTCAACCGTATGGGGAACGCCGGAGACTTCGCTGTCTCTCAGGCCGCGGAGCTGATGAAGGCTCTGGATGCGCTGACGAGCAACGAATTTGCGATGGGTGAGCATCACTTCTCCCTGCAGCTGCTGGCCGATGTGTACACCGATGAGGGTGGCGACGAGCGGCGGCTGAAGCCCCTGTTGGACAATGTCGCGCTGGCGCGCAGTCTGCTGGCGGAGACGGGAATGATCGTCGCGCGTGAGGATCTGGCGCTGGAGGCCGCATTCTGGGGACAGCTTCCCGGCAATTTCCCGATGCGTGCGCGCAAGGCCCCGATAACCTCGCGCAACTATGCGGCGATGTCGCCCTTCCACAACTACCCGGTGGGGCGTGCAAAGGGGAACTACTGGGGCGAGGCCCTCGCCCTGTTGGCAACGACGGCCTCATCCCCGTATTACTTCTCGCTGCACGCGAGCGATCCGACGGACCCGGATGGCGGAGCGCGCAAGGATACCGGGCACACGTTCCTGTGTGGGCCGACGGGATCGGGCAAGACGGTGCTGATCGGCTTTCTGCTGGCGATGCTGGAGCAGCAGGGCGTGACGCAGATCGTCATCGACAAGGATCGAGGCCTGGAGATTCTGGTGCGCGCTCTGGGCGGGGAGTATCTGCCGCTCGAGAACGGGCAGCCCACGGGTTTCAATCCATTGCAGCTTCCCGCGGAGGCCGCCCACGTCGAGTTCCAGAAGCTGTGGTTGCGCTCGCTCGTGCGGCGGGCAGGCGAGGCGCCACTCACCGTTCGTGAGCAGGCCGACCTGGATCATGCCTTACGAGGGACCCTGGCCCTGGAACCGGCGCAGCGACGGCTTTCCAGGCTCGTGGAGTTTCTGGACCCGACCGACCCCGAAGGCGTCCACGCACGCCTGGCCTGCTGGTGCGAGAGCCTGCGGGGAGAGTACGCATGGGTGTTCGACAACGTCGTCGATTCCGTCGTGCCGCGCGTCTCGGGGCCCGCTGTCGTGGGCCTGGATGTGACGGAGTTCCTCAGCCATGAGCTGACGCGTGGACCGGTGACTCTGTACGTGTTCCACCTGATCCGGCAGCTGCTCGACGGCCGCAGACTCGTCTGCTGGATGGATGAGTTCTGGCGACTGCTGGACGATCCTGCTTTCGCTGGCTTCGCCAAGGATGGCCCCAAGACCTGGCGCAAGCACAACGGCGTCATGTGCCTGGCCACGCAGAGCCTCAGCGACGTGTTGCAGAGCCCGATCAGTCGCACCATCGTCGAGCAGACGCCCACCAAGGTGTTCTTCCCGAATTGCGACGCCGACGAGCACGAGTATCGGGTCGGCTTCGGGCTCACGGAGCGCGAGTTCCGTCTCATCCGCGAGCAGCTCGAGCCGGGATCGCGAGCATTTCTGCTCAAGCAGGGGCGACACAGCGTCGTCTGCCGGCTCGACCTGGGAGGATTCGAGCGTGAGCTGGCGGTGATCTCCGGAAGGGCGCGCGAGGTCGCACGAGTGCGCGAATTGATCGCGCGCGTAGGTCCCCGGCCTGCGGACTGGCTGCCCCTCTTTCATGCGGCGCCGCTCTCTGACTCACAGGAGAATGAATCATGAATCGTTGGGCTCTCTCGACTCTGCTGGTGTTGGCAGGCTGTGTCGCTATGCACCCAGCGAGGGCGCAGATACCTGTCACTGACATAGGCGCGATCGCACAGCTGGTCTCGGAGCTGCAGACGTTGGAACAGCAGGTCGAGACTGCCCGTCAGCAGCTCGCGCAGGCCCAGAGCGAGTATCAGGCGATCACGGGCGCACGTGGCATGGAGCGCTTGCTCGCTGGAACCGTGCGCAACTATCTGCCGCCGACGTGGAGCGATGTTCGTAGCGCAGTCACCGGCGGCGGCGCCTTCCCGGTCCTCGCCCAGCAGCTACACAGTGCCATCACCTCGGATGCAGTGCTGTCGGATGCGCAGCTGTCCGCGCTGGCCCCCGTCGATCGCCAGAACCTGGAGGCAAGCCGGCAGTCGGTGGCCATACAACAGGTGCTCGCCCAGCAGGGCCTGTCCGTCACGAGCGAGCGGTTCGCCGCGCTCCAGCAACTGATCGACGCCATCCCCTCGGCGGCGGATGAGAAAGGGATTCTCGACCTGCAGGCAAGGATCGCAGCCGAGCAGGACATGCTGCAGAACGAGCAGGCCAAGCTCAGCCTTCTCGGCCAGGCCGCCCGCGCGGATCTGGTGGCGAATCAGGCGCGGACACATGAGCTCGCTGTGGCAGGTCACGGCGACTTTGCCGCGCGCTTCCAGCCGGCTCCCTGAACGATCGAGTCACGATCATGGGCTTCTTCCAGACTTTCTGGAGCTGGCTGAACCTGCAGCTGGCAACCTACATAGGCGACAACACAGCCCGCGTCGCGGCCGCTGTGGAGCCCGCTGTCATGACGTTCGCCACGATTTACATCGTCATGTGGGGCTATCTGCATCTGACGGGCGGCATCGATCAGCCGTTCGCCGTCGGGCTGAAGCGCATCGTCACCCTGGTCGTCGTCATCGCGGTGGGTCTGCGCCTGTGGCTCTATAACACCGTGATCGTCGACACGTTCTATCGCGCTCCCTCGGAGCTTGCGGCGGCGGTAGTGGGCGTGTCCGATCCTGTCACCCTGATCGATTCCATCTGGGATCAGGGTGGGGCGGTAGCCGGTTTCCTGTGGAGCAAGGGCGGGGTGCTGGGCGGGGATTTCGGCTTCTACGTCGCCGGTATCGCCGTCTGGGTCCTGATCGGGCTGCTGTGCGTGTATACGATGTTTCTGATTGCACTCTCCAGCATCGCACTCGCCATCCTGCTTGCTCTGGGACCGCTGTTCATCCCTACCGTCCTGTTCGAGCGCACCCGCCGTCTGTTCGATGCATGGCTTGCGCAGCTGGCGACCTATGGCTTCATCACGATCCTGACCGTGCTGGTGGCGGCCCTGCTGCTGCAGTTCGTGCACTCGTATGCCGATCAGACCGCGCACCGGGGGCCTGGCATCGTCACCGTCGACGCGCTCAACATGGTCCTCGCGTCCGTTCTCGTGTTTCTGCTGATGCGACAGGTCATGCCGATCGCCGCCAGCCTCGGAGGGGGCGTCGCGCTCAGCTCGTTCGGCGCCGTGAGTCGTGCGCTGCGGTGGGGCATGGGACCGCTGAAAGGAATCACATCATGAGAGCTCTGGTCTTCATCCTTCTGTTGGCATGCCTGGGAGGCTGCGCTTCCCGCGATGTCCGGTGCGATGGACGGTTGACCCGGATCAACACCTCACCGTCCCAGAACGGGAGCCATGCCCCGTGACGGCCGACGCGGACGGCTATTTTCGGGATGCGGTGTCCTGGGATGCGGACAAAAGCGCATCTCTGGGACGCAGCGCACGCACGGCATGGAGGGCGGCGGGCGCCGGATGGGTCTGCGCGATGACCAGTTGCGCGGCGCTCCTCGCGTTGTTGCCTTTGAAGAAGATCGAGCCGTTCGTCATCCGAGTCGATAACAGCACGGGAATCGTGGATGTCGTTCCAGTCTATACGGGGAACGTCCGCATGGAGGAGACCGTCACGCGCTACTTCCTCAGTCACTATGTCAGCGTGTGCGAGCGCTTCAATTTTTCGACAGCCGAAAGCGACTATGAGGAATGCGGAGCCTTCCATACGGCGCAGCGTAACCAGGCCTGGTATGCGCTCTGGAACCCGAATAATCCCCGCTCGCCCCTCAATGTGCACAAGGACGGCAGCTCAGTCAGTGTCCGGGTGGAATCGGTGAGCTTCTTCAAGCGGGCCAGCGGACTGGCGGACCTGGCTCAGGTGCGCTTCGTGAAGGCGGAGCGACAAGTGGACGCGGCAGAGGAGCGCACCACACACTGGATCGCCACGATTCAGTACACCTACGCCCAGCCGGCGCAGGATGCCCGAACGCGCCGTTGGAACCCGCTGGGCTTCAAGATCCTCGAGTTCACCTCCGAGCCTGAGGTGCTCGCCCCCGATCCTGCCCCGACACCGTCGACCAACTAGGACACTTTATGACCCGCAAATGGACTTGCGCGCTGGTGCTGCTCGCCGCCTCACTACCTGCGGCTGGTTGGGCCGAGACGGTGCCGACCGCGGGATCAGCGGACTCCCGCATCCGCACCGCAACCTACGATTCCACGGAGGTGTATCGGATCGAAGCGCGCGTCGGTTACGAGATCGATATCCAATTCGAGGACGAAGAGACTTTCATCGGCCTGGGGGCGGGCGACTTGCAGGCGTTATCGTTCGTGGCGCAGGGGAGTCATCTGTTCATCAAGCCGCGTTCGGTGCCTGTGAGCACGAACCTGACGGTCCTCACGACGCGGCGGGCTTACCACTTCGACTACACAGTCGCCGATAGTGCGAGCGGACAGAATGAGCTCTACGCCCTGAGATTCGTCTATCCCTCCACGGCTGCTGTTGATCGGCTGTTGAAGACTGCAACGGGTGCGCCGCGGAATCTGGACTATTGGTATTGCGGGCATCCTGATCTGAAGCCCGTTTACGCGGCAGACGATGGAGTACGCACCTGGCTCAGGTTCGCAGCTCGTGCAGAGCTGCCAGCGGTCTTTGTCCGCAATGACGATGGAACCGAGTCCCTCCTGAATTTCAACATCGAAAACGGCGATGTGGTCGTGCATCGTGTTGCCCGAAGGTTCATCGTTCGCCGCGGAAAGCTCACTGGTTGCATCGTCAATGCGGGCTACAGCGGCTCAGGCGAGCGAGTCCGATCTGGCACGGTCTCGCCGGCAGTCGAACGTGCCACTCGCGGAGGTCGGCCATGAGCGATGAGATGGAGTCTGGGCACGAGCACTCCGGCGCGCCCGAGGCGGGACGGGTGCCGATAGAGGACTTGGTCCGCGGCGAACGAGTGGTCCGCGGCGAACGAGGCATCTCTTCTGTCAGTCGGACGAGGTCTCTCCAGTCACGGCTCAGCAGTGTGCTCGCGGGTGGACTCACCGTCGTGCTGGGGATCGGGGCCTTGACTTGGTACTACACGAACGCGCTTACGCGACCCAATCGCGCACGTGACTCCGCGCGGGCGGCGGCTGCGCGCCGAGCGCAGGCTGAGGTGCCTTTGCCGGCGCTTGGCCGGATCGATGCGCCGAAACCGGCAGCCGTACCCGGTGTCGCGGTGGGATCCGCTCCGGACGCGCAGCCTGTTGCTTCCCAGACGGCGCCAGGCGCTTCCGCCGCGCCGCCAGTTGTTGCCGTCACAGCGCCACAGGGCGCTTCCGCCGTGCTGCCAATGGTTGCTGCGACAGCGCCGCCAAGCGCTTCTACCATGCCGTCCGCTGTAGGCGCGACTGCCGCGCGCTCGTCGAGGGTTGCGAAGCCAATGAACCGTGCAGCCCCCGCCGCGGTCTCCGTGGAGGCTCGCGATCAGCGGCTCGCCGGCCCCGTGTTCGTTCGCCAGTCCGCCGAGCCGTTACCGGGTGTGCCGCAACTCGACGATCCGTCAGCAACCTCACGCACAGCTGGTGAGCATGGTCTGGCTGATCTTTTGCGGCCCACTCCTGTCGTGGCAGTGCAGGCGAGGGTTCTGCCGACGCGTCGTTTCCTCTTGCCGAAGGGATCTTTCATCGATTGCACGCTTGAGACCGCCATCGATTCGACGCTGCCCGGGATGACGACGTGCGTCGTGGCTACGGACACTTTCAGCGCGGATGGGAGCGTCGTGCTTCTGGAGCGAGGCACGCGCCTCGTCGGCGAGACGCGTGGTCAGGTTGCTCAGGGTACCGCCAGGATCTTCGTGCTGTGGACGGAGGCGCGCACCCCAACCGGCGTTGTTGTGCCCCTCGATTCGCCTGGCACAGATGAGCTGGGTCGATCGGGACTGGCGGGTACGGTCGATAGACACTTCTGGGAGCGCTTCGGCTCCGCAATCCTGATCACGACCATCGATGGGGCAGTGCAGGCTGCGGTTCAGCCCTCCGCCGGCTCCGGCGGCACGGTCATCTACAACCCTTCGGCGTCCCAGCAAGTGCTCACCGAGGTCCTCAAGAGCACGCTCGATATCCCCCCGACGGTGAAGAAGAGCCAGGGGGATCGGATCGAGATCCTGGTCGCGCGCGACGTCGATTTCAGGTCGGTCTATGAGCTGCGCCGCTGACGAAGCCTCGAGCCTCGAGCTCACCCTGCGGCCCCTGCGTCCCTGGCTGGGCGAGGCGGGCGTGACGGAGCTGTGCATCAATAGGCCAAAGGAGCTGTTCATCGAGACGCGCTCGGGTTGGCGGTGTGAATCGCTGCCCCTGGCCGACTTTGACTGGTGCCGCAGGCTCGCGAAGCTGATTGCCAACTCGACGCGGCAGAGAATCGATGAGTCCTCCCCGCTGCTCTCCGCTTCTCTCCCGGGCGGGGAGCGGGTGCAGGTCGCGATCCCGCCGGCGACCCTCGGCCATTGCGTCTCCATCACGATTCGCCGGCCGTCGGATGAAGCCTGGTCGCTCGGCGATTTGGCCCAACGGGGCGCTCTGCGGCTCGCCCATCGGGCCACGCAGACCCTCGATGACACGGAGATGCAATTGCTGCAGCTGCTGGCGGCCCGCGACTTCGAGGCATTCCTGCGCCTGGCCGTACTCAGCCGCAAGAACATTCTCATCTCCGGGGCCACCGGCTCCGGCAAGACCACCTGGACGAAAGCTCTCATCAGGGAGATTCCCGCGACGGAGCGCCTCATCACCATCGAAGACGCGCAGGAGCTGATCCTCGATCGCCACCCCAACCATGTGCGCCTGCTCTACAGCAAGGAGAGTCAGGGCCTGAGCAAGGTGACTCCGAAACAGTTGCTCGAGGCGTGCCTGCGGATGAGGCCGGACCGCATCCTGCTCGCGGAGCTGCGTGGCGAGGAAGCCTTCGACTATTTGCGTAACGTGAACTCCGGGCACCCGGGCTCCATCACCAGCGTCCATGCGGCGAGCGCCGAGCTGGCATTCGAGCAACTGGTGCTGCTGGTCAAGCAAGGACCGGCGGGCCGAGAGCTGCCCAGAGCCGACATCAAGTCCCTGCTGTACCTGTTGATCGACGTGATCATGCAATGCGGCGTCGAGCACCATGAGCGCTTCGTCAAGGAAATCTGGTACGAGCCGCAGCGCAAATGCGCGACCGGTTGAGTGGAGGAGGCCCAACATGCTGCTGGATGCGTTGACACACGGCACCTCGGGGCTGGCACTGTCCTATGCCAGTGTCGAGATACCCATGCTCGTTGGCCTGCTTCGGCGTCGCGCTCCGCTGAGGAAGATTCTGCAGTCGCCGCTCGTGGCGCTCCCACTCACCGCCGCCGCGGGGATTGGCCTATCGGCTATCGCGCCGCTGACACGTGCAGTTGGGCTGACCGCCGATAGCATTTTCCAGGTCGCGCTCGGAGTCAGCGTAGCCGCATCGATAGGATGGGGAGGTGCTTGGGCGCTCGCGAAGCAAAGCTCTGCTGCAGCTGCTCATCGTCGCGGTGCGGTGATTTCGGAGGCGCCTTCGGACAGGGTGGTTCGCGATCCGCTCGCGACGGCACAGCACAGAAGATCAGCCGAGCGGACGGTCGAAGTGACGCTTGCGGGGGTGCCCGTTGCCGCCCCTGATGAGACCAAGCATTTCAAGTTGATCGGCACGACCGGCACCGGAAAGAGCACCGCCGTGCAGGAGCTTCTCGCCGGTGCCCTCGGGCGAGGTGACCGTGCCGTGATCGCGGATCCGGACTATGGCTACGTGCGCCGTTTCTACGATCCGCGTCGCGGCGATGTCATCCTGAATCCCTTCGATAGCGCGGCTCTCAAGTGGGATCTGTTTGGCGAGATCACCGAGACCTACGACATCGATCAGCTTGCACGCTCGCTGATTCCGGATCAGGGAGGTGCGGATAAGAGCTGGCGCGAATACGCCCGGACGTTCTTCACTGCTGTCACTCAACAGGCGCGCGCCGGCGGCGAAACGAGTATCGAGGAGCTGAACAGGCTGCTGCTCGTGGCCGATCCCGAGGAGCTGCGCACCCTCGTGCACGGGACCCCCGCCCAGTCCTTCTTGCGTGAGAGCAACGCCCGGATGTTCGACTCGATCCGTTCTGTAACGAGCTCGGCTGTGGGCTCCCTCGAGCATGTCGCACGCCAGAAGGCGCAGCTGTTCTCGGTGCGTAAGTGGGTTCAGCAGCAGAAGCGGGGAGTCTTGTTCATGCCCTATCGTGCGGGACAGATCGCGGCGCTGCGTTCAACTATTTCGGCCTGGATGCGCCTTGCGATTTTTGAGGCCATGAATCAGCCGGAAGGCGATCAGCGCCTGTGGTTCATCGTCGATGAGCTCGACGCCCTGGGCCCGATCGACGGCCTCAAGGACGCATTGGCGAGGCTGAGAAAATTTGGTGGGCGCTGTGTCTTGGGCCTGCAGTCGATTGCCCAGGTGTCGGGCACGTATGGCACTGCCGAAGCGCAGACGATAGTCGAAAATTGCGGCAATACCCTGATTCTCCGGTGCGCGGCCAGCGAGCATGGAGGGACATCCCACTTTGCTTCGCGCCTGATCGGTCAGCGTGAGGTGGTCAGAACGACCGTGTCCCGGTCTCGCCGTCCCCTGCAGTGGCTGCCCTCCATTACGCGCGCTGAACACTCGAGTATCGAGCCAGCCGTGCTTGATTCCGAGATCGAGCAGCTACCGGATCTCAGCGGGTATCTGAAGTTCGCATCTGTCCAGGACTGGTACCGCGTGCGTCTCACACCGGAGGCGAGCACGGTACTCGCCCATGGAGGTGAGAACTCTAACGGTCCCCATTTAGCCGCTACGCGCACGCGAGCAGACGAGCGGCAAAACGGAGGACCTGAGCGTCACATGTCGGTCGGCAGGAATGTCCGGGATTGAGGGATTCCCACGGAAACGGACATTTCCGGAAAAGTGCACATGTACCTCCGCGAACCTCCCTGGCAGTGGGATGTCGCCGCCGCCGTCGTCGGAACCGTTCTCGCCCTCGCGGTGGGTTTGCTCCTGCGTGCGCGAGACTCCCACGCACATCGCCGCGGTTCACTCGTGCTCGACGGAGCACGGGCTAGGCGTGAGCGTACATCCCGCAGAAGGCGCTACGGAACCGGAGCGTTAACCCTGGCGCAAGTGGCGCTCGCACCGCTGGACGAGACGAAGCACTTCAAGCTGATCGGTACGACCGGCACCGGCAAGTCGACGGCCATTCAGGAGCTCCTCGGCGGTGCTCTCGAGCGGGGTGACAAGGCAGTCATTGCGGATCCCGACGGCGGGTACCTTGCTCGTTTTCAGGCTCGCGACGACGTGATCCTCAATCCGTTTGAGCCGCGTTCCCGGAAATGGGATCCCTTTGCCGAGATACGTGAAATCTACGACGTCGAGATGCTCGCGGCCAGCCTCATGCCCGGAGGCGAGGACTCCTCCGGTCGAGAGTGGCGCGGCTACGCGCGCACGTTCTTTACGGCGGTCACCCGACGCTGCTTTCGGGAGGGACGGTGCGATGTAGCGGAGCTGTGGAGACTGCTGCTGATAGCACCCGTCACCGAGCTGTATCCCCTGGTTGCCGGCACTCCGGCACAACCGTTTCTGGAGGCAGACAACGCACGCATGTTTGGATCCATTCGGTCCATAGCGGGGTCCTCGCTGGCGGCTCTCGAGCATGTCGCCGCGCAGCGCGCTCCTGGATTCTCAGTCCGGCAATGGGTGCGAGAGGGCCACGGAGTCTTGTTTCTTCCCTATCGCGCGACGCAGATCGCCGCATTGCACTCGATCATTGCGACGTGGGTGCGCCTGGCGATTTTCGAGGCGATGAACGGACCCGAGCAGGACCGGCGCCTGTGGCTGATCGTCGACGAGCTGGATGCGCTGGGCCCGATCGACGGCCTCAAGGACGCATTGGCGCGCCTGCGAAAATTCGGCGGTCGCTGCGTACTGGGCTTTCAGTCGGCCGCGCAGGTGTCGGCCCTCTACGGACCTGATGCCCAAACCGTCATAGAAAACTGCGGCAACACTTTGGTTCTGCGTTGCTCGAGCAGCGAGCACGGTGGCACCTCACAGTTTGCGGCTCGATTGATTGGTGACAGGGAGGTGATGCGGCGCCAGAAGTCCCGGGGCCGGGACACGCAGGGCATGTTCGCTGGCAACGCCGTGCGTCGCTCCACTCACATCAATGAGCATTATGTGACCGAGCCCGCCGTCATGGCCTCCGAGCTCGAACAGCTGCCGGATCTGAGCGGCTATCTCAAAACAGCTTCCTCACCTGCGTGGCTGAAGGTCCGGCTGACGCGCTAGCGTTCCGTCCGCCTGATCGGTCGATGACAATGGCGATCTTCCGTCTGGACATCCAGTCCCTTGGGCGCCGTGCTGGCCGCAGCGCGACGAATGCGGCGGCCTACCGGTCTGGAGAGCGAATTCGCGATGAGCGTACCGGAAGGACCCACGACCACACTCATCGGACAGACGTTCTGAGCAAGGACATCGTGCTCCCATCGGCATTTGCAGAAGCGAATCTCGCCTGGGCCCGCGATCGGTCCACGCTGTGGAACCACGCCGAGGCGACCGAAAAAAGAAGCAACTCGCGCGTGGCTCGGGAATATCAGGTGTCGCTTCCCTCGGAGCTCTCGAGTCCACAGCGGTTGGAGCTTACGCGAGCGTTCTCGCGCGAACTGGCCGACCGCTATAACGTAGCTGTCGACATGACAATACACGCGCCGCGTGAGGGAGGAGACGCGCGGGCATATCACGCGCACCTGCTTACGACAACCCGGGAGGTCACGCCCGAAGGACTGGGGCCCAAGTCAGCCATGGAGATCAGCGAAACACGCAGGCTGGCCCGAGGTCTGCTGCCCTCCCGGGAAGAGTTCAAAGTCGTCCGGGAGCGTTGGGCCGACCTGACCAACCAGGCTCTGCGCGAAGCACACATCGATGCCCGCATCGATCATCGTAGCCTGGCCGCACAGGGAATCGATCGCGAGCCCGGCCCGAGCATTCCGCACCGGTTCATCGCAATGGAGCGCCAGGGAATCCGAACGACCGTAGCGGAGCAGATTCGAGAGAACTACCACCGGCGTGTGGAAGCGCGCGCGGCCCGCACGCTCCAGGCCGCGGAGCTAACACAAAACGCCAAGGGTACCAGTCTCGAGGAGCTGCGCGACAAGGCAGTGCAGGCCTGGTTGCAGTATCGAGAAAATCAGCGCACGGCCTCAGCCGGCGCGTCCCGCAACGCCGGCTCCGCCCTCGACGCGCGGGATACGACGACGCGCGAACGCGCAGTCGAGAAGACGCATGACAACGACTTCTCCCTGTAACTGAGGCTGCAGGCCGCGTCCGCGTCCGGCTCGGGTACGCCACGCTCCTGCGGTTGACCCTGCGTGGTCAAAGGCCATAGCATTCGAGCTGCAAACGATTGCAGTCGAGGGGAGCCCATGCGTCACGAGATCCAGCGCGCCATCCTTGTTCCGCCTCCTCGACTTGCTTCGCGCGCCGGCCGGCGAGCCGGGCTATGCCTGCTCCTGCTCGCTCCACTCACGGCCTCATCCGCTGCGGCTCCCCCTCATGAGCGCGTCACCATCGACACCGGCACCCTCCAAGGCGCCACCGCCGACGGAGTCATCTCCTTCAAGGGCATCCCCTTTGCAACCCCACCGTTAGGCCAGCTCCGCTGGAGACCACCACAGCAGGTCGCCAAGTGGCAGGGCGTGCGCAAAGCAACGGACTACGGCCCTGACTGCATGCAAGAGCCTTTCCCCGGCGACGCAGCGCCCCTGGGCGTCACGCCCAAAGAAGACTGTCTCTACCTCAATGTCTGGCTCCCCGAAAAACCCACCCCCGGGAAAAAGCTCCCGGTGATGGCCTGGATCTACGGCGGAGGCTTCGTCAATGGCGGAGCTTCCCCGAAGGTGTATGACGGGAGCGAGTTCGCGAAAGACGGCATCGTCCTGGTGAGCTTCAACTATCGCCTGGGCAACCTCGGCTTCTTCGCCCACCCGGCCCTGACTGCCGAGCAGCCGGGGACCCCAGCCGCCAACTACGGGATCATGGACCAGATCGCCGCGCTCAAATGGGTCCAACGTAACATCGCCGCCTTCGGCGGAGATGCGCACAACGTGACGATCTTCGGCGAATCCGCCGGGGGCATGTCGGTCAACATGCTCCTGACCTCGCCGCAAGCCGATGGCCTCTTCCAGAAAGCCATCATCGAATCCGGCGGAGGCCGCCCGGGTGGTTTTGCATCGCGCTCACTCAGCGGACCGGACTCCGCCGAATCAGTGGGACTGGCCTTGGCGAAGGAGCACGGCATCCAGGGGCACGGCGCGGACGCGCTCGCGAAACTGCGCCAGATCCCGGCAGAGCAGCTCAAACTGAACATGCTCAGCATGCGGACGGCCACCTATGTCGGCGGCCCGGTCGTGGACGGCAAGCTCGACCTCGGAGCCCCCACGACGCTTTACGCCGAGGGTAAAGGTGCGAAGGTCCCGGTGATCGTCGGAGCGAACAGCGCCGACATCCAGGGCATGATCGAGCCGGCGCGTGAGATTGCGAGACTGCTGTCCAAGCGCGCTCAGGCGGTATATGAGTTCAGGTTTTCCTATGTAGCCGAATCGCTGCGCGGCAAAGTCCCCGGCGCGCTTCATGCGACCGAGATACCCTACGCGTTCGACACGGTGTCGGCGCGCTACGGTCAGGACACGACGCCGGCCGACGAGGCCGCCGCAAAGACCATGCACAAGTATTGGGTCGCTTTTGCCAAGACGGGCAAACCCGAGCCTGCGGGCGAGCCCGCCTGGCCCGCCTACCACGCCAAGACCGATGAGATCATGGATTTCACCAACTCGGGCCCCGTCGCGGGGCCTGACCCCTGGAAGGCACGCATGGATCTGACCGCCGCAGCGGCGGAGCGCAAAGGGAAGGGTACCTGAATGCGTTTAGGACTCACGCTTTCTCTCGCGTTGATCGCTGCCCATGTCGCGAATGCGGCGACCCCCGCAGACGAGCGAGTCGAGAAGCTCCTCCATGCCCTTACTCTGGATGAGAAGATCAGCCTGATCAGCGGCACCGGATTCGGTACGCATCCGATTCCCCATCTGGGGATTCCAGCCTTCCAGATGAGCGATGGCCCGCTCGGAGTGCGCGCGTTGGGACCCTCGACGGCATTCGCTGGCGGGGTGGCGCTGGCGGCATCCTGGGACACGGAACTGGCGAAACAGATCGGCACGCAGATGGGACGGGACGCCCGCTCCCGTGGCGTGCAGTTCGTGCTCGGTCCGGCAGTCAATATCTATCGCGCTCCCATGAACGGGCGCAACTTCGAGTACATGGGTGAGGACCCGTGGCTCGCTTCCCGCCTGGTCGTGAGCTACGTGGAGGGCATCCAGAGTCTCAACGTCAGTGCGACCATCAAGCACTTCGCCGGTAACAATTCCGAGTTCGCGCGGCACACCTCCGACTCGACCATCGATGAGCGCACGCTGCGCGAGATCTATCTGCCGGCGTTCGAGGCTGCGGTGAAGGAAGCTCACATCGGTGCCGTCATGAGCTCCTACAACCTGCTGAACGGGCAGCGGGCGACGGCGAATCCGCATCTCATTCACGACATCCTCAAGGGGGATTGGGGATTCAGCGGCGTCTACATGTCCGACTGGGGCGCCACTTATGATGGTGTGGCCGCCGCCAATGCCGGGCTGGATCTCGAGATGCCCACCGGCCGCTTTATGAATGCGCAGACTTTGCTGCCGGCGGTACACAACGGGACTGTCCCTGAGTCCGTCATCGACGACAAAGTCCGTCGCCTGTTGAGTGATGCGGCCCGCTTTGGATGGCTGGACGGCCAACCTGCGGACCTGTCGGTGTCCCGTTACAACCAGGAGGGCAGGGCCGTCGCTCACAAGAGCGCGCTCGA
>Ga0134125_10002143_pt1 | contig 23635 bp, 16 predicted proteins | sample KB31751_FD_96464 | JGI IMG/M metagenome (GOLD analysis project Ga0134125, IMG submission 96464) | Terrestrial soil microbial communities with excess Nitrogen fertilizer from Kellogg Biological Station, Michigan, USA - KB3-175-1 | ecosystem: Environmental > Terrestrial > Soil > Unclassified ...
CAACGGGAGATCCATGAACCGGAAGAGCCGACCGAGATAAGCCGACGAACCGTGCTCCTTCAACTCTTCCAATGGAAGAACCAACACGTTTTCGCGGCCGAACAGCGACGCGTAGTGGTCGATCAGCGGGAAGTAATCGACGTTACGGACGTACCAGCACTGAACCTGCGTTTGCAGCCCCGTCCACCATTCCTCGAACGGCGGCAGCGGCATGCCGGCCAGGAACGCGCAATTCCGCTTTAAATTGAAGTACATGGACTCGACGTATTCCAACTGATTGCGGATCGTGAAGAGCACTCGCGCATTGGGGAAGTAGCGCTTGAGCCGGGCGGCAATCGCGTCGTCGGGGAGTTGCCGCGGGGCGTAGTAGACCTCGGCCGTTTCGGTAAACGTTTCGTCGGAAACGACGACCGGTCGGCCGCCGCGCTCGGGATGCTCGTAAACCTCCTCGCGACACAACTTCAGCATGAACTCGACATCGATCCGATAGTCGTCCTGGTATTTCAGGAAGGAGAAGAAGCCGCCGGCGGAAGTGTAAGGGAGGCCGCGATAGAAAATGTCGGTTCGCGAGACGAACAGGGCTTGCAGCGAAGTGGTTGCCGCATGGCCGAAGCCGACGTGCAGTACGATTCGATCGTCCGGCATCCAGCCGGTCGCACCGTCGGAAGGAAGCGGAGAGCCGCCGAGCCGCAGGCGGTAAAGCTCGCGGAGCCGATCGGTTTCTTGCCGGTTTATCGCGGCGGCCGTATTCGTCGCGTCACTGGCGCTCCGGAGATTCGCTTCCAGGGCCGCCTTGCTTTCCGCGGCGATCCGCAATTGTGCTTCCGCTGCCCCCTCGCGCTCGACCGCTTCTCGGAGTTGCGAGTCCCGCTGGGCCAGCATCCGCCGCAGCGACTCAATCTCGGCCTCTCGCGCGTCGCCCTTTCCCAGGAGCCAGTCCGCGATTCTCATTCAAAATGCTCCCGTTCATGCGGCCTGGCGACGGAATAGGGCCAGGGCCCGTTCCCCCTCTTCGATGGCGTACAGGATCGTCATCTCAATGCTGACGCGGCAGGTCGTGCCGCGGTTGACCACGCCGCCGTGCAAGAGCGCATCGTGGAACAATACCATCTCGCCCGGTTTCAAAAGCAGCAATTCCATGCCCAGTTCCTCGGGCGTCTCATCGATGACCGGCTTCAACTGGCCGTTCTTCAGTTCGAAGCGGTGGTTCCAGTCGTCCGAGGCGTGGGAATGCTCCTTCACGCACAGGCCGTTGCGACCGGGCTCGGTGTATACGGCCGTCCACATCTTGAAGCGAGCGGTATTTGCGGGAATCGAGCCGTGCCCCGCGTCCCAAAACCACTTGTCGGCATGCACCGGGCCGATGTCGCCGGCCGCGTCGGGGCGGACGATCCGCCACATCAAATCGTCGCCGTAGATTCGGGCCGATGGCATCATTTCGCGAATGCGGCGAAAGAAGCCCATCCGCGCGAGCGCGACGTGAGTGGCGGCCGGGAGGACGCGCTTCTCCTTGGACCAAAAGGCGGCGTGCTCGAAGGGAAGCGCGAGCGTGTGATAGCGGTCGATGCCCGTCGCGGCCGCTTCCGATCGCAATGCCGATGACACCGCGCCGAGCCGGTCGAGGTACTGGCGCTGAATCGTCTCGCGAACGACCGACAGTTCGTCATTGGACAGTGCGTCGAACGCGAAGCCCCGGCCATCGTTGATTTCGCGCCAGCGCTCGCGGCTGCCGGATGCTTCCAGAGAGGCCAGCCGCGGGGAAGCGTGCTGCAACATCGCGAGGACTTCTTGAGATTCGGCCGATCCAATCGCGCGGCTAACGCCTTGCCGGCCTCGGCAAACTTTATCGACCGAATCGGTTAGCGAACTTTGGAGATAGTACAGACGCGGGTTGCACAATTGGTGCGAAAGCCGGGCCGGCGAACTGCCGCAAGGAGAACCAACCACCGAGCGACGTGAACCACCACGCTGCGCCATTCCAGGCGTCGAGCCTGGCCGAAGGGCGGGTGACGGGGCAGCAATTCCAAGTTTGGCGCGCTACTTCGAGTTCATGAACATCAGCTTCGACGAAGACGAGATCGAGGCCGCTTGCCGCCAATTGGAAGAGAATGGCTTCATCCAACTCAAGCAGAACTACGCGCATCCCACACAATTGGGCGAGAAGTCGATCCCGTGAGCTCAGCCCTGCTTTTTGTCGCACTCCGGCTTTCCGGTAGCCGCTTTAGGTATTGGCAACTTGGCTGCCAGCGCGAGCGCGACACCGGCCAGGCAGGTCGTCGCCAGGGCGAGGAAGAGGCTCGCCAGGTGCCAGTTTTCAAACGCGGCCTTGGCCGGGTCGCGGATTGATTGTTCCGCGGCGAAGCGCATCGGCCGAAGATCGCTGACGTATAACGAAACCGGCCAGCCGACGGCGACGAGAGCCACGGCCGCGAGGATAACGCCGAAGCGCAATCGCTCGATGCCGCGGCCGCCCTTCAGCCAACTGAACGCCGTGATGAGAGCAATTCCGCCGCAGACGGCTTGCAACGCGAAGTAGCGCGGGAAGATCGGCCCGACGGCGGATCCGGCCAACGCACTGGCCAGCGCCTTTTTCTGCTCTTCCGATGCGCCGGGCGGCACGATGTTCAGGTTCGCCGTGCGGTCCGAAGGGCTGTTCGCCACGACTTCCTTGAACGAGTCGAAGATCGGCACGGCGGCGACGAAGTTAAAGAACGCCGCCCCGCCGAACCACAGGCCGAGCGCAAGAACGTGCAAGCCGCGGACGAGGGTGTCGCGCATGGGAAAGTCTCCGATTCGGTTTTCGGTTCCGCGCAAGAGCCGCCGAATGTTGCCGCGATGCTTGACGATTATCGCGAGCGCGCCAATCAGAAGGTAGAGGGCAACGGGCCGCGACGGCGCGGCGAGCGGGGCAGGAGTAACGAGCAACCAGGCAGCCGCCAGGATTATAACCGCGGCGATGGACGCGAGCGAAACCATTCTTGTAACGAGTAGAACAACGACCCAGCCGAGCACGGCGAGCAGTGCCGGCCCCGGCACGAGCACGGCGATTGTGCCGGCCCCGGTGGCGACTCCCTTGCCGCCGCGGAAGCCGAGATAGATTGGGAACAAGTGGCCGACGAACGCGAGTGCCGCGGCGAGGGCGCGCAGTTCCACCGGCGAAAGCCAGCCATCCGCATCCAGCGACCGGGCCACCGGCACAATCGCCGCGACGGGGATCGCACCTTTCAGGAAATCGAGAAGAAAGACGGCGACGCCCCAGGTGCGGCCGAGAACGCGGCCGGCGTTGGTCGCCCCAATGTTTCCGCTGCCGGCCCTGAACAGATCGATGCCGCGGGCCCGGCCGATGAGGTAGCCGAACGGAATCGCTCCGATGAGGTACGCCGCCGCGAGCAAGGCTAAATCGACCATGCCGGGAAGATATGGTTCCTGCACTCGGCGGCACAGGCATTCTTGCCTGAGAAAAGCCGGAACGGCCGCTCGCTTTTCTTCTATTCATGACGATGCGATCCTCGTTCCCCACTTCCCGGAGCCTTCCCATGATTCGCATCGCTTTGGCGCTCTTGGCATTCCTGGCCGCCAGCGTCCCTTCGTTCGCCGCCGAGCCGGCCAAGAAGCTTCGCATCATCGTATTCGGCGCCCATCCGGACGATGCCGAGCTGAAAGCCGGCGGGGCGGCGGCGCTGTGGGCCAAGCTCGGCCACGAGGTCAAACTCGTCTCGGTCACCAACGGCGACATCGGCCACTGGAAGGAGGCCGGCGGCCCGCTCGCTCGGCGCCGCGCCGCCGAGGTCAAAGCCGCCGATAAAATCCTCGGCGCCACGCCCCACGTCCTCGACATCCACGACGGCGAACTCGAACCGAACCTCGAAAACCGCAAGACCATCACCCGCCTGATCCGCGACTGGAAAGCCGACATCGTCATATCGCATCGGCCCTGGGATTATCACCCCGATCACCGCTACGTCGGCGTGCTGGTGCAGGACGCGGCGTATATGGTCGCCGTGCCGCACTTCTGCCCGGACACGCCGCCCCTCAAGGCCAACCCGCTCTTTCTCTATTCCAGCGATGGTTTCCAGAAGCCGTGCCGGTTCACGCCGGATATCGTGGTGGCGCTCGATTCGGTGATCGAGAAGAAGTGGGATGCCTTGCACGAACTGGAATCGCAGGTGTACGAGGGGGGTGCGCTCGGCACCGCGGAGGCATTCCGGCTCGTGCCGCCGGCCTCGGACCCCGCGGCCCGCAAGGCCTGGTTCCGCAACGAACACTATTGGTCCAAGCGCGACGCGGTCGAGGCGAATAAATACCGCGACGCCCTCGTGAAGTGGTACGGCCCCGAACGCGGCAAGAAGACCAAGTACGCCGAGGCGTTCGAAATCTGCGAGTACGGCCGCCGCGTCAACGAGAGCGAAATCCGAACGCTCTTCCCGTTCATCGAAAAGGAGTGACGGACGGAATCGTTGCTGTCGCTCACTTCACCATGCGCTTCAGCACGATATGGAGCACCATCGTGCCGTCGTTCATCTTGGCCGCGGTTGTCGTCGAAGTGACTTCGAAGCCGTCCTTGGCCAGCGCGTTGATCTTCTTCTCGGCATCGGCCTCGCGGCCGATCGTCATGGGCACGATGCGATACTCGGCGTGCAGCGGCGGCGGCAGCTTCTGGAAGATGTACTGCGTCACCCCCTCGGCATCTTCGAAGTCCTTGGGCCGTTCGCCGCCGTCCGAAGCGTAGGCAAGAATCAGCTTGTCGCCCGTTTGCTCGACGATCCCGAGCATCTTGGTCTTTTTGCCGCGCAGCGGCGTGACCGTGATGTCGATCGACATCGGCTTGGTCCGCGCGTCGAGCGTGTACTCCCAGGTTGCGGTGCGGCCATCGATGACGATGGCGCTCCGGGTGATGGCGGCATCGGTGGAACGCGGGCCGCCCCGGAGCAGCGTGCCGTCGTCGCGGCCGGCGAACCCGCGCGCCTTGCCCTTAAACCCGTTGCTGGACGAGCCCAGGAAGGTGTACTTCCCTTCGATGCTCGGGGCCGGCGGCAGGTTGGGAACCGGCGCGGCGGCCGTCGCTATCAGGGGAATGGATGCGAGAACAAAGCCTGCGAGTTGCTTCATGGCTATCCGCCGTAAGGGTCCGCAATGCCGGCGATTGTATGCGGAGCGCAGCAATGGCACCAGCGTTTGCCAGCAAGTGCCTGCGTTGCACCCTCGCTGGCGCTTCGGGCTTGTGCTTACTTCTTGTAGGTCTTCGTACTGCGGAGTTTGTGCTTCCGCTTTTTGCGGCGTCGCTTGTTCGCCGTCCGCAGTTCCTTCCGCGCGTGTTGAATGCCCATTCCGCTTCTCCCGTGAAGTAGTGTCCCATTGTGAACGGACATTCTAGCGATTGACGCCCCGACTTGGCAGCCATGAACGCACGTTGCAGAAGCGTAACGAGTTCGGGCAAGTCCGGTTGCAACGCCTTGACCGCCGGGAAATAATACGGCGTGCCCGCGATTAGTTACCGAGGAGCGACCATGTTACGAGCATTTCCGGGGCGTCTCGTCGCGCTGGCCTTCATCGGCTCGGCGTCCCTGGCTGTCGGTTTGTCCCTCGCCCGATCCGACGACAAGAAGCCCGACGACAAGAAGACTGAACAGACCAAGCCGAAATTCGATCCGGAGGACGTGCGCATCGGGCCGCCTCCGGAACTCGCGGCCCTTCGCAAGGCCGTCGAGGACGCGGCCCGCAAGGGCGAAAACGTCGACGAGATTCGCAAGCAGTTGGCGGCCCTCGAGAAAGCGCTGTCGGGCAAGGCATGGGTGCGGCCGAAACCGGTCGAGGAACCGAAGGCCGAACTTCCCAGGCCGGGGTTCGTGCCGAATCCGGGGTTCTTCCCCAATCCGCCACTGGCGTTCCCCGGCTTCGATCCCAAGGCCATGGAAGGGATGCAAAAAGCCCAGGAACTGATGCTCAAGGCGATCCTCATTCGCGGCGACGATCCGGCCAAGGCCGAGGCATTGATGAAGGAGGCCCGCGAGCTGATGGGGGCCGGCGGATTCGGGGGGTTCGGGAACTTCGGAATGATGCTGCCGCCAGTGCAGGCGCGCCCGGCAGGCACGCGACTGGGCGTGAAGGTCGAACGCGTGGCGCTCAAGGCCGCGACGGACGCCAAGCTCCCCGATGGCCGCGGCGTGCTCATCGCGGAAGTGATTCCCGGCACCGCCGCCGAGAAGGCGGGGCTCAAGAACGGCGACATTCTCCTCGAGTTCGCCGGCCAACCGGTCAGCGACGACCCGCGCGAATTCGTTCGCATGGTGCAGAAGATGAAGGCCGGCGCCAAGGTCGACATCGCTTACGTTCGCGGCGGCAAGAAGGCGGAAATCAAGGACGTGAAGCTCGGCAACTTGCCGAACCCCGATGGCTTCGGCGGCTTCGGCGCCCCGATGGACCTTCCCTTGAACCCGTTCGCCCTGCCCGGCATCGGAGACCAAAAGGCGAGCAGCGTTTCCGTCCGCGTTCAGGATGGCCAGTTCACGATCCGGGCAACCGACGACGGCGTGAAGTTCCTCATGGAAGGTGCGGTCGGCGACGGCAAGAAGCCCGCTCCCACCAAGATCGAGATCACGGATGGCAAGAAGAAGATCGAAGCGGAATCGATGGATAAAGTTCCCGCGGAGTATCGGGACCGCGTTCAGAAAATCCTGGACAGCGTCTCCGTCGGTCGCTAACCTCCCGACCGAGCCGCGACTGCTTAACGGTCGGGGCTCGGATCACCTTCACTTCTCGTCGCCGAACCGGGCGGCGACCCAGGCCATGAAGACCAGGAGCGCGACTCCGCCAAGAAGGGCGACTGCCCCAATGGCGGGGTCGTCGCGCGGCAGACCCCACAACATCTCGCGATGAACCGGCCTGGCTTCAGAATGGCTGACCCAGCCTTCCGCGTTCGCCACGGGCACGATCGCGGCACTCAGAATGATTGCTGCCGCGGTTACTCGAAGCCAAATTCGCAGGTTCCCTTTCATGGCGACCCCTGCTTGGTTATTCGCTTGAGGGCGCTGGGAATCGCGGCAAGGACGCGTTTATCCTTACTATTTGGGTTTTAACCACTTAGACAGGGCACTTACTCGGGCGGTCTCCAAAACAGATGACCCTACCGGGACTCGAACCCGGGTTTTGGCCTTGAGAGGGCCACGTCCTAGGCCACTAGACGATAGGGCCGATGCACTACTGTTTTTACCCTGAGGATTGAGACCGTCAAGTGGCCATGCGGGTTCGCGATTGTGCGGACCCTTAAACCGCGACGATGGGAAGTTTGCGGCGGCCGAGGCCTTCCGTTTCCGCCGTCTTCGGCAAGCGATGCGCATTCGTCTTCTCCCAATCCGCTAGCTCCACCATGAGCGCGTCGACGATCTCCGCCTCGGCTACGCGGCGGACCATTTCGCCATTGCGGAAGATCATCCCCTGGCCGTTGCCGGCGGCGATGCCGATATCCGCCTCGCGGGCTTCCCCCGGTCCATTGACCACGCAGCCGAGCACGCTGATCTTTACCGGCAGCCGCCGGCCGTGCAGGCGCTGCTCCAGTTCGGCGATGATCTTCTCGAGGTCGATGGCCAGGCGCCCGCAAGTCGGGCAAGCAATGAGTTCCGGTCGGCGAACCCGGCGCTGCGTCGCCTGCAGGATATCGAAGGCCGCCGCGATCTCGGGTACCGGGTCGCCGAGCAGCGAGATGCGGATGGTGTCGCCGATGCCGTCGAGGAGAATCGGGGCCAGGCCCGCGGCGCTCTTGGTCACGGCGTACGGCGGCTTGCCCGCTTCGGTGATGCCGATGTGCGTCGGGTAATCGGCCAACTGGGCGTAGAGTCGATACGCTTCCGTGGCCACCAGCACGTCGCTCGATTTCAGCGACACGATCATCTGGTGGTAGCCTTTGCTCTCGGCGATTTCGATGTAGCGGAGAGCGCTTTCGACGATGGCCGGCGGGCACGGGAAGCCGTACTTCTCGACCAGTTCGCGTTCCAGGCTGCCGGCGTTCACTCCAATCCGCATCGGCAGCCCCTTGTCTTTCGCCTTGCGGATGACCTGGCGAAAGCGCTCGTGGGTGCCGATGTTGCCGGGGTTAATGCGAATCTTGTCGATCGGATGGTCGAGCGCGGCCAGGGCCATTTTGTAATCGAAGTGAATGTCGCAAATGAGCGGGATACCGATGCGCTTCTTGATGGCGCTGAGGGCCCCGGCATCCTCGGGCTTCGGTACGGTGACGCGAACGATCTCGCAGCCGGCCTCTTCCAACGCGTGAATCTGCTTCACCGTCCCTTCGACATCGAAGGTATCGGTGGTGGTCATGCTCTGGACCCAGATGGGGTTCGAGCCGCCGAACACTTTATCGGCCACTTGCACTTCGCGGGTTTTGTGGCGCGGTTTGCCGGGCACCTTGGGGGCGCGTTCCAGCACGGACAGGTCGAATCGGGACTCGGCAGCCATCGTGGTTCCCTCGGGGAAGATGTGCTCATGCTAATAGGACACCGGCGACCCCGGCAACCGCAAGATCGAAGGCCGGTTTAGCCGAGACCCAATGGGGAGCGCGGAGTTCCCACGAGATTTTTCTCATTTTCGTGCCAACGTTTCCCAGTTATCGTTGTTCTAAAAGGTGCCATGCTTCGTTCAGGAGTTGGATATGCTCTCCGTTCCTCGAATCAGCGTTGGCTTACTCTTGGCGGCAGCAGCCGGCCTCGTGCTGACCCCCTCGCCGGCGGTCGAAGTCGCCGCGGCGGAGCCGGCCGCTCCCACCGAGTCCACGCCCTTGGCGTCCGACACCGCCATGGCCGCGGTGATTCAGGCCAACGGCGGCAATCTCCCGCAGACCGGGGCGCAACTCTGGCGCGCCCTCAACAAGCTCGGTAAGTTCGCCCAGCTTCCCGTGCCGTTCTCCTCGGTTCGGCTCTTCTCCAGCCTGCAGGCGCCGCGCGTCGTCATCGCCCCCAACAACAAGAATCTGAGCCAGTCCGAGGCGACCGGGATTAATTTCGATGGCCGCCTGTACCTCGCCGCCAACATGGAGTACGCCGGCAAGGGTTACGAACCACGGGTGACATCGGTCGAGTTCATTTCCTGGAACGGTTCGCGGCGGGCTTACGATTTCGGTTTCATCGAAAACATGGGCGGCCGTTCTCAACCAAACTTGCAAGTTGTCGATGGCGGCAAATGCTTCGTTTGCCACAAGAATCGCGGCCCCATCCTCGGCGTCCGACCCTGGTCGAACACCACCAACGACGACATTCTTCGCTATGCCATCGCGAAGGCGATGGGCGTCGCCGGGTCCAAGCTTCCTTACGACGGGCCGTTCGCGCTCCCGAAACTGGTCGATGGAAGGCAACCGGTCAGCCGCTTCGACGGCATGGGTGTGGCGATGGAGGAAGCGCCGGAGGTAAACGATTCGGTTCGCCGCGGCGCCACGATCTCCTTGCGCCGCGATATGTACAGCCTCCTGACCCGCGGCGCCGATGGCCGCCGTGCCTTGCAAATCCTGCTCGAAGCGATCGTCGAACCCGGCGCCCTGACCAGCGACGACCACCAAGTCAAACAGCGAGTCGATGCGACCTTCTCCAATTCGTTCATCCGCTTTGCGAATTCTTACTACGAGATGCAGCGAACGCAAAAGCTGAGCACGCTGATCGACATCGATCCAACGCGGTTGCTTTCGGCCAGCGGCGTTCGCCCCATCCCGCGAACCGCCCTTCAGGTGTCAACAGTACAGATGGTGAACCTGGTATTTGTTCCTGGATTAGCGACGGGCAACGGCAGCACCTGGGCGAATCCAAGGCCAAGTGGGCCGAGCATTAACGCCAGGACAACGACGCTTCAATTCGTGACTCCAGAGGCCCGCGCAAAGAAGGCGGAGGATGACTTCCGGGCATCGCTGGGCGACCTGATGAATTACAACGAGGCCCGCGCCCAGGGCCGCAGTGGTTTGACCACCAAGCAGCAACCGAGCAACCCGCACGCATTCATCCGTCCACTGGCCGTTCGACCGAAGCGCCCATCGGAAGTGCTCAATGCCCACCAGTTGGCCGAGACCATCGGCGTCACCGACGGCGATCGCCGCTTCTTCGCGCAGTCCCTGGCATCGGCCATCGAACACTTTCCCAGGCCGAAGCCGAAGGCTTCGACGCTCGCCAAGGAGATTTTCGCCAGCGCGCCATTCAAGGACTTCATTGCCGGCGGCCCCATGCCCGACCGCGATGAATTCAAGGACCGATTCGTGGAGGCGCTGAACGAAGTTCTGACCAAGCGCGGCATCGATGCCGGCTTCGCGCCCGAAAGAAGCACTTATGCCAGCGGACCGCGCTACGACCCGAAGGCGGTCGAGGAGAAGGAAAACGCGATCATGCCGACGTCCGCGTGCTTGCGGTGCCATCAGGTCGCCGAGTACGGCAAGGCGATCCGCTTCGATCTGATTCCGCCGTTGGCGTTCGATCCGTTCGACAAGCTGGGCCGCGAAGCCTGGCTCAGGCGAACCGTGGACGCCAAAAAGAAGCACGATGTGCTCAAGCGGATGATGACGCGCTTGGCGACCGATGCGGACATGCCGCCCGAGGATGCGCCGGAACACGATCTCTTCCGCGTGAAGCAGGCCGCGTCATTCGCCGAAGTGAAGCAATTCCTGACTGTTCACTTGGGGAGGAACAAGAAGCCGTGATCCGGATCGCACAGGCAAGAATGCCTGTGCCACCAAGTCAACGGCTTGCCAGCGCGTCGGTTTCTCCGCCAGTCGGTTTGTGATGCGAGGAGGGCGGTCGGCAGAACCTCATAACTAACACTCCGGCACGCGCCGAGCAAGCGAAATGTCTGCGCGAATCGCTGGCGCGCCCAGAAGGAAAGAGCCCCCGCCCCTTCCCTGTGGTACAACGGTGCTTCCCGGAGGGCGCTGCCATGCGCGCGATCACTTTACTGCTCCTGAGTTTTGTCCCTGCGCCGGCGAGCGCGGCGCCCCCGCCGAATACCTGGACCAAGACCGCTGCCGTCGTCGAAGGGCGGCGCCGCGACGTGCCGCTCGGCTACGACCCGGCGAGCCGGCGGTTCCTCGTGCTCGGCGGGCGCAGCCACTGGGCCGATTACAAGACGCCGCGATCGTACGACGTGCTGTCGTTCGATCCGAGCGGCCGCTGGAAGAACGAGTTGCCGAACCCAGCGTGGGGCCCGGATTTCGGCTCAGTGAAAGCGCCGCCGTGGAAGAGCGAATACTGGAGCCTCGTCGATAGCGACGGCAATGCCCGCCCCAACTGGACCGTTTACGGCACCTTCTCTCTCGGCCAGAAATACGGCTACGATCCGAACACCAAGGCGTTTTACTTCTACGCCGGCGGCAGCACGTTCCGCTACGACCCGGCCAAACGCGAATGGAAAGACCTCGCGCCGCCCACGCATCCGGAAAAGGAACTGGGCGGTATCTTGCTCTGGTCGTCCATGTGTTACGACGCGGGCGCACAGCGGTTCGTGCTGTTCGGGGGCGGCAACGTGCAGAGCCCGCGCGGCGACCCCGGCACCTGGACCTATTCCCCGGCCGAGAACAAGTGGGAACGGGTGAAAGCCGACAAGCAGCTGTCGCCGCGCGCCAACGCGCGACTCGTCTACGATCCCGTCAACAAGAAAGTCGTCCTGTTTGGCGGCGATCGCCTCGATCAGTTGCAAACCGACCTGTGGGTTTTCGATTCGGGCAAAGGCAGCTGGGAAGAGCGGAAGCCGCCGGACTCGCTTTCGCCATCACCCCGCGCCGGCCACGCCATGTTCTGGCTTCCCAAGGCCAAGAAGGTCCTCCTCCTCGGCGGCTACACCTACGCTTCGACAACCGACTACGTCGCGCCTTTGTACAAGCCGCTGCCGATGGAAGCCTGGACTCTCGACTTGGCCAAGATGGAATGGCATTGCGTCGGCCACTGGGTAAAGAACGCCCCGATCGGCCCCGCGAACTTCTTCCAGTCCGCCGCCGTCGACGACAACGACAACGTCCTGGTGCTCGATCGCGACAATCGCGCCTGGACTATCGCCATCGATACGGATGTCGTCGATCCGTTGCGCACGACGCGCACGACGCTATTCGGCAACCGATGGGGCCCTGGCCGATTTACCGCTGAGGGAAACTCGGGAACGACGCTGCGCCGCACCGGTTCCCACGATCCAAACTGGTATCGCGAAGGGATTCCGCTGGCCGATCCGGTGAAGGTCGCCACGGAGTTAAAGGAACTTCCAGCCAACCGTTGGACGATTCGCCCGACGCCCAAGCGGCCGCTCTTCAACGTCGACTGGGGATCGGCGGCGTTCGATACCGAGAACGATCGCATCATCCGCTTTTCCGGCGGCCATTCGGCGTACAGCGGCACCGCCCCGCAGATTTACGACATCAAGACCGATCGCTATTCGATTCCATTCGCTCCCGAATACCCCATCGAATTCGTTTACAGCAACGACCAGGTGAAGGGCGAATGGAGCTTTAGCGGCAACCCGTGGATGACCGGGCACACTTACAAATCCACCGGCTACGATGGCAATCTGAAGTGCCTCGTGTTCGCCCCGCACGACTACACCTACTTCTTCGATGCGAAGGACGGGCGGTGGTCACGGTCGCCGGGGAAGAACCCCTACCGCTCGGACTTTTACAACGTCACGGTCCGTTCGACGCCAGATGGCGCGGTGGTGTGGGGCGATGCCCGCGCCGGCGGCAAGCCGGGTTTGTGGCGGCTCGATGCAGCGTCGCGCAGTTGGGAACCGCTGCGCCTCGAAGGCGAACTGCCGGCCAAGTCGCCGGACCATCATGGCCTCGCTTACGACTCCAAGCGGAAGCGCATGCTCTTCTTCAGCGACATCGGGGCGAAGGGCGGCAACGTGGCCGCTTACGACCTGGCGACCGACAACTCGAAGTGGCTCGACCCCGCTGGCCGAGCCTCCGCCAAGGTTCCGTGCCGCGAGACGATCTACTTACCCGACGCGGACCTCGTGCTCATTGGCAGCCGCGTGAAGAGCGACAGCGGCGACTGGCACTGGCTGGCCTACGATTGCGCGGCGAACGCCTGGATCGCGGTGGAACTAACGGGCGACGACCCAATCGGCAAAGCCCGGGCCTTCAACAATTCGATGGGCCTGATGTTTGACCCGGCCCGGAAGTTGGTGTGGGCCGTCGGCCAGCATAACCACGTCCACGTGCTCCGCTTCGATGCGAAGAGCGCAAAGAGGATAGCATTGAAGTGAATCGAACCGACATCACGACACGATCTGCTTTTTGCGCTGGAGGTAATCCCAGATCACGTAGCGATCGAGGTCGCGGCCGGCCGTGAAGATCACTCGCCCCTTCGTCGATTCCGCGATCCGATAGGCGAACTGCAAATCCTCGTGCGACTGGTTCCAGTTCTGCAACAGGAAAATGTTGATCGTAATGCCGTCGCGGGCGCAGAGCTTCGCCTCGCGCATCGTCGCTTCTTCCGTCCGCCGGTCGGGCGGGTAGAGCATGTACAGCATGTTCCCTTCGAAGTGCGCCGTCGGTAGGCCGTCCGTGATGAGCACCACCTGCTTGTTGGGCGTGTCCTGGGTGGCGAGGAAGCGGCGGGCCGTTTGCAGCGCATGCTGGATGTTCGTGAAATGCGCGTGGATCGAGAACTCGCTGCGATTCGGGTTGCTCATGTCCACTTTCAGCTTCACGTTGCTCTGCCAGATGGTGACCGGTTTGGGCATGAGGTGCGGGATTTCCGAAAGGTGCCGCGGTTTGGCAAAAGTATACATCTCGATGAACTGCAGGAAGTCGCCGGGATATTCGCTGCGAATGAGGCCGTCGAGGGCGAGCCCCATCCGCTTGACGTTCACGTACTGGCCGTCGTAGCGCATGGAGCCGGACATGTCGAGGAGCACGCAGGTGGCGGCCTTCGGGTTCACCTTGGTGCGATGGATGACGATGTCGTCCGGGGTCATGCGGACGGGAAGGCCGGGGCCGGCGCGAAGGAGGGCATTCACCATGCTCGCCGGAATATCCATCTGCGCGACGGAGTCGCCGAACTCGTAGGGCTTGGTTTTGGGCGTCTCGACGGCCCCTTCGCCGGCGACCGCATCGGGATGCCGGCCGCTGCGGCTCGCCTGCATCTGGCTAAAGATCCGCGTCAACACTTTGGACTGGAACAATCGCATCGCCTTGGGCGTGAGGCGGTATTTGCCGGCCCCGTCGCTTTCGAGCCCTTGCTTCTCGGCCTGTTCGCGGATGTAGTCCTCAATCTGCTGCTGCAAGGCTTGCAGCCGTTCCATGTCGCCGGGCTCGGCGAATTTCTCCAGTTCCTCCATGTCGATGATGGCGAGTTGCGCGTTCTTCTTGGCCTCTTCCAATTGCTTGAGCAGCTTGTCGATGGTTTCGAGTTCCTCTTTTACTTCGAGGGCATGGGGCACGTCCATTTTGGTGCGGCCGGTGAATTCGTACTTGCCGGCGAGTTCGTCGATCTGATACTTTTCGCCGAGCAACCCAACGACGATGACGAGCCCGATGGCGAACGGATCGCGGTCGTTGCCAACCTTGAAGTACAGCGATTCGAGGTCGTAAAGCTGCTCCTGCTTCACGGCCTTCTGATAGCTGTCGGCGAGCTTGTCCGGCGGACGATTCTTCTTGGCGGCGCCGCGGAACGCTTCCCCCGCTTCCTTCACCGCGGCCTTGGTTTCATAGGTGGCGAGGATCTTGCGCTTGCGTTCGAGGAGCATCTGTCGCAGCGATTCGAGGCTCGGCCCGAGCCCGGCGATCTGCGAGGCATCGAGCCGCACCGCATTGGCGAGTTGTTCTTCAGTAAAGTCGTCGGCGTCGCCGAAGGCGAGCAAATGGTCGAACAAGGGCGAAACGACATCCGGGGGCGGCGCCGTCGGGCTCGGGAAGTTCACCGGATCGTACTTCTGGTACGTGTGAACCAGGCCGCCGGGTGTGCAGTTTTCGCCTTGAATCGCGGCGCCATCTGAACTTTGGTCGCTTTGCATGCTCACCGTTTGACCGCTTTCTTGGGATCAGGCGAACAGTTCGTTCACCGGTTCGCCCTTATCGATGATCTCAATGGGGCGGCCATCCGGGGCGACGAGTTGCTTGTGCGGGTCGATGCCGAGCGCGTCGAAGATGGTGCAGGCCACGTCGCCGGGGGCGACCGGCCGCTGCACCGCATAAGCTCCATGCCTGTCCGTCTTGCCGAGGACGAAGCCGCCCTTCACGCCGGCGCCCGCGAACAGGAGCGAACCGGCCGGCGCCCAGTGATCGCGGCCCGCGTCCTTGTTGAACTTCGGCGTGCGCCCGAATTCCCCCATGACGACTAACAGCGTATCGCGGAAGGCGCCGCGCGTGCTCATGTCCTCGATCAGGGCCGACACGCCGCGATCGAATTCGGGAAGCTTCTTGTCGAGATTGTCGAAGATCTTGGCGTGGTGGTCCCAGCCGCCGTAATTGACGGTGACGAAGCGGACGCCGGCATCGACGAGCCGCCGCGCCAGCAGCATCGATTGTCCCGCCGCGCTCCGGCCATAACGGTCGCGGAGTTTTTCGCTCTCCTGGTCGATGGCGAACGCTCGCCGCGCCTCGGACGATAGCACCATTTGCCTGGCGCGGGCGTGGAATTCGTCGTAGGTCGCGATCTGGTCGTTCCCTTCCACGCGCTTGGCCAAGCCATCCACGGCCTTGAGGATGGTGTCGCGGCGTTCGATCTGCTGGATGGTGACCCCTTCGGCGGTGAGGTCGTTCACCTTGTAGTTGGGCTGGTTGGGGTCGCCGGCCTTGAACGATTCGAAGCGGCCGCCGAGATAGGCGCTCTTGCCGAGCTCCCAGGTGAACGACGGATTGCGCGGCACGGCAACGTAGGGCGGCAGCGTGCCGGTGAAGCCGGTCTCGTGGGCGACCACAGCGCCGATGGCCGGGTAGTCGCCAAACGCCGAGCCGAAGCGGCCCGACATCACCCAGTTGGTCGCGGTCTCGTGGTGATCGTTGTTGTGCGAACCGGAACGAACGAGGGCGATCTTATTCATGACCCGGGCCATGAGCGGTAGCTTCTCGCCGACGTGCAAGCCGGGAATGGACGTGGCGATGGTCTTGTACTTGCCGCGAATATCTTCCGGAGCGTCCGGTTTGGGATCGAAGCTATCGTGGTGAGAGATGCCGCCGCCGAGATAAACGAGGATCACGGACTTGGCGCGAGCGGCGGAGTGGCGCTGCCCGGCGGCTTGCGCTTCGGCTTGCAGCAAGGCGGGGAGGCCGAAGGCGCCGAGCCCGCCGACGCGAAGGAAATCGCGGCGGCTGCGGCCATTACACAACTTGCGGTTGGCGTGAACGATGTCGAGCATGGATGAACCTCAGGAGCGAGCGCCCGACGCCGTCCGGGGGCCTGCACCAATCATGATAACCGAGGCACCGCCCCGGATCGAGCGCGTTCGAACACGGAAGAGACTAACCACAGAGGCACAGAGACACAGAGAAGAAAAGCGAAGAAGAATGGCGTAAGATGAAAGGCCATTCCATTTTTTCCTTGTTCTTTTTTCTTCGATTCTTCGCTCTCCTCTTTTCTTCTCTGTGTCTCTGTGCCTCTGTGGTTAGTGTCTTAAAGATTCAGTCATCGTCGCGGCGCTTCTTCTTCTGGCGCGGCGCGTCGTCTTCATCGTCGTCATAGTCGTCGTCGCGGGCTTTCTTCTTGCGCGGGCGGTCGTCGAAATCGTCGCCGCCACCGTCGTCTTCGCGAAGTTGCTTGCCATAACCGGCGATCCTGACCCAGAACATGATCCAGAGGATGAACCCAGCAAGGCCGATGAAACTCCCGACGAACGGGATGATCGAGGCAATGGTGCAGATGCAGTACCACTTGCCAATGTTCGCGCCGTAATCATCGCCGCTTTTCCCCATTCCACGATCGCGGAACTCCGCCTTTAACGAATTGGGAACCTTGCTGGCGACCACGAACAGCCAGTAGAGGTTGAAAAACGGAATGAACAGCAGCCAGACCTGGCCCGGCTCGAGTTCGCGAAGCTCGGGATGGACTTCCTTCAAGGCCTTGGACAGGGTTAGGCAATAGAAGATCTGGATGGCGATGCCGATCCCGACTGCCACGAGGACAATCGTGAGAAACATCATCAAGAAGCCCGCCCCAGCGGCGTCGTTGTTGAGATTCCTGGCTCCCTGAGCGAACAAGGCGAACATCGATCCTCCCACGCGATCGCCGGATCGCGAATGGTCCGCGACATGTCGGCCGGGAGGACGATCCGCCGGCCGTGGGGAGAATCCTACCCAGAATTAGGCGCACCAGCAACGGCCGGAATTGTTTGTCGCCTGCTCCACCCGTGACAATTCCATCGGCATCGCTGGGCATCCAGACTCCCGTTTCTCTCCACAAGACGCAGACTTCGCACCTTGCCGGGGCTTCACGATTCGCCCGATGGGTAAATCCGGTAGAGATGGTAGTATCCCGCGCTCCGCTCCGCAGACTCCGCGTCGCGGCTAACCGACAAAGACTCCGCGTCGCGGCTAACCTGCACTTCCCTACAATCTCCGCATTCCCTTTTCGCGGAGCCGAACTCCCATGAACCCCGCCTACGCGCTCGCGGACGTCGCATCGATTTATAGCCCGTCGCTCGTGCTTTACCCGGAACTGATTCGCCGGAACATCGCGCGGGTGATCGAGATGGCTGGCGGTGCGGCCCGATTGCGGCCCCACGTCAAGACGCACAAGACTCGCGAGATCGCCCGCATGATGCTCGACGCGGGCATCACCAAGCATAAGTGCGCGACCATCGCCGAGGCGGAAATGCTGGCATCCGCCGGCGCCCCGGACGTGCTCATCGCTTACCCCATCGTTGGCCCGAACCTTGGCCGCCTCGCGACCCTCATGCAGAAGTTCCCGGAAACGACCTTCTCCGTATTGATCGACCATCCCGAATCCGCAGCGGCACTGTCCGCGGCAATGGCCGCCGCCAACCTGACGATCGGCGTCATCCTCGATCTGGACGTCGGGCAGCACCGCACCGGGATCGCCGTCGGCAACGAAGCCCTCGCGCTCTACCTGCAAGCGGCCCGAATGCCCGGCCTGCGCGCCGAGGGCTTTCAACTCTACGATGGGCACAACCACCAGGAATCGCCGGCGGAGCGCGAGGCCGCTGTGCGAGCGTTCCTCGCGCCGGCACTGGCCCTGCGCCGCGAAGCCGAGAGCAAAGGCGCACCAGTGCCGCGGCTGATTTGCGGCGGGACGCCGACCTTCCCAATCTTCTCGAAACTGGCGGACATTGCCGGCATCGAGTGTTCGCCCGGCACCTTCGTGCTGCACGACGCCGGTTACGGGGCCCGCTTCGCCGACCTGGCGGGCATCACGCCGGCCGCCGTACTCATCACGCGGGTGATCAGCCGGCCGACCGCCAATCGCGTGACGTTGGACCTGGGAAACAAGGCCGTCGCCGCCGACCCGCTGCTTGAGAAACGCGTGAAGTTGCTCGATTTCCCGGACTACAGGGCAGTCGGGCACAACGAGGAGCACTTGATCGTGGAGACGGCGGGAGCCGCGAAGTACCGCCCCGGCGACGTGGTGTATGCCTTGCCCGGGCACGTCTGCCCGACGGTTGCCCTGCACAAAGAAGTGCTAATTTCCGAAGGCGGACAAATCGTCGGCAAGTGGACCGTGGCCGCCCGCGACCGCGTGCTTACGATTTAAGCCGCGACCCGACAGGCGGTCACCACGACCGGTCCCGAAGGCACGGCGCACACCTGGCCTCTGCCGCTCGATCGGCATTCGTTCCGTGCGGTCGTTCACGCCAAGCTCGGTGAGACTGTCACCGTGCCGTACCTCGGATCGGGCGACAAGCCGACCCGCGGCGAATTCGCACTCTTGGAGATGCGCGGCAACACATTCCTATCCGACAAGTTCGATTCGCTCGCGATCACCTGCTCAAGACATTGACATACCGCAGTCACTTGACCGACGCCGACATCCTGGCAACGGTGTATTACCTGCTATGGCAGGACTGGATCGAGGAAGCGCAGGCGGCCTTTAGCCGCGTCGATCCGGACCTCGTGCCGACGAAGTTGCAGTACGATTACTGCGCCGCCTACATGGCAATGTTCGAGGAGAACCCGGTCAAGGCCCGCTCGATCGCGGCCAGGTATCTCGGCCACCCGGTCGATCGCTGGCGGAACACGTTCACCGCGGTCATTAACCCCATCGACGAGGCGAGCGGCAAAGGCCCGCGCGTCGCCGACCCGGACGACAAGGGGCAGAACCCGGGCGCCACCGGGCCGGCGACGCGCGAGGCCGTCGCCGCCGCCGTCGCCGCGGTCCGCAAGGAGCTGCGCGCCGGGGGAGAGGTGTCGGCTGGTTGGCTCGATGTCATTGCTTTGAGGGCCGTCAGTAAGCCGAGCGTCGATAGAATCTCGCAATGCGGTTCTTCCAATTGCTGTTCTGGCTGCTGGTCCGCGGGCTCTATCGCTTTCGCGTCTACGGCCGCGACGCTATCCCCGCGGCCGGCGGCTGCCTCATCGTTTGCAACCGCGTCAGCCTGCTCGACCGCATCGTGCTGCAAGCCGCCTGCCCTCGGCTGCTCGTCATGGCCGCGGACCTGATTCTCGATGCCGACGATGCTGTCGCTTCGCTAACTGGCGGGGAACCGGTGCTGGTCTTCCCCGAAGGCGCGATGACGCGCAGCGGCCACTTGCTTCCCTTCGACCCGTGCCTCGTTTTGATCCTGGAGCGAATGCCCCCGGAAACGCCGGTGATCGCCGCGTGTACGGATGGATTGTGGGGAAGCCGGTTCAGTTACCGCGACGGGCAGTTCTTGAAAGCCCGCAGCAAGGGCCGGAGCATTGTCACTTGCTTGGGCTGCGTGCTCTTACTATTGCGGCCGCGCGGTTTCCGCCGCCACGTTGGCGTGATGTTCGGCAAAACAACGGCTCGCACGGCGCCGGAACTTCGCCTCGCGGTGCAGGAACTCGCGGCCGATCTCGCCATTCGCCAAAGCGAATTCCTGCCGCTCGTGCACCGCACTTTCATTGCCAATGCCGTTCGTCTTCGCAATCTATTTCGGTCGTACGTCATCGATAACGCCGCCGGCGAACGCATCCTGACGTGGGGAAAAATGTTCGTGGCGGCAATGTGCGTGACGCGCTATTTGCGAAAGCGCCTCGGCCCGGAACAGAATGTCGGCGTCTGGTTGCCGACCAGCCTCGGCGGGGCGCTCGCCAACCTCGCCATCGCCTTCCTTCGAAAAACGTCCGTCAACCTGAATTACACAGCCGGCCCGGACGCGGTGCAATCGGCGGCCCGCCAGGCCGGGCTCCGCACCATCATCACTTCCAAACGCTTCATCCTCCGCTTCTCGCTGGAACTGCCGCCGGACATCGAACGCATTTACCTGGAAGACGTGCTCGCCGCCGTCACCAAGGGGCAGCAGGTTCGCACGTTCCTGATGGCCCTGTCGCTGCCCGCGTGGTTCATCGATCGCTGCCTGCTCGGACTGCACCGCCACCGCCCGGACGATGTGCTGACCATCGTCTTTTCCAGCGGCAGCACGGGCGAGCCGAAGGGCGTGGTGTTGACGCATCGCAACGTCGGGTCGAACGTGCATGCCGCGATCGACACGATCCAGATTCGCCGCGACGACCGCTTGCTCGGCGTGTTGCCGTTCTTCCACAGTTTCGGCTACACGGTGGCGCTGTGGGCGCCGCTGGTGGCCGGCGCCTCGGCGATCTATTCGCCCGACCCGCGCGCCGCCAAGGAAGTCGGCATCCTCGTCCGCAAGCACGCCGCCACGCTGATGCTCAGCACGGCGACGTTCCTCCGCTTTTACATTCGCCGCTGCGGCGCAGAGGATTTCCGTTCGATTCGCATCTTAATCTGCGGCGCCGAGAAGTTGCCTGTGAAGTTGCAGGACGAGTTCCAGGCGAAGTTCGGCGTGTTGCCGCTGGAAGGATACGGTTGCACGGAGTTGTCGCCGGTCGTCTCGACGAACTTGCCAGACGTGATGCTCGATGGCATTTCGCAGCGGTGCAACTGCCGCGGCACGGTGGGGCAGCCGATCCTCGGCGTCGCCATGCGAGCCTTCACGCAAGAGACCCGCGAGCCGCTTCCCGCGGACACCGAAGGCATACTCTGCGGCAAGGGGCCGAACGTGATGCTCGGCTACCTGCACCAACCCGATAAGACCAAGCAGGCCATCGTCGATGGCTGGTATTCCACGGGCGACGTCGGTTTGATCCAGGCGGATGGTTTTATCAAGATCACGGGCCGCGTCAGTCGCTTTGCAAAGATTGCCGGCGAAATGGTGCCGCTCGAACGGATCGAGGAGGAACTGCACGAGGCGATCGGCGGCGGCGATCGCGTTCTGACCGTGGCGGCCGTGGCGGACGAAAAGCGCGGCGAACGCCTGGTCATCCTCTTCTTGCCGGAACTGGAAGGGAAGCTGGAAGGGCTATTGGGGGCGCTGAGCGGCCGGGTGCCGAACTTGTGGGTTCCGGACTCGCGCGATTGCCGCCGCGTCGAGGCTCTGCCGCTACTCGGCAGCGGCAAGCTCGATTTGAAGCGCGTGGGCGAACTGGCGCGCGAACTCACTTCGGACCGCAATTGACACCGGTTTTGATTGGAGTTTAAAGTCCGCGGATTAGCCGCGACCCAACGGGGAGCGCGAGACTTTCGCGCTCCCCGTTGGGTCGCGCCTGCTGACCGTCAGGAAAGCAATGACAATGTAACAACCACTTACAACCTCCCCCCTCGTGGGGGAGGTCGCCGACGAGCGAAGCGAGTCGGCGGGTGGGTGTTCTAATCTGCTGAAAGGATGCCCCCCACCCGCCGAACGTCGTCTCTGCGAGACGACATTCGTCGACCTCCCCCACAAGGGGGGAGGTGTAAGAGGGCTTCAGGGAGTGTCTTTGCTTTCCCGACAATCAGTAAACGAAAACGATACCAATGGGGTTCGCAGGGATGGCGGTCGCTGTGTGCGGCGTGGTGTTCGCGCTGGCCGTACTCGGCATGGCCGCCGCGCGCGATCGCCTCGGTATCGGAACGCTCCGCGAAGCGATCGTGGTGGCTGCCGCGCTCGTCGGCGCCTTCGTCGCGGCCGTCACGGAAGCGCTCGGCGCATTCGAGCTACTGCGGTTCGCGCCCATCTTCATCTCGTGGTTCGTCGCGGCTTTGTTCCTCGGAATCATCGTATTACGCTATGGCCACAACTTGCGCGGCTGGTGGAAAGCCTCCGAGCCATTCACGTGGACCCAGCGGCTCCTGCTCGCGGCGATTGCCGTCATCGTCGCCGCGTCTGGAACCGTGGCCATCCTTTGCCCACCTAGCAACTACGATGTCGCCCTCTATCACTTGCCGCGGCAACTGCAATGGCTGCAGCAAGCGAGCACCGCCCACTTCCCCACGCAGGATTATCGGCTCACCGTTAACCCGCCGTTCGCCGAGTTCGTCGGCTTGCACCTGCTGGCCCTATCGGGCACCGATCGGCTGGCCACCGTGGAATCGTGGTTGGCGATGCTTTTGACGCTGGCGGCAGTGTCGCTCGTTGGCCGCGAATTGGGCCTTTCCCGCACCGGGCAACTGCTTGCAGCCCTGTTCGCGGCCACGGTGCCCGTCGGCTTCCACGAAGCGGCCAACGGCAAGAACGACTGGTGGGTGGCATTCTGGCTGGCGGCCAGCAGCTACTGGGTGCTGCGCGTCGGCAAAGCCGGGCGCGTTCGCCGCATGGAAGCCGTTTGTGCCGGCCTTTCGATGGGACTGCTCTTGTTCACGAAAGGGACGGGCGGCATCTTCGCGATTCCCCTGGTTCTCATGGGCGGCCTGGCCCTGGCTCTGCGCCGGCCAAACGGCTGGCTGGCGGCCTTGCTCATCACGGCTTGCTTGACCCTTTTGCCCAGCCTCGGCCACTGGTCGCGGAATTTCAATTCCTACGGATCGGTGAGCGGCAAGACGTTCGGCCTGGAGAACGAATGGCATTCGCCGGCGGTATTGGCGTCCGGGATGGTGCGGAATGTCGGGATGCATTTGGCGTCGCCCCGGCCGGCATGGAATCGCAAGGTCGATAAGTACGTTCGCCGAGCGCACGGCTGGCTCGGGCTTGGAACCGCCGACCCGCACACCACCTGGCTCGGCATCCCGTTCACCGTGGAATATCGGCCGTGCCAAGAAGACGTTGCCACGGCCCCCGTTCATACCGTACTCTTGCTCGCCGCGATGGCGGCCCTGCTGCCCACCGCGCTGCGGGAGCGAAGCTGGGCCATGTACTTGCTGGCCGTGACGGGTGGATTCGTGGCGTTCTGCGTCGTCTTCAAGTGGCAGCCGTGGCACCCGCGCTTGCACTTGCCCTGCTTCGCGCTCGGCAGCGTCGCGTTCGCTTGGCTGATGACGCAATCCCGATTGCGCTGCCTGATGCCGGTGGCCGTAATCGCCCTCGTGGGCTCGGTGGTTCCAGTGGCACTCGGTTCGTCGGCGCGGTCGCTGGGGCGGGAGGGGCCGAATGTGTCCGCCAGCACGGCGGACGAATTGCGGTTCTTCGATCGCGGCGACCTGCTAGCCGATGCCCGCGCGGTTGTCGAGCGAATTCGGGCCAAGGAAGCCGGCAATGTCGATTTGATTAACCAGGAACCGGTTCCGTGGGAACACCCGATTGCGTTGTGGTTGCGGCAAGGGAAGCATCCGCC
>Ga0134125_10002145_pt1 | contig 23600 bp, 21 predicted proteins | sample KB31751_FD_96464 | JGI IMG/M metagenome (GOLD analysis project Ga0134125, IMG submission 96464) | Terrestrial soil microbial communities with excess Nitrogen fertilizer from Kellogg Biological Station, Michigan, USA - KB3-175-1 | ecosystem: Environmental > Terrestrial > Soil > Unclassified ...
ATCGACATCGACGGATCGTGCGTTTGCCTGCTCGACGGCTTTCACACGGTCAACGGCCTCGCGTTCGCGCCCGACGGCCGCACGCTTTACGTGTCCGACTCGCATCCGAACGTGCGCACGATCTTCGCCTGCGACTACGATCCCGCAAGCGGCCACATCGGTGCGCGCCGCGACTTCGTGATAACGGACGATCTGCCGGGACGTCCCGACGGCGGCTGTGTCGACGCCGACGCTTGCTACTGGATGGCGGCCGTCGACGGCGGGTGCCTGCTTCGCTTCGACGTTGCCGGCAAGCTCGTCGGCAGCCTTGCCGTTCCGGTCGAGAAGCCGTCGAAGGCCGCATTCGGCGGCGATGATCTCGACGTGATGTTCATCACGTCGTTGCGGCGTAACTTGAAGACGCCGCTCGCGCAGCAGCCGCACGCCGGCAGCCTCTTCGTCGCGCATCCCGGGGTGCGCGGCATCCCGCTGGCCGATTGCGCGATTGCGCTGAGTTGATCCGCGAACCCGCGCCTGTCGACGCCATGGACGCGAACCGTCGACGCACCCGCGTCAACCGCTGTTGCGCAGCCCCGCCGCCAGCCCGTTGATCGTCAGGTGGATCGCGCGCCGCGTGCGATCGTCGGTTTCGCCCGCGCGATAGCGGCGCACTAGTTCGACCTGCAGGTGATTGAGCGGGTCGAGGTACGGGAAGCGATTGCGAATGCTTCGCGCAAGCGCCGGATTGTCCTCGAGCAGCGTACTCTGGCGCGTGATCGCCAGCACGTGCGCGACGCTCCGCGCGTGCTCGTCGGCGATGCGCGCGAACACGTGCCGGCGCAGCGCCGCATCAGGGACGAGCTCCGCATAGCGCGACCCGATTGCGAGGTCGGTCTTCGCGAGCACCATCGCCATGTTCGACATCACGCTCCTGAAGAACGGCCAGCGCTCGTGCATCTCCTGCAGCAGCGCAAGGCGCTGCTGTCGATCGCCTGCCCACGCGTCGACGGCGCTCGCGAATCCGTACCAGCCGGGCAGCATCAGCCGGCATTGCGCCCAGCTGAAGACCCATGGAATCGCGCGAAGATGCTCGATCTGCGACGAGCCGGTGCGCGAGGCAGGGCGGCTGCCGATATTGAGCTCGGAAATCTCGCTGATCGGCGTCGACGCGCGGAAATAGTCGACGAACCCCGGGGTCTCGTAGACGAGCGCGCGGTACGCTGCAAGCGCGAGCGGCGACAGCGCATCGAGCGCTTCATGGTAGACCGGCGCGCGCTCGCCGATCTGCTCGCTATCGAGCAATCCTGCTTCGAGCGACGCCGCAATGATTGTCTCGAGGTTGCGGTGACCGAGCTCGGGATCCGAGTACTTGCTCGCGATGATCTCGCCCTGCTCGGTCATCCGCAGGCCGCCTTTCGCGGTGCCCGGCGGCTGCGCGAGGATCGCCTCGTAGCTCGGGCCGCCGCCGCGGCCGACGGTGCCGCCTCGCCCGTGGAAGAGCCGCAGTCGCACGCCGTGCGCTGCGAACGTTTCGACGAGCGCGCGCTCGGCGCGGTAGAGCGCCCAGTTCGCGGTCAGGTAGCCGCCGTCCTTGTTGCTGTCCGAATAGCCGATCATCACTTCCTGGTCGTCGCCGCGGCCTGCGAGCAGTGCGCGATAGCGCGTCGTCGCGAACGCCGCCGACATGACGTCGGCGCAGCGTGCAAGGTCGTCGATCGTCTCGAACAGCGGCACGATCGACACGCCGAGCGCACCGCCGCGCAGCAGGCCGACCTCCTTCATCAAAACGGCGACTTCGAGCAGATCGGAAACCGATTGGCATTTCGAGATGACGTACTGGCGAAGCACGCCCGCACCGAAGCGCGCATGGATCTCGGCGGCCTTGCGCAGCGTTGCAAGCTAGGACGTGCTGCGCGCGGACAATGGCTCGTACGGCGAATGCAAAAGGCGCGGGCTTGCGAGCTCGCGCTCGAGCACCGCGACGCGCGCCGCTTCGGGCAGCGACGGATAGTCGCCGGCGACGCCGGCGCATGCGAAGAGCTCGCCGACGACGTGCTCGTGCACGTCGCTGTTCTGGCGGAGGTCGAGCGCGGCAAGGTGGAATCCGAACACGTCGACGGCGCGCCGCAGCGGCGCAAGGCGGCGTGCCGCGAGCTCGCCCGATCCATGCGTCGAAAGCGAATCGGCGATGACATCGAGGTCGGCAACGAGCTCGGCAGGCGCGCGATACGGGACGCCTTCCGCGTGCGGCGATCGTGCCGGCGTGTAGTGCGCGAGCTCGTGCGCCGTCGCGGCGAGGCGCGCGTAGATCCCGACCAGCGCCTGCCGATAAGGCTCGTCGGCGCGGTGCGGATTCGCATCGCCTGCAGCGCGCGCAAGCGCGAGCAGCCGCCCGGTCGGCACGACGAGGCGCGTGCAAAGCGACATCTCGGCGCCCAGACGGTGCACTTCCGCGAGGTAATGCTCGAACGCGACCGATGCCTGCGCGTGCACGGCGTAGTCGAGCGTTTCGGCCGCGACGTTGGGATTGCCGTCGCGATCGCCGCCGATCCACGAGCCCATCCGGAAGAACGGCGGCAGCCGCAGACCCGGCCATGCCGCGGCGAGCTCCGTTTCGAACGCCGCATAGAGGCGCGGAATTTCGGCGAGGAACGTACGGCGGTAATACGACAGGCCGTTGTCGATTTCATCAGCAACGCGCAGGCGCGACAGCCGCAGCATGGCGGTCTGCCACAGCCCCAGCACCTGCGTGCGCAGCCCACGCTCGAAAGCGACGCTTTCCGCCGGCGTGAGTGGCGTGCGATCGCGCCAAACGAGGAGGCGGGCGATCTCGCGTTCGGCGTCGAGCGTGCTCTTGCGCTGGACCTCGGTCGGATGCGCGGTCAGCACGGGCGACACGAGCGCGCCCTCGAGCCACGCCTGGATGGCTCCGGCCGATACGTGCTCGGCACGCAGCCGTGCGAGCGCATGCGCGACGCTGCCGGCGCGCGGCGGCGCACCGGCCATGTCGTGCGCGCGGCGCCGCCTGATGTGATGCACGTCCTCGGCGATGTTCGCGAGATGCGAGAAGTAGCTGAACGCGCGCACGACGTGCAACACGTCGCCGATCGCGAGTGGATTCAGGAGCGTCGACAACGCCTCGCGCGCCTCCTGCGCCTCTTCGCCGTACGCGCGGCGGAAGCGGATCGCCGTCTGCCGGATCGCTTCGACCCGCGCGAACCCGGCATCGCCGGTCTGCGCGCGCAGCACGTCGCCGAGGATGCGGCCCAGAAGCCGCGTGTCCTCGCGTAGCGGCAATTCCTTTTCGTCGGGTAGCGGAGCGTTCATCGCGCGCACGATACACCGGTCCGAATCTTGCGACAGTCGACCGCTTGCAGCGTTTTCGACCGGCTGCGCGCGCCCCATTCGCGTAACAATTACATCGCGCGTGGCAGATTTGTCGCTGCCGCTCGCTCGTTCCACAACTTGCAAGTCGAACAATCCAGGACTGGGACAACCCGAATCGCACCGCAGACGGTCGGTGTGCCGGCAGCGCGCGAGCACTTCGTCCAGTTCTACGAGCACGACGATTCGCTCGTTGCATCGATCGCCGAATTCGTCGGTACCGGATTCGCATCCGATACGGCGGCGGTCGTCGTTGCGACTCCCGATCATCTGCGTGCGCTCGAGCAGCGCCTCGGGACGCGGGGAATCGACGTCGCGGCCGCCCGTGCCGGCGGTCGACTCGTCGCACTCGATGCGCAGCGGACGCTCGAATCGATGCTCGTCGAAGGCTGGCCCGACGCGGCTCGCTTCACTGCGGTGATCGAGCCGTGCATCGCGATGGCGCAGAAGCGGGCACCGCGCGTGCTCGCGTTCGGCGAGATGGTCGCGCTGCTCTGGCGCGACGGGCGCCATGACGCGGCGGTGCACCTCGAAGCGCTCTGGAACGACCTCGCCCGCAGATACGACTTTTCGCTCTTCTGCGCCTATCCGATCGCGCAGATGGGCAGCGGCTCGTGGGAAGCGGTGCACGCCGTCTGCGCCGCGCATTCGCACGTGATGCCGGCGAACGCGGTTGTCCATGCGAGCGAGGAGAAGCGGCTTGCCGAGATCTGCGACCTGAAGCGACGCGGCCGCGCGCTCGATGCCGAGGTCGGCGAGCGCAGGGCGGCCGAGCAGCGGCTTGCGCGAAGCAACCGCGAGCTCGCCGATTTGCGCGATCGAACGTTGCAGGCGATTCGCGCGCTGCGTGCAAGCGAGGCGCGCGCCGGGCAGATGCGGGCGCTGCTTGTCGCGCGCGGCGTGTCGCAACACAAGCAAATGGACGTGCAACCGCGCGACGTCGACGACCGCAAGGACGAATTCATCGCGATGCTCGCGCACGAGTTGCGCAACCCGCTCGCGCCGATCCGCAATGCGGCCGCGGTGCTGCGGCGGATGAACGCGAACGACGCGGCAGCGGTCGAGCTGTGCCGGATGCTCGAGCGGCAGGTGCAGCAGATGACGCGGCTGATCGACGATTTGCTCGACGTCGGCCGTATCACGCGGGGGCTGGTTCGTTTCCGCCGCGAACGCGTCGATCTCGCCGACGTCGTGATGCGCGCCGTCGAGGCGAGCGCGCCGTTGCTGTCCCGGCGCCGGCACCGGCTGAACGTCGACGTGCCGAACGAGTCGTTGCAATTCGACGGCGACCGCGTGCGACTCACGCAGATGATCGTCAACCTGCTCGACAACGCGGCGAAGCACACGCCGGACGGCGGTGCCATCGCGCTTCGGGTGATCTCGCTGCCGGGGCGGATCGAGCTTCGCGTGCAGGACAGCGGAATCGGCATTCCGCCCGAGATGCTGCCGAAGATCTTCGGGCTCTTCGTGCAGGCGCCGCGCCCAGGTACCGACGTGCAAGAGGGGCTGGGCATCGGTCTTGCGCTGGTGCGGATGATCGCCGAGCATCACGGCGGGAGCGTCCGCGCGTCGAGCGCCGGCGCCGGCAAGGGGAGCGTCTTCGTCGTGCGGCTGCCGGTGCTGTCGGAGGCCCGGCGCCATCACCCATCCGGGTGATGTGCAAGCCGCCGTTAGCCAGTATCATCGCACCCGCCTGTCAGTTTTCACAGGGCGTGCGTATCGGCGGGCTCCGTATGCTCGTCGCGCCCCGAAACCCGTTCCCCGGTCACCGGAAACCTCGATACCACGGTCGTCCTGCCGCGTACGTCACGCCACCCCGCGAATGACCGCGAACGTCATCGAGCTGCGGCACGGAACGCGACAGCGCGTGCTGATCGCGCATCAGCGGTCCGACGTGCGGCATGCGCTGCGCACGCTGATCGAGCACGAGCACGTGGCGGTCGCCGAGGCGGCCGACGGTGAAGCGGCGCTCGCGCAGCTCGAAACCGGACGCTTCGACCTTCTGGTCCTGCAGCTCGACCTGCCCGGCAAGGACGGCGTCACCGTGATGCAGTTGCATCGGATGCTGCTTGCGCACGAGCAGCTGCGCCGCGCGCCGCCGCCGGTCGTCGTCACGCTGCCACCCGAGGTGCGCGGCAACGCGGCGCTCACCGATCACCTTGCAGTCCTCGGCGTCGCCGCCTTCATCGACGATGCGCCGCGCCCCGAGGTCGCGCAGCTCGTCGACGAGCTCCTGCGCGCGCAGGCGGCGGCCGACCAGGGCAAACCCGCGGTCGCCTGAATTCCGCCGGGCGATGGGCCGCGCTGCTGCCCGATCGTGGTGGCAGAATCGACGCTGCGCGTAGTGCGTTCCGGAGGATCGAATGGCGGAAGTCGCGGCGAGCCGTTTCGGCAGCGGCAAATCGGTCAGGCGCGTCGAAGACGATGCGTTGCTTCGCGGCGAAGGCCGCTTCGCCGACAACATGCGTTCGGCAGGGGAGCTCGTCGCCTGCTTCGTGCGCTCGCCGCATCCGCACGCCCGGATCGTTCGGATCGATGCCGAGGCGGCCGCGAAGATGCCCGGCGTCGTCGCGATCGTGAACGCACGCGACCTCCTCGATGCGAGGGTCAAGCCGATCCCCAATTCCGCCGATTTCAAGCGTTCCGACGGCGCGCCGACGCAAACGCCGCTGCACCACGCGCTGGCGATCGATACCGTGCGCTTCGTCGGCGAGGCGGTGGCTGCGGTGATCGCCACGACGCCGCTCGCCGCGCGCGACGCGGCGGAGCGCGTCGGCGTCGACTACGCGCCATTGCCGGCGGTCGTCGACGTGCAGGCGGCCGTCGCCGCCGATGCGCCGCGCGTGGTGCCCGATGCGCCCGACAACATCGCGTGCGAAGCTCGTCACGGCAGCGCGCGCGACACCGATGCCGCGTTCAAGCGCGCCGCGCACGTCGTCACGCTCGATCTCGTCAACCAGCGCGTCGCACCGGCCCCCATCGAGCCGCGGTCGACGCTCGCCGAGTGGGACGCGAGGACGGAGCGCCTGACGCTGCGCGTAAGCTGCCAGACGCCGACGGGATTGCGCGACGAGCTCTGCGAAGTCCTCGGCATCCCGCAGCAGAAGGTGCGCGTGCTCGTCGGCGACGTCGGCGGCGGCTTCGGCATGAAGACGAGCCTCTATCCCGAGGACGTCGTCGTCGCATTCATAGCGCGCAAGCTCGGCCGGCCGGTGCGTTTCACCGCCGAGCGCATCGAGGAGTTCCTCGCGGCGAGCCACGGCCGCGACATTGCGAGCAGGGCCGAGCTCGCGCTCGATGCGGACGGCCGCATCTTGGCGCTGCGGGTCGCGTCGCTTGCCAACGTCGGCGCGTATGCGACGCCGGCGGGCGTCGTGATCCAGTTGCTGATCGGTCCGTGGGTGCAGACGAGCGTCTACGACATCATGACGATCGACATCGGCATCAAGGCGGTCCTGACGCACACGCTGCCGACAGGTCCGTATCGCGGCGCAGGACGTCCGGAAGCGATCTACATCGTCGAGCGGCTGATCGACGAGGCCGCGCGCGAGAGCGGCATCGATCGCATCGCGCTCCGACGGCGCAACATGATCCGTCCCGAGCAGATGCCGTACACGAACGCGATGGACAAGACGTACGACAGCGGCCGCTTCGAGCAGGTGATGGATCGCGCGCTCGCATTGGCCCACTGGCAGGGCTTCGCCGGGCGCGCGGCCGCCGCGCAACGGCGCGGCCGGCTCCGCGGGCAGGGCATCGCGACGTTTCTCGAATGGACGGGCGCCGACCTGTTCGAGGAAACGGTCGACGTCGCCGTCGCCGGATCGGGACGCATCGAGATCTTCACCGCCGCGCAGCCGATGGGGCAAAGCCTCGCGACGACGTTCACGCAACTCGCCGTCGACGTGTTCGGCGTTTCCGCCGACCGCATCGACGTGCGCTTCGGCGACACCGACCGAGCCACCGGATTCGGCAGCGCCGGCTCGCGCTCGCTCTTCGTCGTCGGCTCGGCGGTTCGCGTCGCGTCGGAGCGCACGCTCACCAAGGCGCACGCGCTCGCCGCGCGCGCGCTCGAGGCGGCCGAGGCCGACCTCGAATACCGCGATGGGGTATTCGAGATCGCCGGCACCGATCGACGCATCGGCCTGTTCGAGCTCGCGCAGCGGCAGTCGGGCGAGTGCATCGCGTTGGCGTCGACGAGCGCGGTCGGCGCACCGAGCTGGCCCAACGGATGCCACGTCTGCGAAGTCGAGATCGACCCCGATACCGGCGCCATCGAGCTCGACGGCTATTGGTCGGTCAACGACGTCGGCCGCGTGATCAACCCGATGGTTGTGGTAGGGCAACTCGAGGGCGGCGCGCTGCAGGGCATCGGCCAGGCGCTCTGCGAGCGCATCGTCTACGACGCCGATTCGGGACAGGTGCTGACGGCGAGCCTCACCGATTACGCGCTGCCGCACGCGCGGATGAGTCCGTCGTTTCAGATGACGATGGACGACTCGTCGCCATGCCTGACGAACCCGATGGGTGTCAAGGGCGTCGGCGAGCTCGGCACGATCGGCGCGACGCCGGCGGTTGTCAATGCAGTCGCCGATGCGCTCGCACGAAACGGCTGCGCCCGCGCCGCTCGCTCGCTTTCGATGCCGCTCGTGCCCGAACGCGTCTGGCGCGCACTGCAGGATGCCGATTCAACGCGCGCGAACGCCGTGCCCTGACACTTCGACGCCCGCCTGCGGCGCAAGCCGCAGGTGAACGAACGGCGCGATCGCCGAGATCAATCCGATCGCGAGAAACGCCGGCCAGAAGTCGGACGCCTCGATCGTCGCGTGTCCCTGCGCGACGCTCGACAGCTGCAGGAAATACGCGCCCGCGGCGATGCCGGCACTTTGCGACAGCCGCTGCGCCATGCTCGAGAAGCTCGAGGCCTGACTCATCTTTTCGCGCGCGATGTCGGCGAACGTGATCGCATTGAGCGCGGTGAACTGCAGCGAGCGCAGGCAGCCGGACAGGAGCAGCACCGCCGCGATCACAAGGTGCGGCGTCGAGCGCGCAAACAGTCCGAACGCTGCGACGATCGCCGACGCGGCGACACCGTTCACCGACAGGATCCGGCGAAAGCCGTAGCGACGCAGGATGCGCACGGTCAGCGTCTTGATGAACATCGCACCAATGGCCGTCATGCAGGTGAGTAGGCCCGATTGCAGCGGGTTGAGGCCGAATCCGAGCTGAAAGAGGAGCGGCAGCAGGAACGGCGTCGCGCCGAGGCCCGCGCGAAACACGCTGCCGGCAACGACACCGTTGAAGAACGTCGGCAGCGCGAGCAGCCGCAAATCGAGCACCGGATGCGTCGTGCGTCGCGCATGGCGCACATAGAGACCGACGCAACCGAGGCCGCCGACGATGCAGGCCGCGGCAACGGGCAATGGCAACAGATGGCCGCCGAGGGCCGAGAAGCCGAGCATCAGGACCGACAGGCCGATGCCGGAGAGCGCGAAGCCGCTCATGTCGAACGCCGGAATGTTCGTCTCGCGAAGGTTCGGTATGTGCCGAAGCACCAGATAGAGACCGAGCGCGCCGATCGGCACGTTGATGAGGAAAATGAAGCGCCAGTGCAGGTAGAGCGTGATGGCGCCGCCGAGCGCGGGACCGGTGACGGGTCCGAGCAGCGCCGGAATCGTCAGGTAGTTGAGCGCGGCGACGTAGTCGTGCTTGGGCACCGCGCGCATCAGCACGAGGCGGCCGACCGGCACCATCATCGCGCCGCCGATCCCCTGGATGAAGCGCGAGATCACGAATGCGGTGAGGCTCGTCGATGCCGCGCAGAGCAGCGATCCGCCGACGAACACGACGATGGCGGCGGCGAAGACCGTCCGCGAGCCGTAGCGGTCGGCGACCCAGCCGCTGATCGGAATGAACACCGCGAGGCTCACGAGGTACGACGTCAGCGCGAGCTTCAGCGCGAGCGGATTCTCGCCGATGTCGCGCGCGATCGCAGGGAGCGACGTGGCGATCACCGTCGAATCCATGTTCTCCATGAACAGCGCGCACGCGACGATCAGCGGGATGAGGAGGGTGGTGCGTTGCATGCGCGACTACAGGAGCAGGGGCGTCGATTGTCGCAGACCGAACACACGTCTCCTGCACGCGCTTCCACAGGCAGGGCGTTTCGCTTGTTGCGCATTGGAATAGTGCTGATGGCGCGCGCATTGGAATAGTGCCGATGGCGCGCGTCTTGCGAACGCTTACGGTTGCAATGGTCCGGCCGTTTCTTCGCAGTCCTCTCCGCGCACGACTCGTCTCCCGGAATGTCAATGCCGATTGATCACGCGGCCTGCGTTCCGCTTCACGGCTGCCGCTCGCTCGCGGTCTTTCGCGCGCTGCAACTCGGCGACATCCTCTGCGCCGTGCCTGCGCTGCGGGCGCTTCGTCAGAGCGTACCCGGTGCGCGGATCACGCTCGTCGGATTGCCGTGGGCATGCGCGTTCGCGGCGCGCTTTCGCCGCTACATCGACGACTTTGTCGCATTTCCGGGAACTGCGGAGCTGCCGGAGCAGCCCCCCGACGTTGCGCGCTTACCGGCTTTTTTTTCCGACATGCAGGCGCGGCGCTTCGACCTCGCCATCCAGATGCACGGGAGCGGCGTGCAGACGAACGCGATCGTCGCCCGGTTCGGCGCACGGCACAGCGCGGGATTTTATGCCGGCGACGGCCCCGCGCCCGATGCGACGCACTTCCTGCGCTATCCGTTCGGCTTTCACGAGGTACGACGCAATCTGCGGCTCGTCGAATGGCTCGGCGCCGCGGCGGCCGGGGAAGATCTCGAGTTTCCGCTGACGCAGGACGATCGCGAGGAGCTTTCGGCGATTCGCGACGCGCGATCGCTTTCACCGGGCCGCTATGCATGCCTGCACGCCGGTGCGCGCAATCCGGCGAAGCGCTGGCCCATCGAGCGCTTCGCGCAAGTCGGTGATGCGCTCCACGACTGCGGCCTCCAGATCGTGCTGACGGGATCGGGCGCCGAACGGCCGATTGCCGAGGCGGTCGCACGCGCGATGCGTGCACCGAGCCGTAATCTGGCCCTGCCCATTTCGGTCGGCGCCATGGCGACGCTGATGGCCGATGCGCGACTGATCGTCACGAACGACACCGGCGTGTCGCACGTCGCGACGGGATTGCACGTGCCGAGCGTCGTCGTGTTCTTCGCGACGGATCCATCGCAGTGGGCACCGCTCGACACCCGATTGCACCGCAGCGTCTATCGGCCGCATGACGTCGACGTCGCCAGCGTGCTGAACGCCGCGCTCGAGCTGCTTGACGACACCGACACGCGTGCGGCACCCACGATGCGCGGGTCGCGCGTGCCGAGGCCCCCGGCGACGCTGCGCCGCGCGTAGCGATCGCGGCTCAAAAGAGCGCGAGCGCCTGCTCGAGCACCGCGTCGACCGGCACGTCGGCGACGAACGAATCATCGTGCGCGCAGCGCGCGGACAGATTGTCGGCGCCGCACGTCGGACACGTCGTCCGCTCGGAGATCGCATAACGGTGGTGCGTGCGAAACGGGGGACCCGAGATCGACAGGTTCGTGAGCCAGTAGACGCCGACGGTCGGAGCGCCGACGGCTTCGGCGAGGTAGAGCGGACCGGTATCGTTCGACACGACGACGCGCGCCCGCGACATCAGCCCGGCGAGTCCGCCGAGCGACAGGCGCCCGCAGAGATCGACCGCCTCGCCCCGTATGGCGCCGCGCACGGCGTCGACGAGTTGCTGCTCATCCCCGGTACCGTTGATCGCGACGACTGCGCCCCGCTCACGCAACGCATCGCCGACCGCGGCGAACTTTTCCGGTGGCCAGCGGCGCCGGGGATCGGTGCAGCCGGGCTGGAGCACGGCGAGCGGCCTGGGTGACGCCTCGACGATCGCGTTGGCTTCGTCGACGTCGCGCGGCATCACGGCGAGATGCGGCTCGAGCGTGCGCGCCGTCGCGCCAACGAGCGCGACCGCTTCGAGCTGACGCATCCGTTCGTTCTGATGGTAGAAGTAAGGCATCGTGCGATCGAGCGGCGCCGCATCGACATCGCAAAGGCCGGCGCTGACGCGCGCACCAAGGCGCGTGACGAACGGGTTCGAGGAGCGTCCGCCGCCGTGGAGCTGCAACGCGATGTCGAAGCGCTCGGCCTGCATCTGCGCGAAGAACGCGTTGAGCGCGCGCTCGTCCTGCCCGGCATTCTCCGGCGTGCCGACGCCGCGCACCGGCGGCACGATCACGACGCGATCGACAGGCCCCGGCCGCTCGTGCAGAAGGTTCGCCATCCAGGGTTTGCCGAGCAGCACGATCTCGGCCTCGGGATACGCGGCGCGCAGCGCGTCGAGCGCCGGCAGCGTGAAGATCAGGTCGCCCAATGCGCCCGCGCGCAGCACGGCGATCCTGCGCGTATTCGCGACGCGCGAGTTAAGCGCTTCTCCCATGCGCTTTGCGACGCTCCCGCCTCGCGATCACGCGATGGAAGAAGCCGACGAGGCGCTCGACGTGGTGGTCGGATGTGAAGCGGTCGCGGCGGCGCCAGACGTTCGCCCGCAGCGCATCCATTCGTGGCACATCGCGAAGCTGGCCGCCGAGCTCGCACAGGTCGCTCACGAACACGCCGATGTCGAGCTCGCGGGCGAGCGCCTGGGCTGCGACGATCGCAGGCTTTCCGCGACGAGCGAGTCGAGGCTCAGCACCTTCGGCGCGTCGACGTCGCGGTGCGGCAGCGTCGTCGGCAGTTCCTGGTGGTAGGCCCCCGACGGTATCAGGCCGCATCCGCCGAAGCGCGCCATCACCGAAAGCTGCGCGAGGACGTCTTCGCCGCAATGCTCGGTCGGCAATTCGTGCCAGAACGCGAAGCCACCGCTTGCGCGGAGCTTCGCGCTGTCGTAGAGGACGCAACCGCCGACCCAGGCGACGCGGTAGATGCGCTGATTCGCGGCGGTGATGCCGAGGCCCTTGGCGACGTGATGGAGATTTGCGGCGCTGTGCAGCCGATGCCGCTGCCATTGCGGCATGTCGGGACGCAGCGTTTCCGGCATCACATCACCGTCGATGAATTCGATCGCGTGATCGGCGGGGCGCACGTCGTCGACGTAGCTCAAGCCGATGACCGCGCTGCCGACGAAGCCACAGCGGTGTGCGGCGATCGTGTCGACGAGCCGTTCGAGCAGGTCCGGCTCGACCATTACGTCGTCGTCGAGGAACAGTGCGTACGGCGCCTGCACGCTGTCGAGCAGAAACTGGCGCTGCTCGGCCATGCCGCGCCGCGGCAGGTGCTTGCGAATCGCCACGGCGTGCCCGCGCGCACGCAACACGCGCACGATCGCCGCGACCTCGCGCGAGTCGGCTGCGTCGACCACTTCCTCCTGATCGGACACGACGACGCGAAAGTCGCGGAACGTCTGCCCGAGAAGCGACGTCAGTGTCACCGCGAGCGCCGCGGCGCGCCCGAACGTCGGAATCAGGATGTCGACGGCCGCCGGGACGCGCTCATCCGCCATCGATCGACCGCGCTTACCCTTCCTCGCGATGCGGGCTGTCGAGCCGGAAGAAGTTGCTGGGATTGCCCGCCTTCATGTGCTCCTGGTAGAGAAACACGAGGCCGCGCTCGTCGAACGTGCGCAGCCACGCGTCCCAGGAAATCGGCTGCAGCTCGCGATCGTAGCCGGGAAAGTCGAAGCGCAGCACGCGCGGATTCTCCGTGTCCCCGCCCGGCGTCGTCGCCGGCTGCGCCTTGCGCTCCTCGGCCCATTGCCGGATCACGTCCGGGTTGCGCGTCGCGAGCGTCTGGCCGTTGTGGTCCTCGTGATCGTCGGGCGAATGGATCCATTTCGCGCGCTGGACGCTTCGCGACAGCTCGTCGCCGTGCTCCTTGACGAACTTCGCGTCGTCCCGCGTCGTGTCTTCGCCACCGTCGTGCCTGCGCGCGTCACCGTCGCGCCTGCCGTTCTCTCGCGATGCATGCGCGTGCTCGTCGCGCTCGCGCGCCTGCGGTTTCTCGTGGCGTTGCGACGCTTCGCCGCCACGCCCGTGCGAGCCCCTGCCGTTTCCCTGCACCGGCATCCCCTTGCGTTCGGCGAGTTCGAGGCCGAGCGCCTCGAGATCGATGCCGAGCTTCTCGACCACGGGGAAGATCCGTTCCTCCTCCTCACGGACGTGCATCGTGACGTACTCGCCGAGCACCTTCACGAGTGCGTGAAATCGCGCGGGCTCGACGTTGCGCGCGCCGAGCGCCTGCATCAGTTCCTTCGCGGTGCCGTGCTCGATCGTCGCTTCCTCGATCAGGTCGAGGCGATCGGTCGCTTCGCGTACGTACGGATAGAAGCAATCCTCTTCGAGCGCCGTGTGCGCGGCGAGCTCGGCGACGATCTCGCCGCACAGATCCTGCTGCTCGCGTTCGTCACGGCTCTTTTCGAATTTGCGCAGGAGCGTCAGCACGGTGCGATGGTCCTTACGCAGAAGTTCCAGTGCGTTGGGTGACTTAGGCATCGAGAGGCTCCTTCAGATGTTGGCTCGTGACGCGATGGGACCTGCAAGAGGCGTTCCGGCAAAGCGCAGCCTGCGGTCCGACGATCACTGCCCACGACGCCTTTCGCTGGCCGCAACTCTAACCGGCAGGCATGAAAGATTGACACCACGACGCAAGCGAATTGGACAGATCGCAAATGCGACCGACACGTTGCGCCGGCGAGACGCACGGTGCGCGATGCCGATCGCGGACGACGCGGCATGCGCCTTGCGCGCTCGTCATTCAAAGAGCGCCGCGTCGAGATGCGGCCTTTCGTGGCAAAGCCGTTTGGAAGTCGATCGGATGAAGTCGACCCCGCACGCTCCCGTCATCCTTGGCGTGAACCGGACGCAGGACGCGAGCGTGTGCCTGGTGCACGGCTCGCGCATCGTATGATGCGTGCAGAAGGAACGGCTCACGCGCCGCAAGCGTCGACGGGCAGGGCGGCGCGTCGCGCAGTTCACCGAGGACTGGCCGGATGCCAAACGTGCGCCGGCCGACTGGCGCGAAGTGGCGTCGTTCTATCGTGCAAGCCGGGCACCGCAGCGCGCCGAACAGTGCGAGCGCCAACACTGCTTGCGCCGACATCCTGTACAAGATCCCGCTCGCGACCTATCACGCGTACAAGCCACCGCGCGCGATCCGCCGGGAAGCCGCGTCACGTTGCGCCGGTCCGGGCAGCGGCATCGGAGGCGACACGGATGGAGATTACTGCACCGACTTCGATCTGCACGACGACCCCGCACGTCTGTACGCGCATCGGCTGTTGCTGAACGTCGGCCACGACGAGTACCGCCGAACGCCGCTACCGCTGCATCTTGCGGTCGTAACGGGGACCGGTGGCGTCGTAGCAGTCGGTGTCGGTCTTTCCCTGCTCGACGTCGCGCGCGCCCTCGACCGTCACCGGATTGGGCGGCTGTGCCGCGTGCGCGCTTTGATCGCGCTCGTGCGGCAGCTTCATCCTCGAATAGCGGTTGCCGCGCCGGGGCCGGCCGCTTTCGGCTGACGTGTCGGTCGCGACGTCGGCGGCGACGCCGAGGTCCTCGCGTGGCCGGGGCCGATGGCGGCTGCGCTTCACGACACGTTCTTGGCAGCCTGCTCGGTGGCGGCGTCGAAGAGCGCGATCGCGATCGTCGCGATCGCGTGGTCGTACCACGCCTGCGCGCCGCTTGCGCCGACGATCCAGCGTCCGCTCCGGACCGCGCCCTCGACGCGGATGTCGTCGTCGCGCAGCCGCTCGGGATGCTCGGCGAAAAGCGTCCGCAGGCTCATCTGCTCGCGCCAGGCGAGCCGGGTCTTGGCGCGCGCATACCACGCATAGTCGGCCTCCCAGCGCGTCGCGTCGCCAAAGCTTCGCTCGATGAGAATCGCGTCGTCGAAAGTGACGGCCGCATCGGCATCGGGGTCCATCACGACGAGATGCATCGCGTGCTCGCCGCTGACCGCCGCGTCGGCGAGCAGCCGGTCGAGCATCGGCGCCAGCGCGTCGAAGCCGCGCAGCACGGCGTCGATCGTCGACGCCTCCGTATCGGCGCCGTCCGGCATCGCGCGCTACGCCATGTTCGTGCGATCGACCTCGGACGCGAGACGGCGTCCCTGCTCGAGATGCGCACGCAACGCCGGGATCTGGTTCGCGGCGAAGCGCTGCACGCGGGCGCCATCGCGATCCGCGGCGCGCTCGAACGCCGCGAGCGTCTGCTCGGGCGTGAGAACGCCGACGTTTCGCGCGTAGGCGCGATCGAAGTCGCTGCCGGTCAACTGCTCGAGCACCGCGAGCCGTGACTGGAACTCGTCGGAAAGCCGCGTCGGCAGCACGACGCCGACGCTCGTCGCGAGCTGCTCGAGGTCGGTATCGACGGAGACGCGATCGCGCAGCGTCACTTCGGCGAACCGGCGTACGGCGGCCGAGCCGCCGCGCGCCAGCGCGACCCGGCTCGCCTCGATCTCGAACAGGCTCGACTGCGCGGCCTCGGTCAGGAAGTCGCGCTGCAGCGGCGCCAGCGAGAGCGACGCCGGCAGAATCTTCGCAACGATGCTATCGCGGATCGAATCGCCGGGAAACGTGCGGAATTCGACCTGGTCGCACGCGGCGAGAAGCGGTGTGACGACAATGCACGCAATGGCAACGCTGCGCGCGCATCGTGGGATCGAATGCTTGAACACGCAACGATTTTAGCAATCGCCATGCCCTGCGATCGGGTCGTTGCACACTTGCGGCGTGCTGTGAATGACGCCGTCGTACGTTGCGCCAGCGCCGACGCCGCCGTTCTTCGGGGATGAGTGGCAAGATTGCGAGGCGCTTCGGTAAGAATTACGCGATTCGTGAGTTTCGACTGTCGGCGCTTCACCGATGGTCCGGTCGGCGAGGTGTTCGCGGCTTGGGGTTAGGACGCGTGTACTCGGCCGCGGACGCCGCCGTGCCCGCACCTGGCGCGGCGACTGCTTCACCCGCCGTGCATTGACGGACTACTGGAACCTGTTGCAATGGCCGGCGATGGTCGCGACGCTCGGCTCGACATGGCTCGTCGCGTCGACGCGGAAGTCGCTGCGCATGGTCGGCTTCTACACGTTCCTCGCGAGCAACGCGCTGTGGATTGCCTGGGGCTTTCACGACCGCGCATGGGCGCTGGTCGCGCTGCAGGTCGGCCTCGTCGTGCTGAACGTTCGCGGCGTTGCGAAGAACGAGACGAGCGCGCGCCCGTTCTGACGTTCAGTGCGCAGACCGGTGCATCCGCTCGGCCAGCCATTGCGCTGCGACGTGCTGAAGCGGACGGATCAGCGGCGGCAGCATCGCGCCGGCGATCGCGCCCATCAAACGCGTCGAGCGCGAGCGCTTGTCGGCGTAGTGCGGTGCGGGCCGCGCGGGCTTGCGCACGAAGCGCGACGCGGCGAATCCGACGGCGAGTGCCGCAACGACGGCAACCGGAATCGTTTTCGTCACGCTGACGCGGCTTCGCGCTTCGGCGACGAAAAGCCGCAACTCGGCGCGGCGGCGTGCGAGGCGTTTCTCGACGTCGGCAATTTGCTCGTCGAGCGACTTATCGCTGTTGCTCATGCTCACCCTCCAGAGCCGGGACGTCCTTGCGCAATTGACGCACGGTCGCTGCGAACAGCAGGTCGGGCAGCTGCTTTTTTGCCCAGAACGCGAGGCCGACGGCGATCGCTATGTTGACGAGCGCGGCGATCAGGATCGCGAGCGCCCAGTTGGCGCCTTCGCCGATCGCGAAGCCGATGATCGCCGCGACGATCGCCATCCACGCGGATACGACAAGAATCGAGATGACGATCCCCGCGATGATCATCTTGACGAGCGAGATGCCCGCGCGCTGCACCTCGAGCACGGCGAGCAGCGCGTGATCCTGGACGAGTGCCTTCAGATTGGCCCAGGCGAGCGACAGGCGCGTTCCGGTGGACATAGGCGGCGATCGAAGCGGTGGCGCGTACGTAGGGTCCATGGTTGGCGTCCGTGTGTCGTTACGCGGCATGGACGCACCGCCCGCCTTGCCGGACGAGAGGCCCACTGATCATACTCTGCGATGCAACCCGCATGCCATACGCGGGAATACGATGCCCGTCACAGCGCGGCAGTCGCAGGTTCCACAAGTGGCGGTGTCCCGCGCAATTCTTGCGTCCGCCGCGTGGCAACTCTTACAGCCGGGGGTTGCGCAATCCTATCGGCAAGGTGCGGCACAGCGCTTGCTGCTCGGCCGGCATGCAAAGACAGACACTCGCGGTGAAGCAAGGTACGAAAAAGCGCACCGCGCTTCTTCTGATCGACTTCATGAATCCGCTTGATTTCGATGGTGCGCAGTCACTTGCGCCGCGGGCATTGCGGGCCGCATCGTGCGCAGCGCAACTGAAGCGTCGCATGCGCGCACGGCGTTCGCCGGTCATCTACGCGAACGACAACTTCGGGCGTTGGGAGGCCGACTTCGACGCGGTCGTCGCCGACTGCGAGCGGCGCGGCGGCGCGTCGGCTGCGATGGCGAAACTCCTCGCGCCATCGGACGAAGATCGCTCGGTGCTGAAGCCGCGACATTCGGCGTTCTTCGGCACGCCGCTCGATTTCCTGCTCGACGAACTCGACGTCGGAAGCCTCGTGCTCACCGGACTCGCCGCCGATTCATGCATCATGTTCACCGCGCACGACGCCTATCTGCGCAAGTACGCGCTGTGGATTCCCGCCGATTGCGTCGCGTCCGAAAAGGATGCATGGCGGCGCGACGTGCTCGCGTACATGGCGCGCGTGCTGAAGGCCCGCGTGGACGCGGCGGCCTCGTGACATCAGCGTGCGGCAGCCGCGTTCGACGCGTTCGTGGCGCCGGCCTTGACGCCGGGCACGAGCGTACGCCGGAAATAGTCGATCGTTCGCGAAAGTCCTTCGTCGAGACCGACGCGCGGCGACCATTGGAGCAGGCGGCTCGCGAGCGAAATGTCCGGACGCCGCTGCCTCGGATCGTCGCGGGCCGCGGCGACGAAGACGATCGGCGAGCGCGATCGGGCGAGCTTGCGCACGCGCTCGGCGAGTTCGAGCACCGTGAACTCGCCGGGATTGCCGATGTTGACCGGTCCGGGGCAGGGATCGGGCGCCTCCATCAACGCGACGAGCCCATCGATCGTGTCGGTGACGTAGCAGAACGAGCGCGTCTGCCAGCCGTCGCCCTGGATCGTCAGCGGGTCGCCGCGCAGCGCGGCGACGATGAAGTTCGAGACGACGCGTCCATCCGCCGGCTGCATCCGCGGGCCATAGGTATTGAAAATGCGCGCGATGCGCGTGTCGAGACCGTGCTGGCGGCGGTAGTCGGCGAAGAGCGTTTCGGCGCAGCGCTTGCCTTCGTCGTAGCAGGCGCGCGGGCCGATCGGATTCACGTGTCCCCAGTAGTCCTCGGTCTGCGGATGCTGCGCCGGATCGCCATAGACTTCGCTCGTCGACGCCTGCACGATCGGCGCACGCAGCCGCTTCGCGAGGCCGAGCAGGTTGATCGCGCCGTGGACGCTCGTCTTCGTCGTCTGCACCGGATCGAGCTGGTAATGCCGCGGCGACGCCGGACAGGCGAGGTTGAAGATCCGGTCGACTTCGACGTAGAGCGGAAACGTGATGTCGTGGCGCAGGAGCTCGAAGCGCGAATGCGCGAGAAGCCCGGCGACGTTCGCGCGCGTGCCCGTGTAGAAGTTGTCGACGCACAGCACGTCGTGACCGGCATCGAGCAGGCGCTCGCAGAGGTGCGAGCCCAGGAAGCCGGCGCCCCCCGTGACCAGTACGCGCAACGGCTGGCTCGGCTCCGTTCTCATGAATCCCCCCACGCTTGCCGCTTCGCGGCGGCGCTGCCCCCCGCGGGGGCGGAATGACCGGCTCGGGGCGGCCCTTCGCCGCTCATCCGCATACCTGCGTGAACACGCGGTCCCAGTCGCGCGCGAAGCGATCGATTGCGAACGTCTCGCGTGCATAGGCGCGCGCCTTGCGCCCGAGCTCCTGCGCGTGGCCGCGATCGCGAATCAGCTCGCGCGACATGTCGACGAGACGCGAAAGCTCGGTGTCGACGTATCCGCCGCCGCTGTCGCGAACGATGCGCGGCAGCTCCGTCGTCGCAAGCCCGATCACCGGCAGGCCGATCATCATCGCTTCGCAAAGCGCGAGCGCGAGGCTCGTGTAGCGCACCGGGTGCGCGTAGAAGCGATGCCGCGCCATCGCCGGCAGCAGCTCGGCGTACGGCAGCTCGCAAGAGCCGCCGCTCGCCGGCGCGTCCATGCCGTAGAGCTCGAGCGGCACCTCGTGCCGCCACGCCGCGAACACGTCGGCGCCGAGGCGGCGTCCGCGGCGCTCGAGGTGGTTGATGACGACGACACCGCGCGGCAACTCGCCGCTCCACTCGATGCCGTCCGGCACGCGCACCCCATGCTCGACGACGCGCGTCGGCACGCGCCCGCAGTCCCACATCAGCGCGTTGTAGTGGGTGACGTGCACGATCAGCATCGACGGGTCGTCGACGGGGTGGTCCGTGTTCGTCGGGTGCGCGAGCGGCGGGTCGTGCTCGAGGTAGATCCGCGGCAGTCTGCGCTGCGCGTCGGTCAGACATTCGTACTGGTCCTTCTCGTAATGCGCGAGCGACTGGAACAGCACGCAGTCGAACGACTGCGTTCGCACCGAATCGGCCGGGCATTCGTGCACGTTGCCGCCCCACGGCAGCGTGCCGCCGCGTCCGCCGTATCCGGGAGGATGGCCCGGCTTCGACAGCACGAAGAATTCGTGCGGCGCGTGCGTCAGGTAGTAGAGGTAGTTGCCATGCACCTGCCACGTGAGAATGCGCAGTCGCCGCATCTTCGTTCACGCCCGTTGCGGTGGAGGCGACGCGCCGTCGCGTCCGTTCCTGGGACGCAGTTCGGGAAAGCGCAGCGGCGCCACTCTTCGCCGCGAAAGGCGTGCATCGACGTGCGCGATCACGCGCTCGGGAGAAAGCTTCTGCGCGCACGGATGGCCGATGGGGCAGTGGACGTGCGCGCACGGCCTGCACGGCACCGGGTGATGCAGCACTTCGTGCAGCACGTGGTCGAGCGGCGCGAAGCGATGCGGGTCGGCGCCGCAGCACACGACGATGCTCGGCACGCGCAGCGCCGCCGCGACGTGCGAAACGCCGGTGTCGTTCGCAACGAGGAGCCGCGCATGGCGCAGCACCGCCGCGAAGACGCCGAGATCGGTATGGCCGGCGAGATCGACGAAGCTGCCGCCCGGCAGCGCACGCGCGATGCGCCGTGTGATCAGCGCCTCTTCGCTGCTGCCGGTGAGGACGACGGAGAAGCCGCGCCGCACGATGTCCTGCGCCACCGTGGCGAAGTATTCGGACGGCCAGCGTCGCGTATGGAGCCGGGCGCCGGGGTGCACGCAGACGAAGCGGCGCGATGCGAGGCCATGCTGCGAAAGCAGTGCGTTGCCCCGCGCGATCTCGTCGTCATCGAGCGGAAATTCGAGCCGGTCGCCCGCGCGCGCGAGCCGCAGGAAGTCGGTGAGCGCGATGCAGCGATGAATTTCGGTGCCGCTCTCCGGCCACGGCATGAAGCGCAGCGGATCGGGGCAGTTGCCGCCGGTGGGGCAGAAGCCCGCCGTCACCTTGGCGCCCAGCGTGGCGACGATCGAATTGGTGAGGTCGCCGCGACCGTGCATCTGGATCGCGAGATCGTAGCGCGCGGCCTGCGCATCGGCGAGAAAGCGCGGCAATGCGTCGATGTCGGGCTCGCGTTCGGGCAGGCCGGGAAAACCCGGAAACTCGACGAAGCGGTCGACGAGGTGGGCGAACCGGCGCACGAACTGCGCGGCCCACGGCAATCCGATCAGCGTGATCTCGGCGTCGGGATAGCCGTTGCGCACTGCGCGGAGCGCGGGCACCGCGCATAACAGGTCGCCGAGCTGCAGCGCGCGAAACACGGCAATCCTGCGCGTCCTGTCGCGGCGTGCGGCGAGTTCGGTCACGTTCATCGCTTCCGTGCCTCAGAAGATTCCGCGGTACAGCGAGCACGAGCGGCAGATCGGCGACGGCTCGTCGCCGGAGAGCTGCTCGCGAAAGCGCCGATACGCCGCGCCATCCCAGACCGGCAGGACGCCGTGCTCGAGCATGTTGCCCAAGTTGATCCGATCGGGCGTGCCCACCATGCAACAGGGCATCGCGTCGCCGCGGTAGCTCACGTATGCGCCACGCCATGGCCAGTCGCAGCGGGGTACGGACGCGTCGCGCGCAGGCCGCTCGAGCGTCGGCAAGCGCAGGTTGACGTCGCAGCGAGCCGCCTCGGCCTTGGCGGCTTCGAACGCTGCGACCAGCACTTCGTGCGCAATCCCGTCGAGCGTCTGCTCATGGATGAAATCGCGCATCGGGCGGTACTCGTCCGGCAGCGAGCGCTCCTCGAAGTCGTGACACAGGTATTGCACGAACATGTCGCGCACACCTTCGGCGCTCACGAGCCGCACGATCGCCGGCAGCTCGTGCAGGTTCTGGCGCATCAGCACGGTCACGACGCGCACGTGCAGCGCCGAATGCGCGGCGCGCCGCGCGGCCATCACGCGGCGCAGGTTGCGGATCACCTTCGGGAAATGCGCGCCGCGGCGGATGCGCTCGTAGAGCGCCGGCGTCGCCGCATCGAGACTCACGTGCAGCGTCGACAGGCCGCTTTCGACGCACTGGCGCGCGCGCCGCTCGGACCACAGCGTCAGGTTGCTGTTCGTCGACACGCGGATGCCGCGCGCGCTCGCCCACGCGACCATCTCGAAGAACTGCGGGTGCATCGTCGGCTCGCCGAGTCCCTGCAACTGGAGCTCGTCGATGTCGCCGAAGCCTTCGACGAGGCGCTTGAAGTCGGCGAACGCGAGAAACGCGAGCGGACCGTGCGGCGGTCCGTCCTTGCGGAACTGGATCGCGCACATCTGGCAACGCAGGTTGCATTGGCCGACGGGCTCGATCTGCACGAAGCGTGGCAGCGGCGGCATCGGCGGATGCGTCGCTTGCGTTGCGGCCGGAAAATCGAGCGGAGGCGCCATGGTCGAGCGATTGCCTCGTCAGACGAACGGCACGCGGAAATGCAGCGCGCCCCGCGTTCGCCAGTAGACGGAAAGCCAGGGAATGAGGAGCGACGTCACGATCATCTCGGCGACGTGGCGCGGCGCGTGGCTCGTGTCGGCGAGCCTTCGCCACGCGAACGCGGCGGTGACGCCGAGCCACGCGGCGACGCTCGCGATCGCGAGCGGCCAGACACCGGCAAACGCGTTGACGAGCGCGCAGATCCCGGCGACGACGGCGGCGTAGTACTCCCACGGCGGACGCGCGCGCACGTAGCGGCGATAGCCCTGCGGAAATTTCTTGTACAGCAGCGCGTCGAACATCACCTTGCGCTGCTGCGAAAGGCTCACGCCCCAGCGCGCCGGGCGCACCGGGTGCACGACGCGCGCGGCATGCGACGCACGAACGATCGCGCCGCTCGCGCGAAGCCGGAAGCACAGGTCCGTGTCTTCGCGCCATGCGCAGCGGAAGCGCTCGTCGAAGCCGCCGATCGCGCACAGGAGATCGCGGCGCACGAAGCAGTTCGCCGTGACGAACCCCGCGTTCGACAGACCCGCCGCATCGCGCTCGTAATCGGTCGGCACGGCGGGAAGCGGAACGTCGACCGCGCCCGCGACGGCGTCTGCCCCATGACGGATTGCCGCGAGCCCCGATTGGAGCCAATCGGGTTGCGGCACCGTGTCGTCGTCGGTGAACGCGATGACGCGGCCATGCGCAGCGAGGATTCCCCAGTTGCGCGCGGCCGCCGGTCCGCGGTTCGTCGGCATCCACAGATAGCGCAGCGTCGGCGCGCGATGGCCCCGCCGGCGCGCGAACAGGTCGGCCATCAGCTGCTCGCGCGTCTCGCGCGACGAGCCGTCGTCGACGATGACGATCTCGAACTGCGCGCCCGGCAGCGTCTGCGCGAGCAGCGCATCGACGCAGCGTAGCAGCAGATCGCGGCGTTCGTACGTGGCGATGACGACGGAAATCTGCGGATTCACGGCGCGGCCTTTTCGATGACGCAGGGACCGATGGCGAGCACGTCGATCGGCGACGCGAAGAAGCATTCGAGTGCGTCGCGGGGCGTGCAGACGATCGGCTTGCCGCGCGTGTTGAAGGACGTGTTGATGACCATCGGCACGCCGGTCCGCCGCGCGAACGCGGCGATCGTCGCGTGGTA
>Ga0134125_10002147_pt1 | contig 23584 bp, 21 predicted proteins | sample KB31751_FD_96464 | JGI IMG/M metagenome (GOLD analysis project Ga0134125, IMG submission 96464) | Terrestrial soil microbial communities with excess Nitrogen fertilizer from Kellogg Biological Station, Michigan, USA - KB3-175-1 | ecosystem: Environmental > Terrestrial > Soil > Unclassified ...
TACTCGCCGGCCGCGCGGCAGGCGTCGCCGTGGCCGGCCAGGGCGTGCGCGAAGCGGTCGGTGGCGCGGGGGAGATCGCCGTCGAGCTGGGCGGCGAGGCCGTCGAGATAGGCCTGCAGCGGATCGTCGTCGGCGCCGGGCGGCCCCCGCCGCGGCCCGCGCGTCCCCAATCGTTCGAACCGGGCGAGGTCGGCGTCCCCTGCCACCGCCCGTGGGCCGAGCGCGCGCAGGGCCGCGCCCAGCGCCCCCACGCCGCCGGCCGCCAGCGCCGTCCGCGCCACCAGCAGGTCCGTCTCCGGATCGGCGGGGCGCGGGCCGGCCGGCAGCGCGCCCGCCCGTCCTCGGCCGAGCACGACGGCGGCGCTCGCCCAGCTGAGCGCGGGCAGCTCCGGCGCCGCCAGCCGCCTGCCCCGCACCACCAGGGCGGCCGCCCGATCGACGGCGCCCAGCTGCGCCAGCACCAGGGCGGTCCGGGCGAGCAGGCGTGGCTCGTCCGGGACGACCGCCGCGGCGGCCTCGGCGTCGGTCCGCGCCGCGGACCGGCGGCCCGCGCGACGCTCCGCCGCGGCGCGGGCCAGCAGGCAAGCCGCGCTGATGGGGGGCGGCCGCCACCGCTCCCCGGTGCAGATCGGCGGAGCGCCCGGGGCGCGGGCGCCGGTCGCCGCCTCGATCTCCTCCAGCAAGAGCTCGGCGCGCGGATCGTCCGGCGCCTCGGCCATGGCCGGGGCGAGCGTCGCGCGCGCTGCCGCTGCCTCCCCAAGGTCGAGCAGCACCTCGGCCCGGGCCAGGCGGGAGGCGACGAACCCGGGCGCGACGATGATCGCCGCCTCGAACGCCCGAGCCGCCGCGGCCAGATCGCCGCCCAGGGCGCGGACGCGCCCCAGCGCGTAGAGCGGCTGCGGCATCGCGGGATGCGCGTCCGCCGCGGCGGCGGCGATCCGCGCGGCCCCCTCGCGATCGCCGTTCCGGGCCGCCAGCAGCGCCTTCGCGCTGGCTGCCATCGCGGCGGCGTCGTCGGCTCGCCGGTCGGGCAGGCCGGCGTGCGCGAGGACCTCTTGCGCTTCGGCCGCCAGCGGGAGGCCGTAGTCGACGGCCAGGCGGGCGTCGACGAAGGCGAGCGCGGCTGCCTCGGGCCGGCCGCCCCCGCCGCCGACCACCAGGCGCCGGCCGACCGCCTGCGCGCGACCCAGGTCGGCGATGCCGCCGCGGGCGAGCGCGGCGCTCATCTCGGTGTCGAGCTGGCGGTCGATCGTGCTGCGGCGCGCGTGAACGAAGAGACCCACGGCCCCGCCGCCGATCGCGGCGATAGCTAGGACCCACACGGCGCCGCGCATACAGGGCTCCTAGTATCGGCAAACCGGCCGGTTCGTCCAAAACGCGTCGTTCGCGGCGCCGTATGCGTAGAACCCACATCGACCGGAGGGGCCCGGGTTGCTACGCTGAAACAGACGCGGATCGTGCCGGACGGAGCGCGCGATCGCGGGCGGCGAAGTACATGCCGATCGAGCAGCAGGACCCGGAGCGAAGCAGGAACCGACGGGCCCGACTGCTCACGCCGCGGTTCAGCCTTCGCCTCCACCTCGGGACCTTCGCCACGCTGTCGCTCACGGCGCTGTCGATCGCCGGCTGGCTGCTCCGGCGGGTGCACGGGCGGGATCTCTGGATCGTGCCGGCGTATCTGGCGCTGGCGAACCTGGTCGAATACGGCGTCCACCGCTTCCTCATGCACCGGCCGCTCGTGCCCCGGGCGCTCTACCGCGGCCACACGCTCGGGCACCACCGGGCGTTTCACCACGACTCGATGGCCATCGCCTCCTTCCGCGAGCTCGAGCTCGTGCTCATGCCCTGGTTCACGGTCGCCTTCTATTTCGCCTGTATCGGGCCGGTGGCGGCGCTGGTCGTGCGGGTGTTCGGGCGCGGCGCGGGCGGCCTGTTTCTGCTGACCGGCGTGTCGTCGTTCGCGCTCTACGAGGGGATGCACGCGCTCTATCACCTGCCGCCGGCCGCGCTCGCGCGGCTCGGCCTCGATCGGAGCCGGCTGTTCGGGTTTCTCTATGGCCATCACCGCCACCACCACCGGCTGGCGCGCATGCGCTGGGTGAACTTCAACATCTCCTGTCCGCTCGCCGATCGCCTGCTGGGGACGCTGGAGGACGAGCCCGATTGGTTGCGGGAGCGCGAGCGACGCGCCGCCGAGGAGACCGCCGAGTCGCCGCTGGAACCGCGGCGCCGATCGTCCGGGCGCGGCTGACGAGCGTTCAGCGGTGTGCGCGGCGTCCGGCCAGGAGCGCGAACAGGCCGGCGCCGCCGAACAGCAGCACCATGTTCCAGAACAGCCGGTCGCCCGGATGGTGCAGGTAACGGGCGAACCCCCGCCCCAGCGCCGGCGCCGCCAGGACCGTGAGGGCCAGCTGGCGGCCGGGGCGGTAGCGCAGGCTGCCGAGGCGCTCGAACAGAAATTCCAGCGTCACCGGCAGCGGCAGGAGGTAGAGCAGCGTTCCGTCCCAGGCCGCCGGCCAGCGCAGTCCGGCGAGCGACAGCGCCGCGGTCAGGAAGGCGAGCGGGTAGAGAACGGCGCAGCGCCGGCAGACGAGCTGCCCGCCCAGCCGGAAGCAGCGATCGTGTTCCTCGGGGCGGTGGTGGGAGAGCAACAGCACGCGCACCTGCCAGCTTACCGCGCCGAGATCGATTTCAGTGCCAACCCGGGCCGGTCGCGCCTAGCATTCCGCCGGGAGGGACGCCATGGCCACGGTCGACGAGATCGCCCCCGACATCTACCGCCTCAGCACCTCGGTTCCGCCGACCGTGGTGCCGGGCGGCTTCACCTTCAATCAGTTCCTGGTCGTCGACGAGCAGCCGCTCCTGTTTCACACCGGGATGCGCAGCCTGTTCCCGGACGTGCGCGAGGCGGTGGCGCGGGTCATCGATCCGGCCCAGCTGCGCTGGGTCGCGTTCTCGCACATCGAGGCCGACGAGTGCGGGGCGCTCAACGACTGGCTGGCCGTCGCGCCGCAGGCCCAGGCGCTCTGCAGCCGGGTGGCGGTGATGACCTCGGGCGACATGGCCGATCGCCCGCCGCGCGCGCTCGGCGACGGTGAGGAGCTGGCGCTCGGGCCGCGCAAGCGGCTGCGCTGGCTGGACGCCCCGCACCTGCCGCACAACTGGGAATGCGGCTACCTGTTCGAGGCGGCGACCGAGACGCTGCTGGCGGGCGATCTCTTCACCCACGGCGGGGCGGATCTCCCCGCGCTCACGGAGTCGGAGGTGCTCGGTCCGGCCGAGGCGGCGCGGCGGGCCATGCCGTCCAGCGTGGCGCTCGATCCGGGCGCGCCGCGGATCCTGGCCAAGCTGGCCGCCACCGAGCCGCGCACGCTGGCGCTGATGCACGGCAGCTCATTCCAGGGGGACGGCGGGAAGCTGTTGCGCGCGCTGGCGGACGCCCTCGGCGGCTAGGCCCGGCGACGAGGCCCGGCCCCGCCGGGGCGGCCGGGTCGCTGGTTCTCGGATGAAAATCCGTCTACCATAGGGGCCAGATCGACTGAGGGAGGGAGCGTCATGACCATGGATTCGAGAGACTCGGGCGAGCCGCAGCCGACTTTGGACGTGGCGGCGTCTCTGGGGATGACCGGCTCGATCGAGAATGCGGTCGCGGGCCGCTATGACTTCGAGATCGGCGACGTCATGAGTGAAGCCTGGCGCCTGGTCAAAGGATTCAAGGGGACATTCTGGGCGGCCGGAATCGTCATCTATCTGATGACGATCATCTCGGTCCTGATCTGGAGTCGGATCTCGCTGGCCATCTTCTCCGGACACCCGGGCTCGGTCGGGCCGGCGATCTTCAACGGCCTCATCGGTGCGTTCCTGGCGCCGCTCTACGTGGGGATGACCGCGCTGGTCGTCAGGCGGGCGGCCGGGCTGCCGGCCACGTTCGCCACGGCTTTCGCCTATCTGGGGAAGGTGCCGCTGCTGTTCGTGGCCGGGCTGCTCACCACTTTGATGACCTATCTCGGCCTCGTGCTGCTGATCATCCCGGGGTTCTACCTGGCCGTCGCTTACGCGATGACCATCCCCCTCATCGCCTTCAACGAGCTCGGCGCCTGGCAGGCGATGGAGATCTCGCGCAAGGCGATCACGCACAAGTGGTTCCGGGTATTCGGGCTCAACCTGGCGGTCGCCTTCCTGGTCCTGCTCTCCGCGCTGCCCTTCGGGATCGGGCTCATCTGGACGATGCCCTGGGCGATGCTCGTGCTGGGCGTGCTCTACCGCCGCATGTTCGGCGCGCCGGCCGCGAGCACCTGAGCCGCGCCGCCGTGGGCGCGCGGCGCCCATCTCTGGCGCGGGTTCAGCGCGGCTCGCCGGAGCGGGGGCGCTCGGCGAGCGGGAGGTGGACCACGAAGGTCGACCCCAACCCGCTTGACGATCGACAGGCCGAGCCCGGTGCCGGGCAGGCGCTGCGTGTGCGGCGCTCGGTAGAACGGCTCGCAGCCTGAGGCGCGTGGCGCTTCTCACCAGAGCCGGCTCGACCGGTCAGTCGTCGGTCAGCTTGAAGCCGAACGAGAGGGCCAGGAGGCGCGCGGCCTCGGCGGGGATCGCGGCCCCCTTGACCTGGTTCGTGGCCGGGTGGAGGAGAAGCCCGTGCGATCCGGCAAACGCGGCCTTGCGCAGGTCACAGCGTTCGAAACGCGCGCCGCTGAAGTTGCACTCGGAGAAGCGTGCCTCCGTGAGGTCGCAGTCGGCGAACGTCGCCTCGAGCAGTGAGCAGCGCGTGAACACGGTCTTGCGCGCCTTCAAAGACACGAACGAGGCGTAGTCGAGGTTGCAGTCGGCGAACGCCAGGTCGGGATAGGCGCCGAGGTCGCTCCAGTCGATTCCCATCATCTTGCAGCGCTCGAACCGCACCCCGCGCAGGGCCAGCCCGGCCGGGACGAGCCGCGTGAGGTCGCAGGCGTCGAACACGCAGTCCTCGAGCCGGGCGCCCTGCCAACGACTCTGCGGGAGCTTCAGGTTCCGGAACGTGCAGCGGGAGAACGACTTGCCGCCCAGGTCGGCGTCGGCCTCGGGCAGCGCGAGACCCGTGAACGTCGCCTCGTCGAACGACTCGCCGCTGGCCAGATCTTCTGCCGTCGGGGATGTCATCCGGGGCGAGTATCGTCCAAGCGGCCAAGTTGCCGCCAGGTCCGAAAACGGCCAGCGGTCGGACCCGGGACGGGGCATGGTAAGGGCGTGTCGCCGCTCGACCCCGACGTTTGCTACCGGGCGCTCCTGGCCCGGGACGCCCGCTTCGACGGGCTGTTCTTCGTCGGCGTGAAGACGACCGGGATCTACTGCCGGCCGATCTGCCGCGCGCGCACGCCGGGCCGCGATCGCTGCCTCTTCTTCCGGACCGCCGCGGCCGCCGAGGCGGCCGGGTTCCGGGCCTGCTTCCGCTGCCGCCCCGAGCTGGCCCCCGGCGCCGCGCCGGTGGACGCGCTGCCGCGCGTGGTGGCGGCGGCGCTGCGGCGCCTCGAGGAGGGGGCGCTCTCGGACGGGGTCGGCGTCGACGACCTGGCCCGGGCGCTCGGCGTCTCGGGCCGGCACCTCCGCCGGGCGATGCGTGCCGAGCTCGGCACCGGCCCGCTGGCGGTTGCCGACTCCCGCCGGCTGGCGCTGGCCCGGCAGCTCATCGCCGATACCGCGCTGCCGATGACCGAGGTGGCGTTTGCCAGCGGGTTCCGCAGCGTGCGGCGCTTCAACGCCGCCGTGAAGGCGCGCTTCGGGCGGCCGCCGTCGGCGATGCGGCGGGGCGCGCGCGACGGCGAGACCGGCGCCGGGGCGCTGACCGTCACGCTGTCGTACCGGCCGCCGTTCGACTGGCCGGCGATGCTGAGCCACTTCGGCGCCCGCGCCATCCCCGGCGTCGAGCTGGTCCGCGGCGACGTGTACCTGAGGACCGCGGCCGCCGGCGGGCGGCGCGGCTGGCTGGCGGTGGCGGCCGATCCGGCGCGGCCGGCGCTGCGGGCCACGATCTCCACGTCGCTGGCCGGGTCGTTGATGGCGATCGTGGCGCGGCTGCGGCGCCTGTTCGATCTGGACGCCGAGCCGTCGGCGATCGTCGCTCACCTCGGACGCGACCCGCGCCTGGCGCCGCACGTGCGCGCCCGGCCGGGGCTGCGGGTCGCCGGCGCGTTCGACCCGTTCGAGGCCGCGGCGCGCGCGGTGCTCGGACAGCAGGTCAGCCTGGCCGCCGCGCGCACCCTGGCCGGACGGCTCGCCGCCCGCTTCGGCGAGACGATCGCCACGCCGGAGGGCGAGCTCGGCCGGATCTTTCCGGGGCCCGAGGCGATCGCCCGGCGCTCGGCCGGTGAGCTCGGCGCGCTGGGGATGCCGGGGCGGCGCGCCGCCACGTTGCGGGCCCTCGCGCAGGCGCTCGCGCGCGGTGAGCTGACCTTCGACGCGGCGGCCGAGCCGGCCGCACTGGTGGCGGCCCTCGCCGAGCTTCCCGGCGTCGGCCCCTGGACGGCGCACTACCTGGCCATGCGCGCGCTCGGCTGGCCCGACGCCTTTCCGGAGGCGGATCTCGGCCTGCGTAAGGCGCTGGGCGGGATCTCGGGACGGCAGGCGCGCCTCCTCGCCGAGCCCTGGCGCCCCTGGCGCGCCTACGGCGCCACCCACCTTTGGACCGCGCTCGCCATCCAAACTGCGGAGGGACCTCGACCATGAATGATGCTGCTTTCTTCACCATCGCGCCGAGCCCGGTCGGCCCGCTGACGCTGCTCGGCGCCGGGGACGATCTGATCGGGCTCTACTTCGACGACGATCCGAACGGCGCGGCGGCGCGGCGCGGGGCGGTCCGCGACGATCGCCGCCTGCGGGCGGCCGTGGCGCAGCTCGACGAGTACTTCGCCGGGCGGCGCACGCGGTTCGATCTCTCGCTGGCGCCCCGGGGGACGGCGTTTCGCCAGGAGGTCTGGCGCGCCTTGCGGCGGATTCCCTACGGTCAGACGTCGAGCTACGGCGAGATCGCACGCGCGATCGGCAAGCCGGCGGCGTCGCGCGCCGTCGGCGGCGCGAACCACCACAACCCCATCGCCATCGTGATCCCTTGCCACCGGGTGGTGGGCGCGGACGGCTCGATGACCGGGTACGGCGGCGGCCTCGATCGCAAGGAGCTGCTGCTGGCGCTGGAGGCGCGGACGGCCAAGCGAGCGGCCTGAATTCTCACGACGGGGCGCCGCCGGCCGGCCGCTGTTCCCGATCCGTAACGCCGCGCGCGCGCCCCTGCGCCCGGGCGGGGGCACCGGGATTGCTGCACTCCCTTCCGAGGTGCAGATGGCGGGACCGGGGAGGGTGTGGGGGGCGGGCTGCGTCGCGCTGCTGGCGCTCGGGGGGTGCGGCAGCTCGAAGGGATCGGGCAACGGCGGTGCGGGCTCGGGCGCCGGCACGGGCGCCACCAGCGGGAACGGCGCGGGCGGGAGCAGCAGCGACGGCTCGGTCATGGTCGCCGGCGGGCCGCCCTGCTCGGATCTGTTCGATCAAGATCAGGTGCGGACGTATTCGATCGACATCACGCCGACCGAATGGCAGAGCATCATGGCCGAGCTCAACGACGTGACCACGCTGGTCGCGCAGGGGAACGACTTCGTGGTGCGCCACCCGGTCGTCTTCCACCTGGGGAGCGAGACCGTGAGCGACGCGACGCTCAAGCTGCACGGGCAGTCGTCCTGGGCGCAGACGGCGATGCTCGACGGCGCCCGGGCCAAGATCCAGTTCGACATCTCGTTTCACCAGAGCGATCCGAACGGGAAGTTCCACGGCATCGAGAAGCTGGTGTTCGACATGCCGCGCAGCGACTGGACCTTCATGCACGATCGTCTGGCGCACGCCTGGCTGCGCCAGATCGGGATCCCCGCCGGCTGCGCGACCAACGCGCGCGTCGAGATCAACGGCAGCTACTACGGCCTCTACGTCGCCGAGGAGAACACCAACAAGCGCGTGCTCGCCGAGTTTTTCCCCAACAACACGGGCGGGCTCTGGAAAGGCGGCATCCAGCCCGAGACGGCGCTGTCGGTGCAGCCGCAGAACATGGCGCGCCAGCAGCAGTTCGCCCAGGCCGTGCAGGCGGGAGATCCGACCGGCCTCGAGGCGATCGTCGATCTCTCGTCGTCGGTGGTCGAGTTCGCCAGCGAGGCGATCCTCAACAACGCCGACGGCACCTACGGCGGGACGCACAACTTCTACCTCTACGACCAGGGAGCGCCCGGGTTCGTCTACCTGCCGAACGACACCGACTCGACATTCGACTGGATGGCCACCTTCGACGTGACGCCGGCCGACGATCATCCTCTCTACTACTGGGCGAACCGGGCGGCCCCCAAGCCGATGGTCGGCCCGGTCTACCTGGCGGCGCTCGACGATCCGAGCTACCGGAAGAAATACATCGAGGCCATCGCCACCCAGCTCTCCAAGTGGAACGTGGGGCAGGTGCAGGGCTGGATCGACACCTGGTCGCAGCAGATCGCCGCCGACGTCGCCGCCGATCCGCACACCTGGGCCACGCCCGACCAGTTCCAGATGGCGGTCAGCACGGCGCACGACATCGTGTCCCAACGCGCGCAATACCTGCAGACCTTCCTCGATTGCGAGCAGAACGGCAGCGGCGCCGATCAGGACGGCGACGGCGCGCGGTGGTGCGACGACTGCGACGACGGGAACGCCGCCGTTCATCCGGGCGCCACCGAGATCTGCGGCAACGGCGTCGACGACGACTGCAACGGCCTCGTCGACGAGGGGTGCCCCTGAGTCGCCGATAGCTTTTGTGGCGTAGGGAAGCTCCCCCAAATGAGGGGACCCGCTTCCCAGCTCCCCCGGCCACCTCACGATGTAGCGCGTGCCGCTGCTCGCGCCCGCCCTCTGTCTCCTCTGGCTGGCGGGCGCGTCGCAAGACGCGACGGCGCCGTCGCCGGCGAACGCCGGGCCCGAGATGGAGGAACCTGCCGAGGAGCCCGCGGGCGGGGCGGGGGTGAGCCCGGTCGAGCTGATCCCGCGCCTCGAGCTGCGGCAGTCCTTCACCAGGCTCACCGGGGACGTCTCTTTCCACGACACCATCCTGGAAATGGACATCGAGTTCCTGCGCCGCTTGCTGCTGCGGTATCAGGTCCCGGCGCGGCTGATGGAGACGCCGGCCGGCCAGGTCTCGGGCATCGGGGATCTCCAGGTCACCCTCATCGGGATCCTGGCCTCGAACCCGCGCCTCGTGGTGGCCGCCATCGCGGGCACCGAGCTCGATACGGCGACGCACCCGCAGCTCGGCGATGGCAAGCAGGAGCTGATCTTCGGGGCGGGCGCGGCACTCAAGTCCACCCGTTGGTGGCTGGCCTACGCCGTCGTTCAGCAACAGTTCTCGGTCGGTGGTGATCCCGCGCGTCCCGAGGTCAATCGGCTGGCCACCGATTTCGGCAGCATCTTGTTCGGCCGGCAGTTCAACTGGCTCAAGCTCGACGTCACGACGACGGTCGACTTTCCGGGCGGCCCCACGGCGCGGGTCTACGGACAGGGGGAGCTCGGGGCGCTGGTGATCGATCGCGTGGGGCTGTTTCTCCGGAGCGGGACCCAGCTGCTCGGCCCGCGCCTGGTCGACTACACCGTCATCGCCGGCGTGCGCTACCTGTTCCGCCTCGGGACCTCGCGGCCGCCGTGAGCGGCGCCTTCATCCCGCCGGGGCGGCGAGGGCTGCCTCGAGCCAGTTCCGGTCGAGCCAGTCGAGGGCGTCGGGCGCCGCGCGCAGCGTCCGGTCGACGTCGGTCACCAGCCGATCCGGCGCCGGCCCTGCCGCGTAGGCGCGGGCATAGAGGATCCAGTTCGAGAGCTCGTAGTGGTGCAGGAGGGGCGCGAAACGGCGGCCGCCGAGGCGCTCCAGGGCGGCGGCGGCTTCGAGCGGCGTCGCGCAGGCGACGAGCGCGTTCGCCGCGTCGAAGAGCAGCGCCCGCAGATCTTCGAAGGCCCGCTCGGGTGCGCGCCCCACATCCTCGAGCAAGGCCGTGAATCCGGCTTCGGAGAGGCCGGCGCCCTGGGCGCGCTCGGCCAAGAGCGGCACCTGGGTGGTGATGAAGTCCGAGTCGGGCGCCAGAGTCAGAAGCCGACCGCAGAGGTAGAGGTCGAACGCGCTGGCGATCGATTCGGCCAAGAAGAGCGCCGCCGCGCTGGGGGGCGCACCCGCCGCCCGGCGCGCGAGCTCCCGGGCGCAGAGCTCGTGCCAGGCGACGTGGGCCACCACATCCGCCGGGAGGCGGCGCTCGCAGAGCACGTCGGCGCCGGCTTCGGGGCTCCAGTAGGTGAGGTTCAGGAAGAGGGCCCGATCCCACCCCCAGCCGAGCTGGCCCTCGGCCTCGGGGACCAGGAACCGGTGCCCGGCGCGGCGCAGGAAAGCCTCCAGCCGCCCGCAGATCGCCACACCTTTGACGGCGGCGCGGTCGTCGATCTCCAGCTCTTCGAGCGTCACCGGGCGGAGCGGCATCGGGCGAACCCTAGCAAGGGCGCCAGCAAGCTGGCGAATCGAAATGTAGGTGGAGGCAAGCCAAGCGAGGAAAAAGGCGGACAACCGCCGCCGCAGCGGAGAAATCTGCAACAAAAGTTGCGCAGACCTTGCACCGGCCGCACCGACCGTGAATAACCTTTGGACGATGGGCTTCCGCGCGATCACCGCGCCCGTGTTCAGCGAGAGCACCGTCCACCGGGTGGAGCGGGTGCCGGAGTGGAATGCCTCGGGCGAGGATCAAGGCCCGCAATGGCGGGCGCTCTGCGGCGCGCGGGTTGGCCACATGCGGAGCGAAGGGATGTTCGAGTTCGAGGTGCCGGTGGCGCTCGATCCCGAGTCGTGGCGTCTGGCCGCGAACTGCCCGGCCTGCCTGGCCGCCACCGAGCGCCGCGCCCTCGGCGCGCTCGTCTAACGGCGCGCGACTCATGCGATAGTCCGCGCGGTCCACCCGCGGAGCCCGCATGAGCGCCGATCCCGAAATCCTCACCGAGGTTCCTCTGTTCCAGCTGCTCGACGCCGACGAGCGCGCGGCGCTGGCCGCCAAGGTCGAGGCGATCAGCGCGCCCGAGGGGAAGACCCTGTTCAACTACGGCGATCCGGGCGATTCGCTCTACATCGTGCGGGAAGGGGAGGTGGAGATCTACTTCAAGAACGACACCGGTGAACGCATCGTGCTCGAGCGGCCGGGACCGGGCGACTTCTTCGGCGAGCTGTCGCTCATCGACGGGGGGCCGCGTACGGCGACGGCGGTGGTGACCCGGGACCTGCGAGCGGTGATGGTCGATCGGGAGGACATCGAGGCGCTGCTCAAGCAGCACCCGGCGGCGGCGATGGACCTCTTGACCGCCACCGGCCGCCGGCTGCGCGACGTCAACCACAAGCTGCGCCACACCGCCTCGCGCGACATCAACGAGGAGGTCGAGGACACGCGGACCACGGTCATGAAGATGGCCGACTGGATCTCCGAGTTCAGCGGGAGCCTCCCGTTTCTCTTCATCCACTGCGGCCTCTTCGCCCTCTGGATCCTGCTCAACACGGGCGCGCTCTCGCGCACGATCCTCGGCGGCTGGGATCCGTTCCCTTATGGATTCCTCACCATGTGCGTGTCGCTGGAGGCCATCATCCTCTCGGTGTTCGTGCTCCTCAGTCAGAACCGGCAGGTGGCGCGCGACCGGACGCGCAACGACATCGAATACCGCGTCAACCTGAAGGCCGAGCTGGAGATCGCTCACTTGCACGAGAAGATCGACGAGATGAACTCCGAGCTGCTCGAGAGGCTCAAGGTCCTCGAGCGGAACCACGCCCGCTGACCGCGCGGCCGGCTAGCGCAGGTACTTCGCGACGCCGATGCTCTGTGACTTGAGCGCGGTGGCCACGAAACCGGCGATCTTCGCGGCGCCGGAGGCGTTGGTGTGGGTCATGTCGGTGCCGAGCGCGTGATACTGCTGCCAGCCCTTGGGCCCGAGCCCGTTGTACCAGGTGGTGGTGATCGACGTGAGATCGACGTAGGCGACGTTCTGCGCGGTGGCCACGGCCTGCATGTCGGCCGCGTGCAGGCTCGACTGGTCGGAGAGCGTCTGGCCGCTGAAGGTGGCGCGCGCGGGAGGCGAGATCAGCACCGGCGTGGCGCCCTTCGCCTTGGCGTCCGTCACCATCTGGGTGAGGGCGGCTTGGTACTGGGCGGAGGTGTCGGTCTTGTCGTTGGTCCCGAATTGGATCAGGACCCAGTCGCCGGTGGCCATCAAGCTCTTGACCGCTCCCCATTCGGCGCCGCTGTCGAGGAAGCTGATCGCGCTCTCGCCGCTGTCGGCATAGTTGGCGACGTCGGCGGGCGGCGCGAAGTACTGCGGGATCATCTGCGCCCAGCCGGCGTAGTCGGTGTCGGTCTGGTCGCAGACGGTCGAGTCGCCCGCCACGTAGATCATCACCGGCTTGGTCGCCGCGCTCACCAAGGCGTATCCGATGTCGGGGATCTGCAGATCGGCGGCGGTGGGCGCCGAGAAGAAGAGATCGAGCCCGGGGTAGCCGGCGGCGACGTTTTCGGTCGGCTGGCCTTCCTTCGCGCGCACGTTGACCGCGAACGCGTAGGTCTCCGACTGGCCCGCCGCCGTGGAGGTCATCCCGAGCAGCACGCGGTTCGCCTCGGCGTGGATCTCGGTCTCCGCGGCGCCGCTGCCGCCGAGCTGAACGGTCACCGCGTAGTTCCCCGCCTCGCTGGTTCCCTGCGCGGTGGCGACATCGGTCGTGGTGTATGTGCTGCCGCCGAACAGGCACTGGATGCAGGCCGGGCCGGCGCCGCCTCCCGGACAGACCAGGTCGCCGTTGGCGGAGGTGGTCTGGGCGACCGACATGCAGACGGCGCGGTTTGCCGTCGTCGGCGTCGGATAGCCCGGGGGAACGCTCGCGGGCGCGGTACCCCCGGCGCCGCCCGTGCTGTTGCTGCCGCCGCTCCCGGCGTGTCCGGCCGTGCCGCCGGTCCCGGAGGCGCCGGCTTTGCCGTCCGCGCCAGCGGCGCCGCCGGTGCCCTTGCCGCCCGCGCCGCCGGCGGCGCCGCCGGTCGCTGCACTGCCGCCCGCGCCTTTGCCGCCCGCGCCGGCCCCGCCCGAGGCTCCGCCGGTCGCCGAGGTCCCGCCCGTCCCCGGGGCGCCCGCCGCACCGCCGGTGCCGGTGATCCCGCCCGTCCCGCTCCCGCCGGTTGCCGTGCCCCCTCCGGTCCCGGTCGTCCCTCCGCTGCTGGTGCTCCCGCCGGAGCCCGGGTTTCCGCCGGTTCCCGGGGTGCCGGCGCCGGTTCCGTCGGCGCCGCCGCCGCCGCAAGCGGCCGCGAGCGTTACGATCGCCACCGCCAGGGGCACCACCAGGGGTGGGCGACGCTCGTGCGAGGGATTATCCTGGGGGCTTCGCATCACTTGAAGGAAGGGGAGGCGGTCCGGAAACTGCTGCGACCGCAGGCTCGAATCACAAGGAGGCGACCATGAACGGGAGCACAGGGCAGATGGCGGCCGAAGGTCGGGGATCGGCGGCCAGGACGGCAGGCGTGACGGTCACGGCCGTCGCGCTGTTCGCCGTGGCGGTCTTCGTCGGAACGCGTCGCGCGGGCGAGGGGCCGCCCCCGGGCGTCGCGCTGGGGCCGACGGCGCCCGCAGCGCCGGCGGCGGCGCCTGCCGAGGCGCCCGCGGCGCCGCCGGCGAAGCACGCCCCGCGCCACCTGCAGGAGGCCAACCGGCACGAGCTCAAGACGACGATCCCCAGGGGCGCGTCCGTCTACGTCACCGCCAACGCTGGCGATCCCGAGGCGTACAGGCTGGCCGAGGAGATCCAGGCCTTTCTTTTCCTCAATGGGTACCTCGTCAGCGACGTGACCCGCAGCATCTCGAAGCCGCCCGCCAAGGGCGTCGGGCTCGAGCCGCTCCCGAAGGGGCGCTGGCGGGTCATCGTCGGTTCCGCCGACGAGTGAGGGCGACTTAGACCTCGCGGCGCTCGGCCGGCAGCGAGAAGATCAGCAGCGGGCGGGGCGGGGCGGCGGCCAGCGCCGGGCGCGGCGCCCGCCCGCGAAAGCCGGGGTCGGCGGGGTCGAGGAAGTCCTGCTTGGCGCCGACCACCATCACCGGATCGCCGTCGCGCAGTCGGTGAACGTACCAGCCGGAAGGGGTGGCGCCCGACGCGACCTCCAGCGCGGCGTAGAGCAGGCGCAGTTGGTGGCTGTCGAGCGCGACGTTCGGCTCGCCGTAGAGACGGGCCTCGGCCACCTGAATGAAGATCGATCGGCCCTCCTCGTCGACGAGATCGAAGTCGTGGAGCACCTCGAACACCCCGGGGTAGCGCTGCTGGCAGGGGAGCCCGAGACCGACGGCGCGCTCGCCGCCGATGGGATGGGCGAGGTGCTGCCGCCCGCGCACCCAGCCGACGACCGAGACGATGGTGTCGTTCGGCTCGGCGGCCAGCGCCGTCCAGTCATCGGCCGCCAGATCGGCGGCGTCGCGGCGCAGGATCCGTTCGATACGTTCGCTGCGCGTGCGGATGATGGCCCGCCTGACGGCGCGATACACGCCGGCCACGCACGTTCCGATGACGATCGCGGCGACGCGCACCGAATAGATCGGCAACAGGTAGGCCAGGCCCGCTGAGAGGGAGAAAAAGGCGGGCGGAACGGCGATCCAGAACAGCGCCCACAACGAAAAGACCAGGATGGCGACGCGGCTCCGCTCCTCCGGCGACAGCCAGGCCACGGCGGGATCGTCGCGGAGCGGCGTCATCCGGTGCAGCGGACCCTTCGCGGTCTCCGACCCGAAAGCCCCGAACATCCCCACGCCTCGATGATAACCGAACTAGGCGGTGGGGTGAGGGCGCAACCCTTTGGCGAACAGGCGTCATCAAGAGGCCGGAGAAGAACGAGCCGGCGCCGCCCGGCGTCCCTCCCGGCTGAAACTTCGTCCGGCCGGCGAAGCTCGCTCCGTGTCGGGCATGCGCGGGGAATTCCATCAGCGGGGGCCGCCGAAGCGCGCGGCGATGGCGCAGCCGGTTTGCTCGCCCAGCCGGCAGGCGGCGTCGGCCTCGGTCAGCGCTTCCGGCTCGCGTCCGAGATGGTGGAGGGCGCCGGCGAGCTCGAGGTGGGCGCGGGCGTCGCGAGGATGGCGCTTGAGATATTGCCGCCAGAGCGGCGGGATGCGCTGCAACTGGCCGGCGTGCACGAACGCGTCGTCGAGCCGGAGGTGGTTGTCCAGGTTGTCGGGATCGAGGGCGATGGCCCGTTCGAGGGCGGTGATCTGATCGTCGGTTCGTCCTGCCCGGCGCGCGCGGCCGGCGTCGGCCGCCAGCCCCTGGGCCGCCCAGGCGAGCGACGCCTTGCTGACCTTCCGGACGGGATCGAGCTCGCGGAGGAGGGCGAGGTCGCGGGCGTGGCCGAGGTAGTCGCGCTTCTTGGCCAGGAGACGCGCACGCAACGCGAGAGCGTCGGTGTCCTGAGGGCGCAACGCGAGCCCACGGTTCGCGTCGGCCAGCGCGGCGGCGGGGTCGGACTTCTCGAGGAGCAGGCCGCGTTCGAACAGCGCAGAGAGCGTGTCGCCGAACGAGAGCGCGTGGTCGCAGGCTTCGAGAGCGGCGGCTTGCCGCCCCGGGACGCGCTTGACGAGGTCGCAGCGATCGATGTCGGCGAAGCCGGCCAGGGTGTGCATCTTGGGGTTCGTCGAGCGGCTCTCGGACTCGGCGGCGAAGGCGTCCATCGCGGCATAGGTTCCGCCCCAACGGGGGCGCAGGGTGAACGTGAAAGCCACCCGGATCTGATAGCAGTCGGGGCACTGGGCCAGCGCCGCGTCGAGGAGGCGGCGCCTCAGCGCCAGCGGCGCGCTATTGGCGCTGGCGATCCAGATGAGCGCCCGGTGGACGGCCAGGAGCCCCGGGTGCATCGCCAGCGCGTCGTCGAGATCGGGGAAGGCGATCGCGTGCTGCTCGGCCATCCGGCGGAAGTTCCCGGGCGGCGTCTCGCAGGCCCACTTGGCGCCGCGCGCATACCAGCCGAGCGCGGCGCGGTGGATGCCGCGCGCGGCGAGCGCCATGTAGGAGTCGGGCTTGGCCGCCACCCACTCATCGAGGAGCGGGTTGAGCGAGGGGTCGGGGTTGCCGAACGCGTCGAGCGCGTCCATCGGCCAGTACTCCTTGTGCCAGTCGGCCTCGAACTGGGCCTGCAGATCGTTCAGCCAGGCCTCGAGCGAGTCGAACTTCCGGGCGCGCAGCAGGCGCAGCGGCACCCGCTTGTCGGCGGTCGCCCGCGGATAGCCGTCGGCGTCGGCGCCGGGGCGGCCGACGAACCCGGGCTCGAGGAGGTCGGCCGCGCGCGCCGCAGGCGCAGCGGCGACCGCCACCAGCAACGCCAGACGCCACACCGACCGCGCCACGCGGGCATCATAACATCTGGCGATTTACCCTTTTGCGCAGAGCTTGGGCGCGGCGGCCGAATACCACGCGATGAACCGTGGGTCTTCGTCGGTCATGCCCGCCTGTGAGCCATCTCGGATCGATCCGTCAAGGCGGCGTCGGCGGCCGCCCAGAAGGACCTGCCGTCACCCGAACGTCTCGCCGTTCCAGCCCCAGAGGTAGCCGACGGCGTCGGCGAAGTCGATGTAGATCCGGTCGCGCGCCACGCCGAGTCCGGCGGTCAGGCGGTCGCAGAGCTCGCCCGACAGCCGGGTGGTGTCGTCGGGGGTCATCTTGCCGACGTTCTTCACCGCCAAGAAGGCGGCGGGTGCCGGGCTCCCCCCAAAGGTCATGGAGAGCCCCGGCTGCAGGCAGGTCATCACCCAGCGCTCCGGCTTTCCGAACCGCGCCGCCAGCAGCTTCGACAGATCGGCGAGCAACTTCTTCTCGACGTCGGCGGCCGGGGCCGGGGCGGAGGTGAAGACGGTGACGAGCGGCATGGGGCGTTCCTAACGCGCCCCCGGCGCCGGCGCAACGGCCCCCCCGTGGTGGGAGCCCGACCGGGCTTCTGTCCGGGCCGTTCCTGTGTTACGAGGGGCTCATGAAAACCTGGAACCGTATGTTGGTGGTCACGCTCGGGGTCGTGGTCGGCGCTTCGACCGTCGGTTGCAACCGCCTGGGCGGAGGCGGGCGCACGCCGTCGACCGAGGACGAAAAGACGCTCTACGCGCTGGGCATGATCCTGGGGCGGAACCTCGGGACGTTCAACTTGAAGCCCGACGAGCTGCAGATGGTGGAGTCCGGGCTCGCCGACATGGTGCTCAAGAAGGAGCACAAGGTCGACCTCGACAAGTACGGTCCCAAGGTCGACGCCCTCGCCCGCAAGCGCGGCCAGGAGCGCGTGGCGGTCGAGAAGGCGCAGTCCAAGGCCTTCCTCGACAAGGCGGCCAAAGAGCCGGGCGCGGTGGTCACGCCGTCGGGCATGGTCTTCCGCACCATCACGCCCGGGACCGGCGAGGTTCCGAAGCCGACCGACCGGGTGAGCGTCCAGTACGAGGGGCGGCTCACCGACGGGACGGTCTTCGACAGCACCAAGAAGCGCGGCGGCGTGCCGGCCACCTTCCCGCTCAACGGCGTCATCAAGTGCTGGACCGAGGGCGTCGGGCGGATGCACGTGGGTGAGAAGGCTGAGCTGACCTGTCCGTCGACGATCGCCTACGGCGACAGCGGCCGGCCGCCGACCATCCCCGGCGGCGCGACCTTGATCTTCGACGTCGAGCTGGTGAGCATCCCGCCGGCGAACAACATCGGGTCGACGATGCCTCCGGGCCCCGGCGGGGGCGCCGGGCCGGGCGGGGGCCCCGGGAAGCCGGGGATGCCGCCGCAGATGCACATGATGGGCGGGCCGGGCGGCCAGCAGAGGATGATGCTGACCCCGCCGGGCGGAAAGCCGCCCGCCGGTCAGAAGCCGGCGACCGCGGGGTCGTCCAAGTAGCGGGCCACGAGGAGCGTCACGTCGTCGTCGAGCCGCTCGGCGAAGACGTCGAGGGCGGCGAGGAGCGCGTCGCGCACGGCGGCCGGCGGCGACGCGCCGTGCTCCTCGACCAGCGCCGCCAGTCGGTCGGTGCCGAAGCGCTCGCGGCCGTCGCGCCCCATCGCCTCGATGAGCCCGTCGGTGTAGAGCACCAGCAGATCGCCCGGCTTTAGCTGGGCGCTGCTCTCCACGGTGCCGGCCTCGATGTCGCGCTTGGCGCCCACCCAGGCGCCGGGCGTCTCGAGCCGCTCGCAGCGCCCGCTCTCGGCGCGCCGGATCAGGATCTCCTCGTGCGCGCCGGCGAAGACGAGGCGGCCGTCCTGCCGGTAGCGGAGCAGCGTCAGCGTGGCATGCTCGCGCTGGCCGAGCCGCGTGCGCACGTTGTCGACCAGCATGGTGTTGAGCGCCAGCAGCAGCTCGCGGGGAGAGGCGTCGGGCATCTTGCGCGCCAAGACGCCGATCCCACTCTGCATCATCAGCATGACCAGCCCGGTGCCGAGGCCGTGGCCGGCCACGTCGCCGATCCCGATCCAGCAGCCGTCGGCGACCGGGATGACGTCGTAGTAGTCGCCCCCCACCTCGGTCGCCGTGCGCATGGTGGCGGCGATCTCCAGCCGCGGGACCGTCACGTCGCGGGGCAGGATCGAGGTCTGGATCCGGGTGGCGATCTCCATCTCTTTTTCCAGGCGCTGCCGCTCGGCGACCTGACGGCGCGTCGCCTCCTCGACGAGGCGGGCGACCAGGCGCGCCCCCTCGAGCGCGCTCGAGACCTGCTCGGCCAGCGACTCGTAGACGATCCCCTCGCGCGGCCCCATCTCCAGCAGCAGGCAGCCGAGCGCGCGCTCGTGGAAGTAGAGCGGCTCGACGATGATCGAGGCCCGCCGGGCCAGGGGCTCGATGACCGCCGGCAGGAGCGCCGCCGCCGACAGCTTGCTGCCGGGCCCAGGCTCGCTGCCGCCGGGCGGACGCTCCACGTCGTGCGCCAGCACCACCTCCATCTCGGCCCCCGCCGGCGCGTTTGCCGCGCCGCTTTGAATGAGCGTCATCCAGGCGCCCGGAATCCCGAGCTGGGGGAGCTGCTTGCCGACCGCGCCGGTCAGCGCGGCCACCTGCTGCGTCGAGAGGAGCGCGGCGCCGCTGACGGTGAGCGCGTGCGCCAGGCGCTCGGTGTGCAGGCGGTGCTGCGCCTGGGCCCGCTCGGCGAGATCGGCGATCAGGATGCGCGCCTCGTGCCAGAGGTCCTCGGCCTGCACCCAGCGGAGCGGCTCGCTGGGGAGCGCGGGGAGCAGGAGCTTGCGCAGCGCCGAGATCATCCGCTGCCAGGCCCCGACGTCGTCTCCGGATGCCGCCACCTGGCCGAGCAGCCGGTCGAGCGTCGAGGTGAAGAGGCCGGCGCCGGCCCCGCGCAGCTCGGCCTCGAAGGCGTCGAGCAGCTGGCGATCCCAGCCGGACGGCAGCGCGGTGTCCGAGCCGTGCACGGAGCGCGCGATCTCGCGCTGCAGGTCGGGGCCGTGCTCGGCCAGCAGGCTGTCGACCGGCGTCTCGGTCATGGTGACCGGACCGGCGCGGCCGGGGCGCGCCAGCCCGGAGAAGCAGCCGCACGACTGCCGCACCACCAGCTCCGTGGGCGCGCTGGTCCGCAGCTCGACCTGCCGCCCCTCGAGCTGCGCCAGGACCAGGTCGAGCGCCGCCTCGCCTTGCTGGTAGAGCGGCTGCCGGACGGTGGTGAGCGGCGGCGTGGAGAAGCGCGCGTCCTCGATGTCGTCGAACCCGACCACCGCCACGTCCGAGGGGACCTGCAGCCCCCGCTCCTCGAGCGCGCTCATCGCGGCCAGGGCCATGTAGTCGTTGCAAGCGACCAGCCCGTCGAAGGGGACCCTCCGCTCGTCGACCAGGAGCTCGATCGCCGCCTCGCCCGAGCTCTTCTCGAACGTCCCCTCGCAGATGAGCGCGGGGTCGATGGGGAGGCCGCGCTCGGTCAGCACCGCCCGGTAGATCGCGTAACGTCGCTCGGCCTCGGCGTTGACCGCCGGGCCGCGGATGAAGGCGATCCGGTGACACCCGTGGCGCAGGAGGAGGTGCTCGAGCGCCTGCCGCATCCCCGGTTCCTCGTCGAGCGTCAGGCAAGGGACCTGCGCGGGCCCGAGCGCCAGGCTGGCCATCGGCAGCGGCGCCAGGCGCGCGCAGATCGCCTCCACCGCCTTGGGGCCGAGCGCGTTCCCCAGCGCGCCTCCCAAGATGACGGCGCCGTCGACGGCGCTGTCGTCGCAGAGATCGAACACGAAGTTGCGGTGTATCCCCTCGTTGCCGGGGGCGCCGATGACGCCGCCGGTGAACACGGCCAGGCTGACCTCGCGCCGGCGGGCGGTGTCGGCCAGCCCTGCCAGCACCGTGTTCTGGTAGCCGCCCCGCACGGTGTCGATGAGGACGCCGATGACCGGCCGCCGGTCCTTCGCTTTGCCGCCGCGGGCGCTCGTCCCCTCGTTGGGGGCCGCCCGCGTCGAGCCGGTCTGATCGCGCCAGCGCATCATTTAGTCGGGGACCCTGAGAAGGTTCCCGCCCCCTCCCGCGATGAGCTCCGGCGAGCGAAGCTCGCCTGCGCTCGACGCGATCGGCTCGGACAGCCCCGGGGTGGAGCCCGGCTTCGTCCACGCGTCGCGCGGTGCCCGCCCCCGCATCCGCCCATTCGTATCACGAGCGGGCGGGGGGACGAAAAAAGCTCGGCCGGAGGAGCCGAGAAGGACTCTGGCGCGCGCGCGGCGCAGAGGCGTATTCTTGCGCCATGAAGTCGTGGCACCTTCCGGCGCGAACAGCCGGAGCACGCCTGGCGTGAGCCCCTTCTCCGTTCCGCGCCCGCGCTCGCGGCGGGCCATGCTGATCTGGAGCACCACGCTGGTGGCGCTCATCCTGGCCACCGGCGGCATGATCGCGCAGCGGACCCGGCGCGAAATTCGCAGTGAGGAGCTGGAGATCCTGCAGGGCGTGCGCAAGGTCTGCAAGCTGTCGACGGTCGAGCTCACGCTGGCCGACTACGCCAAGAAGACCGTCCCCAAGACGATCGACCTGCCGTTCACCGAGGAGCCGACGGCCTACCTGTTCTATTCGGGGGTGGTGTCGGCGGGGTTCGACGTCTGCGAGGGGGCCTCGGGGATCACGGTCAACCACGCCAAGCGCGAGGTGCGGGTGGTGCTGCCGCCGCCGCGGATCCTCTCCGTCGACGTGCTGCGGTTCGAGACGATCAACGAGGAGACCGGGTTTCTGAACGCCATCTCGCCGGCCGACCGCAATCGGTGGTACGGGGAGGCGCGCGCGTCGCTCGAGCACGGCGCGCTGTCCGCGGGCGCCCTGGAGCGGGCGGTGACGCACGCGCGCGAGCTGTTCGCCGGCTTCATCGAGCCGCGCGGCTACAAGCTGGACTTGGTGGTGGGCAAGGAAGCCCTCAGCACGGGGGAAGCGAAGCGGTGATCGTGTGGACGGAGCTGGGCTCTGCCCAGCGTAGTCGTCGCGGGAGGGTTCGGGAACCCTCCCAGGGTTCCCGGGTAGGTCGGCATCTGGCCGCGCTGGTGGTGGCGGTCGGGATCGCGCTCGGCGCTGGAAGGGCCGAGGCGCGCAAGCACGCGGCGCCCGCCGCGGCGTCCGGCGCGGCCTGCGCCGACAGCGACGAGACGGCGCTCTGGTGGTCGCCGCAGGCACCGGCGTCCGGCGCGACCGTCAAGCTGCTCGCCGTCGGCGAGGAGAACGGGGCGGGGGAGCTGACGGCGATCGATCCGGCCGGCGCGCGCCACGCGCTGACGGTGGCTCGCCACCCGGGCCTCCCGGGCAGCCTGTCGGCGGAGCTGACCCCCAAGCACGCGGGGACCTACCGGATCACCTGGACCCGCGGCGGCCACACGCTCGCCTGCCGGACAGTCGACGTGGCGGCGCGCGCCCCCAAGCCCGAGACGGCCGTCGGCAAGACGGTCTGGACGGCGTCGCGCGCCTGGGATCGCCGCACCGAGAACTTCTTCTCGGCCTGGATCGACGTCCTGTTCGACGCGCCGCCTGACGCCTCGCTCGACTTTCGCCCGCTGCACCAGGCGCTGCGCGACGGCCAGCGCAACTTCCTGATGAACTACCTCGGCCTGCGCGAGGACGATCCCAAGAACAAGGCGGCCATCGTGGCCACGCCCGACTGCGCCGATCTGCCGTACTTCCTGCGCGCCTACTTCTCCTGGAAGCTGAAGCTGCCGTTCGGGTTCCGCGACTGCGATCGCGGGACCGACACGCGCCCGCCCCGCTGCAGCGGGTACTTCACCAACGAGGACCCGCCGTCGGGCAAGGAGACGCTGGCGGCGATGCGGTCCTTCCTGCGCCTGATGGGGAACCACGTCCAGTCGGGGAGCGCCCGGACGGCGCTCGACGACGACGCCACCGACTACTATCCCGTGGCGCTCGAGCGCAAGGCGTTGCGGCCGGGGACGATCTACGCCGACCCCTACGGCCACGTCATGATGGTGGTCAGGTGGGTCGCCCAGACGCCGGCGCGCGGCGGCCTCCTCCTGGCGGTCGACGGCCAGCCCGACACCTCGATCGGGCGCAAGCGGTTCTGGGAGGGGACGTTCCTCTACGCCAACGACGTCAAGAGCGCGGGCCCCGGCTTCAAGGCCTTCCGTCCGGTCGTGCGCGGCGACGACGGCAAGCTTGCCTCGCTGCCCAACAAGGCGATCGGCGGCGCCGGCGATCCGGGCCACGCGCCGTTCTCCGACGAGCAGGCCCGCCTGAACGCCGACGCGTTCTACGCGCGGATGGGCAAGCTCATCAACCCGCAGGGCCTGGACGCCGCGGCGGCCTACCGCGAGACGCTCGACGCGCTCACCGAGCAGCTGACGGTCCGGGTCGGCTCGGTCGACAACGGTGAGAAGTTCGAGAAAGAAAAGCCGACCGTCATCCCGATGCCCGACGGCGCCAAGATCTTCGAGACCACCGGTCCCTGGGAGGACTACGCCACGCCGTCGCGGGACATGCGCCTCCTCATCGCCATGAACGTCCTGCTGGGGATCCCCGAGCGGATCGTCAAGCACCCCGAGCTCTTCAAGCTCTCCGGCCACAAACCGGAGGAGGTGCGCGCTGAGATCGCCAAGCTGCACCAGAGCTTGATCCCCACCCGCGGCATCACCTACACGCGCAGCGACGGCTCGGCGCAGAAGCTGACCGTCGCCGACCTGCTGGCCCGGCGGGCGGCGCTGGAGATCGCCTACAACCCCAACGACTGCGTCGAGACCCGCTGGGGCGCCGCCGAAGGGACGCCCGAGGCCGCCACCTGCGCGCGCCACGCGCCGCCCGAGCAAAAGACCAAGATGGCCGAAGTGCGCGTCTGGTTCCACGAGGCGCGGCGCCCCTCGCGCTGAGCGCGACGAATGAACGAGGCGGTCTTGAGCAAGCGATGCGCGAGCTCCAGCTCGATCTCGTCGCACGCGTTAACGCCGGACCCGCGGGCGATGACCAGCGCCTCCAGCAGCCCTTTGGCGCGCGACTCGGATCGGCGGCCGATAAAGCGTGAGTCTCGGAAGCCGATTCTCGACGGTACCGGGTAGCAATGGGCACCGTCGGCGTTGTACCCTGCCGGCCCATGAAGGTGGGTATCCCCA
>Ga0134125_10002148_pt1 | contig 23583 bp, 24 predicted proteins | sample KB31751_FD_96464 | JGI IMG/M metagenome (GOLD analysis project Ga0134125, IMG submission 96464) | Terrestrial soil microbial communities with excess Nitrogen fertilizer from Kellogg Biological Station, Michigan, USA - KB3-175-1 | ecosystem: Environmental > Terrestrial > Soil > Unclassified ...
GCGGTGCAACGAATCGGAGCCCAGATTCTTCTGCACGACGAGCCAGGCGTCCGAGCCGGGCTCGAGCCGCGGCAGCCAGAACTGCAACATGTTGTGCAGTTCGTCCTTGCCCACGCGGATGGGTGGATTCGAGCGGATGGTCGTGAATTCCAGCCCCGCGGGAACATCGTCTGGGGTCACCGCGTTGATGTTCGCGAGGCCGATGGATTCGGCATTCCGGCGCACGAGGTCGAGGGCTCGCTGATTGACATCGACGGCCCAGACGGTCGAGTGCGGAGATTGGAGCGCCAGGGTCAGTGCGATCGGGCCCCAACCGCAGCCGAGATCCAGCAGATTTCCTCCCGGCGGAGCGACGGGGGAGTGGGCGAAGAGCACCTGTGTTCCCGCGTCGATCCGTTCGGGGCTGAAGATGCCATTCGACGTCGTCAGCTCATAGAACTGACCGGCCAGCTGGGCGTGAATCTGTCGAAGTTTGAGCTCACTATCCGGAATCGAGGAGAAGTAATGCTCGCTGGCCATGCACAGAACCTACCGAAATATGAGGAGCTAGGGTTAACGGAATGACTGAGGGTGAAGCTGTGGAGCACGAGAGCGGGAACGCGCGGGAGCGGTCCGCGCTCGACCCCGTCGAGCGCGTCCTCGCGCATGCGTCCGCGCATTCGAGCGGCTACACGCTGTTTTCCTCTGGATCTGCCCAGGCGCTCCAGGATCGGGCGACCGCATCCGGTGACGGCACCGGCGACGGCGAACAGCTTGACCGGGAAGACCGGCAGGCGCTGCGACGAGTCGCTGGCCTGACCACCGAGCTCGAAGACGTCACCGAGGTCGAATACCGCCAGCTTCGAATCGAGCGTGTGGTCCTGATCGGAATCTACGCTCAGGGCGCGCTCGAAGAGGCCGAGAATTCGATGCGCGAGCTCTTCGCGCTGGCAGAGACCGCCGGCGCAGTCGTACTTGACGGGTTGCTGCAGCGGCGCGCCACGCCAGACCCGAGCACCTACTTCGGCAAGGGTAAGGCTCAGGAGCTGCGCGATGTCGTCGCGGCCACCGGCGCAGACACCGTGATCGTCGACAGTGAGCTGGCTCCCAGTCAGCGGCGCGCTCTCGAAGACGTGGTGCGGGTGAAGGTCATCGACCGCACCGCCGTCATCCTCGACATCTTCAGCCAGCACGCCAAGAGCCGCGAGGGCAAGGCGCAGGTCGAGCTGGCGCAACTCGAGTACCTGCTTCCCAGGCTGCGCGGATGGGGCGAGTCGATGTCCCGCCAGGCCGGTGGTCAGGTGGGCGGCGCCGGTGCCGGAATGGGAAGCCGCGGACCCGGTGAGACGAAGATCGAACTCGACCGCCGCCGCATCCACACTCGCATGGCGCGATTGCGCAAGCAGATCCTCGGCTTCGCGCCAGCGCGCGCGGCGAAGCGCGCGAACCGCAATCGCAACGCTGTGCCGTCCGTGGCCATCACGGGGTACACCAACGCCGGCAAGTCGTCGCTGCTCAACCGCATGACGCGCGCCGGCGCGCTCGTCGAGAACGCGTTGTTCGCCACCCTGGACACCGCCGTACGCAAAACCGAGACGGATGATGGGCGCCTGTACACGCTCACCGACACCGTCGGTTTCGTTCGCAACCTTCCGCATCAGCTCGTTGAGGCGTTCCGTTCCACGCTCGAGGAGGTGGCGGACTCCGACGTGATCCTGCACGTGGTGGACGCCTCGCACCCGGACCCGGGCAGCCAGCTCGCCACGGTGCGCGATGTCATCGGCGAGCTCGGTGCGCGGGAGATTCCCGAAGTCGTGGCCTTCAACAAGGCGGACCTCGCCGACGACGACCAGCGTCTCCTCCTCCGCTCCCTGGCTCCCGACGCGATCTTCGTCTCGGCCCGCACGGGTGAGGGCATTGAGGAACTACGTGCGGCGATTGCGGAGATCGTGCCGCGGCCATCCGTCCGGGTGGACCTGCTCGTCCCATACGAGCGCGGCGAAGTGATCTCCTCCCTGCATGACCGGGGCACAATCCTCAGCACGAGCTACGAGGAGATGGGCACGAGGGTCAGCGCCCTCGTCACCGAGGAGCAGGCTCCGGCCCTCCAGGCTTTCGCCGTAGCGCCTCTCGCGGCTCCCGTGACCTCACAGGCCTAACTGGCGCATCGCGCAGCGAGTCGCGCTCAGTTTCGCTGCGACTTCGGCAGAATTGGCCAATGCCGTTCACCCCGAGCCATGTCGCCGCAGTCTTGCCGTTCCTCCGCTCCCCATTGCCGACGACCGGGCTTGTGATCGGAAGCATGGTCCCCGACCTGCCCTACTTCGCACCCATTCCGGTGTCGCGAGACCTTACGCACTCCTGGCTGGGAACGGTGCTTGCGGATCTTCCGATGGGGCTCGTGGTCTTCGGTCTGTGGATCTTCGTGTTTCAAACGCCGCTTCGCGACTTCGCACCCGGCTGGATTCGACAGCGATTGTCCGCGGTGCGGGAGCCTCGAGTCAGGGCGGGCATCGCAGGAATCCTACTGATCGTCTCCGCCATTCTCGTCGGCGTGGTCACTCACCTGCTGTGGGACTCCTTCACACACCCCGACGGCTGGGTTGTCCAGGCGCTACCCGCCTTCCAGCGCCAACTCGGGCCGTTCACGATGTATCGCTGGGCCCAATACGGCAGTTCGGCCGTCGGACTCGTCATCCTGCTCCTGTGGCTGGTGCTGTGGGTGCGCAGGACGCCCGCGGTCCAGGGAGAGCATTCGGCATGGAAGCTCGGGCTCTGGACGCGTCGAGCCTCGTGGTTCGCAGTGATCGTGCCCGGCATGGTGGTGGGGATCGTGATCTGGGTGCACGGTCTCACGCGCGGACTCGATCCGTTCGATCGCGTCGTCGTGTTCCGCGCGGCGTCGCTGTCTATTGCGTGCGCCGGGCTGGTCGCGGTAGTGCTGTCGCTTCTCTGGTATGCGCTGCCATGGCGGCGGCTTCCTGATGCTCGAGAACGCGCCTAGATCGCGCGCAGTACTGCCACGACCTTGCCGAGAAGCTCGGCGTAGTCGCCCAGGATCGGTGCGAACGCGCTGTTGCGGGGGAGTAGCCAGGTGTGGCCGTCCCGCTGCTGGAAGACCTTGACCGTGGCTTCGTCGTCGAGCATGGCCGCCACGATGTCGCCGTTCTCCGCCGTCTTCTGCTGGCGCACGACGATCCAGTCACCGTCGCAGATCGCGGCGTCGATCATCGAGTCACCGACCACCTTGAGCATGAAGAGGTCACCCTTGCCGACGAGCTGCCGCGGAATCGGGAACACCTCGTCGATCTGCTGTTCCGCGGTGATCGGGATGCCTGCAGCGATGCGACCGACGAGCGGCACCATGGCGGCGTCGCCGACGGGAGTCGGATTGTCGGAGACAACGCCGCCAGAGGGCTCGAGCTCGATCAGGACTTCAAGCGCTCGGGGTCGGTTCGGATCGCGACGCAGATAGCCGCTGAGCTCCAGCTGGTTGAGCTGGTGCGTCACGCTCGAGAGTGAGGAGAGGCCGACAGCGTCGCCGATCTCACGCATGCTCGGCGGGTAGCCGTGAGTGGACACCGCGCGCTGGATGGTCTCGAGAATCGCGATCTGCTTGTCGCTGAGGCTCTTGCGTCGCCGCGTGCCGCCCTTGGTCAGCGGCGGTTCCGAGGCGGATCGCTCTGGCCTCGATTGCTCTGGCCTCGATAGCTCTGGCCTCGATAGATCCGTGTCGAGCTCGTCCATCTCGGGCCTGCTTTCCGATGTCAGTGGTCGCTGGTGTGCTGTCTCCAGACAATCGAAACTGTATCCGCAGATCGTCGGTTAGACAAACATGTATTCGAGTGTGTCGCACTTCTCGAGCAAGAGAGTTCGAAACTAATGCTTGAATTCCGCGCTAATCGAATGTATGTTCGGAACATAGCTTCGTATCCGGCGCTCCCGGCCGAGCGTCGGATACGGAATCTCTCAGGAGGTAAGGCAATGAGCACCGCAACTGTGTACTTGAGAAGCACCCGCACCGCACCCGCCCCTGCTGCACGGCTGCGGCTCACGCGTCGTGGCCGCCGCGTCCTCGTGTTCCTTGTCGCCTTGCCGCTCGTCGCGGGGGCGATGGCTTTCGTGCTCAACGGCGGAATTGCGACGGCCACCGATACGGCCGGCGGTCGACTACAGTACGTGACGGTGGGCGCAGGCCAGTCGCTGTGGCAGCTCGCCCAGACCGTTGCGCCTTCTGCTGACCCGCGTGAGGTTGTCTCTGAGATCGTGCACCTGAACCAGCTGCCCGGTGCAGACGTGCAGGCCGGCGAGCGTCTGGCGATTCCCGCACAGTACTCGCGCTAGTCCGTCACACGTTCCTGCGGCGCAGCGGCAGGCTAGTACAGTTCTGTGGTGGCTTCCCTCTCCGATCTGCCCCTTAGAGATGACCTTCGAGGCAAGGCGCCCTACGGCGCACCTCAGCAGCCCGTGCGCATCGCGCTCAACGTCAACGAGAACAGTCACGGCATCCCCGAGGTGGTCGCGCGGGACGTCGTCGAAGCGGTCGCCGCGGCCACGCTGAAGCTCAACCGCTATCCCGATCGCGAGTTCGTCGCGCTGCGAGAGAGCCTCGCCGACTACCTCGGTCACGGCCTCAGCCGCGACAACATCTGGGCCGCGAACGGCTCCAACGAGGTGCTTCAGCAGTTGCTGCAGGCCTTCGGCGGTCCAGGTCGCAGCATCCTCGGCTTCCCGCCCACCTATTCGATGTACCCGATCCTCGCCGCGGGAACGGGTACCACCTGGCTCGAAGGCGAGCGCGACGCCGACTTCGAGCTCTCGCCCGAGACTGTGGTGCGCAGCGTCCGGGAGACAGACCCCGACCTGGTCGTTCTCTGTTCCCCGAACAATCCGACCGGCACGCCGCTGTCGCTGGACACCATCGCGGCCGCCTATGAGGCCAGCCGCGGAATCGTCATCGTCGACGAGGCGTACGCCGAGTTCACTCCCGACCCGCAGCAGACGGCTCTCACGCTCCTCGAGGGCCGCGAGCGCCTCGTCGTCTCCCGCACCATGAGCAAGGCCTTCGCCTTCGCCGGTGCCAGGCTCGGCTACTTCGCCGCCGACGCGGCTGTGACGGATGCCGTGCGCCTTGTGCGCCTGCCCTACCACCTCTCCGGTCTCACGCAGGCGGCCGCGACGGCGGCCCTCGCCCACGCATCCGAGTTGCTCGCCGTGGTCGACGACATCAAGGCGCAGCGCGACCGACTGCTTGTGGAGCTGCCGCGACTCGGGTATCCGGTGTGGCGCAGCTGGTCGAACTTCGTGCTGTTCGGCGGGGTTGACGATCCTCATGCTCTCTTCGAGGCGCTTCTCGAGCAGGGAATCCTCATCCGCGACGTCGGCATCCCGCACTGCCTGCGCGTGAGCGCAGGCACGGAGGCCGAGACGACGGCCTTCCTCGACGCGCTGGCTAGGATTGAGCGATGACCGCACAACGCTTTGCCCAGTTGAAGCGCGAGACGAGCGAGTCGAGCATCGATCTCTCGATCAACCTCGATGGCTCGGGCGTATCGAACGTCGACTCCTCGGTTCCGTTCTTCGATCACCTCCTCACCGCGTTTGCGAAGCACTCCCTCGTCGACCTCACGGTCAAGGCCAGCGGTGACACCGAGATCGATGTGCACCACACCGTCGAAGACATCGGCATCGTGCTGGGCAAGGCGATCCGCGAGGCGCTCGGCGACAAGGCGGGAATCGCACGGTTCGGTGATGCCCTCGTGCCGCTCGATGAGGCGCTCGTCCAGGCCGTCGTCGACGTCTCCGGTCGACCGTACCTCGTTCACACGGGGGAGCCCCAGGGCTTTGAGTACCACCTCATCGGCGGCCACTTCACGGGGTCGATGGTTCGTCACGTGTTCGAAGCCATCACGTTCAATGCCGCACTCACGGTGCACGTCACGGTGTTGGGCGGGCGCGATCCGCACCACATCGCCGAGGCAGAATTCAAGGCCTTCGCGCGCGCCTTCCGTCAGGCCGTCGCTCCGGATGCTCGCGTGAGCGGCATCCCGTCGACCAAGGGTGCTCTGTAATTGTGATCTCACCATCCGTCGTAGTCCTCGACTACGGCAGCGGCAACGTTCATTCCGCGGCCAAAGCCCTCGAGGCGGCAGGCGCGCGCGTCGAGTTGAGTGCGGATCGCGCGAAGATCCTCGAGGCCGACGGTCTCGTCGTGCCGGGCGTCGGTGCGTTCGCCGCAGTCATGCACCGGCTGAGTCCCGTCTCCGGTGCGGAACTCATTGACAAACGGCTCGCTGGCGGCCGGCCGGTTCTCGGCATCTGCGCTGGAATGCAGGTGTTCTTTGAGCGCGGCATCGAGGGTGGCACGAGCACCGAGGGCCTCGGCCAGTGGCCCGGAACGGTCACCGAGCTCGAGGCACCCGTCCTCCCGCACATGGGCTGGAACACCGTAGAGGCGGCCGAGGGATCGGTGCTGTTCGACGGAATTGCGGAGGAGCGGTTCTACTTCGTACACTCGTATGCCGCGCAGCAGTGGAGCCTCGAGGGGAGTCCGACCTTCGCCGCCGCCAAGCTCACCTGGGCGACCCACGGCTCGCGGTTCCTCGCGGCGGTCGAGAACGGACCGCTCTCTGCCACCCAGTTTCACCCGGAGAAATCCGGCGCTCCCGGTATCCGGTTGCTCGGCAACTGGATCGCGAGCCTCAGCAGCCATTGATCTTCACCTCACGAGAAATGACACCATGAGCGAATTCAACAAGGCCCCCGCGCTCGTTCTCCTGCCCGCCGTGGACGTTGCGGGCGGCAAGGCCGTTCGCCTCACCCAGGGTGAGGCCGGGAGCGAGACGAGCTACGGCGATCCGGTGGATGCGGCGGCAGACTGGGTCGACCAGGGCGCGGAGTGGATCCACCTCGTCGACCTCGACGCGGCGTTCGGCCGCGGAGACAATCGCTCGGTGATCAAGCGGGTCATCAAGCAGGCTCGCGGGGTCAACGTCGAACTCTCCGGCGGCATCCGTGACGACGAGTCGCTCGAGGCGGCGCTCGCGACCGGCGCCAAGCGCATCAACCTCGGCACCGCGGCGCTCGAGAACCCCGAGTGGGCGGCGCACGTCATCTCCGAATACGGAGAGGCCATCGCGGTCGGCCTCGACGTGCGCGGCACGACGCTCGCCGCGCGCGGCTGGACTAAGGAGGGCGGCGACCTGTACCAGGTCATGGACAGGCTCGAGGCCGCGGGGTGCTGCCGCTACGTCGTCACGGATGTGACCAAGGACGGCACGCTGCAGGGCCCGAACCTCGAGCTTCTTCGCGAGGTGGCGGACCGCACCGATAAGCCAGTCATCGCTTCGGGTGGAATCTCGAGCCTCGATGACATCGCCGAATTGCGCGAGTTGGTGCGCTTCGGCGTCGAGGGTGCGATCGTCGGCAAGGCTCTCTACGCGAAGGCGTTCACGTTGCCGGAGGCGTTGGACGTCGCCAGCGCCTGATGTCGGATTCCTTGCACGACCACGCGGGCGAACCATCGCACGGATCACACGCGGGTGCCGACTCGGCCGGCGTGCCGTGGGAAGGCCGCCACTTCGAGCAGGCGCATTCCTCCGACGACGATGGAGCGGCTCCCGAGGGCCTGGTGCGAGCGATCGCGCAGTTTCGACGCGGTGACGGCGGCGAACAGTCCGTCATCGCCGCGATCACGCAGTCGCGACTGCTGATTCCGCTCGTTGCTGCCCTCGCCGACTCCGGGATCGGCGCCCACGGGCACGTCGTCGACAAGAGCGCTGAGCTGTCGATCGTCACCGTCGCTGGCCCCGATGGCCGAGACGTGCTCCCGGTCTTCAGTTCGGTCGAGGCGATGTCCCGCTGGAACCCCAAGGCGAGACCGGTGCCCGCGGATGCCGCCCGCGTCGCGTTGGCGGCGGCGAGCGAGGGTACGGATGTCGTGGTGCTCGACCCGACCTCGGTGACCGAGTTCGTCATCCGGCGCCCCGCGCTCTGGTCGATCGCGCAGTCCCAGCCGTGGATCCCCAGCTACCTCGACCCTGCTGTGCTCGACGAGTTCATGGCCTCGGCGGCAGAGGAGTCAAGCGTCGCCCGCATCGAGCTCGCGCCCGGTGACCCGTACGCGAAGATGGCGGGGCCGGAGCTGATCGTGAGCATCGCGCTCGCGCCGGGCCTCGACCAGCAGTTCCTCGACGCGCTGCTCGCCCGACTGCAGCAGCGCTGGTCGGCGAGCGAGCTGATCGCTGCGCGCGTCGATTCCCTCGCCGTGAAACTCACCCCCGCTGCATAGCTTTTCGCTCTTAAGCCGGTGACTACCGTGCTGGGGACGTTGGCGGCCGGGCGGGGGTGTGGTGGGCCTCTATGGGCGGAGCCCGGCCGCCAACGTCCCCAGCACCCCGATCTAGTTGACCGGCCCCGTCCACTTCTCGCCCGCGCCCTCACCGGGCGCATCCGGAAAGGGCGAGGCCTCGCGGAAGGCGAGCTGCACAGACCGCAGCCCGTCGCGAAGCGCACGCGCGTGGTGGTCGCCGAGATCGGCGGCGCTCGCGGTCACGAGGCCTGCCATCGCGTTGATGAGCTTGCGCGCTTCGTCGAGGTCGAGTTGGTTCTCGGGATCGTCCGCGAGGCCGCATTTGACGGCCGCGGCGCTGAGGAGGTGAACGGCGACGGTGTTGATGACTTCGACGGCGGGCACGTCCGCGATGTCCCGTGCTGCCTCGACATCCGAGTAGCCTGACTCCGGCGATCCCGGTTCCTGTGGGTGAGTGTGACCGGTGTCGCTCATGGTTCTTCCTCTGTTAGACTTGGCGACGGCTTCGAGGCCTCTGGGTCTCGAAACGAAAGTGGAGATTCTCCCACCCGCGCTTACCGCCGGTTGTAGCTGTTGACTCAGCTCAATAAAAGGTTACCGGGTTGTTGGTGCCCCGCCCGCGGTCACGAAGGTGTCCAAGGGTAGTTCAGGGCGCCGTGCCGGTCAGCGGTGAAAGCCCAGCGACCGGCGCGTGATCTCCTCCTCTCGTCCCCGGCACGACATCCGTCGTCCGCTGGCCGTGACTGCTGAGTATTAGAGGAGAAACGCATCAGCGATCCCCGTACCAATGACCGTATCCGCGTGCCGGAGGTCCGACTTGTTGGCCCAGGCGGCGAGCAGGTCGGTGTCGTGCGCATTGAAGACGCCATCCGTCTCGCTCAGGAGGCTGACCTGGATTTGGTTGAGGTAGCTCCCAATTCCAAGCCTCCAGTGGCGAAGATCATGGACTTCGGCAAGTTCAAGTACGAGACAGCGCAGAAGGCCAAGGAGGCCAAGCGCAACCAGTCGAACACGATCCTCAAAGAGGTTCGCTTCCGTCTGAAGATCGACGTTCACGACTACGAGACCAAGCGCAAGCGCGCCGAGGGCTTCCTCAAGGCAGGCGACAAGGTCAAGGCCATGATCCTGTTCCGCGGCCGTGAGCAGTCGCGCCCGGAGCAGGGCGTTCGACTGCTGCAGCGTTTTGCAGAAGACGTGGCCGAGCTCGGCACCGTCGAGTCCACGCCCACGATCGACGGCCGCAACATGGTGATGGTCATCGGGCCGCTCAAGACCAAGGCCGAGGTCAAGGCCGAGACCGATGCGAAGCGTGTTTCCTCGAAGCCGCCGCGCGAGGAGCGCGACCACGGCTCAAGCGAAAGCCACGCGGATGCCCCTGCCGCGGCCACCGAGGCCGCTTCAGCACCGAAGCAGTCGGCCTCGAAGCCCGCAGCGGGACCGGTAGCCGAGGAGGCCCCGAAGTCGAAGGCGCCCGCGGCAGCGGAACCCAAGGCCGAGGCACCCAAGGTAGAGGCACCCAAGGCGCAGGCCGCAGAGGCCGCCGCGCCGAAGCCGCAGGCCGCTGCGAAGGCGCCTACCGCGCCGAAAGCCGCGGCAACGCCCAAGGCTCCTGCGCCCAAGGCTCCGGCCGCCAAGGCGACGCCGAAGCCTCGCGCTGCGACCACCAAAGATGTGACGACGGACTAGTCCGTCGGGCAACAGTAAGAACGTCAACAAGGAGAGAAATGCCCAAGCAGAAGACCCACTCCGGGGCCAAGAAGCGATTCAAGGTCACCGGCAGCGGCAAGATCATGAAGCAGCAGGCCGGCATGCGCCACAACCTCGAGGTCAAGTCCGGCAAGCGCAAGCGCAGCCTGAACAAGGACGAAGCGGTGGCCCCGGCCAACGTGAAGACCATCAAGAAACTTCTCGGCCTCTAAACCGCCGACCGAGACACAGAAGGAACCAGGAAGATGGCAAGAGTAAAGAGGGCGGTCAACGCCCACAAGAAGCGTCGTGTAATCCTCGAGCGCGCCAGCGGTTACCGCGGCCAGCGTTCGCGCCTCTACCGCAAGGCCAAGGAGCAGGTCACCCACTCCCTCGTCTACGCGTACCGTGACCGCCGTGCCCGCAAGGGTGACTTCCGTCGCCTGTGGATTCAGCGCATCAACGCTGCGTCGCGTGCGAACGGGCTCACCTACAACCGCTTCATCCAGGGCCTGAACCTGGCCGGCATCGAGGTCGACCGTCGCATCCTCGCCGACCTCGCGGTGACCGAGCCGGCGACCTTCGCCGCCATCGTCGCCACGGCCAAGGCAGCGCTTCCCGCAGACACCTCCGCACCGAAGGTGAACGCAGCCTGACGCTTTCCGGCTGAGCCGCGTCGGCGCGTCCCGCGGGGGCGCATCCGGCTAGCATTGAAGCCATGTTGGACAACCCGCGTTCCCCCAGGGTTCGAGCGGTGGCAAAACTTGCCAAGAGAGAAGCCCGGTCACAGACCGGGCTCTTTCTGTTGGAGGGGCCGCAGGCGGTGCGTGAGGCTCTGACGTTCCGCCCCGAGCTGGTCGTCGACGTCTTTTCGACACCCACCGCTCTCGAACGTCACACCGACATCGCACGCGCTGCGGCCGAGGCGGAGGTCGAGGTCGAGTTCGTTACAGAGCACGTGCTCGACGCCATGGCAGACACGGTCACTCCGCAGGGCATCGTGGCCGTGTGCGAGCAGTTCCCGACCTCGGTGAAAGACATCCTGAAATCGGATGCCGAGGGCAGCCCGCCGAGGCTCGTCGCGATCCTCGAGGAGGTGCGCGACCCCGGCAACGCGGGCACGATCATCCGTGCAGCGGATGCCGCGGGTGCTGACGGCGTGATCTTCAGCGGTCGCAGCGTCGATCTGTACAACCCCAAGGTGGTCCGCTCCTCGACGGGATCGATCTTCCACGTTCGCGTCGCGGTGGGTGCGGAGCTCGAGCCGCTGCTCGAACGGGTGCACGCGGCCGGGCTCCAAGTGCTCGCGGCCGACATCAAGGGCGACGACCTCCTGAGTGCTCGGCAGCGTGGCACACTCTCGAATCCGACCGCCTGGTTGTTCGGAAACGAAGCGAGGGGACTCTCCGATGAGCAGCTCGGCTTGGCGGATGCCGCCATCACCGTTCCGATCTATGGGCATGCGGAATCCATGAATCTCGCCACCGCCGCCTCGGTGTGCCTGTACGAGAGTGCGTTCGCGCAGCGAACGCGCGTCGAGTGAGGTCGCGCGTTGCAAGCGCTTGTAACGCCTCCATCACGAAGTCATGTCGTCGTTCGCATTTCCATCACGAGTGTGATTGTCTACTTGGATGGAGCCCTCACACAGTGGTGACCCTCTGGTCGTCATCGATCATGTCAATAAGCACTTCGGTGAGCTTCACGTTCTGAAAGACATCTCGACCACGGTGGCCCGTGGCGAGGTCGTCGTGGTCATCGGTCCGAGTGGCTCCGGCAAGTCGACCCTGTGCAGGGCGATCAACCGCCTCGAGACCATCGACGACGGCAGCATCACCGTCGACGGCCGTCCGCTGCCCGAAGAGGGCAAGGCGCTCGCGCAATTGCGTGCCGAGGTCGGCATGGTGTTCCAGTCCTTCAACCTCTTCGCACACAAGACCGTGCTCGAGAACGTGACGCTCGGCCCGCGCAAGGTTCGGGGTCAGTCGAAGGCGGCAGCAGACAAGCGCGCCATGGAGCTTCTCGATCGCGTCGGCGTCGCCAATCAGGCGTCGAAGATGCCCTCCCAGCTCTCGGGCGGCCAGCAGCAGCGCGTCGCGATCGCCCGCGTGCTCGCGATGGACCCGAAGCTCATCCTGCTCGACGAGCCGACATCCGCGCTCGACCCGGAGATGATCGCCGAGGTTCTGGATGTCATGGTGCAGCTCGCCAAAGACGGCATGACCATGGTCGTTGTCACCCACGAGATGGGTTTCGCCAGGAAGGCCGCCGATCGCGTGCTCTTCATGGCAGACGGGGAGATCGTCGAAGAGGCGAGCCCCGAGCAATTCTTCACTGACCCGAAGAGTGCGAGAGCGAAGGATTTCCTCTCGAAAATTCTTACCCACTAGATCAGTGGATAAGCAACACAGCTAGGAGACAACCATGAGACTCAAGAAAAGTCTGATGATTACCGCCATTGCCGCTGCCAGCATCCTCGGGCTTGGAGCATGCGCATCCGGGAGTGAAACCCCCGCCGCACCCGTGGCCAAGGCGCCGAAGTTCGAGTCGGGCACTACCATGGCCAAGCTCGCCAAGGCGGGCACCATCACCATCGGTACCAAGTTCGACCAGCCACTCTTCGGCCTCAAGGGTCCGGATGGCACGCCCGTCGGTTTCGACGTCGAGATCGGCAAGATCATCGCCGCTGACCTGGGGATTTCCGCGGACAAGATCAAGTGGGTAGAGACGGTTTCTGCCAACCGCGAAACATTCATAGAGAACAACACTGTGGATCTTGTGGTCGCGACCTACACGATCAACGACGCCCGCAAGGAGAAGGTCTCCTTCGCCGGCCCGTATTACAACGCCGGACAGGACATCCTCGTGCTGAAGGGGAACCCAGAGGGCATCAAGGGCCCGGAGGACCTCGAGGGCAAGAAGGTGTGCAGCGTGTCTGGCTCGACCTCGGCGAAGAACATCGAGGCCTACAAGGTCGATCTCCTCACGACCGACACCTACTCCAACTGTCTCGAGCCGCTGCGCAACGGCAAGGTCGTCGCGGTGACCACGGACAACGTGATCCTCGCGGGCCTCGCCGACCAGAACGAGGGCGAGTTCGAAGTGCTGAGCAACCCCTTCACCGAGGAGCCCTACGGCATCGGACTCGCGCATGACGACGACGCCTTCCGCGACTTCATCAACGACGCGCTCGAGAAGTCGTACAAGGACGGTTCGTGGAAGAAGGCCTGGGAGGCCACCGCGGGCAAGGTCCTGAAGACGCCGAAGCCGCCGGCCGTCGACCGCTACACGAACGACTAGTTCTCGAACCGTGAGCCCGTCCGCCGAGGCGGGCGGGCTCACGCCACGCACACAACAGGAGAGGGAGGTGAAGGGTGGACGCCATCATTGACGTGACCCCGATCTACCTGGCCGGCTTCCTCCAGACGCTCACCCTGCTCGTCATCTCGGGTGTCGGAGCGTTCGTCGTCGGCGTGATCATCGCCACGATGCGTATCTCGCCGGTGCCGTCGCTCCGCGTGTTTGCGACCGTGTACACCGAGGTGCTCAGGAATGTGCCGCTGCTGCTCGTCCTGATGTTCTGCGCCTTCGTCCTCCCGATCCTCGGCTCGGGGCTCGACTACTTTCCGCTCGCGCTGATCGGGCTCATCGCCTACACCTCGCCGTTCGTGGCCGAAGCGATCCGCTCGGGTTTCAACGGCGTGCCCGTCGGTCAGGCGGAGGCGGCCCGTGCCGTCGGCATGGGCTTCGTGCAGACCGTCGGACTGGTCATTCTGCCGCAGGCCGCACGCATGGTCGTGCCACCGCTCATCAACGTCTTCATCGCGCTCACCAAGAACACCTCGGTCGCTGGCATCTTCTTCGTCAACGAGCTGTTCAAGCAGACGAACGCGGCGACCCGCGACAACCCGAGCTCGGTCATCCTGGTCCTGCTGTATGCCGCCGCGCTGTATCTGGTCATCACCGTGCCACTCGGCCTCATCGCCGGCGCTATCGAGAAGAGGGTGGTGGTGGCACGATGAGCGTGAGCGTGCTCTATGACGCCCCGGGACCGAAGACGCGTCGTCGCTCGCTGATCGCCTCAGTCGTCGGCATCGTCGTGATCATCGCGTTCTTCTTCTGGATGTACGTCACCCTCGCAGCACCGCGGGTCAACGCGAACGGCGCGACGACCCCGGGCATGTTTGACGCGTCGCGCTGGGACATCCTCGCCGAGCCGGTCGTGTGGACCTCGTTCGGTACCGCAACGCTGAACACACTCCGGATGGCCGCGGTCGCCGCGATTCTCGCCGTCCTCGTGGGCATCGCCTTCTCCTTCGGCCGCACGGCACGACAGAGATGGGTCCGCGTCGTGACCGGTGTCATCCTGGAATTCGTGCGGGGAATACCGCTGCTACTCATGATCTTCTTCGTATTCCTCGTTTTCGCCGCTGGATCGTACTGGTCGGGCGTGCTTGGTCTCGCCATCTACAACGGTGCGATCATCGGCGAAGCGCTCCGCGCCGGCGTCACCTCGCTTCCTCGTGGGCAGCGGGAGGCGGGGCTCGCGCTCGGCCTCAGCCCGATCAAGACCTGGCGCCTGATCGAGTTTCCGCAGGCCTTCCGGCAGATGCTTCCGATCATCCTTGCGCAGCTCGTCGTACTCCTGAAGGACACCTCGCTCGCCTACATCGTCAGCTATCCGGAGCTCGCCCGCCAGATCAGCGACAACAGGAACTTCTTCGGCAGCCGCTACATCTTCACGCTGTTCATCGTCGGCTTGGTGATCTATCTCGCGCTGAACCTGACGCTGTCGTGGGTCGCGCGTTTCGTCGCACGACGCAGCGGACCGAAGCTCGGCAACGCCACCGCAGCTGCGCCGCGGCAGCCGGGCGAGGACGGGACGAGGGCCATCACTCTTCCCTCTGGCCGGAATGGGCCACCGCTGTAGCCCCACTAAACTTGGGTCTCGTGTCTGAGACCTCTCCCATCACCGATCAGGCCGTCGAGTCGGCGGTGACCGCCGCTCTCGCAGCGGTCGCATCAGCGCCCGACCTCGCCGGCTTCACCCGCGTCAAGAGCGAGCATCTCGGCGAGTCATCCACGCTGGCGCGCCTCAATGCCTCGCTGCGTGATGTCGCGCCGGCAGACAAGGCCGCGATGGGCAAGCTCGTCGGGCAGGCGCGCGCGCGGGTCAACCAGGCCTTCGCCGCGCGTGAGAGCGAGTTGCACTCCGCGGAGGAGGCGGCTCGGCTTGCTCAGGAATTCGTGGACGTGACCGCGGTCGCGAGTCGCTGGACGCCGGGTGCTCGCCATCCGCTCAGCCTGTTGATGGAGCACATCGCCGACATGTTCGTCGGAATGGGGTGGGAGGTCGCCGAGGGACCGGAGCTCGAGAACGAGTGGTTCAACTTCGACGCCCTGAACTTCGACGAGGATCATCCGGCCCGCGCCATGCAGGACACGTTCTTCGTCGAGCCGCAGGATTCGCATCTCGTGCTGCGCACGCACACGAGCCCCGTGCAGATCCGCTCGCTGCTCAGTCGTGAACTTCCCGTCTACGTGATCGCACCGGGCAAGGTGTATCGCACCGACGAACTCGACGCCACGCACACGCCGGTCTTCCACCAGGTCGAGGGCATCGCGATCGACAAGGGACTCACGATGGCGCATCTGCGCGGCACCCTCGAGCACTTCGCGCGCCTCATGTTCGGCGCTGAGGCAAAGATCCGCCTGCGCCCCAACTACTTCCCCTTCACCGAGCCGAGCGCCGAGATGGATGTCTGGCAGCCGAACGCCAAGGGCGGCGCGCGCTGGGTCGAGTGGGGCGGATGCGGCATGGTCAACCGGAACGTCCTGCGCGCGGCCGGCATCGATCCTGACGAGTACCAGGGCTTCGCCTTCGGCATGGGCATCGAACGCACGCTGCAGTTCCGCAATGACCTGAATGACATGAGAGACATGGTCGAGGGCGATATTCGCTTCAGCCAGCAGTTCGGAATGGTGGTCTGATGCGCGTTCCCCTGAGTTGGCTTCGCGAGTTCGTCGATGTTCCCGTCGATGCCACGCCCGAAGAAGTCCACGCCGACCTGGTGAAGGTCGGTCTCGAAGAAGAAGACATCCACCGCTTCGAGCTGAGCGGACCCATCGTGGTGGGGCAGGTGCTCGAGTTCACGCCGGAGCCGCAGAGCAATGGCAAGACCATCAACTGGTGCTCCGTGCGCGTCGCGCCCGAGGGCGAGACGGCCGCAGACGGGGGAGCGGATGTGCGCGGCATCGTCTGTGGCGCGCATAACTTCGCCGCCGGCGACAAGGTCGTCGTGACGCTGCCTGGTGCCGTGCTCCCCGGTCCGTTCCCGATCGCCGCGCGCAAGACCTACGGTCACGTGTCCGACGGTATGATCGCCTCCGCACGCGAGCTCGGCCTGGGGGAAGAGCACGACGGCATCCTTCGCCTCGCCTCGCTCGGCCTCGACGCCGAGGTCGGTACGGATGCCATCGCCCTGCTCGGCCTGGACGACACGGCCGTCGAGGTCAACGTCACGCCCGATCGCGGCTACGCCTTCTCGATTCGCGGCATCGCGCGCGAGTACTCGCACTCCACCGGCGCGGCCTTCCGCGACCCCGCACTGCGCGCGGATCTCCCGTTCCCCGAAGACTCCGGTGATCGGCTAGCGAGCGACGAAGGAGCCCGCGTATCGACATTCCCGGTCGCCATCGATGACGTGTCGCCCATCCGCGGCCGCGTCGGCGCGACCGTGTTCGTGACAAGGGTGGTCAGGAACATCGACCCGACGCGGCCGACCCCGCCGTGGATGGTGTCGCGGCTGAAGCTCGTCGGCATCCGCTCGATTTCGCTCGTCGTCGACATCACGAACTACGTGATGTTCGAACTCGGCCAGCCGATCCACGGTTACGACCTCGATCGTCTGCACGGCGGCATCGTCGTGCGTCGCGCGCTCCAGGGCGAAAAACTCGTCACCCTCGACGAGCAAGTGCGCACGCTCAGTGCGGAAGACCTGCTCATCACCGATGATTCCGGGCCGATCGGCCTCGCGGGTGTGATGGGTGGCGCATCGACCGAGATCAGCGATGGCACGACGAACGTGCTCATCGAAGCCGCGAATTTCGACCCCGTCTCGATCGCACGATCGGCAAGGCGGCACAAGCTTCCGAGCGAAGCGTCGAAGCGCTTCGAGCGCGGTGTCGACCCGAAGGTGGCCGAGGCCGCCGCCGCGAGGGTCGTGCAGCTCCTGGTCGAACTCGCCGGGGGAACCGCGGATGTCCTCGGCTCGCGCTGGTTCTCCACGCAGGTGCCGCGGTCGATCGAACTGCCTGCGGGCTACATCGAGTCGATCGTGGGGGTGCACTTCTCCGACGACGAGATCCGGACCTCGCTCGTCGCGATCGGCTGCGCCGTCGACGACCACGCCGACGGATGGACGGTCACCGCGCCGAGCTGGCGCCCAGATCTCACCGACAAGGCCACGCTCGCGGAGGAGGTTGCGCGCATCGTCGGCTACGACCGCATCCCCTCCGTGCTGCCCACCGCCCCGCCCGGGCGCGGTCTCACCCGGCCGCAGCGCCTTCGCCGCACAGTCGCGCAGATGCTCGCGGCCAACGGACTGACCGAGGTACTCGCGTACCCCTTCGTCTCCGAGCAGAGCAACAACGTCTTCGGATCCCCGTCCGCCGGCGCCGTTCCGCAACTGAAGCTCGCCAACCCGCTCGACGGCGAGGTTCCGTACCTTCGCACCTCACTCATCCCGGGTCTGATCGAGGTGGCGAGGCGCAATCTCTCTAGGAGCCTCACCGATCTCGCGATCTTCGAGGCTGGTTCGGTGTTCCTTCCGGAGCCGAACCGCAGCTACGGCGTCGGGGCACTGCCGGTGGGTGACGCCCGACCGAGCGTGGATGTCCTCCACGCACTGAACGCCGGCATTCCACCCCAGCCTCGTCACCTCGCGGCACTCTTCGTCGGTGACGCCGTGCAGAAACAGCCAGGACAGGTCGCGCTCAAGCGTGGTCTCGGCGACGCGCTCGCTGCCGTGCAGCAGCTCGGTGTTGCCCTCCGCGTCGAGATCTCGCCGCGCCAGGGAAGCCACCAGGCGATGCACCCCGGTCGCACCGCAGAACTCTTCGTCGGCGAGCAGAGCGTCGGTTTCGCCGGCGAGCTGCTGCCGGCGCTCGCGGAGGAGCTCGATCTGCCGCGCGTCGTCGCCGTGCTCGAACTCGACCTCGATGCTCTCGTCGCTCTCGCACGGGAAGATGTGGCTCCCGCCGCGATCGCGACGCTGCCCGCCGCGACGCAGGACCTGTCGCTCGTCGTCGCGGCGGAGGTCCCCGCTGGGGAGGTGCGCGCGGCCATCGTCGAGGGAGCCGGAAGCCTGCTGGAGGATGCACGGCTCGTCGACGACTACCGTGGAAGCGGCGTGGAGGATGGCGCGAAGTCGCTGACCTTCGCGCTGCGATTCAGGGCGGTGGACCGCACGCTCACCGCGGCCGAGGCCACGGAGGCGAAACTTGCGGGACTCGCGCTGGCGACGCAACGATTCGGCGCCGTCCTGCGGGAGTAGCCACGATTCTTGCCGTGAAACCCCGCCGATGGCGGCTCATTCGGGCTGCGACACGACGCACGATTGCTGCGTCGGATTAGTGGAGCGGGTCAGCGAGGAGGTATGGTCGTTCACATGGACATTCGCGGGACGCGACACGGCGAGCTTCGCCGCCCGGTCACTCGCGCGCGCCGATCGTGGGCGACGCCGCGCCGCTGAGTCCCTCAGCATGCTGAATCGTCAGCAGAAAGCGCGCCGCCGCCGCCTAAGATCCCTGTCCGATCGATCACTAAGGTAGCGCTATGTCTTACTCCGTTGCCGTGGCTGGTGCCAGCGGTTACGCGGGTGCCGAGCTCCTGCGGCTGCTCACGCTCCACCCTCAATTCGAGGTGACGACCGTCACCGCGCACCAGAACGCGGGCCAGCGGTTGTCAGCGGTGCACCCGCACCTCCGCTCCCTGGCCCACCTCACTCTCGAGGTGACGACGCCCGAGACGCTCGCGGGTCACGACGTCGTCTTCCTCGCGCTTCCGCATGGCGCATCGGGCAACCTCAGCGACGCCCTCGCGACCACGCCGCTCGTCGTCGACTGTGGCGCCGATCACCGGCTCACGAGCGCGACCGACTGGGCGAAGTTCTATGGCGGCGACCATCACGAGGCCTGGAGTTATGGCCTGCCGGAACTCGTGGTCACAGGCGGTAAGCAGCGCGACGTGCTCCTCGGCACCACGCGGGTTGCGGTGCCGGGCTGCAACGTCACTGCGGTGACGCTGGGGCTTGCACCGGGCATCCGGGCCGGCGTGATCGAGGCGAGCGACCTCGTGGCGGTTCTCGCCGTGGGAACCTCGGGTGCGGGCAGAAGCCTCAAGACCTCACTGCTTGCGAGCGAGATCCTCGGCTCTGCTTCGGCGTATGCCGTGGGCGGCATTCACCGTCACGTGCCCGAGATCCTGCAGAACCTCGGTGCCGCGGGAGGTGCGAACGTCTCCATCTCGTTCACTCCGGTCCTCGTGCCGACGTCGAGGGGTATTCTCGCCACCTCCACAGCGAGGCTCGCCGAGGGAGTGACCGCGAGTCAGGTTCGGTCGGCCTGGGAAGAGGCGTACGCGAACGAGCCATTCGTGCACCTCCTGCCAGCGGGCGAATTCCCGAAGAGCGGCGATGTGACCGGCGCCAACATCGCGCTCATAGGACTCGCCATCGACGAGGCCGCGGGTCGAGTCGTCACGATCACGGCCATCGACAATCTCGTCAAGGGCACCGCGGGCGCGGCGATCCAGTCCGCCAACCTAGCGCTCGGCATGCCCGAGACACTCGGTCTTCCCGTGGATGGAGTAGCACCATGAGCGTTACGAGAGCGCAGGGCTTCGAGGCCGCCGGCTTTGCCGCAGGACTCAAGTCCAGCGGCAACAAAGACGTCGCGCTCGTGGTGAACCGCGGACCACGCCAGGCGGCGGCGGCCGTGTTCACGAGCAACCGGGCCAAGGCAAACCCGATCCTCTGGTCGGAACAGGTGATCTCCGACGGTGTCGTCTCGGCGATCGTGCTCAATTCCGGCGGGGCCAACTGCTACACCGGCAGCTTCGGCTTTCAGACCACGCACGCCACGGCCGAGGCCGTCGGCGAGGCACTCGACATCTCCTCCGGCGACGTCCTGGTCTGTTCCACGGGACTCATCGGCAGCGGCGACCAGCAGTTCCGCGACCGGGTGCTCGCCGGAGTCGCAGGCGCCGTGCCGCTCCTGTCCACGAGCGGTGGCGAGGATGCCGCACTCGCGATCATGACGACCGATACACATAGCAAGCAGGCGATCGTCGAGCGCGATGGCTGGTCGATCGGCGCAATGGCGAAGGGTGCGGGCATGCTGGCACCCGGACTCGCCACCATGCTCGTCGTCATCACCACGGATGTCGACCTGGGTTCCGCAGACCTCGACCGGGCGCTGCGGGCGGCGACTCGCGTCACCTTCGACCGCCTCGACTCCGATGGCTGCATGTCGACGAACGACCAGGTGACGCTCCTCGCCAGTGGCGCATCCGGAATCGTCCCCGATCTCGACGAGTTCCAGTCCGCGCTCACCCAGCTCTGCGACGACCTCGCCCTGCAACTGCAGGGTGACGCCGAGGGCGCCAGCCACGATATCTCGATCGAAACCATCCACGCCGCGAGCGAGGACGACGCCGTCGAGGTCGGCCGCGCGGTGGCCAGGAACAACCTGTTCAAGGCCGCGGTGTTCGGCAATGATCCCAACTGGGGCCGAGTGCTCGCCGCCGTCGGAACGACGAGCGCGCAGTTCGACCCCTACGACATCGATGTCTCGATCAATGGCGTGCGCGTCTGCCGCTCGGGCGAACCCGGCGAGCCGCGCGAGTCGGTTGACCTGACGCCCAGGTCGGTGCACGTGCTCATCGACCTGAAGTCGGGCGACGCCGAGGCCGTCATCCGCACCAACGACCTCACCCACGACTACGTCCACGAGAACAGCGCGTACTCGAGCTGATGGGCGACGACAGCACTGCGCTGGCAGCCAAGGCTGAGGCGCTCATCGAATCACTACCGTGGATCGCGAGGCTCCAGGGCAGAGTCCTGGTCGTGAAGTTCGGCGGCAACGCCATGGTCGACGACGAGCTGAAGCGTGCCTTCGCAGAAGACATGGTCTATCTTCGGCATCTGGGCGTGCGCGTCGTCGTCGTGCACGGCGGCGGACCGCAGATCTCCGCCGAGCTGAAACACCGCGGCATCGCGAGCGAGTTCCGGGGAGGGCTGCGGATCACGACCCCGGAAGCCCTCGAGGTCGTACGCGATGTCCTGACGCTCCAGGTCGCGCACGAACTCACCGGCCTGCTCAACGACAGCTCGCCATCGGCACCGCTCGCGCAAGCCCTGTCGGGAGAGACCGACGGACTCTTTCGCGCCGAGAAGCGCGGCACCATCGTCGACGGCGAGAACGTCGACCTCGGGCAGGTCGGCGACGTCGCGGAGGTCAATCCCGCCGTCGTCCTCGCTCTGCTCGACGCGGGAAGAATACCCGTCGTCTCGTCGATCGCGCCCGATCGTGACGATCCCGCACACTCGCTCAACGTGAACGCCGACTCGGCGGCATCCGCGCTGGCCATCGCACTCGGAGCGCAGCGGCTCGTCATCCTCACCGACGTGGCTGGGCTGTACAGCGACTGGCCGAATCGCGATTCGCTCGTCGCTCGCATCACCGCCACGGAACTGGATGCCCTCATCCCGTCCCTCGAGTCCGGCATGATTCCGAAGATGACGGCGTGTCTCGATGCCGTGCGAGGGGGAGTCGGCTCCGCCGCCGTCATCGATGGGCGCATCCCGCACTCGATACTTCTCGAGGCCTTCAGTGCGAGCGTGATCGGCACCGAAGTGATCGGCACCGAAGTGATCGAATCCGACAACACCGAACCAGTCCCGTCCCCACCAGTGAAAGCAGAGAAGTGATAACCGAATCGCATGTCCCCGCCGTCGACACCGACGCGACGGAGAACTGGCGCGAGCGATTCGGCGACGCGATGATGGGCTCCTCCGGCACGCCGCTCGCGCTGCTCGAACGTGGCGAGGGCTGCGTCGTCTGGGACACCGACGGCAAGCGCTACCTCGACTTCCTGGCCGGTATCGCCGTGAACTCCCTCGGCCACGCGCATCCGGTTCTGGTGGATGCGGTGAGCACGCAGATCGCCACCCTCGCGCACGTCTCCAATTACTTCGCGACCCCGCCTCAGCTGGAGCTCGCGGAACGACTGCTGCGCCTCACCGGTGCGGGCAACGACGGTCGCGTGTTCTTCGGCAACTCGGGTGCGGAGGCGATCGAGGCCGGCGTCAAGCTCGCGAGGCTCAATCACCAGGGTGGACACCGGCCGCGCATTCTGAGCCTCAGGAACTCATTCCACGGACGAACCATGGGTGCGCTCTCGCTCACGGGCAAGCCGACCCTGCGCGAGGCCTTCGAACCACTGTTGCCGGGCGTCGAGCACATCGACAGCTCGATCGAGGCCCTCGAGGCGGCCATGGACGAGTCTGTGGCGGCGCTCTTCATCGAACCCATCAAGGGCGAGGCCGGCGTGCACGACCTGCCCGAGGGCTATTTACAGCGCGCCCGCGAACTCTGCACGAGGCACGGGGCGCTGCTCATCCTCGACGAGATTCAGACCGGCGTCGGCCGCACGGGAAACTGGTTCGCCTTCCAGGGCCACGGCATAGTGCCGGATGCGCTGGCTCTGGCCAAGGGGATCGCCGGCGGTGTTCCGATCGGCGCTCTCGTCACCTTCGGTGGCGCCTCGGAACTCTTCCTACCCGGACAGCACGGGAGTACCTTCGGCGGCAACCCTCTCGCTACCGCCGCGGGCAATGCCGTGCTCGGCGAGATCGAGCGAGCCGGACTCATCGAGAACGCGGCGAGGCGCGGCGAGCAATTGCGCGAGCTGATCGGCTCGATCGGGTCACCGCTCATCACCGAGATTCGAGGCGAGGGACTGCTCATCGGGCTCGGCCTCGCCAAGCCGCTCGGGCATCCGCTCGCGGACGAGGCTCTGAAACTCGGGCTGATCATCAACGCACCCAACGATTCGAGCATCCGGATAGCACCGCCGCTCATCGTCGGCGACGCCGAAATCGCCGAATTCCGCACTCTTTTCACCCAGGCCCTGGAGGCAATTGCATGACCCGCCACTTTCTGCGCGACGACGATCTCAGCCCGGCAGAACAGGCGGAGGTGCTCGACATCGCGGTTCAACTGAAGAAGGACCGCTTCTCCGCCCGCCCGCTCATCGGGCCGCAGACCGTCGCCGTGATCTTCGACAAGTCGTCGACGCGCACGCGCGTCTCGTTCGCGGTCGGTATCGCTGAGCTCGGGGGAATTCCGCTCATCATCAGCACGGCGAACAGCCAGCTCGGTGGCAAGGAGACGGCGCGAGACACGGCTCGAGTGCTCGAGCGACAGGTCGCCGCGATTGTATGGCGCACCTTCGGCCAGGCCGGGCTCGAAGAGATGGCCGAGGGCACGAAGGTTCCTGTCATCAACGGACTCTCCGATGACTTCCACCCCTGCCAGTTGCTCGCCGA
>Ga0134125_10002154_pt1 | contig 23521 bp, 20 predicted proteins | sample KB31751_FD_96464 | JGI IMG/M metagenome (GOLD analysis project Ga0134125, IMG submission 96464) | Terrestrial soil microbial communities with excess Nitrogen fertilizer from Kellogg Biological Station, Michigan, USA - KB3-175-1 | ecosystem: Environmental > Terrestrial > Soil > Unclassified ...
GGCGACCCGACCATTCCTGACCTGCCGGTGCCGGTTGTGACGCGCCCGCCGGAGGCATCACCCTTCGTTTGATTCGACTATGAGGAGCGCACGCCACCGGTTCGCAGGTATCACCGGGGCACGCGAATGACGGCATCGATGCGGCTACGGCGATACCTGGTCCTGCTCACGTGTCTTGCGCTCCTCGGCGTTGCGACGAGCGCGCGTGCGCAGTCCAGCAGCGGCCCAACCGCCGACGTTTTGCCGACGTCCAACGGGATCAAGCTCGGGGACGCGATGCTGCTGCACCTCGGGCTCGGGCTCGAGCTCGGCTGGGATTCCAACGTCTTCTACGAAGACGTCAACCCGCACAACTCGTTCTACCTCCGGCTCAACCCGAGCTTCGATCTCACGACCCGGCCGCGCGAGATGCGCCGCACCATCGAGTTCGATCTGCACGGCGGGCTCGGCTACGTCGAGTATCTGACGACGGACAGCTCGATCTCGTCGCACCGCCAGTTCAACGTCGACGGCGGGCTGCAGGCGGCCTTCTTCAACAACAGCCCCTACAGCTTCATCCTCTTCGACAACTACGTGCGCTCGACGATGCCGCCGTACGTGTCGGGCAGCCCGAACCTCGACCGCGATCAGAACGAGGTCGGCGTGCGCATCAACCTGTCGCCGGGCGGCGGGCGGCTGACGTTCCTCGTCGGATACGTGTTCGGCATCGACTATTGGGAGCCGCTGCAGCTGCAGGACTACAACCTGCAGTATCACCGCTTCGACCTGCGGGCCTCGTGGCGCTTTCTGCCGAAGACGGCCGTCTACATCGCGGCGACGGAGTTCATCAATCAGTACCCCGATCCGGGCGCGGGCATGCACCCGAACTCGTATCCGCTGCACGTCGACGCCGGTTTGCAGGGTCTCATCACCACCAAGCTGACGCTGAACGCTTGGATCGGCTACGGCAACGGATTCTATGTGTCGGGACCGAGCCCGAATACGGCGGTCGGCGGTCTGGCGGCGAGCTGGAAGCCGACCATCCTGTCGACCGGGGCGATCGGATATCAGCACGACTTCCAGAACTCGGTGCTCGGCTCCTACTACGACGAGGACACGGCCTACCTGTCGTGGACGCAGCTGGTGTGGCGCTTCACCGGCTTCCTGCGCTTTCAGTATTCGAACCTTCGCTACAACGGCGTGCAGATGATCCAGGCGACGACCGACGGCACCGACAACGTCATCATGCTCAACGTGCGCGTCGACTACCCGTTCAAGGATTGGCTGTTTGTCTCGGCCGGCTACGACCTGACGCTCAATCGCTCGAACCGGACGATCGCGCTCGGCGCCGGCGGCGTCACGCCGGGGCTGGTGCCGGTCGACTATACGAAACACGTGGTCTACCTGCGGCTGACGGCCTCATACTAAAATCCGTGAAGAGCTGGCTCCTACTACTCGCCTGTGCCCTCGTCGGATGCGGGCCCGCGACCCGCACGGTCGTCGAGCAGCCGCAGCCGGTCCTCACCGTCGATTCGTCGCTCGGCGTCGGTGACAGCTTCGAAGTGCGCGTATTCGGCGAGCCCGATCTGAGCGGCACCTACAAGGTCGGCCCCGAGGGCAACATCAACTTCCCGCTCGTCGGCGTGGTGCACATCGACGGCCTCGACGCGCAGACGGCGGCCAAGATGATCGCCGACCGGCTGCGCGACGGGATCCTGCGCGATCCGCAGGTGACGGTGCTCATCAAGGAGCAGACGTCGAAGAAGATCTACATCCTCGGCCAGGTCGGCAAGCCCGGAACGTTCACGTACACGCCGTCGATGAGCGTGGTCGAAGCGATCACCGTCGCCGGTGGCTTCACGGCGCTGGCGGCGAAGAACGATACGACGCTCACGCGCACCGAAGAGGGCAAGAAGATGGTCGTGCGAATTCCCGTCGCCGACATTGGAGAGGGCAAGGCGCCGAACGTGTATCTGCGTCCGGGAGACATCATCTCGGTGCCCGAGCGGATCTTCTGATGCCGGAGGCGCAGGCGAGCCGCTGGGAGCCGATCTTGTCGATCGGCGTCGGCCTCGTGAGCTGCGCGGCGCCGCTGGCCGTCGGTGGGGTTCATCCTCCGGTGCAGCTCGCCCTGTCGGCGGCGGCGCTGCTGTTGCTCCTGGCGCTCGGCGCGACGCGCGGCGCGCGTGGGTTGCGCATTCCGCCGTTCGCCGGCGTGGCGCTGGTCGCGGCGCTGTGGACGCTGATTCAGCTGGTGCCGCTGCCGGCGCCGTTGGTGCGCTGGCTGTCGCCGAACGCCTTTGCGCTGCGCGCCGAGGTCCAACCGGGCGCGTGGCTCCTTCCGCTGACCGTCGACGTGCCGGCGACGTGGCTGGCGCTGGCGCGGCTGGTCGCCTGCACGGCGCTGCTCGTGACCGCCGCCGGCCTGACGCGCTCGCGCGGGCAGGCGCGCCGGATCCTGGCGTTCATCGCCGGCGTGGGCGCGCTCATCGCGGTGGTGGCCTTCGTGCAGCGGGCGCTGCACATCGACAAGATCTTCGGCGTCTATCAGCCGCGCTCGACGCCGGGCTTCGGCGTGTTCGGCACCTTCGTCGACGTCAACCACGCCGCCGCGCTCTTCTCGCTGGCGGCGCTGATCGCGGCCGGCATGGCCTTCGAGCTTCGCGGCGGCGCGCGCGCGCTCGCCGCCAGCGTCGCGGTGCTGACGTCGGCGGCGCTCCTGGTGAGCACGTCGCGCAGCGGCGCGCTCGGCTTGCTCGTCGGTGGCTTCCTGCTCGCGCTCTTCCTGGCGGCGCGGCGGATCGGTGTGCTGCGCGCCATCGGCGTCGCCAGCCTCCTCATGTTGCTGGCGACGGCCACCGCGGTCTGGAGCAACGAGGCGCTGCGCGATCGCGTGTGGGGTCACGAGCAGCTCTTCGCCAATCAGAAGACGCGCGGCTGGGCCGACGGCGTGCGGCTGGCGGAGGACTACAAGTGGACCGGCGTCGGGCGTGGCGCCTTCGAGGCGCCGGTGAACGCGCGCCGACAGGACGACGAATCGGTGCGGCTCGTCTATCCCGAGAACGTCGTGGTGCAGCTGACGAGCGAGTGGGGCATTCCGGCGACGCTGCTGCTGGCGATCCTGCTGTTCGGCACCATTCGCCGCATCCTGCCGACGCTGGCGGAGGAGGCGACCCCGGCGGTGCTGGGCGCGGCGAGCGGCGTCGCCGCCGCCCTCGTGCATGACCTCGGCGACTTCAGCCTCGAGCTGCCCGGCGTCGCCTTTCCCGCGGCGGTCGCGCTCGGCGTCGTCGCCGGCTACATCGCGGCGATGGAGCGGCGCAACGGCCAGCGACGGCTGCGCCTGCAGGCGGGCGCCTGGGTGCCGTTCTGGGCGGCGGCGTCGCTCGTGCTGCTCGCGGCGCTGAAGACGTCGGCGCACACGCTCGACGCCGACTACGCCATGGCCAGCGTCGCGGCGCAGAAGAACACAATCGACGGCGACGCGCTGCGCGCCGCGATCCGTCGCCATCCCGCGGACGACTATCTCGAGCTGGTGGCGGCGCGCGCGGCGCTGCGCGACGATCCGACCACCGCGATGCACGACCTCAATCGCGCGTTGCGCTTGCATCCGACCAATTGGCAGGCGCATCGGCTGGCGGCGCGCCTGCTGCTCGCGTCGGGCCATCCGGCGCAGGCGGCGCTCGAGTATCGGCTCGCGCTGGCGTCGGGGATGGTGCTCGATCTGAACGAGCTGACGCGGCTGCTCGCCGGTCACGTCGTCGAGGCGGTGCCGCAGACGCCGGCGCGGCTGACCGAGCTGGCGCGCGCGCTCTACGCGAGTGGCCACGTCAGCGAGGCCGACGCGGCGGCGCGACGGGCGGTCGACCTCTCGGAGGAGCGCACGCCGATGCTGATGACGCGGGTCCAGCTCGCGCTCCAGGCCAACGCCACCGCCATCCTGGCGGCGGCGGCGCGCGATCTCCTGCGCGAGGCCGATTCGCCCGACGCCTACGCAAGCGCGGCGCGCGCGCTGGCCGCCGCCGGTGCGCGCAGCGACGGCTATGCCGCGATCGACTCGGGCCTGAAGGCCTTCCCGCAGAACACCGCGTTGCTGCTCGCCGGCGCGGAGCTGCGCATCGGCGGCGGCGATCTCGCCGGCGCGCGCGCGGCGCTCGGGCGCATCGGCCATTCGTCGCTGACCCTGGCCGATCGCCAGCGCGCCGAGGAGCTGCTGGCGGAAATCGAGGAGAAGGCGGGGGACCCGGAGTCGGCGGCGCTGGCGCGCGCGCGCGCCCGGTTGATCGCGAAGAAGCGTCACGATATGACCTTTTCCGGGGAATAGACCAATCTCATGAATCTGCTTGTCACCGGCGGCGCCGGATTCATCGGCTCCAACTTCGTTCGCATGCGGCGTCGCAGCCACCCGTCGGAGCGGCTGGTCGTGCTCGACGCGCTCACCTATGCGGGAAACCTCGCCTCCCTCGACGGCTGCGACGGCTTCACGCTGGTCAAGGGCGACATCTGCGACGGCGCCCTCGTCGAAGCGACGCTGCGCGACCACGCCATCGAGGCGATCGTGCACTTCGCCGCGGAGAGCCACGTCGATCGCTCGATCCTGGGGCCGGGCGCATTCGTGCGCACCAACGTCGTCGGCACCGCGACGCTGCTCGAGAAGGCGCGCGCGGCGGGCGTGAAGCGCTTTTTGCACGTGTCGACGGACGAGGTCTACGGTGACCTCGGCCCCGACGATCCGGCGTTCACCGAGACCACGCCGATCCGCCCGCGCTCGCCCTATTCGGCGTCGAAGGCGTCGTCCGACCATCTCGTGAACGCGTGGTTCGAGACCTACAAGTTTCCCACGCTGATCACGCGCTGCTCGAACAACTACGGCCCCTACCAGTTCCCCGAGAAGCTGATCCCGCTCATGATCCTGAACGCGCTCGGCGACGTGGCCCTGCCCGTCTACGGCGACGGCATGAACGTGCGCGACTGGATTCACGTCGAGGATCACTGCGCCGCGGTGGCGCGCGTGCTCGAGGCCGGGCGCGACGGCGAGGTCTACAACGTCGGTGGCCGCTCGGAGAAGCCGAACCTCGAGATCGTGCGCGCCATCCTGGCCGCGCTCGGCAAGCCCGAGTCGCTCATCCGCTACGTCGCCGATCGCCCCGGCCACGACCGCCGCTACGCCATCGACGACGGCAAGATCGAGCGCGAGCTCGGCTGGACGCGCACGCGCCGCTTCGACGAGGGGCTGGCGTCGACGATCGCGTGGTACCGCGCGAACGAGCCGTGGTGGCGCGCGATCAAGTCGGGCGAGTACATGCACTGGTACGAGCGCAATTACGGCTCGCGTGGGAGCCGCGCATGAAGACGGTGGTGCTCGGCGCCGGTGGGCTGCTTGGACGCCACGTCGTGGCCGAGCTGGGCGGCGCCGAGGTCGTGGCGCTGCCGCGCGCCGCTTGCGACATCGCCGACGCCGCCGCGGTGCGCGAGCGGACCGCGGGCGCCGAGCTCGTCATCAACTGCGCCGCGTTCACCAACGTCGACGGCGCCGAGAAGGACGAAGAGGGCGCGTGGCGCGGCAACGCGCTCGGCGCGGAGAACGTCGCGCGCGCGGCGGCTGCGCAAGGCGCGCGGCTGGTCCACGTCTCGACGGACTTCGTCTTCGACGGCGCGCAGCCGGAGCCGTACGACGAGTTCGCGCGACCCAACCCGCAGTCGATCTACGCGCGCAGCAAGTTCGCCGGCGAGGAGCTGGCGCGCGCCGCCACGCGCGAGCTGTTCGTGGTGCGCGTACAGGGGCTGTACGGCGCCGGCGGAGCCAACTTCTCGTCGAAGCTGCGCCAGCTCGTGCTCGACAAAAAGCCGCTCAAGCTCGACGGCGAGCGGCGCGTGCAGCCGACGTGGGCCCGCGCGGCGGCGCGCCAGATCGTCGCGCTGGCGCGCACCGACGCGTTCGGCACCTACCACGTCAGCTGCAAGGGCGAGACGACGTGGGCCGGGTTCGCCGCGCGGCTCGCGGCGCGCCTGGGCGTGGCGCCGGGCTGGAGCGTCGTCGGCAGCGACGCGCTCGGCGCGCCCGCCAAGCGGCCGCCGAACTGCTTGTTCCAGCATCGCATGCTCGCGCTGCATGGCCTCGATCAGCTGCCGACGTGGGAAGCGGCGCAGGACGAATACCTCGCGGAGGAAGCACGATGAAAGGCATCGTCCTGGCGGGCGGCGCGGGCACGCGGCTCTACCCGCTGACGCGCGTGATCTCGAAGCAGCTGCTTCCGATCTACGACAAGCCGATGATCTACTACCCGATCACGACGCTGATGCTGGCCGGCATCCGCGAGATCTTGATCATCTCGACACCGACGGACACGCCGCGCTTCACCGAGCTCCTCGGCGACGGATCGCAGTGGGGGATCTCGATTTCGTACGCGGTACAGCCGCGGCCGGAGGGGCTCGCGCAGGCGTTCATCATCGGCCGCGACTTCGTGGGGCCGAAAGACGGCTGCGCGCTCGTGCTCGGCGACAACATCTTCTACGGCGACGGGCTCACCGAGCAGGTGCAGCGCGCGGCGCGCCAGCGCGACGGCGCCACCGTGTTCGGCTACTGGGTCAAGGATCCGGAGCGCTACGGCGTCGTCGAGCTCGACGCCGGCGGGCGCGCGCTCGCCATCGAGGAGAAGCCGAAGCAGCCCAAATCGAACTACGCGGTCACCGGGCTCTACTTCTACGACAACGAGGTGCTCGACATCGCCGGCGCGCTCCAGCCGTCGCCGCGCGGCGAGCTCGAGATCACCGACGTCAATCGCGTGTACCTCGAGCGCGGACACCTGCGCGTCGAGGTCATGGGGCGCGGCTACGCGTGGCTCGACACCGGCACGCACGAGTCGTTGATGCAGGCTTCGACGTTCATCCAGATCATCGAGCAGCGTCAGGGCCTCAAGGTCGCCTGCCCCGAGGAGATCGCGTGGCGCATGGGCTTCATCGACGACGCCACCCTGCACGCGCTCGCCGAGCCGATGCGCAACAACGAGTATGGGCGCTATCTGCTGGCGCTCGGAGGAACGAGATCTTGAAAGTCAGCAAGACGGAGCTCGAGGGGGTCCTGGTCATCGAGCCGCGCGTCTTCAGCGACGACCGCGGCTTCTTCCTCGAGATCATGCGCAGCGAGCGCTACGCCGAGCACGGCATCGGGCCGTTCGTTCAGGACAACCTGTCTCGCTCGGTGCGCGGCACGGTGCGCGGGCTCCACTTCCAGGAGCCGAACGCGCAGGGCAAGCTGGTCCAGGTGGTGCGCGGCAGCGTCTACGACGTCGTCGTCGACGTGCGGCGCGGCTCGCCCACGTTCGGGCGCTGGCTCGGCCTCGAGCTCACCGGCGACGCGCCCAAGCAGATGTGGGTCCCGCCCGGCTTCGCGCACGGCTTCTGCGTGACGTCGGAGAGCGCCGACTTCCTCTACAAGTGCACGACCATGTATTCACCGGAGCACGAGCGCAGCATTCGCTGGGACGATCCCGCGCTCGCCATCTCGTGGCCCGTCGACAAGCCGCGCCTGTCGAAGAAGGACGCCGAGGCCCCGACGCTGGCGCAGGCGCCGGTGCTGCCGCGCTTCTGAGCCCGTCGCGCGCCCGTCGCGCCGGCTACTCGAGCGCGATGCGCATGCGCCGGGCGCGCAGGCCGGTCTCCCGGCAGACGACGTCGAGGCGCTCGCTGCGGTCGCTGGCCAGCTTGCTCGTCGAGATCACGATCTCGTCGATCTTCTCGCGCCCCGCCAGCTCGCCGAGCCGCTCGAGCGAGCCAAGCACGCGCACGCCGTGGATGAGCCGCCCCTGCTTCTGCGGATCGTCGTCGACGAAGCCGACCGGATGGAGCCCGAGCTCGCGGTTCTGCATGAGCTCGCGCAGGAGCAGCTCCCCGCCGTCGCCGGCGCCGTAGATGAGCACGCGCTTGCCGCTCGCCGCGTCCGACTGGAAGCGCGACGCCCACGAGCGCAGCAGGCGGAACGAGATGCGCGTGCCGCAGACGCCGAGCGTGAGCAGCACGCAGTCCATGATGAGGACCGAGCGCGACACGTTCTCGAGGCGGAAGATGAAGACGATGGCCAGGGTCGAGGCGATCCAGCCGCCACCGACGGCGCGCAGCTGCGTCGACAGGTCGCTCATCGACGTGTAGCGCCACAGGCCGTCGTAGAGCCCGAGGCTGAGGAAGGCGCCGAGCTGCACGACGATGACGAGCGGCAGCGAGTTCACGAACAGCACGTAGTAGGGGCGCACCAGCTCGCCGTCGAAGCGCAGGAGGAACGCCGCGTAGTAGGCGATGACGATGACGGCGACGTCGCAGAGCACCTCGAAGAGGCGCCGCTTGTAGGTGAAGTCGGCCAGCGTCGGCAGGAGCGCGCGGCCGCTGCCTTCGCCCTCGTCGGCCACCGGCTGGTAGACCTTCACGCCGCCGACGAAGACCGCGACCAGCAGGCAGCCCATGAAGAACGTGGGCACCAGGAGCGCTCCGATCATCCACGACGAGTTGCGCACGGCCACGGCGACGCAGCCGGAGAGCGCAGCGACGGTCCACAGCGTCAGCGCGGCGTTGCGCTCGCTCAGGCCGAGGGCGACGAGGCGATGCGACGTGTGGTCGCGGCCGCCCTGCGACACGGGCCGCCCGTTCATGCGGCGCGAGACGGTGACGAGCGTGGTGTCGATGATGGGGATGAGCAGCAGCAGGACCGGGATCGCCAACACGGCGACGATGTTGCGGCGGATGCCGCCCGAGTTCGACACCAGCGTGACCGCGCCGAGGAAGAAGCCGAGGAAGAGCGATCCGCAGTCGCCCATGAAGATCGACGCGGGGTTGAAGTTGAACACCAGAAAGCCGACGACGGCGCCGGCGAAGACCGCCGCCCACAGCGCGACCGAGCCGAAGCCGGCGATGTGGCAGAAGTAGACGAGGAAGAGCGCGGCGATCGCCGAGACGCCGCCCGCGAGCCCGTCGAGGTTGTCGAGCAGGTTGATGGCGTTGGTGATACCGACGAGCCAGAAGATGGTGAGCCCCTGGTCGAGCACCACCGACGGCAGCCAGTGCAGGCGCAGGCCGAACATCGTGATGGCGCTGCAGAAGAAGATCTGGCCGACGAGCTTGGCGTACGGCTTGAGGTGGAAGATGTCGTCGACGAGCCCGACGCCGAACATGCCGGCGGCGCAGGCGAGCAGGAGGTTTCCCCCCTGGATGTGCGTCGACGAGCGCTGCACCAGAACGACGGCGACGAAGGCGGCGAAGATGCCGATGCCGCCGTAGAGCGCGGTCGGCTTGCGATGCCAGCGGTCGGGCCGCGGCTTGGCGACGAGCTGAAAGCGGCGCGCGGCCGCGCGAACGACGAACGTCAGCGCCAGTGACGCGAGCACCGCGATGCCGAAGGCACGTGTGTAATCCGCGATGCTCGGCACGGCGTTACCCGATCAGGCGCTCCGCCGCTCGAACTCGATGACGTCGGTGAGGATCTGCGCCAGCGGAATGGTGGGCTGCCAGTTGATCGCCTTCTTGATCTTGCCGAGGTCGGGCACGCGGCGCGGCATGTCCTCGAAGCCCTGCTCGTACGCCTTCTCGTAGGGCACGAACACGATCTCCGACTTGGAGTTGCACATCTCGCGCACCTGCTTGGCGAGATCGCCGATGCTGATCTCGACGTTGTTCCCGATGTTGTACACGTTGCCGTAGGCGGCCTCGTGGTCCATGAGGCTGATGAACGCGCGCACGACGTCCGACACGTGCGTGAAGCAGCGCGACTGCTTGCCGTCGCCGTAGACGGTGATGGGCTGACCGCTCAGCGCCTGGCGCACGAAATTCGGAACCACCATTCCGTATTGCCCGGTCTGGCGCGGACCGACGGTGTTGAAGAGGCGCGCGACCACCGTCGGGAGCTTCTTCTCCTTCCAGTACGCGATCGCCAGGAACTCGTCGATCGCCTTGCTGCAGGCGTAGGACCAACGCCCCTTGGTCGTCGCGCCCATCACCAGCTCGCCGTCTTCGTTGAAGGGGAATTGCTCGCTCTTGCCATATACTTCGCTCGTCGACGCCACGAAGATGGGGCGCTTCTTCTTGTTGGCAAGCCCGAGCATGATCTCGGTGAGGCGGATGTTGGTCTCGATGGTGCGGACCGGCGACTCGACGATCAGCTTCACGCCGACGGCGGCGGCGAGGTGGTAGATCTTGTCGCAACCGTCGACCAGCTCGGCCATCAGATGATGGTTCGCGCAGCTGTCGATGGTGTAGTGGAAGCGATCGTGGGTCTTGAGATGGCGGATGTTGGTGATGCTGCCGGTGGACAGGTCGTCGACCACGAAGACTTCGTGACCGCGGCGCAGGAGCTCTTCCGAGAGGTGCGATCCGATGAAGCCGGCGCCGCCGGTAATGAGATAACGCATGAAAATATTTGGCCTCGCTAGGTTAGTGGACTTCTAGCATACTATCGTTCATGCGTCACCCGACGGTGCCCATGGCGCGGCCGCTGTTGGAGCCGGAGGAGGCCGCCGCCGTGGCCCGCGTGCTCGCCTCGGGTTGGGTGATGCAAGGCCCGGAAACCGAAGCATTCGAAGGGGAATTCGCCCGCTTCGTGGGGGCGCCGCGGGCGTGCGCGGTTTCGAGTGGCACCGCGGCGCTGCACCTCGCGCTGCTCGCCGTCGGCGTGCGCGCGGGCGACGAGGTGGTGACGGTCAGCCACTCGTTCATCGCCACCGCCAACAGCGTGCGTCACGCGGGCGCCACGCCGGTGTTCGTCGACATCGAGCCGGCGACCTACAACCTCGATCCGGCGCGCGTGGCCGAGGCGATCGGGCCGCGCACGCGCGCCATCCTGTGCGTGCATCAGCTCGGCATGCCGTGCGACCTGCATGCGCTCGCGGCGCTGGCGCGCGCCCGGGGGCTGCCGCTCGTCGAGGACGCCGCCTGCGCCGCGGGCAGCGAGCTCCTCGTCGACGGGCAGTGGCAGCGCATCGGCCGGCCGCACGGCGACGTCGCCTGCTTCAGCTTCCACCCGCGCAAGCTCATCACCACCGGTGACGGCGGCATGGTGACGGCGCGCGACGCCGTCGTCGACGAGCGGGTGCGCGCCTGGCGCTCGCACGGCACGCGCGACGGCGTGCATGGCTTCAACTACCGCATGACCGATCTGCAGGCCGCGATCGGGCGCGTGCAGCTCGGCCGGCTCGCCGGGCTCGTCGACGAGCGGCGCCGCCTCGTCGAGACCCTGCGCGAGCGGCTCGGCGCGCGCGTGCGCTTTGCCGTCGAGCCGCCGTGGGCGCGCAGCAACTGGCAGAGCCTGTGCGTGCGCTTCGCGTCGGAGGCGGCGGCGCGCGCGGCGGCGGCGCGGTGCGAGGCCGACGGCATCGCCGTGCGCAGCGGCCTCGTCAACGCGCACGAGGAGCCGGGGCAGTCCGACGGCGTGCGCGGGCCGCTCGTCGAGAGCGAGCGCGCCCACCGCGAGTGCCTGCTCTTGCCGTTGCCGACGGGCATGACCGACGAAGAGATGGATCGAGTGGTCGACGCCGTCGTCAGGGGCGTCGCGCTGCTACCTTGAGGGTGTCGCCGAGGCGGGTGAAACGGGCGACGCGGTTGGTCAGCTCTATGGCGGTATCGAACGCGCTCGCCGCCCAGCCTAGTCGCTCGGTGCGCTTCGGCGGGGTCGGCGGCGACGCTGCGCTCGACGGTGCCGGGGTGGGGCTGCGTCGATGGCGGCGTGGCAGGCGGTCGCGCAGCTGCACGGTAATTGCGAGAAGGTCGAAGTTGGTGGTGTCGATCTCGATGTCGACGAAACCGGCGCGCGCCAAGAGCGCCGTCACCGAGCGCGGCTCGAAGTAGCTGAGGTGCTCATCGGTGTAGGCGCGCCACTGCGTGCCCAGAACCCGGCCAGCCATGCCGCGCGCATTGGGCGTGGTCACGAACAGCCTGCCGCCAGGGCGAAGCAAACGGTGGGCAGCCTTCAGGTATGGGAGCGGATCGTCGAAGTGCTCGATCACCTCGATCATGGCCGCACCGTCGAACGAGCCGTCGGGGAAGGGGATGGTCTCGACGGTGCCTTCGTGCAGCCGTTCGCCCATGATTGGGCGCAGCGCGGCCACACAGCTCGGAGAGATCTCGGTGCCCCACACGTCCCAGCCGCGTGTCGTCGCTGTGCGCACGAACAATCCACCGCCGATCCCGATCTCGACGAGCCGGCTGGTCAGGCGCACCGGCTCGAAGCCGTCGACCATGCGTCCCAGGCGCCTGTCGAGCAGCGGAGTGGTCTGCATGTTGAGTGGATTGTGGCCCATGTAGTCATACCAGCGGGCGAGCTCCTCTTCGGTGGGAACTCGCGGTTGGAACGCCGCACCACAGGCGCAGGCCACGATCTCGAGCGGGCCGCCGCCAATTGCCTTTTTTCCGCGGGCGGTGCGCGGCGATTGCGTGGCAGGACCGCCGCACGCGGGGCAGCGCCGCGTGCCGTGCCGCACGGTTGCGATGGTCACGATGGAGACTCCACGACTAACGAACGATAGAGCCGTTCGAGATCCGCACACAAGCGGTCGGCGCTGAACTCGGCCGTGACCTCGGCGCGGATCCGGGCGGCGCGATCGCGCGAAGCTGGCGAAAGCGCGCGCTCGATGGCGCTGGCGAGGGCGCCGGGATCGCGCGGTGGTGCTAGCTCGCCGCGGGCGCCGTCGCGCAGCACGTCGGCGACACCACCGACGGAGATGGCGGCGACCGGTGTGCCGGCCGCCATGGCTTCGATGAGGGCTACGGGCGTGCCCTCGTTCAGCGACGAGAGGGCCACGACGTCGAGGTCGGGATAGATGCGCTCGAGTGATTTCGACCAACCAAGGAGGTGGGCGCGTGAGGTGAGCCCGCGCGCGGCCAGATCGGCGCGCACCGCCGCTTCCAATTCGCCGCCACCAATGAATACGAAGTGCACATCCTCGCGCCGGGCGGCCAGCAACGCGGCGGCGGCGATGAAACCCGCGTGGTCTTTCACCGGCACCATACGGCCGACAATGCCGACGAGGCGGATGTCGTTTCCGATGCCGAGCCGCTTGCGCAGCTCGCCGCGATGTCGTCCGGCGCGCGCAAATGGCGATAGATCGAAGCCGAGCGGCACCACGCTGAACCGCTCCTTCGGAGCGATGGCATATTTTTGCGCCAGCTCCTCGACGAGCGCCGGCGCGGGCGCGACCAGGCGCGTGGTGATGCGGGCGAGCGCGCGTTCGACGGCAACGAAGAAGCGGGTCTTGGTCGGGCCGAAATAGCCGTGAAAGACGTGGCCATGATAGGTGTGCACGCGCACCGGCACGCCGGCGAGCAGCGCCACCAGACGCCCGAGCGCGCCCGCCTTGGCCTTGTGCGTGTGCACGACGTCGGGTCGCTCGCGGCGCAGCACGCGCCACAGCTGCCACGCAGTCGACAGATCGCGCAGCGGCCGCAGCTCGCGCCCCAGCGACGGAATGAGCACGCGCGAGACGCCATACTCGTCGAGGAGGTAGCTCATGTCGGCTTCGCCGGGCTCGATCTCGCCGGTGACGAGGATCGTCTCGATGCCGTGCTCGTCGAGCCCGCGCGAGACCAGCGCGGCATGGATGGCCGGCCCGCCGACGTTGAGCCGGTCGATGATGCGCACCACCTTCATGCGGCGACGGCGCTCATGCGGCGACGACGGCGCGCGCCTCGGCGGCGAGGCTGCGCAGCCAGATCTCGAGCGTGAGCAGAGCCCACAGCTTCTGCCCGTGATCGCGCGCGCCACGCTGGTGCTCGTCGACGAGGCGGCTCACCACCGCGCGATCGAGCCATTGCCACAGCCGCGCGCCGTCGGCGAGATGATCGCCGAGGTAGGCGCGCAGATCCTGGCGGAACCAGGCGCCGAGCGGCACGCCGAAGCCCATCTTGCCGCGCGTACGGATCGGCGGCGGCAACAGATCGGCGAACGCGTGCTTGAGGATGCGCTTGGTGTCGGCGCCGCGCCGCAGATAGCCGGGCGGCAGCGTCGCCGCGTATTCGACGAGCGCGGTGTCGAGGAAGGGCGCGCGCGCCTCGAGCGCGTGCGCCATCGAGCAGCGGTCGCTCTTGACCATCAGGTCGTAGGGCAGATAGGTGCGGAAGTTGTGCTCGAGCAGGCGCGACAGCACCGTCGCGCCGTGCGTGTCGTTCCACATCGCGCGCTGCCAGGCGAGCGGCGCGTCGACGGCGGCGCCGAGCTCGGCCGCGACGTCGGCGCGCAGGATGCTCGCCGGCGGGAAGAAGGTGTTCCACGCCGCGATGCGATCGGCCGCCGGCAGCGCCGCCGCCGCGACGAAGCGGCGCGCCCGCGCGCTCAGCGATCGCTCCGACGGCGAATCGGGCAGCCGCGCCGCCGCCCGCGCCGCCAGGACGCGCAGCGGCGCCGGAATGCGCTCCGCCGCCTCGGCGGCGAGCAGGCGCACGTAGCCGCAGAAGAGCTCGTCGCCGCCGTCGCCGGTGAGCGCGACCGTGACGTGCTGGCGCGTGAGCTGCGAGACCACGTAGGTCGGGATCGCCGACGAATCGCCGAACGGCCCGTCGTGGTGGCGCACCAGCGTCTCGACCAGCTCGAACGACGACGGCTGCAGCGTGAACTCGGTGTGCTCGCTGCCGAAGGCGCGCGCGGCGATGCGCGCGTAGTGCGTCTCGTCGTAGCGCGGGTCGCCGGCGAAGCCGATCGAGAACGTGCGCACCCGGCCGATCGCGCGCGCCATCACGCCGACGACGATGGTGGAGTCGATGCCCCCCGAGAGGAAGGCGCCGAGCGGCACGTCCGATTCGAGCCGCCGCTCGACGGCGGCGACGGTCAGCGCGCGCACCTTGGCGCTCGCCGCGGCGAACGAGTCGCGCGTCCGCACTTCGCCGAAGCGCGGGCGCCAGTAAACATCGACGCGTGGGGCCGCGCCGCGCTCGACGACGAGACGCGAGGCCGGAGCCAGCTGCTCGACGCCGTCGTGCAGCGTCGCCGGCGCCGGCACGAAGCCGTAGGCGAGATACATCGGCAGCGACTGCACGCTCATCCCGCGCCGCAGCCCCGAGGCGTGCAGCGCCGCCACCGTCGAGGCGCAGCGGAAGACCCCGCCGCGCGTCGAGTAGAAGAGCGGCTTCTTGCCGGCGCGATCGCGCGCGACCAGCAGGCGGCGGCGGGCGCGGTCCCAGAGCGCGAAGGCGAACATGCCGTCGAGCCGCTCGACCACCGCATCGCCCCACACCTCGTAGCCGCGCACGATCGCCTCGGTGTCGCTGCGCGAGCGGAAGCGCACGCCGCGCGCCTCGAGCTCGGCGCGCAACAGGTGGTGGTTGTAGATCTCGCCGTTGAAGACGACCTGCACGTCGCCGTCGTCGGAGAGCATGGGTTGCGCGCCCAGCTCCGACAGGTCGATGATCTTCAGCCGCCGGTGCACGAGCGTGCACTCGCCGTCGACGCGGCGCCCCTCGGCGTCGGGCCCGCGGTGGGCCAGCGCGCGCGAGACGGCGTCGGCGGCGCCTTCGGGCAGCGGGCCGAGCGCGGCGAAGATCCCACACATCAGCCGCGCGCCCCCGGCCGCGCGATCAGCTGATTCTCCATCACCAGGTAGTCGACGTCGGTGGCGAGGAACGTGCGCACCGCGTCTTCGGGCGTGCAGACGATCGGCTCCTGCACGTTGAACGACGTGTTGAGCAGCACCGGGATGCCGGTGCGCTCCTCGAACGCCTTGATGAGCGACCAGTAGCGCGGATTGACGTCCTTCTCGACGAGCTGCGGGCGCGCGGTGCCGTCGACGTGGACGACGGCCGGGATCTCGGCCTTGCGCTCTTCCTTCACCGGGAACACGGTGATCATGAAGGGCGCGTCGTGCTGCCGCCCGAAGTAACGCTCGGAGGCCTCGGCCAGCATCGACGGCGCGAACGGGCGGAACGGCTCGCGCAGCTTGATCTTGCGGTTGATCGTCTCCTTCATGTCGCTGCGCCGCGGATCGGCGACGAAGCTGCGATGGCCGAGCGCGCGCGGTCCCCACTCCATGCGGCCCTGGAACCAGCCGATGATGGCGCCGTCGGCGATGAGCTGCGCGACCTTGCCGGGAAGCTCGGCGTCCGCGAGCTGCACGGGCGTGAGCCCGCCCGCCTCGGCGGCGGCGCGGCAGCGGGCGTCGTCGAAGCCGGGGCCCCAGTAGGCGTGCTGCATCGACGAGCGGCGCGGCTTGCCGAGCTGGTGATGATAAACGTAGAGCGCCGAGCCGAGCGCGCCGCCGCCGTCGTGCGCCGCGGGCTGGAAGAAGAAGCGCTCGAACGGCGTGCGCGACGCGATCTTGCCGTTGGCCAGCGAGTTGAGCGCGCAGCCGCCGGCCATGCACAGGTTGCGCGTGCCGGTCTTCTTGAACAGCCACTCGAGCATGTGGAACAGCGTCTCTTCGAACGTCGCCTGCACGCTGGCGGCGATGTCGTAGTGGCGCTGCGTCGTCTCTTCGTCCTTGCCGCGCGGCTGGCCCCACAGCTTGAGCGCGCGGTCGGAGTATTGGCGGTGCTTGGCGAGGTGATGATCGAGGAAGGTGATGTCGAGCGCGAAGCCGCCGTCGGCGGTCTTCTTGACCACCTCGCGCTGCAGGTAGCCCGCCGACGTGGGCTCGCCCCAGCCGGCCATGCCCATCACTTTGTATTCGTCGCCGGCGAACATGTCGAAGCCGAGGAAGTTGGTCGCCGCCGAGTAGAACTGACCGAGCGAGTGCGGCAGCTTCACGCGCGCGAGCACCTCGAGGCGGTTGCCCTGGCCGTGGGCGAAGAGCACCGTCGCCTCTTCGCCGGCGCCGTCGACGGTGAGCACGGCTGCGTCGTCGAACGGCGAGCAGTAGTAGGCGCTGGCGGCGTGGCTGACGTGATGCTCGACGTAGTGGAAGTTGAAGTCCGACGGGCCGACCTCGCGCCGCACCTTGATCGGCATGTAGAACATCGGCAGGTAATAGCCGCGCATCTGCTTGGCGCCGCGTTGCGCGCGGGCGCGGAAGAGATCGACCCCCTTGGCCAGGACGCCGAGCGTGTGGCCGATGCGATGCTTCAGGATCCACGGCTTCCAGTAGTGCGTGACGTGGTCGACGTCGCCGATGCCGATGCCCGCCTCGGAGAGGCAATACTCGACGGAGCGATAGGGAAAGCCGATGTGATGCTTCTGCCGCGAGAAGCGCTCCTCCTCGGCGCAGGCGACGATCTCGCCGTCTTTGACGAGCGCCGCCGAGCTCTCGCCCATCGTGGTCAAGCCGAGCAGATACATGAGCCGTTCCTTTCCTGAACCTCGTTCATGACGCGCGCATCGCCTGGCGAACGACCTCGACGAAACGCGGCGCATGGCGTCGCAGCGACCAGCGCTCCTCGGCGTCGGCGCGCCCGGCCGCACCGAGGCGGTTGCGCAGCGCCACGTCGTCGATGAGCTGCGTGAGCCGATCGACCCACGCGTCGTGATCGGCGGCGAGAAAGCCGGTGGTGCCGTCGTCGATGATGTCGATGGTCGCACCGACGGGCGAAGCGACCACGGGCACGCCGCACGCCATGTATTGCACCGCCTTGAACCCCGACTTGCCGACGGACCAGTCGTCCTCGACGAGCGGGTAGAGCCCGATGTCGAGCGATTGAAACTGCCCGCGCTCGCCGGCGAGCGTCCACGGCACGTGCTCGACGGGAACGCCGGGCGCGTCGAGCGTGCCGCCCGAGACGCGCACGACGAAGCGACGCCGCTCGGCCAGGGTGCGCAGCGCGGGCACGATCGCGCGCAGGTACTGCAGCGTCGAGTGCGTGCCGATCCAGCCGAGCACCGGCGGCCCGCTGCGCTGCTCGTCGGCGCGCGGCACGAAGACGTCGGTGTCGACGACGGTGGGGATGACGTCGACGTGGGCGTTGAGCTGGCGCGCGTAGTCGGCGATGTAGCGGCTGCCGGCGATCACGCGCGCGGCGGTGCGCAGGTTGAAGTTGGTCTTGCGCGGCGCCTTGAGCAGGCGCGACAAGAGCGAGCCATAGGTGGGCGACACGTAGGGCACCCAGACGGCGTCGTCGAGGTCGTAGACGATGGGGCGATCGATGACGCGCGCCAACAGCCATTCGAACAGCGGCGGACCCACGAGCGCCGCTTCGCGGTGGATGAGCACCACGCTGGCGCGCACCGAGCGCACGAGATCGGCGATGCGCCCGACCAGCGCCTGCGCCGCCGAGTGCATCTTGGCCAGCGCGGCGCCGCGACGGTAGAGCACGGTCAGCGCGCGCTCGTCGAGAAATGGGCGCAGCACCGGCTCGACGCCGGCTTCGCGCAGCGCCGGAAAGTACTGCTCGAGGCGGAACCGCGTCGACGCCGCCGACGTCGGGTTGGGCGCGAGGACCAGGAGCGTCACGCCGCCGGCCTCGCCGCCGCGGCGGCCGGTGGTGTCGCCGTCGGCTCCTGCAGTCGATCGCTGAGCAGCAGCTTCGGGTTGATGCCCGCGCGCTCGGCGCGCCGCTTGAACAGGCCGAACGAGGCGAAGATAAAGAGGATGATGAAGATCTGGCCGCGCTGCCGGAAGCCCGAGCCGATATTTCCATGCATGAGCGAGTACGCGATGGTCAGCGTGACCGCGAACAGCAACAGCGGCGAGGTCTCCGAGAAGCGGTTGCGGAGCGACCAGATGAAGCCGCGGATCAGCGACGGGAACAGGATCCACCAATAGATCGTCTCGGGCGCGGCGAGCAGCGCCCGCAGCGAGCCCATTTGCCAGGGGAATGGACCCAGCAGCAGATTGGCCATGCCGATCGGAAGGAACGCGAGCGCGCCCGCCGGCGTCGAGATGTCGACATCCGCGTCGAAGCCCGACGACGCGGTGACCGCCATGCCGTGGCGGAAATGCGAGACGTTCGCGAGCGAGAGGGTCGTCGCGCCTTCGTCGAAGCGGCCACTGATGCCGACGATCGCCAACAGGGCGGCCATGGCGGCGACAACGACGAGCTGCTTGTACAGGCCACTGACCATGCGCACGCCGCGCTCGAGGAAGAGCGAGACGACGATGGCGAAGCCGAGGAAGTAGACCATGTAGTAACGGAGCGGCTGGATCGCGACCACCGACACCGTGATGCCGACGATGGGCCAGAACGAGAAGCGTCGTTTGAGCGCCACGCACGACACCAGGGCCAGCAGGATGAGCAAGCTCATCAGCGACTCTTTGAGCGCGATCGCGTTCCACAAGATCATCGACGGGATCAGCGCCGTCAGCAGCGCCGCGCGGCGCGCCACCAGTTGGTGAAAGAACTGCCGCGCCAGGTGGTAGACGAGGAACACCGAGATGGTGCCGACGACGCAGTTGAGGCACGACGGCAGCGCCTGGAACTGTCCGAACACATAGTAGAGGCTGGCGACGACGTACTTGTATCCGTAGTTCTGCAGCATGTCGGGCATGAGCTGGACGCCCGGCCCGCCATGCCAGATGCGCGCGACCGCCATGCCGATGTACTCGTACCCATCGGCGTCCTCGTGGAAGATGCGCGTCTCGGGCAGCGTCGCGAACAGCGCCGCGGCGCCGAGCCGCAGCACCAGCGCGACCCACAGCCAGCTCGTCAGCCACACGCGCTCTTCGTTCTGCTTGTAGACACTGGCGCACAGAAAGATGGCGATCGCGCCGATGAAGAGAAACAGCAAGACGGGGAAGATGACGTCCATCAGCCGGCCAGCCGCTCGTAGAGCTGTCGGTAGCGCGCCACGCCGATCGCATCGAGACTGAACCGGGCGCTCGCCAGCGCGCGCGCCCGCGCCGTGGTCGTGCCGTCGTCGGCGGCGGCGAGGAGGGCGGCGGCGGCGCGCTCGAGCTCGGCCGGCTCCATGGCGCCGGCATCGGCGAGCAGCGACGGCTCCGCGCGCAACAGGGCGTCCTGATCGCCGACGCCGCGATTGACCGCGATGGGCAGGCCGGCGGCGAGATACTCGGCGACCTTGACCGGCGAGGACGCGATCTTCGAGAAGCGCGGCTCGGCGAACGACACCGCACCGTCGGCGGCAGCGAGCGACTCGGGCATCGCGCTCGACGCCACCGGCGCGATGTACACGTCGCCATCGGCGACGCCGCGTCGCGCCAGCGCCTGACGCAGCCGCGTCGGCTCGGCGCGCGTGTAGATCGCGAACAGCGCCGGCCGCCGGCGGCGGATGGCGGCGAACAGCTCGGCCATCTGCTCGTCGCAATACCAGGAGTTCAGGTTGCCGGCGTAGCCGAGCACGAAGCGATCGCCCGCGCCCAGCCGCGCGCGCGACGCTTGCCGCGCCTCGGCGGGCAGCGCGAAGCGCGCGACGTCGACGCAGCAGGGGATGACCTCGACGGGCGTGCGCTCGCCGACCAGCCGCGCCTCGTCGCGCAGCCAGCGCCGCAGCCGATCGGTGAGCACCACGAGCGCGTCGGCGCGGCGGAACAGGCCCATCTCCACCGTCTTGAGCAGGCGATAGCGAAACGAGCCGCGCTGCCAGTGGCCGAAGTCGACGTATTCGTCAGCGACGAGGCCGCGGCAGTCGAACAGCATGCGCGCGCCGGGCACCAGCCGCGCGGTCAGATGCGCGATGCTCGCCGCGATGGTGGCGCGCGCGTGGATGAGCCGCGGCCGCCGCACCAGCGCCCGCGGCACCAGCTGCATCAGCCCCTTCATCGACTCGCGCGCCTTGGTCAGGACGTCATGCGCGCGGCGCCGCTGCAGCCACGAGTAGGCGATGCCGTGGTCGCCCAGCTGCTGGCGCACGCGCTCGATCATGCCGGCGGTCGCGTCTTCCGGCTCGAAGCTCACGAGGTCGATGTCGAACCCTGCGCGTGCCAACCCCAACAGATAGGGGACGACCTGAGATTGACCGAGCGGTTCGGTCATGCCGGTCTGCGACACGTAGAGGACACGCATGAGAGGTTCGTCGGAACGCTTGTATCTTTCGTTGGTTGCGCCAAAAAGCCCAGGCGTTCAGCGGGCTGAGTATGCGTCGGAGGCGGCCGCCTGCCAAGGGATGAACTGCCCCGCCGGCCGCCGAGCGCCGATGGACACTCCGTTGCAAGCGCGCTAGATTGCCCGCAGTTTTGGGGAGGACGTGTTCGTGAACTCATACATGCCGAAGCGAGTGTTGGTGATTGCTCCACACTGCGACGACGAGGCCTACGGGATGGGCGGTACCATCCTGAAGCTTCGTTCGGCAGGGGTGGAGGTCTTTTGCGCGGTGGTGGTTTGTGGCGATCTTCGCTTCGAGCACACCGGCACCGTGATCACGCGTGAAGAGCGCATCTCCGAGTTCGCGGCGGTCATGCGACGGCTCGGCTGCGAGGGGACCGTGCTCGGGTTCAAGCAGGAGACCCGCATGGACCAGGTGCCGATCGGCGACGTCGTGACCGCCGTCGAGAAGGTCCAGGACGAGTTCCGCGCCGACACCTGGTACATGATCGGCCCTTCGTTCCACCAGGATCATCGCGTCGTCTTCGAGGCGGCGCAGGCGGCGGCGCGCCCGACGCGCAAGAGCTATCCCGGCAAGATCTATCGGTACGAGCTGCCGACCTATAGCGGCAACGCGCGAGAGTGGAACTTCACCGCGCACATCTACGAAGACATCAGCGGTCACCTCGAGGACAAGCTGGCGGCGTGCGGACTCTACAAGTCGCAGATTCGTCCGACCGGCATGTTGTCGCTCGACGCGATCCGGCGCTTCGCCCAGACGCGCGGCTTCGAGTCCCAGTGTGAGGCGGCCGAGTGCTTCGAGGTGGTCCGGATCATTCGATAGTGCGCATCCTCCACGTCATCGAATCGATGCAGATCGGTGGTGCCGAACGGCACCTGGCCAACCTGCTCGCGCCGCTGCAGGCGCTCGGCATCGAGAACGACGTGGCGCTCTTGTGGTCGGGGCAGGCCTTCGACGACAGCGTGCGGCCCTACGCGCGCGTTCACGACTTCGGCCTGCCGCCGCGGCGCGTGTTGCCGGCGATGCCGCGGCTGGTGGCGCTGGCGCGGCAGGCCGACGTGGTGCACACGCAGCTGCCGTGGGCGGACATCGCCGGGCGGCTGGCGGCGATGGCGGCGCGGCGCACGTCGGTGACGACGCTGCAGAGCACCTGGTACGACCGCTCGAACACCGAGACATTCGATGCGCGCATTCGCCGTCGCATCGCGCTGGTCAAGCGGCTCGACGGTTGGACCGCGCGGACGACGCGTCGCTTCTTCGCGGTCTCGGAGGCGACCCGGCTGACCTACATGCGCGAGCTCGCGCTGCCCGACGAGCGCATCGAGGTCATCCCCAACTCCGTCGACCTCGGCCGCTTCGATCCGGCAGCGGCGGGGGATCGCGCGGCGGCGCGGCGCGCGCTCGGGCTCGGCGAGGACGAGTTCGCGATCCTCATGCTCGCGCGCCTGGTGCCGCCCAAGGGCCACGCCGAGGCGATCCAGGCGGTCAGCCAGATCCGCGATCGGCCGCTCCGCCTACTCATCGCCGGCACGGGGCCCGACGAGCAGAGCCTGCGCGCGCTGGTAACCCGGCTCGACGCGCCGGTGACGCTGCTCGGCGCGCGCAAGGATGCGCCGAAGCTGTTGCGCGCCGCCGATTTGTTCCTCTTCCCGTCGCAGTACGAGGGGCTCCCGCTCGCGCTCATCGAGGCCATGGCGATGGAGGTGCCCTGTCTGTGCTCGGACATTCCCGAGAACCGTGAGACGGGCGGCACCCACGTCGCGTATGTGCCGGCGGGCGACGCCAACGCCATCGCGCAGGCGATCCGCGCGCTCATGGCCGATGCACCGCGGCGGCAGGCGCTGGCGGCCGGCGGGCGCGCCAGCGTCGAGCGCTTCTCGGCGGCGAAGATCGCCGAGCGGTTGCTGCGGTCGATCGAAGAGGTGCTACGCGGAAGCAGGAACGGTCATGTGGTCGCCTCTTAGAGACTACAACTACTCCGTCCACAAGCTGCTGCAGGACGCCGCGCGCCGGCACCTCGGCGCCCTGCACGGGCGCGTCCTCGACGTCGGCTGCGGCACGGCGCCGTATCGCGAGCTCTTGCCTGACGACGCGGTCTACGTCGGCTTCGATCGCTCGCGCAACTCGGAGGCGGTGGTGCTCGGCGCGGCCGATGCGCTGCCGTTTGCCGACGGCAGCTTCGACGGCGTCATCTGCACCGAGATGATCGAGCAGTCGCCGCGGCCGTGGCAGATGATCGCCGAGCTGGGCCGCGTCCTGCGCAGCGGCGGGCGCCTGTATCTGACCGCGCCGTTCGACTGGCACTTCTTCGACGAGCCCTACGACTACTTTCGCTTCACCACGCACGGCGTGCGCGCGCTTCTCTCCGACGGCGGTTTTCGGGTCGAGCGCATGGAGAAGGTGGGCGGCATGTTCAGCGCGTTCGCCGGCAAGCTGCTCGAGAAGGTGGTGCAGGACGGCTGGCTGCGCGCCGCGCATCGCATCGGGCTGCGCCGCGGCAGCTACTTTCTGGCGGCGATCGGCTCGTTGCCGTGGAACGCGGCGGTGACGGTGCTGGCGCCGCCGCTCGATCGCATCGGCAACCGCAACCCGTTCTCCGTCGCGGTCACGGCGGTGCGGGCGTGAGGGCGGCGCGATGCTGAAGATGTA
>Ga0134125_10002156_pt1 | contig 23512 bp, 23 predicted proteins | sample KB31751_FD_96464 | JGI IMG/M metagenome (GOLD analysis project Ga0134125, IMG submission 96464) | Terrestrial soil microbial communities with excess Nitrogen fertilizer from Kellogg Biological Station, Michigan, USA - KB3-175-1 | ecosystem: Environmental > Terrestrial > Soil > Unclassified ...
CGAGGAAGAGATCGACTACACGGTGTCGCTCGTGCAGCGGAAGATCGCGAAGCTGCGCGAGCTCTCGCCGCTGTGGGAAATGCATGAGGAAGGCATCGACCTCGAAACGGTGCAGTGGGCTGCGCATTAGGAGACGACGGATGGCTTACAGCGACAAGGTACTGGATCACTACGAGAACCCGCGCAACGTGGGCTCGTTCGCAAAAAGCGAGGCAGGTGTGGGCACCGGCATGGTGGGTGCGCCCGCGTGCGGCGATGTGATGAAGCTGCAGATCAAGGTCAACCCCGAAACCGGGGTCATCGAGGACGCGAAGTTCAAGACCTACGGCTGCGGCTCGGCGATCGCGTCGTCGTCGCTCGTCACCGAGTGGGTGAAGGGCCGCACGCTCGACGAGGCGATGGCGATCCGCAACACGCAGATTGCGGACGAGCTCGCGCTGCCGCCGGTCAAGATCCACTGCTCGATCCTCGCCGAGGACGCGATCAAGGCGGCGGTCTCCGATTATCGTGCGAAGCATCCACGGCCCGCGACCGAACCGGTGAACGACTAGCATGGCGACCATGACGACCGAAAGCGCTGCGCGCCCGATCACGATGACCGAAAGCGCCGCACGTCACGTCGCGGCGAACATCAGGAAGCGCGGCAAGGGGATCGGGCTTCGCCTCGGCGTGCGCACGTCGGGCTGTTCGGGGCTCGCCTACAAGCTCGAGTACGCGGACGACGTGCAGCCGGAGGACGCGCAATTCGAAAGCCACGGCGTGCGGATCATCGTCGATCCGAAGAGCCTTCCGTATCTCGAAGGCACCGTGCTCGATTTCACGCGCGAAGGCCTGAACGAAGGCTTCAAGTTCAACAATCCGAACGTGCGCGACTCCTGCGGCTGCGGCGAGTCGTTCAACGTCTAGGAGCGACTGCGCGCCCCGATTGCTTTGTCGTGTCCTCGGTCGTCCCTCGCCGTACCCTCGAGTACTGGCTCGGGACTCGCTGCGGGCCTTCGCGCACTCGGGGCTGCTCGTCACGCTCCTAGCAGCGTGGCGGGCGGTGGCGCGTGGCCCCATCGATGATCGATTTCTCGCGCAACCATTTCGACCTGCTCGGCTTGCGTCCCGGCTTTCGGATCGACACCGAGGCGCTGGAGCGCGCGTATCGCGATCTGCAGCGAAGCGTCCATCCGGATAACTTCGCGCGGGCAAGCGACGCGCAGAAGCGTCTCGCGCTGCAGGCGTCGGCGCGCGCGAACGAGGCGTACCGGACGCTGCGCGATCCCGTCGCCCGCGCCGAATACGTGCTGGCCCTGCGCGGCATCGATGCGGCATCCGAGACCGACACGCGGCTGCCGGTCGACTTCCTGACCCGCCAGCTCGAGCGCCGCGAGGCTGCCGAGGAAGCCAAGGAGGCGCACGACGCGCGAACGCTCGCCGCACTGATCGCCGAGGTACGCGGGGAGGCTGCAGGCGCTTGCGATGAAGTCGCCCGCCTGCTCGAGGCCGGTGATCCCGCCGCTTCGGTGCAGGTGCGCGAATGGCGCTTTCTCGTGAAGCTTGCCGACGATTTCGACGCGATGCGCGTGGCGCAACTCTCATGACGTTGTTCCAGATCTCGGAGCCGGATCGCTCGCCGCTGCCGCATGCGAAGCGCCGCGCGGTCGGCATCGATCTCGGCACGACGAATTCGCTCGTCGCGACGGTTCGGGACGGGGTCGCGATCGTGCTGCCCGACGACGCCGGTCGTCCGCTCGTGCCGTCGGTCGTCCGTTACGGCGAACACACGGTCGAGGTCGGCTACGACGCGCTCGCGCAGGCAGCCGACGACCCGCACGACACGATCGCGTCGGCCAAGCGACTGATGGGCCGCGGTCTCGCCGACGTCGCGAGCGGGCAGCGCGGCGCCTATCGCTTCGTCGATGGCGAAGGCGTGATCCGCATGGCGACGCGCAGCGGCGCGAAGACGCCGATCGAAGTCTCCGCCGAAATCCTGAAGACGTTGCGTGCGCGCGCCGAAGCGTCGCTCGGCGGCGCGATCGACGGTGCGATCGTCACCGTTCCCGCGTACTTCGACGATGCACAGCGCCAGGCGACGAAGGATGCGGCGACGCTTGCTGGCGTGCCGGTGCTGCGCCTCCTGAACGAGCCGACGGCAGCGGCGATCGCCTATGGGTTGGACAACGCGGCCGAAGGCACGTACGCGGTGTTCGACCTGGGCGGCGGAACGTTCGACATCTCGATCCTGCGGCTCACCCGCGGCGTGTTCGAGGTGCTCGCGACCAACGGCGACTCGGCGCTCGGCGGCGACGACTTCGACCATGCGATCGCCGATTGGGCGCGCGGCGAGTCGGCGCTGCCGGCGCTTTCTGCGACAGATGCCCGCCGCCTGCTGGCGAAGGCGCGCGAAGCGAAGGAACTGCTGACGCAGCACGACGCCGCGCCGCTCGTCACCGCGTTCGCCAACGGCACCCGGCTCGAGCTCACGCTTTCGCGCGAGGCGTTTGCCCGCATCACGCAACCGCTCGTCGCGAGAACGCTCGTGCCGGTGTCGCGCGCGCTTCGTGATGCGAAGCTCGCGGCATCCGACATCGACGGCGTCGTGCTCGTCGGCGGCGCGACGCGGATGCCGCAGATCCGCAGCGCGGTGGCCGATTGCTTCGGTCAGGAAGCGCTCACCGATCTCGATCCCGACGAGGTGGTCGCGCTCGGTGCGGCGATCCAGGCGAACAAGCTGGTCGGCAACCGCGAGGGCGACGACTGGTTGTTGCTCGACGTGATTCCGCTGTCGCTCGGGATCGAGACAATGGGCGGTCTCGTCGAGAAGATCGTGCCGCGCAACTCGACGATTCCGGTCGTGCGTGCGCAGGACTTCACGACGTTCAGGGACGGGCAGACCGCGATGGCGCTGCACGTGCTGCAGGGCGAGCGCGAGAAGGTCACCGACTGCCGCTCGCTCGCGCGCTTCGAATTGCGCGGCATCCCGCCGATGACGGCCGGTGCGGCGCGGATTCGCGTCTCGTTCGCCGTCGATGCCGACGGCCTGCTGTCGGTGTCGGCACGCGAGCAGACGACCGGCGCCGAGGCATCGATCGCCGTCAAGCCATCGTACGGGCTCACCGACGCCGAGATCGCGCGGATGCTACAGGATTCGTACGCGCATGCGGTCGACGACGGGGCCGCGCGCGCGCTGGCAGAGACCCGCGTCGACGCACAGCGGATGGTTGCGGCAACCGAGAGCGCGCTCGCAGCCGACGCGTCGCTGCTCGATCCGCGGGAGCGCAGCGCGATCGATCACGCGTTGGAAGACGTGCGGCGCCACGTCGACGGCGACGACCGCGAGGCGCTGTCGGCGGCAATGTCGGCGTTGAACACGGCAACCGAGGATTTCGCCGCCAGACGGATGGATCGCGGCGTTTCACGCGCGCTCGCCGGCAAGCACGTCGACACACTCGATTCGCGCTGATGATTCACCGCCTCCGATCGGGCGGGACGGGGATGCGCTTCGGCACGTGCCCGATGTTTCGTATCGCGCAGTTCGGGCCGCCGGTCCTCGCGCTGTTGCTTTTCGCGCTATCTCGAAGGCAAGCCGCTCGTTTACGGCGGTGACTTCGACGAAGGCCGATCGCGTTCGCTGAGTGAGCGCCCCTGACATCGATGCCCGAGATCGTCGTTTTGCCGCACGCCGAGATCTGCCCCGAAGGCAAGACCTTCGAAGGCGATCCCGGCACGTCGCTGCTCGACAACCTGCTCGGGCAGGGCATCGACGTCGAGCATGCGTGCGAGAAGTCGTGCGCGTGCACGACGTGTCACGTCATCGTGCGCGAGGGATTCGACTCGCTGTCCGAAGCGTCCGAGGACGAGGAGGACCTGCTCGATCGCGCGTGGGGATTGACGCCGGTGTCGCGGCTGTCATGCCAGGCAATCGTCGACGATGCGAAGCTCGTCGTCGAGATCCCGCGGTATACGATCAATTACGCCAAGGAGAGGGGCTGACTCAATGAAGTGGATCGACACCCGCGACATCGCGATCGCACTCCGTGCCGCGCATCCCGACGTCGATGCCGCGACCGTACGGTTCACCGACCTGCATCATTGGGTGCAGAAGTTGCCGGATTTCGACGATGATCCCAAGCGCGGAGGTGAGAAGGTCCTCGAGGCGATTCAGCAAGCCTGGATCGACGAAATGGACTGACCGTCCGTCTCCGCGTCTTCGTTGTTTCGCGAGGCGCATGGCGATACTTCGCCCGTTGGTTGGCAAGCCACGGCAGGCGCTCGTGCGCCGTGGCCCAAGCAAGCGGCGCACCACGTAGGCAAGTGCGTTGTTTCGATGCGCGAAAGCTGTGGTGTTCAGCGTGTCGCGACGATGGATCGTAAATTCCTCCGTCGTCGCTCGACGGCGCTGTAGGCGACAACCAAATTCGAAATTTCTTGCGGCGTTGCCGAGGTCAGGAAAAGAGATTCAGCACCGCGTCGAGCCCGCAGTGATCGATCGCGTGCGTCGCCTGTTCGCGCACGCGCGGCCTCGCATGGTAGGCAATCGATACGTCGGCCGCGGCCAACATCGGCAGGTCGTTCGCGCCATCGCCGATCGCGACGCCGAGCCCGCCGCGCGCGTAGCGCTGCGCGAGCGTCGAAAAGCACGACGCCTTCGCTTGCGCATCGACGATGTCGCCGCGGAGGCGACCCGTCAGGCGCCCGTTGTCGACGTCGAGTGCGTTCGACAAGGTGAAGTCGATGCCGAGCCTCGCCTGGAGGCGCTCGGTGAAGAACGTGAAGCCGCCGGAGACGAGCAGCGTCTTCGCGCCGATCGCCTGCAACGCTTCGAACAGCCGCGGAGCACCCGGAGACAGCCGCAGCCGTTCGTCGTAGACGCGCGCAAGCGCTTCGATCGGCAATCCTTCGAGCAACGCGACGCGCCGCGTGAGGCTTGCGGTGAAGTCGATCTCGCCGCGCATCGCGGCGGCGGTGATCGCCGCGACGTCTCCGCCGATCCCGTGCATCGCGGCGATCTCGTCGATGCATTCGATCGTGATCAGCGTCGAATCCATGTCCATCGCAACGAGCCGCACGCGATCGAGCGTGCGTTCGTGCGGAACGAACGCGAAGTCGTACTCGGCCGCGGCGCAGGCTTCGGCGACGCCGGCGCGATCCTCGGGCTCGTGCAGCCGATACGCCTCGCACGCCGCGCGATCGATCGGCTCGACACCCTGCGCACCGGTCATGAGCCGGAGGATGTCGAGGTCCTCGCGCAGGACCTGCGGTGCCTGGATGACGAGATCGACGCCGGCTGCCAACGTCACCGCCGCGTCTTGCGGCCGCCTGGCCGTTCGCCGCGAGCGAGCGCTTCGCGGACCGAGGGGCGGGGCGACGACGGCTTCGCCGCTTGCAGCGATAGCGGCCGCGCGACCTGGAGCGATTCGACGTCGCGCGGCGTCGCCGTTTCATCGAGGGTGAAATCGATCTTCGCGCGGTCGAGGTCGACGCGGGCCACCTTCACGATTACTCGTCCTGCGAGCTGGAACGTGCGCCCGCTGCGCTCGCCGATCAGCGCGTGGCGCACCGCATCGAAGTGGAAGTAGTCGCGCGGCAGTTCGGTCACGTGCACGAGGCCGTCGATGTCGAGGCCATCGAGCGTGACGAAGATGCCGAAGCTCGCGACGCCGCTGATCGTGCCCGCGAACGTTTCGCCGACCTTCTCCTGCATGTAATGGCACTTGAGCCATTGCAGCACGTCGCGCGATGCGTCGTCCGCGCGCCGCTCGGTCATCGAGCAGTGCACGCCCAGCTCGGCCCACGTCGCCGCCTTCGGCGCATATCGTTTGCCCGCGAGCACCGCCTTGATCGCGCGATGCACGAGCAGATCGGGATAGCGGCGAATCGGCGACGTGAAGTGCGCGTAGGCGTCGTAGGCGAGTCCGAAATGCCCGACGTTGTCGGGACTGTACTCGGCGCGCGACAGCGAGCGCAGCAGCACCGTCTGCAGCAGCGCGAAATCGGGCCGGTCGCGGATGCGATCGATCAGTGCCGCGTAGTCGATCGCCGTCGGACTGTCGCCGCCCGTCAGCGTCAGCGCCGAGCTCGCGAGAAATTCCCGGAGCGCGGCGAGCTTGTCGGGCGGCGGTCCCTCGTGGATCCGGTAGAGCGCTGGCTGCTCGTTTTCGGTGACGAAGCTCGCCGCGCAAACGTTCGCCGCCAGCATGCATTCCTCGATGAGCCGATGGGCATCGTTGCGCGGCGCCGGCACGATGTCGGCGATCTTGCCGTACTGATCGAACTGCAGCGCGAGCTCGGCGGTGTCGAAGTCGATCGCGCCGCGACGCTCGCGCGCGGCGAGCAGCACCTTGAAGAGCGTATGCAGTTGCGCAAGGTGCGGCAGCAGCGCCTCGCCCACCGTTGCGCGCGCGGCGGCGGGATCGCGCAGCCACGCGTACACGTCGGTGTACGTGAGCCGCGCACGCGAATGCATGACCGCCGGGTAGAACGCATACGACCTGATCGTGCCGCGCGCGTCGATCTTCATGTCGCACGCCATGCACAGCCGGTCGACGTCGGGCTTGAGCGAGCAGAGCTCGTTCGACAGCGCCTCGGGCAGCATCGGAATGACGCGGCGCGGGAAGTAGACCGACGTGCCGCGCTCGCGCGCCTCGAGATCGAGCGCATCGCCGTCGCGGACATAATGCGCGACATCGGCGATGGCGACGACGAGGCGGAAGCCGCGCCCGTCGGGCTCGCAGTACACGGCGTCGTCGAAGTCCTTCGCGGTCTCGCCGTCGATCGTCACCAGCGGCAGGCCGGTGAGGTCGCTGCGTCCCTTGCCGTCCGCGGGACGCACGTCGGCCGGCAGGCGCTGCGCCTGCCGCGCTGCGCCGGCGCTCCATTCGAACGGCAGGTCGTGCTTGCGCAGCGCGATCTCGATCTCGATGCCGGGATCGGTCGCGCTGCCGAGCACTTCCTTCACGCGCGCGACGGCTTCGCCATGCGCGCTCGGCTGCTCGACGATCTCGACGACGACGACCTGACCCGGCTGCGCGCCCTTGCGCTCGTCGTCGGCAACCAGGAGATCCTGGTTGATGCGGCGGTTCTCCGCTTCGACGAACCAGAGCCCGCGTTCCTGGTGGATGCGGCCGACGATTTCGCGGTTCGCGCGCTCGAGCACGTCGACGATCTCGCCCTCGGGACGTCCGCGACGGTCGAACCCTGCGCGCTTCGCGGTGACGCGATCGCCGTGCAGCACCTTGTGCATTTCGCGCGGCGACAGGAACAGATCGTCGCCGCCCTCGTCGGGAACGAGGAAGCCGTAGCCGTCCGGATGCCCCTGCACGGTGCCGCGCACGAGATCGAGCTTCGCGACGATGCAAAGCTCGCCCTTGCGGTTGACGAGAATCTCGCCGTCGCGCTCGAGCGTCGCGATGCACGCGTCGAACAGGTGCTGTTGCCGCCGGCCGATCGCGAGCCGCGCCGCGATCTCCGTGGGGGCGAGCGGGACGCCCGCGTCGGTCAACTCGCGCAGGATCGCATCGCTGGTTGGTTTCGATTCGAGATCGGCGGCGTCGCGCGTCCGTTTGCGCGGACGATCGCTGCGCGGCTCGGTTGCGGCGCGGCGGCGAAGGGGAATCGATTTTGACAAGGGTTCGCGAAAGACCTTAAAATTATCGGTTCGTCACGCCTGCCCGGATGGCGGAATTGGTAGACGCACCAGGTTCAGGTCCTGGCGGTGGCAACACTGTGGAGGTTCGAGTCCTCTTCCGGGCACCAGTTGCAAACCCAGCATACACGCGCCCGAAGCCGGCCCTTCAATCGGCCAGAAATTGTGCGATCTCGCGGTCGATGAACGCGGAATCGTCGCGCACCGCGTTCGCCGCCGCTGCGTGGCCCTGAATCGACGGTATTTCGACGAAGCGCGCGCCCGGAATCACCGCGCCCGCGCGCCTTGCGCTCTCCACCGGATTGAACAGATCGAGCGGTGGCGCGAGGAGCAGCACCTTCGCGACAATCGACGCGAGCGCCGCGTGCGTGTTGCCGCCGAAGCCCGCCGTCGTGCCGACGTCGTGTGCGTCGTACGCCGATGACTGGTACAGATAATCGGTCGCGTCGAAGCCCTGCGCGCGCTGGCGTGCGTGCAGGTCGTCGTGAGCGGCTTGCGATCCACTCGCGGCCGCAGCGTCGATCGCTTCCGGCGTGCGCATCAAAAGCCCGCTCATGAGGCCCGCGTAGGCGCGCCACCCGCGTTCGGGCACGCCATCGAAGCGCTCGCCGGTCCACGCGCGGTCGGCCATCAGGCAGGCGCGCGCAGCGCTCGTGACGGCGGCGGCCCACGGCGCCGTCTTCGCCATCGCCGTCATCGCGACGATCCGCTGCATGAATCGCGGATGGCTCGTCGCCCATTGCAGCGCCTGCATGCCGCCCATCGACGCGCCGACCACCGCATGCACGCGCGTAACGCCGAGGTGCTCGGTGAGCAGCCGGTACTGCGCATGCACCATGTCGCGGACCGTGAAGCACGGGAAGCGCATGCCCGGCTGCGCGCGGCTGTTCGACGGCGACGTCGAGAGCCCGTTGCCGATCGCATCGGTCGCAATGATGAAGTAGCGCGACGAATCGAGCGCCTTCCCCGGTCCGATCAGAAAATCGAGCCGGTGATGCGTGCCGGTCAGCGACGCACAGACGACGATCGCATTCGATCGCGCGGCGTCGAGCGCACCGTGCGTGACGTACGACTGGCCGTAATCGAGGATCTTCTCGCCCGATTCGAGCGCAAGCGGACCGAGCGCCGCAACGCGGTGCGGTGCGTCGATGTGTTCGGGCGCGAGCGGCGGATGCAAGGGGCGGCGAGCCGTGCGAGGCTGTGCATCAGTCGAACATGACGACGGTGCGGATGCCCTCGCCCCGTGCGAGCGCAGCGAAGCCGTCGTTGATCTCGTGCAGCGCGATCCGTGCCGTGACGAGCTCGTCGAGCTTGATCGCGCCCTTCATGTAGGCATCGACGATCCACGGAAAGTCACGCTCGGGACGCGCGTTGCCGTAGCTCGAGCGGACGATGCGCTTCTCGCCCATCAGCGCGCCCCAGCGGAACGTCACTTCTTCGTTGACGCCGAGCTTGCCGAGCCAGACGACGCTGCCGCCGGTCCGCACCGCTTCGACCGACAAACGCAGCGTCGCGCGATCGCCCGCCGCTTCGAACACGTGATCGGCGCCGCGTCCCGCGGTCAGCGCACGGATCTGCTCGAGCGCATCGGCATCGCCGGCATCGACGACGTCGGTTGCACCGAACGCTGTCGCACGCTCGAGTTTCGTGCTCCCCTTGTCGACGGCGATGATCGGCGACGCCGCTGCGAGCCGCGCGCCCTGCAACGCGTTGAGGCCGACGGCACCGCAGCCGATCACGACGACGCTCGATCCCGCCTCGACCTTCGCCTTGCGCACGACCGCGCCGATGCCGGTCATCACCGCGCAGCCGATGATGCACGCGCGGTCGAATGCGATGTCCTTCGAGACGCGAATCGCGCCCGAGCGCGGCACGACCGTGTACTGCGCGTGCGTCGACGTCGTGAAGAAATGGTGGAGCGGCTGGCCGTTACGGCGGAGCCGCATCGTGCCGTCGAGCAGGAGACCCTTCGGCTGGTTGCGGACGAACGGCTCGCAGAGGATCGGCTGGTCGCGCTCGCAATGAAAGCAGTGGCCGCAATGCGGATTCCACGAGCAGACGACATGGTCGCCGGCGCGAAGATCGGTCACGTCGCGGCCGACCGCTTCGACGATGCCGGCGCCCTCGTGTCCGAGCACGATCGGCATCGGATAGACGAGCGAGCCCTGCAGCGCCTCCAGGTCGGTATGACAAAGGCCGGTCGCCCGGATCCTGACGAGCACGTCATCGGACGCGAGCGGTGCGAGTTCGACCTGCTCGACCACGAGCGGCGCGTTCACCGCATGCATCACGGCGGCGTCGAATTTCACGCCGGACTCCCGCCGGTGCGACGCGATCGCGGATCGTTGTAACTCTGCACGCCGGTGCCGCGGTAGAGGATGCGCGCGTTGCGCTCGGCGATGCGCTTGTGGAGCGCGACGAACGCGGGATCCATGTCGCGCGCCGGACGCGGCTCGGGCTCGAAATGGCGATGCACGTCGATACCGCGAACCAGCGTCGCGCTGTCGTCGCCGGCCACCTGACTGAGCCGCGTCGGGATGTACCGGATCGCGAAGCCGATGCGCCGGTCGTCGGACGGATTGGGCGGCGATCCGTGCACGAGACGCACGTGATGCAGCGACATCTCTCCGGGCTTCAACTCGATCGTCACCGCTTTCGTTTCGTCGACGTCGACGGCCACCTCCTGTCCGCGCGTCAGCAGGTTGTCGCGGGCGAACGTATCGCGATGCGGAATCTGGTCGGACGTGTGCGTTCCGGGCATGTATCGCATCGCACCGTTCGCGTGATTGCTCGGCGTGAACGCGACCCAGGCGGTGACGACGTCCGGCTCGCTCAAGCCCCAGTAGGTCGAGTCCTGGTGCCACGAAACGAAGGCCGGATTGCGCGCTTCCTTGATGAAGAAGTTCGTCGTCCAGCACAGAAGATCGGGACCGTAGAGGTCGGCCACGGCATCGACGATGCCGCTCTCGCGAACGAGATCGCCAAGCCACGCGAACAGCAGATGCGACTTGTGCCGGAGGTCGCCGCCGAGCGGTGCACCGGTGCCGGCTTCGAACGCTTCGAGCCGGCCGCGCAGCGCGAGCGCGTCGGCTTCCGACATGACACGGATCGGAAAGACGCAGCCGTCGCGCCGAAACTGGTCGACCTGCGCTTGCGTAAGAACGTTGCCCATGATTATCTCCAGATGCGTAAGCGATTGCTTCAGGTGCCGAGGTAGTTGCGGCGCACCGCCTCGTTGCCGACCAGATCGACGCCCCTGCCTTCGAGCGATACGCGGCCCGTCTCGAGCACGTATGCGCGGTCGGCGACGCCGAGCGCCATCGCGGCGTTCTGCTCGGCGAGCAGGACGGTGAGTCCGTCGGCAGCGAGCCGCCTTATCACCGTGCCGATCTCCTGCACGATGATCGGCGCGAGGCCGAGTGTCGGCTCGTCGAGCAGCAGGCATTTCGGCCGCGCAATCAATCCGCGCGCGATCGCGAGCATCTGCTGCTCGCCGCCGGACATCGACCCCGCCGCCTGCCGACGACGCTCGGCAAGGCGCGGGAACATCTCGAAGAGCGTGCGGAAGTCGCCGTCGAGCCTGTTGCGGTCGCGTCGGTGATACGCGCCCATCAAGAGGTTCTCGGTGACGTTGAACCGCGGAAACACCTGCCGGCCTTCCGGCACGAGCACGATGCCCCGATGCACGCGCCCGCTCGTCGGCACGCGACCGAGGTCCGATCCCTCGAGGCGGACCGTGCCCGACGACGGCGCCTTGAGCCCCATGATCGTGCGCAGCGTCGTCGTCTTCCCGGCGGCGTTCGCACCGACGAGTGCAACCACCTCGCCTTTGCCCACGACGAGAGACATCGACTTCAGCACGCGGTTCTTCGCGTAGTGAACGTCGATGCCGCAAAGCTCAAGCATGGCTGCGTCCGAGGTACGCCTCGATCACCGCGTGATCGCGCAGCACGTCGTCGGGTGGGCCTTCGGCGATCTTCGCGCCGTGATGAATCACGATCGCCCGATCGGCGAGCTTGCCGAGGAAGCCGACCCGGTGATCGATCACGCAGAGCGTGGTGCCGTGTGCGCGTAAATCGCGCAGCACTTCGTCGAGGTTGCGGATTTCGTCGTGGCCGAGGCCGCTGCCGGGCTCGTCGAGCAGCAGGAGCCGCGGCTCGCACATCAGCGCCATCGCGACGCCGAGCATCTTCTCCCCGCCGTAGGAGAGGCTGGCCGCTGGCGCGTCGCGGAACGCCTCGAGGCGGCACAGGCGCAGGATGTGATCGATGCGCGGCTCCAGGTCGGCGCTCGCCTTGCCGCGCAACGGAAACAGCGTGGCGATTCGACGCCAGCCCGCCTGGCGCTTCAGACGCAGGTGCCCCGCGATTGCGATGTTGTCGTGCACGGACAGCTCGCCGAAGAGCTGGGGATTCTGGAAGGTCTTCACGATCCCCGCCTCGGCGATCCGGTGGGGCTTGCATCCCGCGAGTTCGCGGCCCTGCCAGACGAGCTGTCCCGCGGTCGGCTCGTAGACGCCCGATATGAGGTTGAGCAGCGTCGTCTTGCCCGATCCGTTCGGCCCGAAGATGCCGACGATGTCGCCTTCGTCGAGCGCGAACGACATGTCCGACACGGCGGTGAGCCCGCCGAATCGCTTCGTCAGGTTGCGCACCTCAAGCAGCACGGCGCTGTCTCGCAAGGAGGCCCACGATGCCGCGCGGCATCAAAAGGATCGTGAGGATCAGGATCAGCCCGTAGATCAGCAGCCGCGCCTCCGCATTCACGTTGATCACGTGCGGAAGCGCCGTCAGCACGAGCGCGCCGACGATGGGCGCGGCGACGAACTCGCGGCCGCCGAGGAGCGCCATCGCGATGATGGCGAGCGACTGGTCGAGCGAAAAGTAGTTCGGATCGATGTAGCTGATGTAGAACGAATAGAGACTGCCGGCGATCGCCGCGCCGATGTTGCCGGCGACGAACGAGACGAGCTTGTAGCGGAACACGTCGATGCCGAGCGTGTCGGCGAGCTCGTCGTTCAGGCGGATCGACGCGAAGCAGCGTCCCATCCACGAGTGGACGATGCGCGAGTACCCGAAAACGGCGAGCGCCACGGCGACGAGGCTCAGGTAATACCACATGAGCGTACCGGTCACTGGAATGACGCCACGACCGGGAACCCAGAGCGTCGGCGTCAGCGTGAAGTTGATGCCGAGCGAGCCGTTGGTGAAACTGTTCCAGTTGAGGATGACGAGCCGGATCAGTTCCGAGAACGCGAGCGTCACGATCGCGAAGTAGAGCTCGCGCAGGTTGAAGCGGAAGCAGATCGCCCCGATGACGACCGAGATCAGCGTGACGAACAGCACGCCGACGATCATGCCGAGCCAGAACGAAATGCCGAGATGGATCATCGACAGGTACGTCGCGTAGGCGGACAGGCCGAATGCAGCCGCATGGAACAGCGACAGCTGACCGGTGAAGCCGAAGACCAGGTTGAAGCTGACGGCGAGGATGCCGGCGATGAACGTGAAGACGAGGATCGTCAGGACCACGTTGTCGTGGACGACGAATGGTACAGCGAGCAGCGGGATCCACAGCAGATGCTTCATCGGTTCGCGAAGAGCCCCGCGGGCTTGAACAGCAAAATGAGCACGAGCAGCACGAGGCCATAGGCGTCGTTGTACGCCGACGGCAGGAAGATCGAGCCGACGCCCTCGGCGACGCCGATGATGATGCCGCCGACGAACGAGCCCATGATGCTGCCGATTCCCGCGAGGATGGCCGCCTCGACGCCCTTCAGGATGTAGGCGCTGCCGATTTCCGGCGTGATCGAGTAGAGGCTCGCGTAGAGCCCTCCGCCGAGACCGGCGAGTCCGGCTGCATAGGCGGCGACGCCGGCCTGCAGCACGCCGGTGCGTACGCCCATCAGCGCGGCGGCTTCCGGCTTCTGCGCGTACGCATACGCGGCGCGGCCGGCCCACGTGCGCGTCAGTGCGCCATAGGTGAAGAGGATCACGAGCAGCAGCACGACGAACACGACCGCCTTCATCTTCGGCACGATGACGCCGCCGACGCGGAACACGCCGGGCAGCACGTAATGCATGTTCTGCGGCGTCGTCGTCCAGATCATCAGCACGACGGCGACGAGCACCGAGATGAGGCCGATCGAGACGATGAGCCCGTTGATCAGGTTGTTCCGCGTGAAGCGGAACAGCGCCTGATCGACGAGCAGCCCGAGGAGCGCGATGCACGCGACCGCCAGCGGCACCGCGATCGGGTACGCGACGCCGGCGCCGTCACTCAAGTACCACGTGACGTAGGCGCCGAGCATCATGAACGCGCCCAGCGCGAAGTTGACGATGCCGGTGATGCCGAACGTCAGCGTGACGCCGAGCGCGATGATCGCATAGAGAGTGCCAACGATGATGCCGTTCAGAAGCTGCCCGACGACGAGCTGCAGCATCTACTTGGGCTGCTCGTGCGTGACGCTGATCTTGCCGCCCTTCTGCACGTCGACGATGTCGAAGTTGAAGATTTCCTCGCCCGTCTTGTCGTAGCGGATCTTCCACAGACCGTCGTAGGTGAAGCCTTCGAGTGCGGCCTTCACCTTGGCGACGTCGTCGACGGTACCGGCACGCTTCATCGCCTCGACCAGCATGAAGACGTGGTCGTAGCACGACGACGAGCAGAGCGGCGCCTGGTCGTATGGAAAGTCCTTCGTCTTGAAGAACGCCTTGTAGTCGCCGATGAACTTCGCGACCTTGGGCTCGCTCTTCTCCGCTTCCTCGAAGTACTTCGGAATGTAGGCGACGTAGTCGTCGATGTAGTCCTTGTTCTTGAGCGCGGGTCCGAGCGAGCCGCGCACGAGCCAGAATTTGGTGAGCCCGAGCTGCGTCGCCTGCTGCACGATGTCGTAGAGGACCGCGTCGGTGTAGCCGGGGAACAGGTAATCGGGCTTGCCCGCGCTGATCTTCGCGAGCACCGCCGAATAATCCTTGGTGCCCGGCTCGAACCAGTTCTCCTCGAAGCCGATGCCGGCCGACTTGAACGCTTCGCGGTAGATGTCGGCGGCGACGTGGCCGAACGCGTCGTTCTGCATCAGCATCGCCACCTTCTTCACGCCTTTCTTCCTGAGGTACTCGACCATCAGCGTGCCGAAGCCGCTCGCTCCCGCATCCCAGTTCCACGTGCGCATCAGGTAGTCGTTGCCGGGCTTGCCGAGCTCGTAGTGGATCTGCGTGGCGCCGCCCATCAGCAGGAACTGCCCGTCGTGCTGCTTCGCGTAGCCTTCGATGCCCTTGAAGATGTTCGTGAGGAACGGCCCGAACACGTACTTGACCTTGTCCTCCTCGAGCATCTTCTTCAACTGGATCACCGCCTGCTGCGGATTGCCCTGCGTGTCGGGGTTGATCAGCTCGAGCTTGTACGTCTTGCCCGCGACGTGGAAGCCGCCCGCCTTGTTGATCTCGTCGACGGCCATCCGCATCCCCTGCGACGACATCCAGCCGTAGGTGTTGAGCGGTCCCGTCTGCGCCTCGATTTCGCCGATCTTGACGACGTTCTGCGCGCCCGCCGCAGCCGTCCATGAAGCGAGAGCGATCGAGACGACGATGAACCCGATGGACCTGCTGAGCTGCCTCATGTTTCCTCCTGTTGGCGCTTGTCGCGGCGCGTGGGCGCGGCTGCACCGATCGGCGGGCGCAGACGCACAAATATATCTGTTGTCGTCGATTAAAATATCATCGCCACGAAGGTTCCGGCAACCGCGCGGGCGCCGGCGTGGCGGTGACCTGTTGCGTCGGAGACCTCACATTCTCGCTTCCTGCTGCTGCAAGGCGAAGATGGACGTATAGCCATGCGACCAGTCGGGCGGAACTTCGCACGGCTCGGGGTCGATGTGCGCATGGCGGGCGCGCGTGCCGCGGATCATCGCGCCGTCGTATTTCGGTGACGGGATCGGGTTGGCGGTGTAGGGGAACGCATCAGCCGACGTGAGCACGTAGAGCAGCAGCGGACGGCCCTTGTCGGACGTGTTCACCGGCGAACCGTGCAGCGTGCGGCAATTGTGGATCGTCACCGAGCCGGCCGGCCCGACCATGTACACGGCTTTGGAAAGATCGATCGCGTCGACGTCCCGCTGCGACAGGCAGCCGGTCCAGCAACCCGACGCGTCGTACTGGCTTGGCATCGTTCCACGATGACTGCCAGGCAGAAATCCCACCGGCCCCTGGTCCATCTCGCAGTCGTACAGGTACGTGCCGACGGTCAACGGCGAGTAGTTCGTATGCGGCCAGAACGGAATGTCGTAGTGCCACTTCACTTCCTCTCCGCCCTTTGCCCATTTGAAGTTGAGCTTCGACTGGTGGTACTTGACGTCGGGACCGACCAGGTCGGCGACGATATCGCCGAGCTGCGACTGCGCGAGGTAATTCCAGAACGCCGGATCCTGGTCGACGGGACTCGAAACGCGGCGCAACCGGGGCGCCTGCGGCGTGTGGTCGGGCTCGAGATCGAACACCGCGTCGGATTTCGTCACCGCGCGACTGCGCTCGACGAGCGCCGCGGTGGCCGTGCGCAGCTTTTCGAGCCAATCGTCGGGAACGACGCGCTCGAGCAGGATGAATCCATCCTCGAAATAGCGCTCGCGCTGCCGTTGCGACAGGACGCGCGGCGGAAGCGACAGGATTTGTTCAGGTGTCATGGCGACCTCGTGTCGAATGAGTGTGGAGGATTGCGCGACCGGCGTGTGTCGCGCGTCACGTGTCGGTGCCGACGGTTGCCCGCGTGAACTTCTCGATCTCGTCGATCAGCCGGTCGAGCGCACGCGCGGCGGCCGCTTCGTCGCCTTTGGCGATCGCGCGGGCGATGTTCGCGTGCAGCTTCGCCGTTGCCGGCATGTCGGCCGCTTCCTGGTAGTGGATGTACCAGAAGCGCCTCGACAGCGAATGCATCAGCGCCATCGCGCCGGCGGCGAATTCGTTGCGCGCAACCTTCGCGCAGAGCTCGTTGAATTCGCGGTCGACTCGCATGAACGTCGTTTCGTCGTTCGTGCGCGCCGATTGCTCGAAGATGCGCGCGATCTTCGTAAAACGCTCGCGCTCGGGACGCAGCGCACGGCGGGCTGCGCTCCGCGCAATCAGCCGCTCGACCTCGCGGCGAACTTCGAGGAGCCGCAGCTGGCTCTTGACGTTGATCTCGGTGACGAGGATGCCGCGTCGCGGCAGGATCGTGACGAGCCGCTCGCGCGCGAGGCGCTGCAGCGCTTCACGGATCGGCGTGCGGCCGATGCCGAGGACTTTCGAAAGGCGCGCCTCCGACACGTCGGCACCGGGCGCGAGCTTCAGCGTGACGATCATTTCCTCGAGGATCGAATACGCCTGGTCGGTCAGGCTGCGCTCGCTCTCGGTCACCGCTGCCGCGTCGGCGCCATTGTCGATCCTGGTCGCGCGCTTCGGACGGCGCGCTGCGCGCGCGACGCTCGCTTGAGTCCGGTCGTCTCTCATCGCTTCGAGCGCCGCTTCGTCATGCGGCGAAAGGCTGGCGGCGGCCGTGCGCGTCGATGTTCTGCGCGGTGGTGCCGAGCTGAGCGCCATCGCGATCGAGCAGGGCGCGAATGGCCGATGCGTCGATGTCGCGCGGCGGCATGTTCTCGCGCACGGCCAGCGCGGCCGCGCGCCCGATCGCATGGCCGTACGAGAAGCACTGCGCAGTGACGCGCGCCGATGCCATCGCCTCGTGTTCCGCGGACAGGCAACGGCCGGCAACGAGCAGCGATTCGCCTTCGCGCGGGACGAAGCACTCGTAGGGAATCTCGTAATAATCGTCGACGAGCCACGCAAGGCGCGGGCGCGCGCCGGCATGAAGTTCGATCGGCCATGCGGAGCGGGCGATCGACGTCGCGCACTTGCGTCCGGTGACGACATCGTCGTTCGACAGCATGCGCACGCCGGCAATCTGCCGGCTTTGCCGAACGCCGACCTGCACGCCGGTGTCGTTCACGAAGCTTCGCTCGCAACCGGCGAGATGATCGCGGAAGAAGCGCGCGTACTCATTGACCTGCCGGCGTCCCTCGACTTCGGCTTCGGTGAAGTCGCGCGCACGCAATGGATTCAGCTCGCGTCCGTCGGCGCCGACGACGCGCGTGCAGTTGCAGAGCAGTTCGCCCGGCCGCGGTGTCGGAAACAGGAACACCTTCGCGCGCGGCAACCGATAGGCGCCCGATGCAGCGACCTCGACGATTTTCCGCGACACCGCATCGCCCATGATCGAATCGTCGCCCTGCACGGCGAGGAAGCGCTCGACGTCGACCCCCTGCAGGCGGAAGATCATCGTCGGGTTCTGCACGACGCCTTCGTGCCCGACTGTCGTGTCGAGTCCGGCCATCGCGGCAACGTCGGCGTCGCCGCTCGCATCGATCGTGATTGCCGCCTCGATCCGGAACTTTCCCTGTTTCGTGTACGCCTGGACGCCCGCCACGCGCGCTTCCCCTTCGACGAGCGCTTCGGTGACGAGGGCGTGAAAGAACACCTGCACGCCGGCTTCGGCCAGCATCGCATCGGCGACGTTGCGCCATGCGAGCGGATCGTGCACGAGCGTCCATGTCTTGCCGTAGCGCACCGGCGGCGTGAGGCCGCCGACTGCGCGCATGCGCCGCGCGAACTCGTCGGCGAAGCCATGGACGATCTGGCGAGGAGGCGCGTCGGGCGAATCGCTCGCCATGAACAATCCGCAGATCGTTCCCGACATGCCGGCAACCGCGCCGCCGCCGCAGAATCCGTAGCGCTCGAGCAGCGTCACCCGCATACCCTGCCGTGCGGCGGTCACCGCCGCGGCGACGCCCGCCGCTCCGCCACCGACGACGAGCACGTCGCTTTCGAGGCGCTCGGAAGGGCGGCGATCGGTGATGACGTTGTGCGCGGTCAAGGGTTGTCGTGCCGAGGCCGGTCCGGATGAAGCGGGCATCGCGAGGCGGTGCTCGTAGCGCCCCGGGCCGGTTGACACGGCCGCTAATCGACGACTAATATATCAGCGCAACCGACGGCAATGCAAGCAGGAGATCGACGATGATGACCGAGCGCCAGCGCAGGTTTCGCGAGCAGTACGTGTCGAACATCGGCCCGCTCTACAACGGGCTCGTCCATATCGGCGTCATGTACGCCGCAGGCATCGCAGCGATCGGGTATTGCGCGACGCGCCTCGTGCATCCGACGTGGGAATGGCTGTTCATCGTCCCGACGTTCATCGGCGGCAATCTCGTCGAATGGGCGATGCACCGGTTCGTCATGCATCGCAAGATCGACGTCTATGCGCTGCGCGCGATCTACGACCGGCACACGCGGCAGCACCACCAGTACTTCACCGACAACGACGTCACGCACGACACGACGCGCGAGTTCCGGATCGTGTTCTTCCCCTGGCGTGTGCTGATGGTGCTCGGCGTATTCGGCACGATCCTCGGCACGCTGACCGGCCTCATCGTCAATCCGAACGCCGGCTACATCGTGTTCATGACGATGGTCGGCTATTACATGACGTACGAGACGTTCCACTACTGCTGCCACGTCCACGAGAACGCGTTCGTGCGCAACATGCCGTTCATCAACACGATCCGCCGCCACCACAAGGCGCATCACAACATGGGGATCATGATGCACTTCAACATGAACCTCACGTTCCCGATCGCCGATTGGCTCCTCAACACCAGCGACCTTCGGCGCGGCCTGCTCGGCCACCTCTTCAACGGGTACGACGAGTCGCACGTGAAGCCCGAGCTCGAGCCGATCATGGCGCGCTTCCGCACGAACGACACGCAGGAAGCGAGATGCACGCTCGACGGTCCGAAGCTCGAGGCCGACGAGCTGCGCTCGATGGCGAGCGTCGGCAGCCACATCTGACGGCTGCCGTCAGTCACCGGCTCGGCAGTCGACTTACGCGGACCTTACGAAGGGCGAAACGTCGCCGACGTCAGCCGGCGCACCCCGCTGGTACGGGACCGACGCGTGTCAGGTCGATCGTGCCCGAATGACCGGCATTGCCGCCGCCGGTGAAGTTGAATTGCAGCGTCGCGTTGGTGCAACTCGAAAAGTTCACGACTGCGGTGCCGACCGCGACGCTCGTCTGCGACGCCGCAGTCGGCGTGTCGAACACGCCGCCGGTCGTTTCGTACAGCGTCAACGGGGCCGTGTGCGTGCCGGCCGTGAAACTGCCCTGACCGGTGAACCAGCGCTGTCCCGCCGCACCGGCGGCCTGTCCATTGGGCGCATACGTGTACCAGGCGAAGAACACGACGGGCGCGAGCGGGTTCACCTCGAACACGAAGCCCTGTCCCGACGTCGCCGCGTCGAACCAGTTGCCCGACAGCGCGAAGTCGGCGTTCGTCGCCTTCGCTGCCGCCGCCGCGGCGCAGGCCACGTTCGGCGTGATGCGCGTCATCGGGATCGAGCCGCTGCGGTTGCTGCCGTCGGTGAACGTGTAGGTGAGCGAGCCGCTCGTGCAGGAGTCGAACGACACCGCGCCCGTTCCGACGGCGACGCCGTTCGTGACCGGCAGCGCATTGAAATTGCCGCCCACGTTCTGGTAGATCGTGACCGGCACGTTGGCGACACCGCCTTGCGCGCGGCCGTTGAACGTGTACCAGCGCTGATGATCGGGGCCGCCTGCCGGCGCCTGGTCGAACGTGAACCATGCGCCTTGCAGCAGGCCGGTGCCGGCGGCGACGAAATCGGGGTAGACCTCGATCTCGAATCCCTGGCCGCTTTCGGCGGCCTCGTACCACGAGCCGGTCAGTCCCTGCTGGTCGATGCTCGGGCCCGGCTGCACGCCCGAGATGATCGATGCGAGGTAGGCGGCGATGTCGGCCATGTCGGTCTGGTTCTGCCCGAGCGTCGATAGGAACCGGCTGCGCATCTGCGGCACCGACTGGATCGCCGCGAGCAACTCGTCTGCGGTCGTTGCCGGCGGCGCCGTAACGCGCGTCGGAGAGAAGGCGTGACAGTCGCCGCACGAGTACGTCAATTGGTAGAGCGTCTTGCCGCGCGCGGCGTCCGCGGCGTAGGCCGCTGTCGGCGCGGCGATAAAAGCGCTCAGAAGAACCCATTGCGCCAGTTTTTCGATTTGTGCCATCGATTCGCTCCCTGACGATGCCGCTATGCGTCTGTTCGAGGGCGTCCGGGCCTACGGTAGCAAGCCCCGCCGCACGCGACGCGGGATTGCGACGGAACTGCCCCGCGATGGCGCGAAGGCGCCGCGATCGAGAGCGAAACTCGCAGCGAGCCGACTGGTGCAATAATCCCGAATTCTCGCGTGGCAGGGTTTTCGCGAATGCGTCGACCGCCAGCGGACTTGCCCTACCCGGCATCGCTTGCCGGCGCGACCGCTCCGCCACCGGCGCGGCCAGGACTCTTCGCGCGCGTCGTGGCGCTGTTGCTCGCCGAGCCGCGGTGGCTCCGCGGGCTCGACTGGCGACTCGTTGCGCTGGGCGGCCTCATCGCGGCAATTGGCTCATCGCGGGTTTGGATCACGGCGGCATTTCCCGACGTCGGCGCGCGGGTTTGGATCACGGCGGCATTTCCCGACGTCGGCGAGTGCGCGACGAGCCGCGAGATCGTGCTCCTCGACCTGTGGGCGCAGGCGACCATAGCGCTTCTGGTCCTGGTGCTCGGAACGGCGCTGATGAATCTCGAGCGTCCGCGCCTGCCCGTTCCCGTACGGCTTGCCATCGCGGTCGTGGTCGGGACGCTCGCTCCGTTTCTGGTCATGCACGACGGCCTCGACGGGCCGCTGTGGAAGATCCTGGTGTTCTGGCGCCGGGATGCCGTGCCATGGGGCATCGCGGCCGTCGCCTGGTATTGCGTCCACCGCGCGAGCGCATCGGAGGCGGCGTTGCGCGCGAACGAGATCGCTCGCCGTTCGTTGGAAACCGCGATGGTCGAAGCGCGACTCCGCGCGTTGCAGGCGCAGGTCGAACCACATTTCCTGTTCAATACGCTCGCGCACGTGCGGCGGCTGTACCGCACCGAACCTGTCGTCGCGCGGCGGATGCTCGCGAGCTTCGCCTCTTACCTCGAATCGGCCCTCGTGCAGATGCGCGAGCGTGCCGCGACGCTCGGTCGCGAGGTCGATCTCGTCCGCGCGTACCTCGACGTGCAGCAGGTGCGCATGGGCGCTCGCCTGAAAGTGGAGATCGATGTGCCCGATGCGCTCCGCGCGCACGCGTATCCGCCGATGATGCTGATCTCGCTCATCGAGAACGCGATCAAGCATGGCCTCGATCCGCTGCAGTCGGGTGGAACGATCGCGATCGAGGCGCGCGCACGCGACGGCTCGCTCGAAGTCGTCGTCCTCGATACCGGCCGAGGGATCAGCGACAAGATCGGCAGCGGCGTGGGGCTCGCCAACGTGCGAGGCAGGCTTGCGGCGCTCTTCGGCGACGATGCGCGACTTTCGCTCACGTCCGTCGCGCCGAGCGGCGTACGTGCGGTCATCCGGACGCCGCTCGACGTTTCCATCGAGCACGTCGACTTGCGCCCGCCATTGTCGCGCACCCCACCCGTCGAATCCGAAGCATCCGTCGCCGCTTGATGCACATCGATCTTCTCGAACCGAAGGTGCAATGGGCACAGTGGATGCCGCCCGTCCTGCGTCGCGACCTCCGCTGCCTGAACGCGCTCGATTGGCGCATCGTCGCGCTGCTGTTCGTCGTCGCGTTCTGCTTCGCGATCCATTCGCTTCCGGCCGATATTTTCCTGAATGGCTTGGGCGCGCCCGCGACCGCGGCCGAGTACGTGCTGGCCGTTTTCACCTGGTTCGTCCGCTACCTCGTGCAATTCGGGCCGGTGCTCCTTGCGTTGGCGATCGCCGACAGCCTTCCGCTTGCCGGTCACAAGCGACTCGCCGCGCTCGCGCTCGCGCTGCTGATCGGTGCGCAATTCCAGTGGCCGATCCGCTGCGCGTACGAGCCGCAATCCGAAACCGCATGCCCGCTTTTCCGGCAGTCCCCCTGGGAGTCGTGGAAGGCGATGAGCCAGAACATGACCGCAACGGTCGCCTTCACGATGCCGCTCGCCCTGGTCGCGTTCGCGCGGCGCCGGGAACTGCGGGTGCGCAAAGCGCTGCACGCGGCGGAGGTCGAGCGTCTCGAATTGCAGCGGAAGACGCTCGAAGCGGATCTGCAAGGCGTGCAGGCGCAGGTCGAGCCCGCATTCCTGCTCGACACGCTTCGGCACATCGGTGCGCTGTGCGATGACGATCCGCGTACCGGCGCGCGATTGCTCGATGAGCTCATCGTCTATCTTCGCGCGGCGCTTCCCGATCTGCGCGCGACCCGGTCGACGCTGCGCCAGGAGTCGGCGCTCGCGAGCGCCTACCTCGCGATAGTCAGTCTGCGGTCGCAACGCCCGCTCGATGTCGATGCGGACATCGACGAGAGCATCCCGGACGCCACGATGCCGTCGATGATCCTGTTGCCGCTCGTCGCGAGCGCCGCCACCGCGATCGTCGGCAAGCCGGCAGCGCTCGCCGGATCGACGGCCGCGCCGTCGGATGCGGGAAGCTCGCTCGGCTTTGGCGCGCATATCGTCGGCGAAGACCTTTGCATCGAAGTGACGGCACGCGGCGCAGCGAGCGTCGACCTCGCGCGGGCGCCGCTCGCCGGGGAGATTCGCGCGCGACTCGGGGCATTGTACGGAGAGCGCGCATCGCTCGAGGTCGTGTCGCAAAGTCCCGCGCTCGCGACGGCGCGCCTCACGATTCCCCATGAGCGCGCAGGGCCGCCCCAAGCGCGAATCAACCCCGAAGCATGAAGTGCGTGGACAGTCCAGTGAACCGGTTTAGGGCCGTGATCGCGGAAGACGAGGCGAACCTGCGCGAGGAGTTGCGCGAGACGCTCGCTGCCGTGTGGCCGGA
>Ga0134125_10002157_pt1 | contig 23510 bp, 18 predicted proteins | sample KB31751_FD_96464 | JGI IMG/M metagenome (GOLD analysis project Ga0134125, IMG submission 96464) | Terrestrial soil microbial communities with excess Nitrogen fertilizer from Kellogg Biological Station, Michigan, USA - KB3-175-1 | ecosystem: Environmental > Terrestrial > Soil > Unclassified ...
CCCGAAACGCAGGCTGGAGACGATGCGGCCCGCGATCGTTTCCAACGGGAAGCTCGTGCTGCATCCCTTCTAAATCATCCGAATATCTGCACCATTTACGATGTCGGTGAGTGGAACCACAGGCCGTTCCTGGCAATGGAGTACGTGGATGGCCAGCCGCTTTCCCGAATCTTGCAGGGGACACCCTTGCCGATCGGAGAGCTGCTTGAATTATTTCTAAAGCTTGCCGGCGCACTCGCCGCAGCCCATGCACACGGCATTATCCATCGCGATATTAAGCCGTCCAACATCGTGGTCACTCCACAGAACGAACCGAAGATCATGGATTTCGGGCTCGCGAAGCTCTTCGTCCCACCGAAAAAGGCGCCGGTAAATGCCTCCTTCGTAACCACTTGGGTGGAGCGCCGCGAACTGTTGACGATGCCGGGCTCGGCGATGGGCACTGTCGCCTATATGTCGCCGGAGCAGGCGCGCGGGGAGGATCTCGACACTCGTACCGATCTTTTTTCGCTGGGGCTTGTTCTATACGAAGCAGCAACGGGGAAACGCGCATTCGATGGCAACACGGCCGCCATCATTTTCACAGAGCTCTTACGCGAACAGCCTGAGCCCGTCCTTAACTTGAATCCTACGCTCCCCTCGCGGCTCAGTGACATTATCGACAAAGCCATCGAGAAGGATCGCGATCTGCGCTATCAGAACGCCTCCGACCTTCTGGCCGATCTGAAGCGGCTCCAGCGCGAGCTGGATTCAGGCATTTTCACCGCTGCGCCGTCGGCCGGAAATCGCAGACTGGGATGGCTCGCTTCAGCGGGAATAGCAGCATCCGTCATACTCGCCGCCGCGCTCGGTATTGTCGTGTTCTCCTCTCATCCTCGAACGTTGCTGACTCCCCACGAAGTCACCACCAACTCGTTCGAGAACACCATTGTGCGGTCGGCTCTTTCTCCCGACGGCAAGATGATTGCTTTTGGCGATCGCGTTGGCATTCATTTGGAGCTCATCTCCAGTCACGAACGGCGTACACTGCCGCGCCCAGCCGCCTTTTCGCGGAACGACAGTTGGTGGCCTGTCGATTGGTTTCCTGATGGCAACCGCCTGCTTGCCGACTCCACGACCGAGACGCCGGACGGCCTCCACTTTGCCACTTGGGCGATCTCCACTCTTTCCGGTTCGGCTGTCAAGATTCGAGACAATGCCATCGCTTATGATGTATCTCCCAACGGCTCCTGGATTACCTTTACAACAGGCGGTCCCTCTCTCAGCGATCAGATTTGGGTGATGGATCCGCAAGGTCAAAACGCCCATCTCGTAGAGGACACCGCCAAAGCTCGGGGCAGCTTAACTGGGCTGCATTGGTCTCCCGACAATTCCCGTATTATTTTTCGCAAGACTCTTTTCGATAATGGCCACATCTCCATCGAAAGTATTCGCGCCGATGGCTCTGCTCACGCAGTGATCGCCTCAAAAATCCGGGATTGGGGCGACTTCTGCTATCTGAACAATCACAGCATCATCTATTCGGCGGTCTCCGATAAAGTCTCCAACGGCGGAATGAATCTCTGGGAACTGGACGTCAACGAGAAGACCGGAGTTCCCTCCGGCAGCCCGCGCCAATTGACCGACTGGCCCAATTTCGAGATTGAAAATCTCTCATTTTCCCGTGACGGTACGCGGCTGGCTTTTAATAAGGTCAACCACCAAACAAACGTCTATGTCCTTCCGCTGCACAGCCGGGACACCATGGAGCGTCCTCGCCGAGTCACGCTCGATGACAGCAACGACAATCCATTTTTTTGGTCGCCCGATAGCAAATACATCTACTTCAGTTCCAACGAACTCGGCTCTTATCGCCTTCTGCGGCAGGATATCAATGAAGATCAGCCGGAGGTTCTTCTTACTAGTCCAATCTCCATGAACCCTGTTCGTATGAGCCCCGACGGCTCTTCCTTTCTCTTTATCAGCCACCCGCAGGGGAATTGGGATCTCCGCGTTGCGCCCATCACTGGTGGCACGTCGGAATTCTTCGGCATCCACCAGCCCGTGTTCAATGTCACGTGCGCTCAAGCGCCTGCAAACAACTGTGTAATTGGCACGCGCGCGGGTACCAGGTTCATTTTTTCGCAATTCCGATGGCCGGATCGCACGGTACGCAAGCTATTTGAGTTAGAGCCAGATCCCCGCCAGGGAATGAACTGGACTCTTTCTCCCAACGGCTTGAACATCGCCATCCTTCGCAATTACCCCGATAGCGCTGAAATCGACGTCTATAATCTACAGGGGCAGGCCTTGCGCCAGCTCACAATAAAAGGATTCAACCGATTCCTTGCGCTCGATTGGGGTAGCGATAGCCGAAGCTGGTTTGTGGGAGCCGCCACCGCCGACGGGTGTTCCCTCATCCATGTGCTGCCGGACGGCAAAGTGCGGGTACTCGCAAATATGCGCGGGCGCGGTATGAGAACCTACGGCATTGCCGCACCCGACGGGCGCCATGTCGCCTTTCTGGGATGGACTATTGCCCGAAACGTCTACGTCGTCGACAACAAGAATAGCGATTGGCTCGGCGCAACACCGCGCCTCGGTCGCTTCTCCTACTGAGTACCCGGCACTACTCCGGTGTATTTGATTTCGCTGTCTGTCAGCGCAATCTCTACTCGCCGGTTCTTTGCCCGTGCGGCAGCCGAATCTCCCGGCACCAGCGGATTCGTTTTGCCATAACCCTTTGTGTTCACAATGGACGCATCGAGCCCGGCGTCAACCAGATAATTGCGCACTGCTTGCGCCCGGCGCTCGGAAAGCTTCTGGTTGTATTCTTTCGTGCCCACATCGTCGGTGTACCCAAATACCGAAAGGCCATAGCCCTTCGAGACCATTAAAATTCCCGCAATGCGGCTGAGCAATTCGCGATTTTTCGGTTTCAAATCCGAACTGTCGAAATCGAATTTGAAGGTCGAATCCGGCAGCACCATCACCATTCCATTCGGCGTCCGCTTTGTTTCCACCACTTTGTTCAGCGCCTGTTGCATCTGGTTCAGTTCTTCTTCGCGCTGCTTCCGAAGCGCATCCAACTGATCGTTTGCCTGCTGGGCCTGCGTCTGTGCCTGTTGCGCAGCGCTTTCGGCCTGGGCTTGGCCCGCCTGCGCCTGATCCCGCTGCTGTTCGGCCTGCGCCCGCGCTCCCGCGGCAACTTCGGCGCGCGTCGCCGCTTCCGTTGCCCGGCCGACCGCTGCGGAGGCCGCAACCGACTCTTCCTTTGCCAGTTGGGTTGCTTCCGTTACTTGCGTAGAAAGCTCGCGGATTCTGGCGTCCATGGCGTTCAGCCGCCCGCTGGCGTAGTAAATCGAGTAGGCAATCAGACCCGCAACTACAACGGCCAGGGCGGCAAATAAAAACCGCTTCACACTTTTATGCTAACGTGAACGCCGTTACCAATTTGGGCTGCCTCCCCCTACAATAGTCTTGATGAAAGCCCGCGTTTACGTCTCCATGAAGCCGACTGTCCTCGACCCGCAAGGCCAAACGGTCTGCCATGCGTTAAACGGGCTTGGCCATAAGCAAATTGCTTCCGTCCGGCAGGGCAAATACTTCGAGATTGCCCTGGCAGATGGTACGCCTGCCGAAGCCGCTGCGTCTGTTCTCGATGAGATCGCGCGCGATGTGCTTTCCAACCCCGTTATTGAGGACTACCGCGTCGAAATCCTGAACTGAATAAGAGGTTTGTAAGTACCAGAACTTCAGTCCCTTTCCCGCTCTGCCTCCATCGGCGACAATGCTCACAAGGCAAATTGACGATGTGTGGAATTGTTGGTTATATCGGAAAGCATGAAGCTGTACCGGTAATCCTCGATGGGTTAAAACGATTGGAGTACCGGGGGTATGATTCGGCCGGTGTCGCGGTTCTGAATGGAGGGCGAGCCCTCGATGTACGCCGCGCCTCCGGCAAACTCCGCAACCTCGAAGAAGCAATCCGCAACAAACCGTTGGCGGGTTCCTATGGGATCGGCCACACGCGCTGGGCCACGCACGGCAGACCAACAGAGGAGAATGCTCATCCTCATCGCGATTGCAAGGGCGAAATGGTTGTCGTCCATAACGGCATCGTGGAAAACTATCTGGCGCTTCGCAAGGAACTGACCGACGCAGGCCATCGCTTTCTGACCGAAACCGATACCGAAGTGATTGCTCATCTCGTCGAGCAGTTCTTTGCCGGCAATCTGGAAGACGCCGTTCGCGATGCGGTGAAGAAAGTGCACGGGGTGTTTGCGATCAGCGTCATCTCCAGCCGCGATCCGAATAAAATTGTCGCCGCGCGCCAGGGTCCGCCCGTCGTGATTGGGCTGGGCGATGGCGAATTTTTTGTTGCCTCCGATGTGCCGGCAATCCTGAACCATACCCGCGACATGTTTTTTCTGAACGACGGGGATGTTGCTGTTCTTACTACTTCGGGCGTTACACTCACTGACTTCGATGGCCGCACCGTCCGGCGCCAAATCTCGCGTGTGCTGTGGGACCCCATTATGGCCGAAAAGGGCGGGTTCAAGCACTTCATGCTCAAGGAAATCTTTGAGCAACCGCGCGCAATTAAGGATACGATGCTAGGTCGCATTGGCCTCGAAAGCGGCCGCGTTTTTCTTGATGAAGCCGGCATCGGTGAGGAGGATTTTCGGAAATTCGAGCAGGTAAAGATCGTCGCCTGCGGCACAAGCTGGCACGCAGGGCTCACCGGCAAATTCATCATCGAGCGCTTGGCGCGCTTGCCTGTCGAAGTGGACTACGGCAGCGAATTCCGCTATCGCGACCCGATTATTCCGCCGAACACGCTCACCATCGTGATTTCGCAATCGGGAGAAACGGCGGACACGCTCGCCGCCCTGCGCGAAGCAAAAAATAAAGGTTCGAAAACACTCGCCATCTGCAATGTCGTCGGCTCCATGATTACGCGCGAGGCGCACGGAACTCTGCTAACTCATGCGGGCCCCGAAATCGGCGTCGCTTCAACGAAAGCATTTACTTCGCAGATCACCGCGCTCGTGATCCTCGCCATGCATCTAGGTCAGGTTCGAGGGGCGCTCGATGCTCAGCAATCGAAGGAGTTGGTGCAGGAACTCGCGCAGCTTCCCGGTAAGCTCGAACAAATTCTGAACGATACGGCGGCATATGAACCCATTGTCCGCGCGTTGTCGCAAGCTTCGGACTTCCTCTATCTCGGTCGCGGCATCCATTTCCCCATCGCGCTCGAAGGCGCGCTGAAGCTGAAAGAGATCAGCTACATCCACGCCGAAGGCTATCCGGCGGGAGAGATGAAGCATGGCCCTAACGCACTCATCGACGAGCATCTGCCGGTTGTTGTCCTTGCTACTCGCGACGCGGAATCGCACGAGAGCCAGGTCCATTACGAAAAGACCTTATCGAACATTCAGGAAGTGAAAGCGCGCAGCGGCATTGTCGTCGCTATCGCCTGCGAAGGGGATGAAGAAGTCGCCAAGATGGCAGACCATCTCATCACCATTCCGCATACCCGTGAAATGCTCTTCCCTCTGCTTGAAATGATCCCGCTTCAGTTGCTCGCGTATTACATCGCCGTGCGCCGCGGCTGCGATGTGGACCAACCGCGGAATTTGGCGAAGAGTGTGACGGTGGAGTAGAGATCACGGCGGCCGAGGCAGGTTCACTTGGCATTCGGCGTCTTTCCAGTCTGCGGTCGTTCAGGAAATGCTAACGCGGAGCCGGAAGCGTAAGCGACCCCAGTATGGAAAAAAAGTCGGATGCGCTTAAGTAAATGACATTGAGCATCAGCGACCTAATATAAGAGAACGGAAACCGCTCAAGTTCGCTCACGCTCACGGCTCCGATTCAAAATCTTGGATGTCAGGAGTTTTTCCATTGTCACGTGAATTTTCTTATCTAAGTGACATTGCGCTGACGCTTCTATTTCGGATTCAATGTCACCGCGTAATTGAACTCGTATCCTGATCGTTTGACCGCCACCCACACTCAAATCACCATTTCCACAAAAGGCAAGGGACTGTACCCTTTTACTCACGTGGTTCAGGAGTGGCTACGAAAGCAGCCGCCGCTCGATGGGACGCTTACCGTCTTCATTCAGCACACGTCGTGCTCGCTCGTTATCCAAGAAAATGCGGATCCTGATGTCACGCTCGATCTTGCCGATTTCTTCGAACGCCTGGTGCCGGAGCATAGCGAGCATTTCCGTCACACCCTGGAAGGACCGGATGACATGACATCGCATATTCGTTCGGCGCTGACGCATACGTCGCTAACGATTCCTGTTATAGGCGGACGCATGGCGCTGGGAACGTGGCAAGGACTCTATGTTTTCGAGCACCGCGCGATTCCGCATAACCGTCACATTGTTCTTCAGGTGATCGGCGTTCCGGCACAAAAATAGGGAGCCCGTTATCCGAGCTCCCTTTTAACAGCCGGACCGACCGGCTTGAGCGAGAATGCTAACCTCGCTCTCCTTCTCCCCCTACTGCACCATCTGCCGTTTCTTTCTCAGATACGCCGGTGTTTCCAGATCGTTCTGCTCATCCGGCGGAGGAGCTTGCCCCTGTTCTTCTCCGCTCGCGTTGACCGCTTCGTCCTGGTGCGGTTCATGCGATGCGTTCCCATTCGATGTGTTCTCGAACATGCTCGGGAACGATGAAGAGCGAATCTCGGGCAGCGAATCGCGCTGGAAGCCGGTTCCAATTACGGTAATCTTCACGGAATCTCCGAGGCTCTCGTCCAGCACAACGCCGAAATTAATCTGCACGTCGTCGTTCTGCGTCGCCGAGCGAATCAAGTTGCAGGCTTCGTTCACATCGTGAATGCTGAGGCTGCTCGACGCTGTAATGTTGATGAGCACGCCGCGCGCGCCATAGATTCCGCCTTCTTCCATCAGCGGGCTGTTAATGGCTTTGCGCGCCGCTTCAATCGAGGCGCTTTCGCCTGTCGCTGTCGCCGTGCCCATCATGGCGTAGCCCATGCCGAGCATGATGGTCCGGATATCGGAGAAATCGCGATTGATGATGCCGGGCGTCAGGATGATGTCGGCAATACCCTGCACTGCCTGCCGCAGCACGTCATCCGCCATGCGGAAGGCTTCGAAGAACCCAGTGCCCTTTGGTGCAAGCGTCAACAGCTTCTCGTTGGGAATGGTGATGACCGTATCGCAGGAGGCCGCCAGCTCCGTCAAGCCGCGTTCGGCCTGACGTAATCGGCGCGTTCCTTCAAACGGAAACGGCTTGGTCACCACAGCCACTGTGAGGGCGTTTAATTCCTTCGCTAGAGAGGCCACGACAGGCGCGGCACCCGTTCCTGTGCCGCCGCCCATGCCTGCCGTGACAAATACCATATCGGCGCCTTCCAGGATTTCTATAATCCGTTCGGTATCTTCCAGCGCTGCCTGCCTCCCGACGGAGGAATCTGCCCCGGCGCCCAATCCATTCGTCAATTTCGTGCCGATCGCCAGCCTGTTCGATACTGGCGAATTGCTCAACGCCTGTTTATCGGTATTCAGGATGTAAAACTCCGGCCCGGTCAACCCGTCCTGCATCATGCGCGCCACGGCGTTCGAGCCGCCGCCGCCAACACCTACGACTTTGATTCGCGTTCCAACCGGAATCTCGTCTTCGATCAAAAATTTCAGATCTTCACTCATCGCTTATGTCCCCTCGCTCTTTCTGTCGCCGGGGCAAGGCATATCTCACCCGCAAATTACCCGATGTAGCGAGATATGCCTCGCCATCAAAATTTATGCCCGCGCAAAAGCTGCCACGTTGCGCTTCCACTCAGCCTTCAGCTTCATCCGCCCGGAATACATCGATAACCCCGCGGCTACCGTCCAAATCGGCGAATCCAGTTCTTCCGGCCAATCTTCAATTCCAACCGGCAACCCGTTCCGCACCTGGCAATTCAGAATGCGCTCGGCGATATCGCACATACCCTGCAGCAGCGCGCCCCCGCCCGTTAGCACCACTCCCTCAAGCAGGGATTGCTCCATGCCAGCGCGCCGGATCTCCTCGTAGACATGCCCTAGCAATTCCTCGGCTCGTGCTTCGAGAATTTCGTCGAGCGTCGAACGCTGCGCTTCCCGCGGCGCCCGCCCTTCCGGCGACGGAATCTCGATCAGGCTGTTGTCGGACGTCAGCCCGCTCATCGCCCATCCGTACTCGCGTTTCAAATGCTCCGCGTCGTCGTAATTCACTTTCAGGATGTAGGAAATGTCGCGCGTGAAGTGATCGCCGCCAACCGGCAGTGTCGCGGCCAGCAGCAGTGCGTCGCCATCGTAAATCGCCATCTGGGTGGATTGCGCGCCAATGTCGAGCAGGCATACGCCCCGCGCGCGGTCCTCGGGCAGCACCGCCGCATAAGCCCCCGCCACCGCCTCGAAGACCGTTTCCTCCACCCCCAAATGAGCTTGATGCAGCGACGAAATCAGCCCCTGATGCTCCTGCGCCGATGCCGTCACAATGTGCACATTGGCTTCGAGGCGCGCGCACAAAATGCTTCTCGGGTTGCGGTATCCCGCGCGGCCGTCGAGCGTGAAGTCTTGCGGGCACACCTGCAGCACCATCTGGTTGTCTTCCAAACGCACGCGTGCCGCCAGTTCCACCGCGTACCGCAAGTCGTCGTTCTCAATCTGCCGCTTGCGCCCGAATTCGTACAAGCCACGGCTATTGATGCCCGTTACGTTCGGCCCGCCGAGACCCACCACCACGGTTTCCGGCGACACCTGCGCCCGCCGTTCCGCTTCCTGCATGGCGAATCGCACGCTTTCCGTCAGCGCAAGCTGATCGTGCAGCTTTCCGCGGTTCCACGCCGTCGAAGGCGCTTCGCCATGACCTAGAAAACGAATGCCCTCATTTTCGATCGCGCAGATCACCATGCGCGTATTCGTGCTGCCGAGATCGAGCCCCGCCGCCAGTTTCACTTTGCTCGCCATTATCGTTGGTCTCCCGCCACTGTAATCATGCTGTCAACGCGTAAATCGAAATTCGACGCGTCCGGCCGCTTGGTTTTAATTTCGTTGTAATTGTTGATAAAATTCGTCATGCGCGACGCGTAGTTTTCGTCGCCCAGCATCAGGCTTAACACCCGGTTGTCCAGGTGCTCCGCCACAATCAGGTTGTTCGGATCGGAAACATTCACTTCTGAAACATGCTTCGCCAGCGGCCCCAATCCTTCGAGCATCGATAGTACGCGCTGCACTCGCGCCCGCCGGTCTTCGCGGTCTTCCGATTCCTTGATCCCGCTGATCACCGGCAGCGTGAACCGCGCGGCTATCCTGGGTCGCAAAATATATCCATCCTTGTCGATGAGCGCGAATTCCGTAAGGCCGTCCCGATGCCGTGGCGGAAGCTGTATGAACGCCACTGGCCGCCTTTCTTCAATCCGCACCTTTACCGTATTCGGCCAAACGCGCGATACCGTTGCCTGCTCCACCCAATCAATCGCCAGTAGTTCTTTCCGGCGCGCATTGAGAGGAACGAGATAGAGGCTACGGCCAAAATCCGGCGCGAAGACGTGACGGACTTGGGAAGGCGACGCATAATGGATTCCCTCCACAACTAAACTTGGGCTTTGCCCGCGAAACTCGCGCGCTTCGGCAAGCTGGAACCGGTTGTCGTGAATCAGGAATGTTTCGGTGCGGTGAAACGCGTACAAGCTACCTACCAGCACCGTCATTCCGAGCGCGACCCACAGCAGCAGCCGCCCCCAACGCATGTTGTCGAGAAAAGAGACGGTTTCTTCCTTCGGCTCGCGCTTGCCGCGCCTCGCCGTGGGCGATTCCTCTTCAGGCCGCCGTGCCATTTGCCGCCTCTCGCAACAACTCTAAAATTTTGTCGCCGGCCTGCGACACGCTGCCCGCTCCGAGCGTGATAATCAGGTCTCCCGGCTGCGAGGCTTTCACAATCTGCGAAATTCCCTCCGCCAGCGCCGGAACATAGTGGACCGATCGGTGCCCGTAAGACCGCACTTTATCGGCGAGCGCCTCGCCCGAAACTCCTTCAATCGCCGCTTCCGAAGCCGCGTAAATATCCAGCAGATAAACGTCATCGGCCTGGTGAAACGCCGTACCGAAGTCGTCCAGCAAATGCTTGGTCCGCGTAAAGCGGTGGGGCTGAAAGAGCACTCGGATGTTTTTAAAGTTCGAGAGCCGTGCCGCCGCAAGCGTGGCTTTTACCTCCGTCGGGTGGTGGCCGTAGTCGTCTACCACCGTCACGCCGCCGGCCACGCCGCGGACCGTAAACCGCCGGTCCACACCGCTGAATTGCAGCAAGCCTTCGCGAACCCGATCCACGCTCAGGTCCATCTCCAGGCTCACGCCCACCGCGGCCGTGGCATTCAAAACATTGTGAACGCCGGGCACGTTGAGTTGAAACTGGCCAAGATCCTTTCCTCGACGCGCGATGCGGAATGTGCTCGATTGCGGATTCAACTCCACGGCGCTGATTTCCAGGTCTACCTGGGCCGTCCGGCCGTAGGTGATCGTTCGCCGCCGTATATCGGGGTAGATCCGCTGTATGTTCGGATCCTCCATGCAAAGCACCGCCGCGCCATAGAACGGAACTTTATTTACAAATTCGGTGAACGCCGAGCGGATCTCGTCAATATTGGCGTAATGGTCCAAATGTTCGCGGTCGATATTGGTGACCACGGCGATAATCGGCGCGAGTTTCAGGAAGGAGCCATCTGATTCGTCGGATTCGACAATCAGCAACTGGCTCTTGCCGATGCGGGCGTTCGAACCGCCCATCGCGCCAACGCGCCCGCCCACCACCACCGTCGGATCGAGTCCCGCCGTATTCAAAATGCTCGCCACCATGGAAGTTGTTGTCGTCTTTCCATGGCTGCCGGCGATGGCAATTCCGAACTTCAAACGCATCAGTTCCGCCAGCATTTCGCCGCGCGGGATCACCGGAATCTGCAACCGCTTCGCCTCGGCTACTTCCGGATTGCTCTCGTCGAGCGCCGACGTTACGACAATCGCTTTTGCGCCCTCCACATTGCGTGCGTCGTGCTGCCCGATGTGAAGCCGCGCGCCAAGATTCGCCAGCCGGTCGGTGATGGCGCTTGCGCGAAGGTCCGAACCGGAGACCTGATAACCAAGGCTGAGCAACACTTCGGCGATGCCGCTCATCCCGATGCCCCCAATTCCCACAAAGTGCACGTGCTGGGGCTTCAAAAACATTTCAAAACAGTATTGTTTCGGCTTTCCCGGAAGGTGTCAATTGAAATCATCCGCGTATTCATTGTTTTCGTGAATTTTTTTGTCGAGCCGCTTGCTCCATCACCTCGGCCGCGCGTTCTGCTGCATCCGGACGCGCAAAGATACGAACCCGCTCTCTCATCCCGGTAAGTGTTTCCGGATCGCCTCGTAAATTTTCCACTTCGCGGAACAGGCGCTCGCCCGAAAGTTCGTCATTTAACACCATGCGCGCCGCGCCTTCCCTCACCAGCGCTTCCGCGTTTTTCCGCTGATGATTGTCGGCGGCAAACGGCAGCGGAACCAGAATCGATGCCATACCCGCCGCCGCGATTTCTCCCACTCCGCCCGCGCCGGCGCGCCCCAGCACCAAATCCGCTTTCGAAAATGCTTCCGCCATGCCGTTGATGAAGGGAACTACTTCGCCATCAATGCCCGCCACCGCAAACTCGCGCGCTAGCGCTTCGTGCTCAGCAGCTCCCGTCTGGTGCACAATCCGGATCGGCGTTTGATTCTTGCGAAACAGCGGCCAGCTCTCGCGCGATGCCCGGTTCAGCGCTCGCGCTCCCAAACTGCCGCCCGTAATCAGCAGTGTAAACACGCCCCCGGCTTTTCGCGGCAGCTTAAAAAATTCTTCACGAATCGGAACGCCCGTCACTTCCGTCTTCCCCGGAGGAAACCACTTCGCGGTCTCTTCGAAATTCACCAGCGCGCGATAGACAAACGGAGCCAGTTTGCGATTGGTAAACCCGGGCACAGCGTTCGGCTCCATCACCACAATCGGAATCCGCCGCAGCAACGCCGCAATCACTACAGGCCCCGCGACAAATCCCCCCATGCTGAACACGGCATCCGGCTTCCAGGAGCCGAGGATTCCGGTCGATACTCCTGCGCTCACCGGCAATTCAACCGCGGTTTGCAACTGCCGCTTCAGACCGACCCGGTTCAAGCCGCCGATCTTAATGTGCTCCATCGGGAAACCCGCCGCCGGAACCAGGCGTGATTCGATACCTTGCTTCGTCCCAATGAAAAGAACCTCATGGCCGCGGTCCCGCAAAATACGCGCAACGGCCAGCGCCGGAAAAACATGGCCCCCGGTGCCGCCCGCACCCGCTACCACAAACCGGTAATTCACCAACGTTACCGCTTACCCCGCATGTTCGCTGACGCTTAATAACATTCCCAACAACAACAACGTGCTCAGCAAAGAACTGCCGCCGTAGCTGATTAGCGGCAGCGGGATTCCCTTCGTCGGCCCTAAATCCAAAACCACGCTGATGTTGATCAACGCCTGCATTCCGACGCAACTGGTCACCGCCAGCGCCAGATAACGCCCGAAATTATCCGGTGCGAAATAATACAGACGCAGACCTCGCCATAGAAGCATCGCAAAGGCCGCCAGCAGCCCCATACAGCCGAGGAACCCGGTTTCTTCGCCGACCACGGCATAAATGAAATCGGTATGCGCCTCGGGCAGATACAACATCTTTTGCTTGCCCTGCATCAGCCCCACGCCGAACAATCCGCCCGACCCGATCGCGATGGCCGCCTGCCGCTGCTGGTAATTCGGATCGCTCGTCGAAGCCGTCTGTTTTGCATAGTGCAGAATGTGGTTGTTCGGATCGATCTTCGCCAGTAATTTATGGTCGTGGTCGATAAAGTCGATGGCACGGCTCAGCCGGTAGGGCTTCATCGCAATAAAACCGATCCCCAGAAACACGCCCAACACCGCCGTGATCCAAAGATATTTGGTGTCCAGCCCGGCGACAAACATCACGATGACGGTCATCATCACGAGTACGACGGCTGTACCCAAATCCGCGATGGCCACAAAAAACGCGACCGCGCTGATCGACAGCGCAATCGGAATCAGCGTGTGCTTATCATTAATGGCCGCGGCACGCTGCGAAACAAAATACGCAAGAAATAGCGCCAGCGCCGGTTTCGCGAATTCCGACGGCTGCACCGAAAACACGCCGGTGTGCAGCCAGCGATGCGTCGAACTGTCGGTAATATAGACTACCAGAAGCAACAGCAGCACCGTGCCCATTCCGGCAAAGGCCACTTTCGGTGAATTCCAGCCGCGGTAGTCGGTACGCTTGCACCACAACAGCAGCACGAACGAAAATACCGCCCAGCCCAGTTGCTTCAGAACAAAGTGCTTGTCCGATACGCCGAACTTGATCTCGGCGATAACGGACGACGAACTATAGACCATCACCAACCCGAAGCAAACCATCGCCAGGATGGTGAAGAACAAGATCCAATCCGTTTTGAGCCGCTGCGCCATGGTTTTGAGTTAAAACAATTCTTGCACTATTTGTTTAAAGGTGCGTCCGCGATGTTCATAGTTCTCAAACTGATCGAAACTCGCGCACGCGGGAGCAAGCAACACCGTATCCCCGGGCGTGGCCGCTTCCTTGGCGTGCCAGACCGCTTCCCGCAGAACTTCCGGCCGCACCAACTTCACCGCACCGTCCAGGTCTTCGGCAATCCGGTTGGCTGCCGCCCCGATCAGCAGCACCGCTTTTGCCTTTTCGCGGAGCGGCTCGCGCAGCGGGCGGTAATCGCTGCCCTTGTCCTTGCCGCCTAAAATTACCCACAAATCACCGTCGAATGCATCCAGAGCTTTCAGGGCGGCGTCCACATTGGTCGCCTTCGAATCGTTGTAGTAATCGACGCCTTTGAAGCTGCGCACGAACTCGATCCGGTGCTCGACACCGGGAAACGACCGCACGGCATGGCCGATCAGGCCCGACGGTGCCCCCGCCAAGCGCGCCATCATGGCCGCCGCCATTGCGTTTTCCACGTTGTGCATACCGCGCAGCCCGATCTGCCGCCGCTCCATAAACGGATTCCCGTTCAGCAGAATCTCATCGCCCGCCAGATGAATGCCGCAAGGAACTTTGCGCTTCGAGCTGAACCAGAACACTTCGGCTTTCGTGCGGCTGGCGAATTCGCGGCACGTCTCATCTTCAAAATTCAAAACCGCGCTGTCGCCCTTCACCTGGGTTTCAAAGAGCCGCGCCTTCGCGTTCGCGTATTCTTCGAACGTGTGATGACGATCCAGATGATCGGGTGTCACATTTAAACACGCGGCCACCTCGGCTCGAAAATGAAAAATCGTCTCGAGTTGAAAGCTCGATAGTTCCAGGACGTTCCACTGACCATCCTGCGATCCATCCACCAGGGAGGTGACGGCCGTCCCGATATTTCCGCCAACCAGGCACTCGATACCACAGTGCCGCAGGATGTGGCCAGTCAGGGCCGTGGTCGTGGTTTTTCCGTTCGAGCCGGTAATGCCGATCACTGGACCTTTTAGATAAAAGCTCGCCAGCTCGACTTCGCCGATCACCGGAATGCCGCGCGTCCGCGCGCCCACGAGCAGCGGAATATCGGCGGGAACGCCCGGCGACACTACGATTACTTCCGGGGAGCCGATGTTCGCCTCGTCCTGCTTTTCCAGCGTCAACTTGTGGGTGTTTAGAAAGATCTGCTCGTCATCACCCGGCGTGCCTTCGTCCATGAGCCGCACGCGCACGCCTTTCTTCTGAAGAAGCTCCGCTGCCGCCTGGCCCGACCGCTTCATCCCAATCACCAATACTTCCGCGTTCTCCAGGTTCATCCAGATTCAAGGAGCCGGAAGCGTAAGCGACCGGCCAATTTTCTTACCTAAATTTCAATGTCGTCAGCGCAAAGAGCGCCATCACCAATCCGGCAATCCAGAACCGCACAATCACTTTCGATTCCGGCCACCCTAGCGCTTCAAAGTGATGGTGGATGGGAGCCATTTTGAAGATGCGCTTGCCGTGCCGCAGCTTGTAGCTCCCCACCTGAAGGATCACCGAAAGGGTCTCGATCACAAACACGCCGCCGATGAAGACCAGCAGCACTTCCTGCTTAATCAACACCGCGATAATGCCTAGACCACCGCCCAGCGCCAGCGCGCCCACATCGCCCATAAACACTTCCGCCGGATGGCTGTTGTACCAAAGGAAACCGAGCGTCGCGCCGAACATCGTCGCGCACACTATCGTCAGTTCCTGCGAGTTCGGCAGATGCGCCAATCCCAGGTATTTCGCCCACGTCACCTGGCTCGAAACATACGTCAGCGCAGTCATCGCGCCGGAGGCAATCACCATCAGTCCCGACGCGAGCCCGTCCAAACCATCCGTCAGGTTTACCATGTTCGACGAGCCCACCATCATCAGCACAATAAAGAGATAGAACGGCAGGAACGCCAGCGGATATGTCCAGAAATGGTGCGTCCACGGTTCAATCAGCAGGTCGGGGTGAAACTGCTTGAAGAACGGCACGTTTACCGCAGTCGAATAGGCCTGGTTGGCGTGAAGCAGCAGCAGAAAAAATCCTACCAGCATCGCGCACAGCACCTGATACCAGAATTTCTGCCGCGCCGTCATTCCCAAATTACGTTTTTTGGCGATCTTCGCGTAGTCGTCAAAGAAGCCGATCGCGCCGAAACCCATCAGCCCGAGCAGCGCGATCCACACATAACGGTTTCGCAGATCGGTCCACAATAACGTCGGCACTACGATGGACACGACAATCAGCAGCCCACCCATTGTCGGCGTGCCGGCTTTCTTTTGGTGGGATTTCGGTCCTTCTTCGCGAATGTGCTGCCCGAACGCCATCTCGCGAAGTTTTCGGATCATCCACGGCCCCAGTAGCAGCGACATCGTCAGCGCGGTCAAGCTCGCCAGCGCCACCCGGGTGGTGATGTATCCGAAGACGCGGAACGCCGGAACAGCCGGGAAAAGGACTTGATATAAGAGCCAGTAAAGCATTCGTTACGATTCCATGGCGGTGAGCGCCCGCTCCACGTGCGTGCCGCGCGATCCTTTAAAAAGAATGACATCCCCCTCGCGCGCGAAATCGCGAAGGAAGTAGCCCGCATCTTCCGAATTATCAAAAAAACAGGTGCTGTCTTCATTCACTCCTTCGGCGATGGCGCCTTCCACAATCTTTCGTGCCGCTCCGTGGACGCCAATAACAACGTCGATCTTCGATTGCGCGGCGTACCGCCCCAATTTCTCATGCAGCGCTTCCGACCACCGGCCCAGTTCGAGCATCTCGCCCAATACAGCGATACGCCGCCGCGCCGGCTCAGCGCGCAAAACATCAATCATAGATGTCGCCGCTTCCGGGTTTGAGTTGTAGGAATCGTTCAAAATCGTGATACCGTTCCATTGCCGCCGCTCGCCGCGCATCGCGCCCGGACGTATTTTTCCCACCGCGGCCACCAATTCCGGTTCCGCGATTTCGAAGGCGCGCGCCGTCGCAATGCCCGCCAACAGATTCAAGACGCCATGCCGCCCTCGCAGGCTGCTTCGAAACTTTGTGCCGCGCACGCGAAATTCGGAGCCATCCGAATAAAGCTGCACATCTTCGGCTTTGACATCGGCACCTGACGAAATGCCATAGGTCAGGGTGCGTCCTTCGTGAACACCGCGGAAGCCGGCCACACGCGCATCGTCGGCATTCAGAATCGCCGTCCCTTGCGGCCCCAACGCTTCCACCAGCTCTCGCTTAGCCAGCGCGATTCCCTCGATATCGGCGAAGTTCTCAATATGCGCGTAGCCGACATTCGTCACCACCCCGACTTGCGGGTGAGCAAGTGAGGTTAAGAAGCGGATCTCGCCGCTGTGGTTCATGCCGAGTTCCATCACACCTATTTCGGCGGTATTCGGAATGCGCAGCAGCGAAAGCGGCAAGCCAATATGGTTATTCAAATTGCCGGCCGTTTTTCCGACTGTGAAACGAACCGCCAGGAGCTCCGCAATAATATCTTTCGTCGTTGTCTTTCCGGCGCTCCCGGTAACCGCGACAATCGGCTTCCCCCACCGCCTCCGAGCCCACATTCCGACGTTCTGCAATCCCGCGAGCGTATCCTCGACGTGAATCAGAAGCCCAGCGGCCCCAACCGGCTCGCTCACCACCGCTGCTACCGCGCCGCGCTCAAACGCGGCTTTTATGTAATCGTGTCCGTTCTGCGTCTCGCCATGAATGGCAAAGAAAAGATCGCCTGGGTTCAGCGTGCGCGTGTCGATGCTCCATCCGGAGACGGGAGTGGACGGCAGTCCGGCCGGCGGCGCGGCTACGAGCGCATCGCAAATTTCGGCAAGGGTAAGCTGCAGGTGTCTTCTCCGTTAATTCGCGTGGCGAAGATATCCGGCCAACCGAAGAACGCGCTTGGCGACTTCGCGATCGTCGAACGGAACCGGGCCGTCTTTCAAAACCTGATACGTCTCGTGCCCCTTTCCGGCCAGAATCACCACATCACCTGGCTGTGCTTCCTGAATCGCGCGGCGAATGGCTTTCTCCCTATCCGGCTCCGCCACATAAGGCGTGTCAAAGCGCCTTAATCCCACCAGCGCGTCGTTCATAATGGCGAGCGGATCTTCCGAGCGCGGGTTGTCGGACGTCAGCACGACAAAGTCGCTCGCTTCCGCCGCCGCCATCCCCATCAGCGGGCGCTTCGTGCGGTCTCTGTCTCCGCCGCATCCGAAGACCGTAATTACTCGTTTCGGCCGCAACCCTCTTGCCGCCTGGATTACGTTGCGCAATGCGTCATCGGTATGCGCATAATCCACCACCACCATAAACGGCTGCCCTTCTTCTACCCGTTCAAACCGCCCCGGCACCCTATGCAACTCCGTTAGTCCTTTCTGAATCTGCTCCTCGTTCAAGCCCAGCGTCAAGGCCGCCGAGCAGGCGAGCAGAATGTTGTAAACATTGATGCGGCCCACCAGCGAAGACCGCAGCGTAAACTTACGTCCGTTCGCGTCAACCTCAAACTCCAGCCCTTCGAAGGTGGACTTTATATGTGAGGCCCGCACGGCGCCGCTATCTCCGCGCGGCGGCTTTTTTTCAATCCCGTACCAAAGCACTTCCGTTTCGGGGGCCGTTTCAATCTTGCGCCCCCAGTCGTCGTCCATGTTGATGACAGCGAAACGCGGTGCTTCCGCGCCTTCCGGCTGGAACAACAGTTGCTTAGCCGCGAAATACGATTCCATCGTCTCGTGGTAATCGAGATGATCGCGCGTCAAATTCGTAAACGCGACGGTGTGAAACCGGATACCGTAGATCCGGCCCAGGTCCAGGGCGTGAGAAGACGCTTCAAACGTCACATGCGTTCCTCCGGCCTGTTCCAATTCGTGAAACATACGGAACAAATCGAGCGATTCCGGCGTCGTGTTCACCGCCGGCAAAATCCGGCCAGCCAGATGATATTCGATGGTTCCGATCAGCGCCGTCGTCTTGCCGGAAGCGCGCAGCATGGCATCGATCAGCATGGAACTCGTGGTCTTGCCATTTGTTCCGGTTACGCCGGTCAGCACCAACCTCTCGTCCGGCTTACCATAAAAATTGCGCGCTACGATTGCGAGCGCACGGCGCCCGTGCGCGACCTGTATCCATCCTCCGGCGAATCCGGAAGGTTTTGGCCGGTCGCTCACTACGGCCACCGCGCCTTTCGTTATTGCGGCATTTGCAAATTGCGCGCCGTCCACTTTGGCACCGGAAAACGCAAAAAACAAATAGCCGGGCGATACTTTTCGTGAGTCATATGCAACACCGCTCACGCCGGCGTCCAGAAGAACATCCGGAACGCTCGACGTGAGCGGCACTCCCACCAGGAGATCTTTTAACTGCATTGCGCGTTCACGCTTTTAGGGGCGAGATCGAGCTCGCCCCTTCTCCTCCAACCCATATCGAAAAATCGATCACTGCCATTCTTCCTACACGCCCGGTCGCTCGCGCTCGCGGCTCCTTACGCCGCATTCTCATCGCTTGAACAACACCCGGACCGCTTCGCCCGGCCGCAATTGCTCGCCGGGAGCAGGACGCTGCACTCGTGCCAATCCTTCCCCTTTGGCCTCTATGTGAATGCCCTGCTCCGCGGCCTCCTCCACCACATCTTTCACGGTCTTGCCGATAAAGTCCGGCGTTTTCGGCGCACTGACGTCATTCTGGGCTACCAGCACCGCATCCGTATTCGAATCCTCACCCAAGGCCGCCCGCTCGTCTTCGAGCGTCGGCGGATCGCCCAACTCCGCGATGGAGCTGTCGCTCTCGACCTCCGGCTTCGCATCCTTCAGCTTCTGATCCGTCTTGTTCGCTGCTTCCAACTCCGCGGGAATATCGCGAGGAACGCCCTTCAGCCGGAGCGCCTCTTCCATCACTGAGCGAAACGCCGGGGCCGCTACCCACGCCGCTTCGCCGCTTGCCGGTGAAACGGTCACCACAACGACTACTGACGGATTCGTGACAGGCGCAAATCCCATGAACGTCGCGTTGTGCCGATGCGTGTACATGTGATGAGCAAAGTCGAAGATCTGCGCCGTACCGGTTTTTCCAGCCGTCGTATAGCCCATTACATGCGCCTTTTTTCCCGTTCCGGCAAGCACGACGTGCTCCATCATCTGACGCATCGTAAATACCGTTTGCGGCTGCAACACCCGAACAGGCGGCGCCTCGGCGGGGGTCTCCGGCTTAGCGCCCGGCGCCTGCTCCTCCAGCACGAGATGCGGCTTGATCAGGTATCCGCCGTTGGCAATCACCGATGCCGCTCGTGCCAGTTGCACCGAGGTGACGCTGACTTCGTGCCCCATTGAAATTGACGGGAGAGAACCGGAGCGCCAGCGCGACAGCGGCCGCAGCATGCCCGGCGCTTCGGCCGGCAGCTCAATTCCTGTTCTCTGCCCAAAGCCAAACTTGCGCACATAGGCATAGAGGTTTTTTTCTCCCACCTGCATGCCGATGTGAATGGCTCCGATGTTGCTCGAATGCGCCAGCACATCCCGCATCGGCAGCGACGAATAAGAATGGTCGTCGTGAATAATGCGGCTTCCGATTCGGAGTATCCCGTTCCCACAATCAATAATGGAATCGGGCCGCAACCGTGTTGTTTCAAGCGCAGCCGACAATGTAATTACTTTGAAAACCGACCCGGGTTCAAACGGCGCCACCACCGCATAGTCCTCGCGCCCATATGGCTTTTGTCCGGGCTTTATTTTCTTGTTCGGGTTGAATGTCGGATAGTTGGCGAGCGCCAGCACTTCTCCGGTATAGGGATCCATCACGATTACCGAGCCGCGGTCGGCATGGTTTACGGTCACGGCGTCCGCAATCGCCCGTTCCGCAACATACTGCAAGTGGCTGTCGATAGTGAGCGTCACATTTTTACCCACTACCGGCGCACGCTCGACTTCGAAACTGTAGCCGCGCTGGTGAACGTCGGTCGTTACCCGCATCATGCCGGCTTTGCCCATCAGCACCGAGTTCAGTTTCGCCTCAACCCCGGCAATACCTTTTCCCTGCGAGTTCACATCGCCAATCACATGGGAAGCGAGTTGTCCGTTCGGGTACGATCTCGCCGTGCCTTTCCGGATATCTACCCAATCGAGGCTCAGCTTGCGGAGTGCGTCTACCTGCTCATTTGTCGCTTCTTTATCGACCACAAGGTAACCGCGATGCGTAGCCGCCGCGTGCATAATACGGTCGAGCAGTTCATCTTTATCGAGATCTAAAACGCCCGCGAGCAGCGCGGCAGCCGTATCCTTATCGGGAATGCGAAGTGGATTGATGCAAACAATGGGGACATCGGAGCTTACAGCGAGATAGTTTCCATTCCGGTCGAGAATGGCTCCGCGCGGGGCTTCAATCGGATCGAGTTTTTCCTGCTGGATTTCCGCGAGATGAACGTACTTCTGATGGCTGAAAATTTGAAGCTGTACGAGCCGCAACGAGAGAGCCAGCACCCATACGCCAAGGATCAGCGCCAAAATGGCAAGCCGGTCCAGCGATTTTGACAACGGAAGGGGAGGCGTTTCCATTGGACTTTAGCGGCCCGGCGCGGTTGCGTCCGCGGCAGATCCCGCACGGGCCGCTTCACCTCTTTAATGCGCTGCCAACTCGCTCCTCAACGGCATGTGATTGCGGGCAACATTCTTGTTATTGCCTTCAAGAAATTGCACCTGCTGCGGCGCCGGGTCCACCATCTTCAGCTTTGCCGCCATGCGGTTCAAATTGTCCGGGCTGAGCATTGCCGCGGCTTTAACAGTCAGCGTCGCGCTTTCCTGCTTGAGCTGCGTCTGCTCCTGCCGTAGTTGCTGGATGTGGTAACCCTCCATCGTGTTATACGCGGCGGGGAACAACCCGGCGATAACCAGCATTGCGATCGCAAATCCGGCCGCTACGGCGCGAAAGCTCGCCTTGCGTCCCGCCGGATCCGCCGCCCGAACTACCGCCGTGTTGTCGATCCGCTTCACGTAGAGATATACGTCTTCATTCGCCAGTGGACGCAAACGGCAGGTTTCCGCTCGCGGCCTGGTGGCGACATGCAATAGTTCCTGTTCTTGTACTCCTACAAAACCTCTGACGATCGTTGCCAGCGATGCCATTTGACTTCCCTCGTGCCTTCTTCCTGTTTACGTGTACTGCTACCTTTTCATTTCCAGCGCCCGCAGTTTCGCGCTGCGCGATGCCGGATTCTCCGAAACTTCTTCCTCCGTGGGCTTGACGACGTGTTTCGTCAGAATCGTGGCCCGTCCTTCGCGCGCCAACGATTGGAATGCCCGCTTCACCTGACGATCTTCCGTTGACATGAACGTCAGCACCACGAGCCTTCCCCCTGCTCTCACCCGCTCCGGTACGTGCCGGAGCATGAATTCAAGCTCCTCCAACTCACTGTTCACCCTTAGCCGCAACGCCATAAACGTCTGCGTGCCAGGATGTATTCTCCCCGTCCGCGGCACGGCCTCTTCTATCACTCGAGCCAGTTGGCCCGTCGTCACGATCGGCCGCACGCGGACGATTGCTCTGGAGATTCTCCGCGACCTCCTTTCTTCACCGAGTTGATAAATCAAATCGGCGAGGTCCCTTTCGGGCAAGTGATTTACAAGATCCGCCGCGGTCAATTCCTGACCGCGATCCATCCGCATGTCCAGCGGCCCCTCTTCCATCAGCGAGAACCCCCGCTCGGCCGCACTCAACTGATAACGGCTAACCCCCAGGTCAACCAGAACTCCATCAACCGCTTCTACTTCGTTTTCCTTGAGCGCTTCATCAAACGTCGAAAAGGCACCGTGATGAAACCGGATTCGTCCGGCATATTCTTCCGTATTCGTTTTCGCGAGCCGCAACGATTCCGCGTCGCGATCGCACGCAATCACCAGGCCCGTCGTTAAACGCGACGCGATCGCTCGTAAATGACCACCGAGCCCTGCCGTCATATCGGCATAAATACCGTCCGGCTTTACGGCTAAGTAGCGCAACACCTCTTCGAGCAACACCGGATAGTGCCATGCCGTCTCTTCCATACATGGCCGTTAACGCAATCCCTTCTTTTCGAGGCTGCGAGCTTTTTCGAGGAGGTCCGCAGACGCCGCAGCCAACTGCCTTTGGTATTCTTCGTTGCCAGTGACCTCAATACGCTGCTTAAAGCAACGGAGGTGCACCTGCTCGCCTTCCATTCCCAGCGTCCGCCGCAACTCCGTCGGCATAAGAACCCGGCCCTGCGCGTCGATGTCCGAATCGGCGCCAAAGTGATTTGCTATGAACGCAATCTGCTCTTTTAATTCCGCGTCGTCGCCATCTTCCTCCAGCAAATTTTCGTTTTGTCGCCAGACGGAAGTAGGGTAAATTCTAGCTGTGGACCCGTTCACGGTAGTGATGAACACCTTTTGTTCGCCCAGTTTCGACAAGTACTCGGCGATGATCGCGGGCAGCTTCAGCCTCCCCTTCTCGTCCACACGAGCACTGTGGAAGCCGCGAGGGGCTTCAACAGGCGGCGGAGATCCGGATTGACCGTTGCCTTGCTCCATCTTTGACCACTTCAGACCTCTTCAGTCCACAAGACTGATATTTGCATGTTAGTGGCCTGTATGCAATAGATTTCTTTGAAGAAATCTCTCTAAGTCATTGTTTCGCCAAGTCTTCTCCAGAGGGTTCCGTAGACCCGCTTATTCAGAACTCCTTAGACGTGGTGCTTTATTGCATGAACGGCGATGAAGAGGGGAAGAAGAACCCGGCAACATGCCGGCTTGTCGGCAGGACTGCCGACCCCACATCAGTATCAGCCAAAAATTTTTATTGCATATTAAGCAGCGCAGGTGAGGATTTCGTGGGCATTGATGGTGTTGGGAGGCGCATTTTGGAGCAGCATACGCTTCCAGAAGAAGGCCCAATCGCGAGATGAACAAACGAACCCAACGCGTTCTGGAGTAATGTTTTCAATCTCTTCCGGATGGCTGGCGGCGATGAGGCAGAGTTCTTTGAG
>Ga0134125_10002158_pt1 | contig 23509 bp, 20 predicted proteins | sample KB31751_FD_96464 | JGI IMG/M metagenome (GOLD analysis project Ga0134125, IMG submission 96464) | Terrestrial soil microbial communities with excess Nitrogen fertilizer from Kellogg Biological Station, Michigan, USA - KB3-175-1 | ecosystem: Environmental > Terrestrial > Soil > Unclassified ...
CAGCAGTCTGACTTCAGCGCCCTCAGCTCCGGGCCGCCGTCAGACAGGTCGCCGCCGACGATGCACGTGTCGCCATAGTGATAGAGCATGTTCGGGACGGGTCCACACGGGTCATTCGGTTCCCGCCATGCGGCGACCCCGGTGTCCTGGGAAGACGTGTTCCAGCGACTCTGGCGCGAGCGCCGGGACAACGGAACCGGCCTGCGCATCTTGCTGGAGCCGACCTCCTCGCCGCTGCTGCTCGATCTGCTGGCGCGGGTTCGGGCGCGCTTTCCCGCAGCGGAGTTCGCCTTCTTCGCGCCGCTGGACAGCCGCAATCAACAGGACGCCAGCCGGGCGGTGTTCGGCCGGCCTCTCCTGCCGCATTACGATTTCAGCCAGGCCAAGGTCATCCTGTCGCTCGACTGCGACTTTCTCTGCGGCCTGCCGTTCTCGGTGAGATACGCGCGCCAGTGGGCGGACCGGCGCCGGCAAGACTCGCCCTCGGACGAGATCAACCGGCTCTACATGGTCGAGAGCCTGCTCAGCGTGACGGGCTCGGTCGCCGATCATCGGTTGCGCCGTCGTCTGTCCCAGATTCCCCAGGCCGCGTTCGCGATCGCGGCCGAGACGGTGGCGGTTCCGTCCGTCGTCCGCGGCGCGGCCGGGCGGCTGGGCGGCCCCCTGGGCGGCAGCGCCGACGAGTGGGTGAAGCAGGCCGCCCGCGATCTGGCCAACCGGCCGGGCGCCAGCCTGGTTTTGGCCGGCGATCGCCAGCCGCCGGTCGTTCACGCGCTGGCGTATGTGATGAATGCCGGGCTCGGCAACCTGGGACGAACGCTCTTCTTCACCGAACCGGTGTTGCCGGTGGCGGGCGCCCACCCGGGCCTCATCCCGTTCGAGGCGCTGGTCGACGACATGCGCGGCGGGCGCGTGGACACCTTGCTGATGCTCGACACCAATCCCGGCTACGGCGCGCCCGCCGATCTGAACTTCGGCGGCGCGCTCGCTCGGGTGCGCGAAACCTGGGCCTTCAGCTACTACGAGGACGAGACCGCCAACCGCTGCACGAACTTCGCCCCCACCGCCCACTTTCTGGAGAGTTGGGGCGACGCGCGCGCGTACGACGGCACGGTCTCGATGATTCAGCCGCTCATCCAGCCGCTGGTCGGCGCCAAGCCCGCCAGCGAGATCTTGGCTGCACTGGCGGGGGAGCCCAACCCGGACGCCCACCGCCTGCTGCATGCATACTGGACCGGACCTGGGGGTCTGACCGAGGACGGCTGGAGCCGGGCCGTGCAGGACGGGTTGGTGGTGGGAACGGCCGCTCCCCGGGTGACGGTCGATCCCGACGCGGTCGCGGTGGCGCGCCTGGTGCGCGCGTTCCGACCGGCCGCTCGGCCGGTGGAGCCCGGCATCGAGGTGGAGTTCTATCCGTCGCCGACCGTCTACGACGGCCGCTTCGCCAACAACGCGTGGTTGCTCGAGCAGCCGGAGCCCATCACCAAGCTCACGTGGGACAACGCCGCGCTGATGAGCGCGGCCACCGCGACCCGGCTCTGCGTCGCGAACGAAGACGTGATCGAGCTGCGCGCCAGCGGAGCGGTCACGCACGCGCCCGTACTGATCGCGCCAGGGGTGGCCGACGACGTGGTGGCGGTGTGGCTCGGGTACGGACGCTCCGGGGCGGAGAAGCTGGCGTCCGTGGGATTCAACGCCTACCCGTTACGAACGCGCGCAGCGCCGCACCACGTCCCCGCGGAAGCGGTCCGCCGCGTGCACGGCAACCATCTGCTGGCGCAGACCCAAATCCAGTTCTCGATGGAGGAACGCCCCATCGCCCTCAAGCGGACGCTGGAGGGATATCGCGAGCACCCCGATTTCACGCGCGAATACAAGGGTCCCGTGGACTCGATTCTGCCGGAAGTCGATTTCCGCGGGCCGCAGTGGGCCATGTCCATCGATCTCGGCATCTGCAGCGGCTGTAGCGCCTGCATGCTGGCCTGCCAGTCGGAGAACAACCTGCTGGTGGTCGGCAAGGACAACGTCCTGCGCCACCGCCAGATGCACTGGCTGCGGATCGACACCTACTACAGCGGCATCCCGGACGAGCCCGGCCTGATTCACCAGCCCATGCTCTGCCAGCACTGCGAAAAGGCTCCCTGCGAGTACGTCTGCCCGGTGAACGCGACGGTCCACAGCCCGGACGGCCTGAACGAGATGGTCTACAACCGCTGCGTCGGAACGCGCTTCTGTTCCAACAACTGCCCGTACAAGGTCCGCCGGTTCAACTGGTTCGATTTCACCGAGCTGCTGGCGACGAACCGCGGTTTGGTCCAGCTCCACTACAACCCCGAGGTGACCGTTCGCGAGCGCGGCGTCATGGAGAAGTGCACCTACTGCGTCCAGCGCATCCGGGCCGCCGACATCCGATCGCGCATCGAAAAGCGCGACATCCAGCCCGGCGACGTGGTCACGGCCTGTCAGGCCGCCTGCCCCACGGGCGCCATCCAGTTCGGCTCGCTGACCCATCGAGACACGCCCATGGTGCGGTGGCGGCAGCAGGATCGGAGCTTCGCGGTGCTGCACGACCAGGGGACGCAACCGCGCACCATGTACCTGGCCCGCATCGAGAACCCCAACCCCGATCTGGTGGGCTACCGCGCCGACGAAGGGAGCGGCTGATGCGCTTCGGCGTCCTGGCGGAGTTTCGCCATCCGGATCGGCTGCTGGCCGCTGTGCGCGCGCTGCGCGAGCGCGGTTACCGCCAGATGGACGCGTTCACGCCGTTTCCGGTGCGCGGCCTTCAGGAGGCGCTGGATCTGCCGCGGCCGAAGCTGACGCTCACGGCGGGGGCGATCGGGACCTTCGGCGCGGTGTTCGCGTTCTTCCTGCAGTGGTTGACGGTGGGGTACCTGTACCCGCTGGACGTCGGAGGGCGCCCTCCCTTTTCGATCCCGGCGTTCATCATCATCACCTTCGAGACCATGGTGCTGTTCGCGTCCACGGGCGCGTTCGTCCTGTTCTTCTGGAGCTGCCGGTTGCCGCGATTGAGCCACCCGGTGTTCAACGTCCCCGGGTTCGAGACCGCGACCAGCACCGGCTTCTGGGTGGGCGTGAACGCCCGCGACGAACAGTTCGACCCCGACCAGACCGAGCGCGAGCTGCGCGAGCTGGGCGCGGCGCGGGTGGAGTACGTGGGAGACCAGACGTGAGGGCTCCGGCCCGACGGCTGGTGGGAGCAGCCGCATTGGCCGCCTGCGTGGTGGGCATGCTGGCGGCCGGCTGCGAAGGTGTGCTGCCGGAGCCCGACTTCGAGCGGATGCAGCACCAGCGCGGTTACCGTCCGTTCGGCCGGTCGGTACAGTTCGAGGACGGGCGGGTGATGCGGCCGCCGCCGCTCGGCACCATCCCGCGCGGGGAGGTGCTGGGGCAGCCGGCGCTGACCCGCGGGGTGCAGGCGTCCGGCGCGTACACGCCAGAGATTCCGACCCCGGTCACGCGCGCCGTTCTCGAGCGCGGCCGCGAGCGGTTCGACATCTACTGCTCTGCTTGCCACGGCGTGCCCGGAGACGGCGACAGCATGGTGGCCACCAACATGACGCTGCGGCGCCCCCCGTCGCTGATCGAGGAGCCGGTCCTGTCGTTTCCGCCCGGACGCGTGTTCGAGGTGGTCAGCGTCGGCTACGGCCTGATGCCGGCCTACGACGTACACCTCAGCGTGTCCGATCGCTGGGCGGTGGTCGCCTATCTGCGGGCGCTGCAACGCAGCCAACGGGTGCGCCTGTCCGAGCTCTCGCCGGATCAGCGGACCCGGGCGCTCCAGGCGTTGGGCGGAGGCGCGCCATGACGGGTCCGGTGCATGAGGACGTGTTTCAGGAGCCGGATCAGCTCCCGCGCGGCCTGCTGTTGCGCATCGCGCTTGGAACCGTGACCATCGGGCTCAGTCTCTGCATCATCGCCTACCTGCTTCTGCGCGCGCGCGAGCACGGGCTGCGACCGTCGTCGGCATATCCGGAGGCCGCTCTTCCCGCGCCGCATCGGGTGGGACAGGTTCGGCAAGAGGTCTTCACGATCGCAGATCCCAAGCCCACGCCGCTCGAGGAGCAGGCCCGCACCCTCGAGCAATACGGATGGGTCGACCGCGCCCAGGGCATCGTGCGGGTCCCGGTCGAAGTCGGCATGGATCTTATGCTCGGCGACGCCCGCACCAGAAAGGCATCGCCATGAGGCGTTCCGTCGTGGCGATGCTGCTGGTCGGCGCCCTCTCGATCGCCGGACCGGCAGTTGCCGCACGCGGTCCGTTGCGCGGCCCGCTGCCGCCGGCCGCCCTCGACGTCGGCATCGAGGAACACCTGGGACAATCCGTTCCCGCCGACCTGCGCTTTCGCGATCAGGACGGCCATCCGGTGCGCCTGGGCGATTATCTGCACCGCGGGCGGCCGGTCGTGCTGGTCCTGGCTTACTACCGCTGCCCGATGCTCTGCGATCTGGTGCTGCGCGGGCTGGCCAGCGCGTTCGCCGAGGTCGGCTGGACGCCCGGCAAGCAGGCCGACCTCTTGACGGTCAGCATCGATCCACAGGACACCCCGGCCGCCGCGTTGCTCAAGCAGGGGCATGTCTTGCAGGCGCTCGGGCACCCGGAAGCAAAGGCGGGCTGGCCGTTCCTGGTCGGGGACGCGAGCAGCGCGCGCGCTCTCGCCGACGCGATGGGGTTCCGCTACGTCTACGATCCGACCAGCCATCAGTACGCGCACGCCGCCGGCGCCGTGGTGCTGACCCCGGAAGGGCGATTCGCCCGCTACGTGTACGGCGTGCAGTTCCGCCCCTTCGACCTGCGGCTGGCGCTGACCGAGGCGGGTCAGGGCAAGGTCGGCGGAATCGTCGAACGCGTGCTCTTGACCTGCTTCCGCTACGATCCGAGCGCCCGCCGGTACGGCATCTACGTGGTCGGGCTGCTCAAGGGCGGCGGGGCGCTGGTTCTGCTCACCGTCGGCATCTGCCTGGGCGTGCTGTGGCGCCGCGAAGCCATGTTGCGCCGGGAAGAGGTCGCGACCGACGACCGGCCGGACGACGAGGCGCCCCGGTGACGCCCGCGCCGGGCCCCAGCCGTCAGGCGGCGGTCAACGAGCTGTTCCGCCGGCTGCTCTTTCTTCCGCCGCAGTCGTCGACCATGGCGGCCGACATCGACCACCTGCACTACTTCGTCATTAGCACCACGATGGCGGGCGCATCGCTGGTGGGCCTGCTGGCGCTCTACTGGGTCGTCAAGTACCGCGTCCGCGGCGAGTTGGAGGTTCGCGCCCGACCGGCGCCCACCACACCAGCCTGGTTCGAGCTGATGCTGGGGGGCGGCCTGCTCGGCCTGTTCTGTCTCTGGTGGGTGATCGGCTTCATGCAGTACGTGAGGCTCCGCGTCCCGCCCAAGAACACGCTGGACGTGTACGTCACGGCCAAGCAGTGGATGTGGAAGTTCGCTTACCCTGGCGGCCAGAGCTCGATCGCGACCATCTACGTACCGACGGGGCGCCCGATCAAGCTGCTGTTGACCTCGCGCGACGTCATTCACAGCTTCTTCGTCCCCGACTTTCGGATCAAGCAGGACGCGCTGCCGGGCCGCTACACGACCGCCTGGTTCGAGGTCTCCGAGCCGGGGACGCACCAGGTGCTGTGCGCCGAGTACTGCGGAACGGGGCACTCGATCATGCGCGGGCAGGTGGTGGCGCTGGATCCGTCCGACTACGCGCGCTGGCTGGCGGCCGGCAACATCAACCAAAACATCGGCGACCTCGGGGAACAACCGCGCGCGCCACTGGGCCAGACCGGCGGCGTTCCGCTGGCGAGCTCGCCCGATATCGAGCCGGCCTCCGAAGAGGAATTCCCCCCGGCGCAGCTACTGAATCTGGTGCGCGTCGGAACCGAAGCCGCTGCGCAGCAGGGATGCCTGCGCTGCCACACGCTGGACGGCACGCCACACATCGGCCCGACCTGGGCGGGCCTGTATCGAAGCCGCGTCCCGCTCACGAGCGGAGGGACGGTGGTGGCCGACGAGGCCTACCTGACGGAGTCGATGATGGATCCGCTGGCCAAGATCCACGCGGGGTACGCGCCGGTCATGCCCAGCTACCACGGCCTGCTGTCGCCGGCCGAGACTGGCGCGATGATCGAGCTCATCAAGTCGCTGCGCGACGTCCCCGGGCGCACGACACCACCGGTGGAGGTTTCGCCGAACGCGGTGATTCCGCCCGCCGGCGGCATTGGGCGCGCGAGTCAACCGTTCCCTGCGCTGCCACTGCACTTGGTGCCGGCCCAGCAACCAATGGCGCCGGCGCTCGAGCAGGGGCTGCCACCGCCCGGAGTCCTGCCGAACCCGCCGCCGGCGGGGCGGATTCAGGTCGAAGCTCCCACGGGCCCCCGCTACGTCGTCCCGTCCAGTGTCGGCACCGGCCCCGACGCCGGCGCCGGCACCCAGCGCCCGAACTCGATATTTCGGGAGGTCAGGCCATGACCGCGCCAGCGAAAGCCGTCGAGGAGCCGCTTCACGAGCCGAGCTATCTCCAGGCCGACAGCGGCATCTGGTCGTGGCTGAACACGCGCGACCACAAGCGGATCGGCGTCATGTTCCTGGTGACGGTGACGGGCATGTTCCTGCTGGGCGGCATCTTCGCGCTCGCGTTGCGCACCGAGCTGCTGACGCCCAACCGCACGATCATGGACGCGATGACCTACGACCGGATGTTCACGCTGCACGGCGTGACCATGGTCTGGTTGTTCCTGGTCCCCAGCATCCCGACCAGCTTCGGCAATTTCCTTCTGCCGCTTCAGATCGGCGCCAAGGACCTGGCATTCCCCAAGCTCAACTTGATGAGCTTCTACACGTTCGTGCTGGGGGCGGTCGTCACTTTCGCCGGCATGCTTGCCGGTGGAACGGACACCGGTTGGACGTTCTACGCGCCCTACGCCGACACCACGCCGACCGACCTGGTCCCGGTCGTGATCGGGATCTTCATCCTGGGCATGTCCTCGATCTTCAGCGGGATCAACTTCATCGCCACCACGCACCTCATGCGCGCGCGCGGGCTGCGCTGGCGCAACAGCCGCTGTTCGTCTGGACCCTCTACGCGACCAGCGTGATCATGGTGCTGGCCACACCGGTGCTGGGCATGGCGCTGGCGCTGGTCGGCCTGGATCACGCTTTCAGGCTGGGAATCTTCGATCCGGCGGTGGGCGGCGATCCGGTGCTGTTTCAGCACATCTTCTGGTTCTATTCGCACCCGGCTGTCTACATCATGATCCTGCCTGGAATGGGCGTGATCAGCGAGGTGGTACCCACCTTCGCACACCGACGAATGTCCTCCTACGTAGCCGTCGCGGTCTCGACGCTGGGGATCGCGTTCGTCGGTTTCCTCACCTGGGGCCACCACATGTTCGTCTCCGGCATGTCGACCTTCGACGCCGGCGTGTTCGGCGTCATGTCGATGTTCGTGGCCATCTTCTCGGCCATCAAGGTCTTCACCTGGACCGGGACCCTCTACCGCGGCCAGATCGTCGTGCGGACGCCGCTGATCTACTTCTTCGGGTTCCTGTTCCTGTTCGTGTTCGGCGGGATGACCGGCGTGGCGCTAGCGACCCAATCGCTGGACGTGCACTGGACCGACACGTACTTCGTGGTCGCCCACTTTCACTTCATCATGGTGGGCGGCAGCGTGACGGCCTTCCTGGCGGCGGCGCACTACTGGTTCCCCAAGATGTTCGGCCGTCTCTACAACGAGCGGATGGCCACGCTCTCGGCGGTCGCCGTCTTCATGGGCTTCGTCCTCACCTTCTTCCCACAGTTCCTGCTGGGGAACATGGGGATGCCGCGCCGCTATTACTCCTACCCGCCACGGTTTCAGTTCCTGCACGTGCTGTCGACGGGCGGCGCCTGGCTGCTGGGCGGCGCGGTCCTGCTGGCGCTGGGAAACCTGGTGGTGGCGTTGAGATGGGGGCGCAAGGCGCCGCCCAACCCGTGGCACTCGCGCGGGTTCGAGTGGCTCACCAGCTCGCCGCCGCCCAAGCACAACTTCGCGGTGACGCCGACCCTGGATTTCTCGCCGTACGACTACGCGCTCACCGAGGAGGAGGCCCGTGCACGAGCCGGCGCTCGGTGAACAGTTCGTCGATCTCGAACACCAGTCCCACGCCCTGCGATTCGGGATGTGGGTGTTCCTGATCAGCGAGATCCTGCTGTTCGCGGGCCTATTCACGCTCTACGCCGCCTACCGGACGATGTTCATGTCCGACTTCAAGGCGGGCATCCTGCACAACACGTTCGCCTACGGAACGGCCAACCTGTTCGTGCTGCTCACGAGCGGCCTGACCGCCGCGCTGGCCGTCCACGGCGCGCGCAGCGGCCGGCGCATCTTCACCGGCGTCATGCTCTCGACGACGGCGGCCCTGGGCCTGACCTTCCTGGCCATCAAGCTGCTCGAATACCGCAAGCACTTCGAAGAGGGCTCGCTGCCCGGTCCCTGGTACCGCTACCACGAGCTCCCGACGTTCGGCGGCAACCGGTTCTTCACGATGTATTGGGGGCTGACCGGCTTCCACGCGCTCCATCTGACGGGCGGCGTCGTGATGATGTGCTGGATGGCGGTGCATGCCTTCCGCGGTCGCTACACGCCCCAGTACCACGTGAAGCTGGAGATGGGGACGCTCTACTGGGGGCTCATCGACCTGATGTGGATCTTCCTGTGGCCGATCCTTTACCTGAGCTGATGGTCATGACCGCGAAACGCGCCACCCCCGCGCCCTATCTGCTGGCCTACCTGGCGCTGCTGGCGCTGGCCGGCGTGTCGCTGGTGTTCGCCCGGGCCATCCACTGGGGGCGCTGGGACCTGGTCATCAACCTGACCGTCGCTGTCGCGCAGGCCGCCATCGTCCTGTGGTTCTTCATGCACCTGTCGGAGGCCGGCTTCCAGGTTCGCCTGGGGATCGGCGTCGCCGTCTCGTTGCTGCTCACCCTGCTGTTCCTGGCGGTCGCTGACGTCGCGACCCGCCACGTCCAGCCACCCGCCCCGCACCCGGGCCCCAGCTTCGGATTCTACGAACGATGAGCCGCACCATGGTCGGAGTCGTTGGTCTCGGTCTGGTGGTGCTCTGGGTCATCGGCCGCACCGAGGACGCGACCGCGTGGCTGCTGTGGTTCGAGGGGTCCGTCGCGCTGGGCGTTGTCGCGGTGGTGGGCCTGGTGCCGGCCCGGAGGTCGGGGCGGCTGGCGGGCGCCTGCCTGCTGGGCCTGACGCTGGCCCTGTTCGCGTTGTGGCTGATCGCTGTCCTGGACGACGGGACCCCCTGGTTCGCGTGGTGGACGTTCACCTTCGCGTGGCTGTGCCTCGGGACCGCCGGGCTGGTGACCTTTCAAGGACCCATCGATGCGACCCGGGCGCCCGACGAGATTTGATTCGCAGCCACCCGGCCCGGTCCCGATTGCGACCACCGCCTGACGTGGCCACAAGAGAGGCGTCCAGAGCATGGCCGACACACCCGTCATCACCGGCGAGCTCTCGCCACCGAAGCTGCACGAGCAGCTCCTGTCGCCGATGTGGACGCCGCGTGGCCGGGTGTTCCTGTTCGGCCTGGCGCTCAGCGGGCTGGCGACGCTGCTGGGCGCGTTTGCCATCACGTACAGCATCTGGCGCGGCACCGGCGTCTGGGGAAACAACATCCCGGTCGCCTGGGCCTTCCCCATCATCAACTTCGTCTGGTGGATCGGTATCGGCCACGCCGGCACCTTCATCTCGGCCATCCTGCTGCTTCTCGAGCAGCGCTGGCGCACGTCGATCAATCGCGTCGCCGAGGCGATGACCCTGTTTGCCGTCGCGCAGGCGGGACTGTACCCGCTTCTCCACCTGGGGCGCCCCTGGTTCGCCTACTGGCTGGTCCCCTACCCCGCCACCATGCACGTGTGGCCGAACTTCAAGAGCGCCCTGCCCTGGGACGCCGCGGCCGTATTCACCTACGCGCTGGTCTCGCTGCTGTTCTGGTACCTGGGCCTGGTCCCCGACCTGGCCGCGATGCGGGATCGCGCGCCGGGCCGCCTGCGCAAGCGCATCTATGGCGTCTTCGCGATGGGGTGGCGCGGCTCCGTCCAGCACTGGCGGCGGTACCGCGTCACGTACGGCCTGCTGGGCGGTCTGGCGACGCCGCTGGTGGTCTCCGTCCACAGCGTGGTCTCCACGGACTACGCGATCTCGCTGGTCCCCGGCTGGCACGAGACGATCTTCCCGCCGTACTTCGTGGGCGGCGCCATCTACTCCGGGTTCGCCATGGTGATCATCTTGATGGTCCCCATCCGGCGGGTATTCGGCATGCAGAACGTCGTAACCACGCGGCATTTGGACGCCATGGGCAAGATGTTGCTGGTGACCGGCTGGGTGGTGGCGTACTCGTACATCGCCGAATGGTTCTATGCCTGGTACGGCGGCGACTACTCGGAGCAGTACATGTTCTGGCACCAGTATCTCTTCGGCCCGGGCGCTCCGGTGGTCTGGACGGCGCTGTTCTGCAACATGGTGGTGCCCCAGTTCTTCTGGTCCCGGCGCATTCGCCAGAACGATCTTCTCTCGTGGGTGCTGTCGATCTTCGCGCTGGTCGGCATGTGGGCCGAGCGCTTCATGATCATCGCGGACTCCCTGCAGCGCGACTACCTGCCGTCCAGCTGGTACTACTACGCGCCGACCTGGGTCGACTGGAGCATCTTCGTTGGGACGATGGGCTTCTTTGCCTTGCTGTTCCTGCTGTTCGTGCGGTTCGTTCCGTTCATCCCGACCGCCGAGGTGATGGAGCTCGCGCACGAGATGCAGAAGGAAAAGCAGGAGGAGGCGGCAGCGTGAACCGTCCACCAGACGTTCCGGTCTACCGAGGGGGAGCCCTCATGTGGACGGCGCTGGTCGCCGGCCTCGTCGCGCTGATCGCCTGCGGCTTCGGGTTCTGGCTCGACCCGAGCCGGGTTCTGTTCGCGTGGCTGATCGCCGTCCTCTACGTGATGACGGTGGTGATCGGGCTCATGGGGGTGCTCGTCATCACGTACACGATGAACGCCGGCTGGCCGACGATGGTGCGACGGCTGGCCGAAGCCGGGATGCCGGTCATGCCCGTCTTGGGCGTGCTGTTCATCCCCATCCTGGTCGGCGTCGGTCACATCTATCCCTGGATGCACGTCGCGGCCTTCAGCGACCCCGCGATGCACAAGATCCTTGTGCACAAGCTCCCGTACCTCAATCCGACGTTTTTCGTGTCGCGGTCGGTGTTCTATCTGGTGCTCTGGTCCGTGTTCGCGCTGTTGCTCCGGCGCTGGTCCGTCGCGATGGACCAACCGCCTCATCCGAACCTTCGGCCGCGGCTGCGCGTCCTGTCCGCCGTCATGGCCCCCATCATGGGCATGACTCTGACGGGCGCGGGCACCGACTGGATCATGTCGCTGGCGCCCGAGTGGGTGTCGTACATCTTCGGCTACTACGTCATGGCCGTCGCGCTCTTGGGCGGGACCGCCGCACTGACGCTGGCGGCGTACTGGAACGACCGGCGTAGCCACCTGCCGGTCACGGTGTCCCACTATTACGCCCTGGGACGCGTGCTGTTCACGTTCCTGGTCCTGTGGGCCTACACCGCCTACTTCAACTACTTCATCACCTGGATCGCCAATAAGCCCAGCGAGGTTCGCTGGTTCGTGCTCCGCTCCGTCGGTCCGTTCCGAGCGATGAGCCTGTTCACCATCTTCGGTCATTTTGGCTTCCCGTTCGTCGTCCTCATCACCTACGTCGTGAAACGCAGCCGCGGCCTGCTGGCCTTCATGGCTGCCTATCTCTTGATCGCTCAATACTTCGAGGTCCACTGGCTGATCGCACCCGAGCGCGACGCCACGCGGGTATTCGACTGGTGGGATCCGGTGGCCGTCGCGGCCGTGGCGCTCCTTTCGCTGGCGGCGGCGCTGTGGGCGCAGCGTGGCCGGCTGCTGGCGCCCGCCTTCGATCCTCGGTTCGGAGAAGCGGCCCGGTACGAATCCTGGTAGCGGCGCCGCGGACCAGGTGTGGCGCCGAACGGCGGCGTGGATAAGTTCTGTCCGCGATGGACCTGGTTCGCGTCGTCGGTCAGACGAGGGCTCTCGAGATCGCGGGCGTCAAGCTGGTGGGAGCGACCGCCGAGAACGGGCGCAAGCTCCTCTTTTCGCTGGCCTTCATCGCCGGCACGCTGCTGTTACGCCGGTTGCTCCGATCGGCCGTGCGTTTGCTGGGCCAAGGTCAGCACGAGCACGGGCGATTCTGGGCGCGCCAGGCGGTGGGGCTGTTCGTTGCCGGGCTGCTGGTCGCGGGCATGGCTTCGATCTGGTTCGATGATCCCACTCGATTAGCCACCGCAATGGGCCTCGTGACCGCCGGCCTCGCGTTCGCGCTCCAGCGAGTCGTCACGGCGCTGGCCGGGTACGTGGTCATCCTGCGGGGCAGCACTTTCGGCGTTGGCGACCGGATCACGATGGGCGGCGTCCGTGGCGATGTCGTCGCGCTGAGCTTCATTCAGACCACCATTATGGAGATGGGCCAACCACCGTCGGTACAAGCGCAGAGCGACCCGGCCATGTGGGTGCGCAGCCGGCAGTACACCGGCCGGCTGGTGACCATCAGCAACGCCAAGATCTTCGACGAACCCGTCTACAACTACACGCGCGAGTTCCCCTACATCTGGGAAGAGATGTCGATCCCCGTCAGTTACCGGGCCGATCGGGCGCGGGCCGAGCAGATCCTGCTGGACGCCGCTCGGCGGCACGCGGTCGACGCGGCTGCGATCGCAGACGCGGCGCTCCAGGACCTCGAGCGACGCTATGTCGTCGCCCGGGCTCAGCTGCCGCCGCGCGTGTTCTGGCGCCTGACGGACAACTGGTTGGAGCTGACCGTTCGCTTCCTCACGGAGACCCACGGCATCCGGGAGCTGAAGGACGGCATGACGCGCGAGATCTTGAGAGAGCTGGATGACGCCGGGATTCAGGTCGCATCGGCGACCTACGAAATCATCGGGCTGCCGCCCGTCCGCCTCAGCCGGGACCGCGCCTAGAGAGTTCGCGACCGCGGGGCCTGCAAACGCCGTCAGGACCTTGCTTGCACGCCCTCCTTCGGAGGGCGCGACGGACATCAAAATGGCGGCTTGCCCCGGCTGACCAATCGAACGAGCGTGGCCAGGTACTCCTTGTGAGAAAACTACTCGCCGCATGTGTGCGGAATTCGGGGCGCGCCTGGTTCACGCAGTCCACCTGGTTCGAGCCCGTACTGCCGACGCTGTACGTGACCCCACTCTGCAACCTGCGTTGCACCTATTGCGAGGACTTCGGCGCGCACCGCAACGCCGGATACCGCGGCCAGACATTGTCACTGGAGAGCGTGAAGAAGCTGATCTCGCTCATTGCGGCTGAGTGCGACGTCTTGTACGTGACCGGCGGCGAACCCACGATGCGCGCAGACCTTCCCGAACTGCTCCGCCACGCGCGGTGGCGCGGGATTCGCTATTTGGCGATGAACACGAACGCCATCCGATTGCGCGAGCACGAGGAGATTCTGCAGCTCTTGGATAACCTGGTGATCTCGCTCGACGATCTCACCGCCGGGCGCTGGGACTCGACGCTGGCGGCCGACCCAGAGCGCGTCGCGGCCCTCCTCGACGACATCCGCTGGGCCGCCGCCGAACAGCGCCGGCGGGAGTTCGCGCTGACCGTCACCTGCGTCGTGACGCCGGGCCGCGTCGCCGCCGCACGACGGGTACGCGATTTCGTCTACGAGATAGGAGCCCAGTTCTCGGCGCAGCACCTGTCCGTCAATCGGCTCCCCTCGCCCGCGCTGACGGCCGACCCCGAGTACGCCGCCTTCATGCGTGAATTGCTGGCCGACAAGCGCGCCGGACGCGGCGTCTCGGGCAGCGAGCAGTACCTGGCGCGTCCGGGAGCCTGCGCGACCAGCGCCTGTACGCCTACGGCAGCGCCACACATCGACTGGATGGGCCGCCTCGCCTACCCCTGCCGGGAACTGCCGGACCACGTCCTCGTGGATCTGCTGGCCGCCGGGTCACTGCGCGAGGCTCTCCGTGAAGGGGCACGCCGATGGGGTGCACCACCCACGGATTGCCACCGATGTGGCGAGCGATGCTACGTCGAGATCTCGTCCTTGGTTCGTCACCCGACCGCGCTGGCCCGCGAAGCCGTTCATTATCTGCGGTCCGCGAGTAGGTGAGGCCGTAGGGGATGCGAATGCCGAGCGACAGAAAGGTGGGGGTCATTCTGCGTCGCGAGGAGGAAGAGACGCGATCGCCCGTCCCCTACTTGGTCTTCTTCCCTTTGGCCCGTTGCCCGACTTGGCCGGTTTGGCGGATACAGAATCGGCGCAGCGCCAACCTCTTCTTCCAGCTCGTCACGCGTCGCTACGAGCGCGGCAGCATGCTCCTCACCACCAACCAGATGGTCACGCAGTGGGGCCAGGTCTTCGGCGACGAGATGATCGCCGCGGCCGTGCTCGACCGCCTGCTGCACCACAGCCACGTGCTGGTCGTGCAGGGCGAGAGCTATCGACTCAAACAGAAGAAGCGCGCCGGCCTGGTCGCCAGGAGCGCGGAGTAGTCACTGAACACATGAGGGGGTCACTTTTAGTGTCGTAAGGGGGTCATTTCCCGATGTCGTTTGACAGGGCCTGCCCCACGTGCGTGCGAGGCGGCTCGCTCAGGGCGCTTCCCAGGGGCAGGTCGTCTACACGTCCGCGCAGAACTCGGACCAGCGCGCTCAGCCGCCGTGAGCGGAACAGCTGAGGCCTGTCGAGAGACAGCTACAACCAGGTGGCACCCTCCCAAAAAGCGAGCATGGAGGGCAGGTCCTCGCGTCGATTGGTGCGTCGATATACCCGGCACAGGTCCACGAACCCTGCAGGCAGGCGGCCCCGCGGAACGCGCTGTCGTCGTTGCATCCCGCGACGCAGGTCGGACCGCTGTAGGGCGGTGCTGACGAGCAGTTCACCCCGGCGTCCTCGGCTGGCTGAGCACCATCCGCGCCCAGCGCCCCACCGCCATCGACTCGCCACCCGCTGCCGCCCCAGCCGGAACTCGCGTCGAAGCTGCCGCCCGGAACCCCTGCGCTGCCTGTTGCGCCACCGGTCGCGGTCCCCTGACCGGCGCCAGCCACCCCCGACCCACCTTGGACCCCACCAGTGCCGCCGCTTTTCGTCAGAGATCCGCCGCAACTCATCGCCGGCAGGACCATCACCAATCCAAGCACCGACAGCCAGCAGACTTTCATTCACGTACCTCCAAGTTAGATGTGCAGCATACAACCAGACCCGCGGCGGGGCGTCCTTGTCTCGCTCCCCTGGCCGGCCCGAATGACGGAGCGCTGATCTTGATGCCGTGTTGAACTCGGTCTATGTCGTCAGCCGACATGCTCTCGTTCCTGCGAAGGAGGCGGCGAAGGCCCGAGAGCATCGACAGCGTACAATCGTCTTCGTCCATGAACAGGACGGTCCGATCGAGAAGCAGCTGAAGCTAGCCCTGCTTCCACATCTGCGCTGGGCCGGAGTAAGGCGGGCATGTCTCGCACGGTCGACTGGTCGCTCGCGTGTCGTGCCGTGACTCCTTGCGTCGGCGGCGACGAATCCACGTCGCGAGATGTGTCTCGAGCGCGGCGAAGCTGTCGAAGGCCCGGCCCGCGATGGCATTGCGCTTCACGTAGCCGACGCCAGACTCCGTCTTGCCCTTTGTGCGTGCTCGATACGGGCGGCAGGCACGAGGCGCGACGCCGCAGTCGGCACAGAACGCGCTGAATGCAGGGTGGACGTGCACGACGCCAGACTCGCTGTCGCGCCCGAGGATCAGCGCGCGGGCATTGTCGACGAGCACCGTCTGTGTGACGTCGCCGAAGTGCAGGAACGCGCCCGAAAGGCCCTCCCGCCAATACCGCCGAGCAACGACTCGGCTGATTCCGAGCGTGGCCGCGATGCGCTTCGAGCCCTAGCTCATCGCGGCTAACCCTCTGATTGTTAGTGTCGTTTGGGGGTCAGTTTACGTGTCGCCTGACACCTGCGATGTACGGTGCCGATCACAAGACGCCGATGCACGGTGGGTGAATGGCAGCGAGCGGAACTGGACGACGTCGCTGACGTTTCCTTCGGATTCAGCGGGTCCCACTGAATGCTTCTTTGGCCAGCGCCTCCTCGAGCGAGGCGAGGCTCGCGTCGGCGGCCGCTGTCAATGCCGCCTTCTGCTGAAGGGCCAATCGAAGCGACCGAACGTTCGTGTTTCGCCGCGACAGCGCGATAACCTGTCGCGAGAGATCGTCGAATCGCTCGAGGGCCGTCCGGGCTGATCCCAGGTGCCGGCCGAGACCGGCCCCTCCGGCCGCGGCCAATCCGGACAGCGCCGCGGCCGCTACCGATCGGCGCGATGCCATCTCCCTTTCGAGACGATCCATCTCTGGGTCCGTCGGCTCGGCGATATGGGGCGCCTGCAGGATCTGGATGTCTTTGATGGCCAACTCGACGCGTGCGACCAGCTCTTGGATCTGACAGCGCTTCGCGGGCGCCGACGTCGCCGCCGTCGCGTCCAGCGCCGCAGTGAGAGCATCCGCCGCCTGGCTCACCGGGCCGAACGCCAGCCGCTGAGCTTTCAGGTTCGTATTCTCGACGGCCAGAGCCAGGATCTCGCCGTCGACTCTACGATAGAGATCCAGCTGCTGCCGGAACTGCGCCAGCTGCTCGGCGTCGGGACCGGACAGGCGCGCAGCCAACTCCGGCACTGCCGCCGCAACGACCTCCGTGGCTGAGCGCGCCTGGCGCGCGAATTCGACGGATTGCGCGTCCGTGTCGGCCAGAACCGCGCGATCGGACGCGTCGGAGGCCTTCGACAATTGGACCTGCATCTGCGCGACCAACCGGCGCGCCTCCGCGAGCTGAACGAACGCCGGTTCGGCCCGCGCTCGGCAAGTGGACGCCAGGACGGCGCAGGCGAGCATGGAAATTCGCATCGAGGCGGTGGTCAGCATCGGTCATACCCCTTCGGTCACGGGCACGGTGAACCAGAACACGGCGCCCTGTCCCGGTTCGCTCTGGACGCCGATGCGGCCACCGTGGGCCTGGACCAGCCCCTTGGCGATGAATAGACCCAGACCCGATCCGCCGCCCGGGGCGCCAGGGACCCGGAAGAATTTTTCGAAGAGTCCGGCCTGATGCTCTTTCGGAATCCCGGGGCCCGAGTCCACGACCTCGAAGCGCACCTCGTCGGCTGCGACGACCGCGTGGTCGCGGACAGGCGCGTGGTGGTCGACGCGGGCCCGCACGATGATACGGCTCCCCCGAGGCGCAAGGCGTAGCGCGTTCGTGAGGAGGTTCGAGAAGACGAGCTGGAGGCGGTCGGGATCGACGAAGACGTCCGGCACACCAGGTACGATTTCGGGGACGATCGTGATTCCCGCCTGTTGGGCGGGGCCCTTGTGGACCTCGCTCGCCGGTCGGACCACCGCGTCCGGGCTCAATCGGCGCCTTCGCAGCTGGATCTGACCCGATTCGATCCGCGAGAGGTTCAACAGCTCGTCGATGATGACCTGCAGGCGCTCGCAATCGTCGCGGGCAGCAAACATCAAGTCCGCCTGCTTGGTCGTGAGAGCGCCCACCGCGCCTTCCGTGCAGAGGTGCAGCGCCATGCGAAGCGACGTCAGAGGCGTCCGAAGCTCGTGCGCGACGGTGGCGACCAGATTGTTCTTCATTTCATCGAACCGAAACATTTGCGTGGCGTCCTGCAAGACGATCGTCGCACCGGTGACCGCCCCGCGCTCGCCGTAGATGGGCGTGGCGCGCGGGAGCAAGATCTTCTCGCCTTCTGGCGTCGGGACCAGTCGGATCGCTTCTTCGAATCCTTTGGGCACGTAGCTTCCGCGCCCCCCAAACACGTGGGCGCGCAGCCGCTCCACCACCGCCTGCACCGCCGGGTCGGCGCGGCCGTGGACCTCGGCCTGCATGGCGTCGGGGTCGATCCCCAAGACGTGTGTCGCCGCGGCGTTGGCGCCATGAATACTTCCCTGTGCATCCAGGAGCAGGATCGGGTCGGGAAGGCTGTCGATCGCGGACTGTGCCGCCTGTTCGGCTTGCAGCAGCTCGCCCAGCGAGCTTTGTCGGTAGCGCTCCAGACGGTCCGCCATCTTGTTGAACTCGCTGGCGAGTGACGCGATCTCGCCGCCGCCCCGGACTTGCGCGCGCGCCTTCAGATCGTTCTCGCCGAAACGGCGAACCGCCGCGGCGACGATGCCCAGCGGGCGCAGCGTGCGTGCGATCAACCAAGTAGAGGCAACCAGGCCGCTGCCCAGGGCCAGCACGATTGCCAGAATGACGAGCTCTTCGAACCGTTCGGCCCGGCGATCTGCCCGGTCGACCTTGTGAACCATGGCGTCCTGGTTGATCGCCAGGATCTCGTCGGCGAGTTGCGCGGTCCGGCTGAAAGCGGGCCGCAGATCGCCAAAGTAGAAGGCATCCCGCGCCTCGGGCGCCGAGCCCAGGTTGCGTTGTAGGGCGGTCGCATACGCAGTCCATGACGCGCGCAGGTCGTGCGTCACGCCGCGCTCCCCCGCCTCGGTGATGTTCCCTTCCTGTACGGCCAGCTCGCGCTCGAAGGTGGCACGATTCGAGGCCATATCCTGGTCGATGCCCTCGTGGTGCCCGGCCAGCAGGATCAGAGCGTCACCGTTCAGCCGGTCGAGGGCGCCCTTCATCCGCTCAGCCGCCAGGACGCTGCGGTAGTTGTCGGCCAAGATCAGCCCTGCCTGCGCCCCCAACCGCCGGGTGACGCTCCCCGACACGATGCCGAGCAGCAGCAGCGCGAGCGCGAGTGGGGATTGCGCGAGGATCAGCCTGGTACGCAAGGTCATTCGCCGGTCTCCTCATCGGTGGACACGACGTGGACATCCAGCCCGCTCGATTCCTGGACCAGGCGGACGGGAATGGGCCTTCGCAGAACCTGGCGCCAGGTCGGCTGGTGCGACCGCCCGACGACGATATGGCCGACCCCATGCGAGTGGGCGAATTCGAGGATGGCCTCGACGGGGTGTGCCGCGCGGAGACGAACGACCTCCGCCCCCAGCTCGCGCGCGAGGTCGGTGTTGGCTATCAGGTGCCGCTGTGCCTCGGCATCGATCCGGTCGGGACTCTCGCGGGGGGTCTCGACGAACACGACGAACCAGTCGGTGCTGAGCCGTCCGGCCAGGCGCGAGCCTTTGCGCACCAACGTCGCGCCCCGCGGCGAGGCCGAGGACAGGCAGACCATCACGCGGCTGCTTTGACCGATGCGTGCCTGTCCGGCAGCCGGCGCGCCGGTCGCGGGCCTGCGTGCGCTCGACCGCTCGACACTCTCGGCGACCTCGCGCAAGGCCAGCTCGCGCAGGTGGCCCAGGTTCGCATCCTGAAAGAAGTGTTCGAGCGCCCAGCCGATCTTGTCGGCACCATAGATCTTGCCGGCGCGCAGTCGCTCCTGCAGGTCCTCGACCGACAGATCGAGGTTCACGACCTGGTCCGCCTGCTTGAGAAAGCTATCGGGCACCGTCTCGCGGATCGCCACACCAGCGACGCGTTCGACGATACTCTTGAGGCTCTCGAGGTGCTGGACATTGAACGCGCCGATGACGTTGATGCCGGCGTCCAGCAACTCGAGGACGTCCTGGTACCGTTTTCGGTTGTGGCTTCCGGGGACGTTGGAGTGCGCAATCTCGTCGACGATCACGATCTCGGGTTTTCTCTTGAGGATGTTGTTGATGCTCATCTCCTCGATTTCCACGCCGCGGTACTCGATCTTCCGGCGCGGGACGACATCCAGCCCAGCGATGAGAGCTTTCGTCTCGGCGCGTCCGTGGGTCTCGACGAAGCCGATCACGATATCGACGCCGCGCCGGCGCAGGGCGTGCGCCTCTTCGAGCATTCGGTAGGTCTTGCCCACGCCGGCCGCGAACCCGATGTACAGCTTCAGGCGGCCGCGCTTGCCGCGCTCGACGAGCTCCAGAAAGTCGTCGGCGCGCGATCGCGTTGGAGGCGCGGCTGTGGAGGGGTCGTGGGCCACGGTAGGGCCACATCCTGACAGCAAAGGACATGCCGCGGCGACTGGTCTGTGATTTCCGCGGAGCCGGCGAGAACTGCGCCCTGGGCGGTCACGTTGCAACCCCCGCGCTCGTATGTCCCTGCGTTTTGCACCGCCGACGCGGCAGCAGTCCCGATGAGGCGCGCGATTGGCGTGGCACGAGCGTTGCTCAGTTCGGGTCACCATGAAGGACATCGTTCTGGTCGGGATCACGATCGGCTTCTTCGCTCTGAGCTGGGCGTACACGCGTGCGCTCGACCGCCTCTAGGAACTCGCCCATGACGTTCGACTATGCCATTGGCGCACTGCTGTCCCTGGCGCTGGCCGCCTACCTGGTCTACGCGCTCATCCGGCCGGAGAGGTTCTGATCGCCATGACCACCATCGGATGGATTCAGATTCTGGTGTTCTTTGCGGCCATCGTGGCCGTCACGAAGCCGGCAGGCGTCTTCATGTTCCGCGTCTTCGAGGAGGGGCGGCCGCCCCTGCCGAAGGTGCTGGGCCGGTTCGAGCACTGGCTCTACCGCTTGTCGGGCGTGGATCCCGCTCACGAGCAGACCTGGGTGGCGTACACGATGTCCCTGCTGGCGTTCAGTCTGGTAGGCGTCGTCGTCACTTATCTATTCCAGCGGCTGCAGCACCTTCTGCCCTTCAACCCGCAGCACTTCACCGCGGTCGAGCCGACGTCGGCCTTCAACACTGCCACCAGCTTCACGACCAACACGAACTGGCAGGGCTACGCGGGCGAGTCGACGATGAGCTATCTGACCCAGATGGCGGGACTCGCCTGGCACAACTTCAGCTCCGCCGCCGCGGGCATCTGCGTCGCGCTGGCGCTGGGGCGCGGCTTCACCCGCCGACCTGGTCCGACCGGGCCCAAGACGCTGGGCAACTTCTACGCCGATCTGGTGCGCGGCATCGTCTACGTCCTCCTGCCACTGAGCATCGTGTTCGGGCTGGTGTTGGCGTCTCAGGGGGTCATCCAGACACTGTCGCCGTACGCCGACCTCACCACGTTGGACGGCAGCACACAGACGCTGGCGCTGGGACCGGTCGCATCGCAAGAGGCGATCAAGCAGCTCGGCACGAACGGCGGCGGCTTCTTCAACGCCAACGCGGCCCACCCGTTCGAGAACCCGACGCCGTTCACGAACTTTCTTTCACTGTTCATGATGTTCGCCATCCCGTCGGGGCTGACCTACACCTACGGGCGGATGGCCCGGGACCAGCGACACGGCTGGGCGCTCTGGGGCGCCATGTCGCTTCTGTTTCTGGCCGGCGTCGCGGCCTGCTACCACTTCGAGGCGCAAGGCAACCCGGCGCTGGCCGGCCTGCCGATCAGCCAACCGCTCGGGAACATGGAGGGCAAAGAAGTGCGGTTTGGCGTGTCGGCGTCGGCGCTGTACGCCACCGTTACGACCGACGCCTCGTGCGGCGCCGTCAACGCGATGCATGACAGCTTCACGCCGCTGGGCGGGTTGGTTCCCCTGGCGAACATTCAGCTCGGCGAGGTGGTGTTCGGGGGCACGGGCGCGGGCCTCTACGGGATGCTCGTCTATGTGGTGCTGACCGTCTTCATCGCCGGGCTGATGGTGGGGCGGACGCCCGAGTACCTGGGCAAGAAGATCGAAGCGCGCGAGATGAAGCTGGCGATGTTGTACCTGCTGATCTTCCCGCTGCTGGTGCTGGGCTTCAGTGCCTGGAGCGCCGTCCGGCCGTACGGCCACTCGTCGCTCACCAACAACGGCCCGCACGGCCTGATGGAAATCCTCTATGCGTACACCAGCGGCGCGGGCAATAACGGGTCGGCGTACGCCGGGCTCAACGCGAACACGCCCTGGTACAACCTCTCGCTCGGGCTGGACATGCTGGCCGGCAGGTTTCTGATGATCATCCCGGCGCTGGCGATCGCGGGCTCGATGATCGGTAAGAAGGTGGTGCCGCCCAGCCTGGGGACCTTCCCCACGAACGGTTCGACGTTCGCGGTCTTGCTGGTCTCGGTGGTGGTCGTCGTCGGGGCGCTGACGTTCTTCCCGGCGCTGTCGCTGGGGAACATCATCGAGCACTTCGCGGCCATCCAAGGACAGGTGTACTAGCCATGTTCCGTCCGAAGGCTCAGCCCATGTCGCTCTTCGATCGGCACGTCGTTCGGCGCGCTGTCCTGGACTCGTTCCGGAAGCTCGATCCACGTCAGGTGGCCAAGAACCCGGTGATGTTCGTGGTCGAGATCGGGAGCGCGCTGACGACGCTGATCTTGGTCCGCGACTTGGTTCATCCGGTCAGCACCGGCGCACCCTTCTGGTTCACGACCCTGGTGACGATCTGGCTCTGGTTCACGGTGCTCTTCGCCAACTTCGCGGAGGCAGTCGCCGAAGGGCGCGGCAAGGCCCAGGCCGACACGTTTCGCAAGATGCGCAAGGAGACGATGGCGCGGAAGTTGATGGGTGGACAAGAGGAGGCGGTCCCCTCGTCGTCATTGCGAAAGGGAGACCTCGTCGTGGTCGAGCCCGGGCAACTCATCCCCGGCGACGGTGACGTCGTGCAAGGCATCGCTTCGGTCGACGAGTCCGCCATCACGGGCGAATCGGCACCGGTGATCCGCGAGAGCGGCGGTGATCGCTCGGCGGTCACCGGCGGCACCAAGGTCCTGTCGGACCGGATCGTAGTTCGCATCGCGGCGAATCCGGGTGAGTCGTTCCTCGACCGGATGATTTCGCTGGTCGAGGGAGCGGCGCGCCAGAAGACGCCCAACGAGATCGCGCTGCACATCCTCTTGGTTGGCTTGACGCTGGTCTTCCTATTCGCGTGCGTCACGCTGGTCCCGCTGGCCACGTACTCCAGCATCGCGCTCTCGGCGACGGCAATCGTGGCGCTGCTGGTCTGCCTGATCCCGACCACGATCGGTGGCCTGCTATCGGCCATCGGGATCGCCGGCATGGATCGCCTGCTGCAAAAGAACGTCATCGCGATGAGCGGCCGGGCAGTCGAGGCCTCCGGGGACGTCGACACGCTGCTGCTGGACAAGACCGGCACCATCACGCACGGGAATCGCATGGCAACCGAGCTGCTCCCGCTGGCGGGCGTCCGACTCGAGGAGCTGGCGGCGGCTGCGCAGCTCGCCAGCCTGGCGGATGACACGCCGGAGGGGCGCTCGATCATTGCATTTGTCATCACCAAGCTAGAGATGCCGCTCCTGGACGGGGAAGATGGCGCCTCCGTCCCGTTCACCGCGCAAACCCGGATGAGCGGGCTCGACATTGCCGGGCGGGTGGTCCGGAAAGGGGCCGTCGACGCCGTCGCCTGGCGGTTGCCGAGCGTGATGGTGCCGGTCTTGTCCAGCAGCAGCGTATCGACGTCGCCGGCGGCTTCCACCGCACGGCCGGACATCGCCAGCACGTTGAAGCGCACAAGCC
>Ga0134125_10002160_pt1 | contig 23502 bp, 20 predicted proteins | sample KB31751_FD_96464 | JGI IMG/M metagenome (GOLD analysis project Ga0134125, IMG submission 96464) | Terrestrial soil microbial communities with excess Nitrogen fertilizer from Kellogg Biological Station, Michigan, USA - KB3-175-1 | ecosystem: Environmental > Terrestrial > Soil > Unclassified ...
ATCTTCAGCGCCGACGGCAAGACCATCTGGAATCTGCGGCCCGCGCTCGAGACGGGCAACACGCTCGACGGGCACGGCGACATTCAGGTCTGGGACACCAGCCAACTCTAGCCATGCGCACCAGGACGCTCGTCTTCGTCAGCATCGCCGGCTTCGGCTTCGCCGTGTGGCTGGCGCGCGGCGGCGACACGCCGAGCCACGCGTCGGTCGACGCACCGCCCAAAGCAGCGCCCTCGTCTCCGTCGTCGTTCGCGCTGCCGGTGTCGCATCCGATCGGCGCCACGAAGACGGCGAGCGACGACGGCGCGCGGCCGGCGCCGAACAAGCTCGATCCGAAGAGCGAGCGCTACGCCAAGCGCATGGACGATCAGATTCCCATCAAGCTCTACAACGAAGCCTCGCAGTGCTACAAAGGCGGCCTGCCTCCCGACGAGCGGCTCGACCTCCACTACCGCATCCACGTCCGCAACAGCGTCGTCAAGCTCAGCGACATCGAGAACGAAGAGACGACCACGCTCACCGACACCACGCTCGAGCGCTGCATCCGCGGCCGCCTGTCGCGGATGAGCTGGCGCGACGAGCAGCTCCCCGATCTCGACGAGGAAGGCGACCTCTACATGCGCGCCCGCGGCTGGCAGGCCTATCTGGCGAACGCGGACGAGGACGACGACACGAGCGGCGGCGGCGCGATCAACTGAGGATCGAAGCAGGCGACCGCGTCGAAGCTGCGATTGCACTGGCCCCACGGCGTCTGCGCGCACTTGACGTTGCGCAGCGTCGACACGCAGGCGTAGCCGCAGGCGACCTTGTCGAGCGTGCGCTCGCAGGTCGCCTGCTCGATGCTGCCCTGCGCTTCCATCTGCCAGCGCACCTCGGGCGCCGGATCGAAGCAGCGCAGCGCGCCGAAACGGGTGGCGCACTTGCCCATCGGCGTGTCGGCGCAGGCGACGCGATCGCCGGTCTCTTCGCAGTCGTAGCCGCAGGCGGCGCCGTTGAGCGACGTGATGCATTTGGGCTGCGGCAGATCGTCGCGGGTCGACATGAGCCAGCGCACATCGGGCGGCGGGTCCCAGCACACGACCGTGTTGGGTGTCGCAGCGCACATGCCCTCGGGCGTCTGCGCGCAGGCCGCCGAATTCATGTTCGACGTGCAGTGATATCCGCAAACCAGGCGATCGCCTTGGCGAATGCAGCTGGATCCAGGACCCGCGGCGACGAGATCGAGCGCGAGTGTGACAATCATTAATAGGCCACTCATGATCTTCTGACGAAATGAAACGGCGCTCGTCGCAGTTCATTCATCGAGATCGTTGACGGCGACGGGGACGGCGCGTATCTTCGACGTTGGACGCATTCTTCGTGAATCCATGAATTGCACCCTCTACATCATTTCGTCGACGAGCACGCAGATGCCGCAATTCGCGCGCCTCTACGTTCTCGCCGGTGCGAAGCGCGCGGCGGGTCCGCGCGGGAGGGTCGGAGCCACGTAGCGTCTCGACAGTCTCCTCGCAAACCCGCCGCGGGCTCCGAAAGGATCCCGCGGTTTTTTTTTGTCTTCAGGCCTCGAAACGATTGGTGAGCAGATGGAAGGGCAAACAGAAAGGAAGCTGGAGTGGGAATCTAGGAAGCTACCCGAGCTCTTGCGGCTGGCGTGGCCGATCACCGTCTCGACGCTGTCGTACAGCATCATGACGCTCGTCGACACGCTGCTCGTCGGGCACCTCGGCCCGGCGGAGCTGGCCGGCGTCGGCATGGGTGGGACCGCGGCGTTCGCCGTCTTGTGCTTCTCGTTCGGCATGATCCGCGGCAACAAGACGCTGGTGTCGCAAGCGGTCGGCGCCGGGCGGCGCGATCTCGTGTTCGCCTACCGCGCGGCGGCGCTGCAGGCGGCGGTGGTGCTGGGCGCGGCCACGATCGTGGTCGGTCAGCTGATCGCGCCGCTCATGCTGCATCTGTCGGCGACGCGCGAGGCCGGTGAGGCGACGCGCATGTACTTCTGGATCCGCAACCTGGCGGCGCCGCTGGCGCTCGTCGGCGTGGCGTTGCGCGAGACGCGCTACGGCGAGGGCGATGCGCGCTCGCCGATGGTGGCGACCATCGTCGGCAACGGCGTGAACATCGCGCTGGCGACGACGTTCGTGTACCTGCTCCGCTGGGGCGTGGCCGGCGCCGCGGTGGCGACGCTGATCGCGCAAGGCGTGGAGTCGGGCGTGCTCTGGTGGATGGGGCGCGCGCGCGGTTGGCGCGCCGCCGGCGCGACGCGGCAGCACATGCTCGAGCTGTGGCGCATCGGCCTGCCGACGGCGCTGCAGTTCATGCTCGAGGTCGGCTCGTTCGTGCTGCTCGCCGCGCTGATCTCGTCGTTGTCGGAGACGCAGATGGCGGCGCACCAGATCGCGCTGCAGGTGTGTCAGTTCTCCTTCTTGCCCGCGTACGCCGTGTCGGAAGCGGCGTCGGTGCTCGCGGGCCAGGCGGTGGGCGCACGCCGGCAGGAGCTGGTGTTGCCGGTCGCGCATCTGTGCTTGCGCGTCGCGGGGGCGTACACGCTCGTGTGCTCGCTGGTGTTCGTCTCGTGCGGCCGGCTGATCGCGGCCGGCTTCACCAGCGATCCGACGCTGGCGGCGTACGCCGTGCGCCTGCTCTACGTCGCAGCCGTGTTCCAGACGTTCGACGGCGCCAACATCGCCGCGCGCTGCATCTTGCGCGGCGTCGGCGACGTGCGCTTCGCGGCCGTCGTCGGCGTGGTGACGGCGTGGGTGATGACGCCGCCGTTGGCGTGGCTCCTCGGCTGGCGCGCGGGCCTGGGCGCGTTCGGTGGCTGGCTCGGCCTGTGCGGCGAGTGCATCATCGGCGCGCTCGTGCTGTGGCAGCGGCTGCAGCGCGGACGGTGGCGCGACATCGCCGAGGCGTCGCGTCCGGCGGCGGAAAACGCGGAGGCGCTGGCGCTCAGCGGCACATGAGATCGACGACCAGCTCGCCGAGCGTCGTCCGTCGCGGTCCGTCCAGCGGCTCGAAGTCGACGGTGGTGACATAGCCACCTTCGGCGGAGAGCCGCTGGCCGGTCACGCGGCCCTTGAGCCCAAGCAGCGTGCCGCGCAGCGTCGGCACCGTGACGCAGACGACGAAGTCGTGGGCCAGGCGCTCCTCGGTGCGCATCGACAAGCCGGTGAGCGAGATCTCCTGCAGGTGCGCGCGGCCCACGCGCGTCGGGCCGTAGGCGACGAGGGCGTCGTACACGCAGCGCGGTTGGCGATCGTCGGATTGCGACTCGCCGGAGAGCAGCAGCGCGAGCAGCTCGTTGAGCTTCTGACGCACGTCACCATCGACGATCAGGAACTCCACCGTCGTGGCGTGGCCGTCGCGATAGGGTTCCGAGCGCGAAATGCCCGCCATCACATTCAGATCGCGCCCGCCGAGCACGGGCACGGCGAGGTCGATGCACTGCCCCGACCAGCCGAGCGGCTCCGCCGACAAGAGGAGCGCGGTGCGGGACGACAGGCCGCCGATGCGCACCGTGCGCTCGCCCGCGGCCGTCGTCGCGCGCGTGATCGCCGAGACTTCGATGCGCCGGTCGTAGCGCCTGGTGGAGCGCGGCGTGGTCTCGGTGGCGTAGTTGCTGATGCGCTGCGGCTCGAGGAGGAGCGGCGTGAGGGCTGGGGCGACCATGCCCCTCTCATCGGCGCCGCCGTCGTGGACTTTAGGGGGCGGCCGTCACTTCGAGAGCTCGTCGATCATCGCCTGGCGCTCGTCGTCGGTGATGGTGCGGAAGAGCGCAGGCGGCATGGACAGGCGCGTGGTCACGTCCATCTGCAGGCGCTGGATGGCCACGTCCTTCTCGTCGCGCGTCATGGTGTCGAGTTGGTCGACGAGGAACTTTTCTCGTGAAATCGTGAGATCCAGCTTCGAGTGGTGGCACTGCTGGCACATCTGCGTGATGAGCTCGCGGCCGGTCGCGTTCTTCTTGGGCGCGAAGCCCATGTCGCGCAGGCCGGCGTCGTAGAAGACGTCGCGGATGTCGGGCAGGTACGTGGCCGCGCCCGACATGAAGTCGGTATAGGCCTTGGTCATCCTCTCGAGCTTGTAGGGATCGGTGACCTTGACGTCGTGATACGGCGTGGCGATGAACTGGCCGGCAACGGCGGCGCCGTAGGCCGCCTGCCACGTCGGCGAGGTGCCGATGATGTCGTTGGCCCACGGCTGCTTCGGCGCCGACTTCTGCACCTCGGCCTCGATCTCCGCCGAGGCGAACAGGTTCGGCTGCGTGCCGAAACCGGCCTGCGTGACCATCTGGGCCATCAGCGCGGGATCGGCCTTGTCGACGAGCGCGCCGGGGATCGGCCCGTAGTCCTCGCCGGCGGGGTGCGCCTTGTGGAAGTCCTCGAAGAGCGCCTGGCCGCCGGTGGTCTGCATCGAGAACCAGTGCGTGAACGGCGGCTCGATCTCCTGCATGCGCAGCATCTGCGGCTGCGAGTCGTCGGGCGCGTGGCACTGGCGGCAGTCGGCGATCGTGTTGTTGAGCGACGTCGACGATTCGTATTCGCGCAGGTTGCTCCAACCGGTCGTCAGGTTCTGCGTGAGCACGTCGGCCGGCTGGCAGCCGCCGTTGTTGGTGCAGTCCTTGTCGAAGAGCACGAGGTAGAAGTTGACCGTGTCGAGCGTCGGATCGTGCGACGCGACCTCGACGAAGGTCTCGCCGGGATCGAACGCGAGGAAGACGTAGCCCGAGGGCTTCGAGCCATCCGCAGGCGGCGGCGTGAACACGAACGCCGTCGGCGTCAGCGTCGAGACCTTGCGCGCCGTCAGCGCCGACGAGTGGCCGAGGATGGCGAAGCCGGGGTTGCCGCCGACGCCGTTGCCGCCGTTGGGATCCTTGAAGTCGAGGTTGAGCAGCGCGAGCAGATCGGCGAGCGAGTGCGGCTGCGGGATCGATCCGCCCTGCACGAAGTCCTGGCAGAACGCCTTGGTGATCTGATCGGCATCGTTCGGGAAGTTCGGGTGCAGCCCGTCGATGTCGCACAGCTCGGCGTGCGCATCGGTCGGGTTGTTGAGCGTCTCGAAGATGTCGCTCGGAATGAGCGGCTGCTGAACACTCGCCGGCGCGTCGGACGGTGCGTGCGCGGGCACCACCCACTGCAGGCAGCCGAGCTGCAGCAAAGCACCGGCGAGCATCGTGACGATTACGGAGCGCATCCTGCGAACGGCGATGTGCAACCGTCGGACCAGACGGGTCGGTTTTGTACGCAGTAGGATGCGTAGGCAAATCAACGAGGTGAGCACCACCTACATCGGCGCCGCTGTGATCTCCGACGTCAATTGACAACGACAACTGAAGACTCGGCTCCCATCGGTGGAGCGAGCCCCACTCGGGACAGGAGTTTGCAGCGACGGCGCCACGCGTGCGCGGCGCTACTGCTCGGCGTTGTGCACGACCTCCATCACCGCTTCGACGTCGAACGGTTTGTGCAGCACGAAATCGGCGCGCGGCGCCGGCGTCGAGTCGAGCGCGGTGCAGATGCACACCGGCACGGCCGCGAGCGCGGGATTGGCGCGCATGCGATCGAGCACCTCCCATCCGTCGACGATCGGCATCATGAGGTCGAGCAGCACGAGGCGCGGCGGGCGCTCCTCGAGCTTGGCCATCGCCTCGGCGCCATTGGCGGCCACTGCGACGGTGTAGCCTTCGTCCTCGAGCGCGGTGCGTAGCGCTTCGCGCGTCTCGCGATCGTCGTCGACGATCAACAATCGAAACTGGTTCATGGCGCCCCTCCCCTCGTCCACCACCACCCACACGTGGCCGCTATAGCCCAGCTCCAACCGCTTCGATATGAGGGCTTAGTGGTAAAGAGGCCGCCCGTCGACTCCGGAGCCGAATTTCCATACGTGCAACCTCGGGCTTACCTCGCGGAAACAATCGCTGAGTAGGATTCCTCGTAAGGAGGGAATCGATGACGGCTTCGGCGATCAACACCGGCGACACGGCGTGGATGCTGGTTTCGACGGCCATGGTGATGTTGATGACGCCGGGCCTGGCGCTCTTTTACGGCGGCATGGTGCAGCGAAAGAACGTGCTGTCGACGTTCATGCACTGCTTCTTCGCGCTCGGCATCGTGACGGTGCAGTGGGCGGTGATCGGCTACTCGCTGGCGTTCGGCAAGACGCACGGCGGGATCATCGGCGGCTTCGAATTCGCGTTCATGCGCGGCGTCGGCCTGGAGCCGCGTGACGCGTCGTCGACGATCCCGCACATCCTCTTCATGATGTACCAGGGGATGTTCGCGATCATCACGCCGGCGCTGATCGCGGGCGCGTTCGCCGAGCGCATGAAGTTCTCGGCGTTCTGCGTGTTCACGTTGGCGTGGGCGACGCTGGTCTACGATCCGCTCGCGCACTGGGTCTGGGGCCCCGACGGTTGGCTCGTCAAGCGCGGCGCGCTCGACTTCGCGGGCGGCACCGTCGTGCACCTGTCGTCGGGCATCTCGGCGCTGGCGTGCGCGGTCGTGCTCGGCAAGCGGCTGGGCTATCCGACGCGCAAGCACGCGCCGCACAACGTGACGATGACGGTGACCGGCGCGGGCATCTTGTGGTTCGGTTGGTTCGGGTTCAACGGCGGCTCGGCGCTGGCGTCGAACGGGCTGGCGGCGCTGGCGTTCGCCAACACGCACCTGGCGGCGGCGACGGGCGCGGTGGCCTGGGGCCTGGTCGAGGCGATGCGCTTCAAGAAGGTGACGATGCTCGGCGTGGCGTCGGGCCTGGTGGCCGGCCTCGTCGGGATCACGCCGGCGGCGGGCTTCGTGTCGCCGATGGCGGCGATCGCGATCGGCGCGTTCGCCGGTGTCGCCTGCTACGGCGGCGTGATGCTCAAGGGCCGCTTCGGCTACGACGATGCGCTCGATGCATTCGGCGTGCATGGGCTCGGCGGCGCGCTCGGGGCGCTCTTGACCGGCGTGTTCGCCGCCAAGGCGTTCAACCCGGCGGGAGCGGACGGCCTTCTGCGCGGCGGCGGCGGCGTGATGGTCACGCAGATCATCGGCGTGGTCGCGGCGGCCGCGTTCGCGGTGGCGCTCAGCTTCGCCATCTTGTGGGCGATCGACAAGACCATCGGCCTGCGTGTGGCGCCCGACGAGGAGCGCGAGGGGCTCGACACCGCGCTGCACGGCGAGCAGGGCTACGAGCTAGGCTCGACCGGCGCCGGCGAGGCGCACTACGAGACCGCGGAGATGCGCGAGGCGGCGGAGACGGGCGTCGCCGCGACGTTGGCTTCGGCCGCGCGATAAGCCTTTACATTTGCCGCGGTAGTTGGCGGTCTGCCGCCATCGGCGGCGCGCCAGTTTCCTGATTTCCTGCTATCGTTCCCGACGGCACCGATGACCGAATTGCTGCCGGGAGACAACCCGACCGGCTCGTTGCGCCTCGACAATCGCAACGAGCAACCCGCCGATGAAGTCGATCACGCACCTCGCGCGGACACGCCGCGGGAGCTGGCGCTGTTGTCGGTGGGAGCGCTCGGGATCGTGTACGGCGACATCGGCACCTCGCCGCTGTACGCGATCAAGGAGTGCTTCGGGCCGGCGCACGGGCTGACCCCGAGCGTGGAGAACGTGCTCGGCATCCTGTCGCTGGTGGTGTGGTCGCTCGTGCTCGTGGTGGTGGTGAAGTACTTGTCGCTGGTGATGCGCGCCGACAACCACGGCGAAGGCGGCATCCTGGCGCTCTTCGCGCTGGTGCATCCCAAGAGCGAGAAGCATCGCCGGCGCAACATGTTCGTGCTGTTGATGCTGGGGCTGTTCGGCGCGGCGCTGCTCTATGGCGACGGGATGATCACGCCGGCGATCTCGGTGCTCTCGGCGGTCGAGGGTCTCGAGGTGGCGACGCATACGTTCCAGCCCTACGTCGTGCCGATCACCGTCGGGATCTTGATCGGGCTGTTCTTCGTGCAGAAGCGCGGGACGGGCGGGATCGGCAAGATCTTCGGCCCGACGATGCTGGTGTGGTTCGCGGCGATCGCGGCGGCGGGGATTCCGGCGATCGCGCGCCATCCGTACGTGCTGCGCGCGGCGAGCCCGACCTACGCGGTCATGTTCATCGCGCACAACGGCAAGGCGGGGTTTCTCGTGCTCGGCGCGGTCGTGCTCGCCATCACCGGTGGCGAGGCGCTGTACGCGGACATGGGGCACTTCGGGCGGCGGCCGATTCGCTTCGCCTGGTACACGGTCGTGATGCCGGCGCTCCTGTGCAACTACTTCGGGCAGGGCGCGATCCTCATCGAAGGCGGCAAGCAGATGGTGCGCAATCCGTTCTTCGCGCTCGCGCACGGATGGGCGCTCTATCCGATGGTGGTCATCGCGACGGTGGCGACGGTGATCGCGTCGCAAGCGCTGATCTCGGGGGCGTTCTCGTTGACGCAGCAGGCGGTGCAGCTCGGGTACTGGCCGCGCGTGAGGATCGTGCATACGTCGGGGCGCGCGGCGGGACAGATCTACATCCCCGAGATCAACTGGGCGCTGATGATCGCGTGCACGGCGCTGGTGATCGGATTCAGGAAATCGGACAACCTGGCGGCGGCGTACGGCATCGCGGTGACCGGCACGATGACGATCACGTCGATGCTGTATTACTCGGTGGCGCGGCAGATGTGGAAATGGTCGCGCACGCGGGCGGGGCTGGTGCTCGCGATGTTCCTGTCGTTCGACCTGAGCTTCTTGATCGCGAACGTGAACAAGATCGAGTCGGGCGGTTGGTTCCCGCTCGCCGTGGCCGGCGTGGTGTTCACGATCATGACGACGTGGCGACGCGGGCGCGCCGAGCTGGCGCGGCAGATGACCGCGGGCATGATGCCGATCGATCTGTTCATGCAGGATCTGGCGCTGACGCAGCCGTACCGCGTGCCAGGGACGGCGGTGTTCATGACGTCGGCGGCCGGCGGCATTCCGCCGGTGCTGCTGCACCACTTCAAGCACAACAAGGTCCTGCACCAACAGGTCGTGCTGCTGTCGGTCGTGACCGAGGACGTCCCGGTGGTGAGCGGCACCGAGCGCCTCGACATCGAGGAGCTCGGCCACGGCTTCTACCGCGTGGTCGCGCACTACGGGTTCATGCAGAACCCGAATGTCCTGAAGACGCTGCGACGCGCGCAAGCCAAGGGCCTGAAGTGCGACCCCGACACCACGAGCTTCTTCCTCGGCCGCGAGACTTTGTTGGTCACGGGCAAGGGCAAGATGGCGCGGTGGAGAAAGGCACTGTTCGCGTTCCTGTCGCGAAACTCGAGGACCGCGACGGCCTTCTTCGGGCTGCCGCCGAATCGGGTGGTAGAGATGGGGGCGCAGATTGAGCTGTAGGTAAACGGCTCAAGCCAGATTCAGGGGAGGTGGGGAGGTGGGGAGGTCAGAGGGAGGAAACCATAATTGGTTTCGAGGCGGCGGATGCCTTGCTTCAGGCGCGCCACGTTGAAGTTGACGATGAGCCCAGCGTCGAAGTGACTCAGGCGCAGATACGTGCGCAGCTGGGCAAAGTGAATCGGTAACAGCTGCTCGACGGACTTCAGCTCGAGAATGAGGCGATCCTCGACGACGAGATCGATGCGAAACGCCAGTGCGAGCTCCAGCCCCTTGAACACGACCGGCACACCGACTTGACGCTCGCAACCGATCGCGCGCAGTTCGAGCTCGTGACACAAGCACTCCTCGTAAACGGACTCGAACAGTCCCGGCCCCAGGTGCCGATGCACCTCCATACACGCCCCAATCACCGCCTCCGACAACGCGTCGCCAACCATGCCCCGTTATCGTCGGCCGGCTGAAAATGTTGCGCCGACAATTGTTGTTTTCTCCCTCTGACCTCCCCTGCTCCCCACCTCCCCTGAATCTGGCTTTGAGCCGTGTACCTACTCGTGACGGAGCGCCATGATGGGGTCCAACCGGGCAGCTCTTCGCGCCGGGTAGAACCCGAAGAACATCCCCACGCCCGCTGACGATGCGACCGCGACGACCACTGCAGCCGGGGAGATGGTGATGGGCCAGCCCAGGGCGCCTTCGAAGGCGAGGCGGCCGGCGAGGGACAAGGCGACGCCGAGGAGGCCGCCGGCGAGGCTGAGCATGACGGCTTCGCCGAGGAACTGGAGTTGGATGGCGCCGGCGCGGGCGCCGATGGCCAGGCGCACGCCGATTTCGCGGGTGCGCTGGGCGACGGAGGCGAGCATGACGTTCATGATGCCGATGCCGCCGACGAGCAGCGAGATCGACGCGATGCTGACGAGGAGCAGCGTGAGCGCGCGGGCGGCGTCGAGCTGCGCTTTGAGGACCTCGTCGGGGCGGCGGATGTTGAAGTCGTCGTCCTGGCCGGCGCGGATGTGGTGGCGGTCGCGCAGGACGGCGATCACGTGCTCGATCGCGGGGCCGACGGCTTCGGGGCTCACCGCCGAGCAGAGGATGTCGTCGAGATAGGTGAAGCCGCCGCCGCGGATCTTCTTTTCCGCCGTGGTGTACGGCAAGAGGATCCAGTCGTCTTGGTCACGGCCGTCGGCGTTCTGGCCCTTCTTCTCGAGCACGCCGTCGACCTGGAAGAGCATGTTGTTGATGCGCACGACCTGGCCCACCGGGTTGTCGCCGCCGAAGAGCTCGTGGCGCACGGTCTCGCCGAGCAGCACCTTCGACGCCGCCTCGGTGACGTCCTGGTCGGAGAACGGCGTGCCGAGGACGACGCGCCAGCGCTTGATGGCGAGGTAGTCGGGCGTCTCGCCGCGATAGCGCGTGGTCCAGTTGCGCGTCGCCGACAGCAGATGCACCGTGCCGTCGACTTGCGGCGACATGCGCTTCAAGAGCGGCACGTCGCGCCGGATGGCGTCGGCGTCGTCGCCGGTGAGCGACGTCGTGCCGTGGCTGCCGTTGCGCACGCCGTTGATGTTGCGCGAGCCGGCTTCGATCCACACGAGGTTGTCGCCGAGGTTCTGCAGCGCCGCCTCGGCGCGCGCCGACCCCGCCTCGCCGACGGCGACGACGAGCACGACCGCGGCGATGCCGATCATGATGCCGAGCGTGGTCAGCGCCGAGCGCAGCTTGTGACGCAAGAGCGCGCGGATCGCTTCGCGGCAGAACAGCCCGACGAGCACGTCGACGCGCACGCGCGCGAGTCTAGCGCATTGTCAGCGGCGCGACCCGTGCCGGCCGCGGATCTCGTTGAGCATCTGCTCGACCTTGCCGACGAGCTCGGGGTCGACGCGATGCGCCGCCATCAGCGCCGCACGCGCGCGCGCCGAGCTGACCTCGTACTCGACCTGCATCGTCGACGAGATGGGCACGCGCCGCAGCCCCTGTTTTTCGAACAGCCCACCGAGGAGCTGCGTGTCCATCTCGAGGCCGACCTCGTTCATGTGCGCCAGCGCCTTGGCCGCGGCGCCCTGCACCGCCTGTTGATCCTTGAGCGACAGCTCGTCGAACGCGCGGTTGGCCACGACCATGCAGCCGACGAGGTAGGCGACCGTGAGCGGCTCGTAATAGCGCGCCATCGTCGTCCACTGGAACGCGAGCGCCGCCGCCGGCGTGGCGGTGAAGCCGTCGTGGCGATGCTGCTCGAACGCCGGCCCCGCATCGTTGATCGACAGCGGCAGCACGTTGAAGCCGAGCGCGCCGTAGATCGGCGCCATCACCTGATCGGCGTCCCAGATCCACATCGTGTGCTTGCGGATCTCTCCGAGCGAGCGCATCGGATCGCGCGAGAACAGGATGACGGGGCCGATCATCAGCTCGCCGAGGTTGCGCGCCCCCGCGTGCTCGAACTCGCGATCGGTCAGCGGCTTCATGCGCGCGAGCACCGACATGGCCTCGTCGCGGTTGCGGAACATGCCCGGCAACCGCATCACGCGCATCGACGGCGACAGCGTCTCGCACAGCATGGCCGCCGAGGCCACGGCGTCGAGCTGGCCGCGCTCGACGCGCTGCCAGGCCTGGTACTCGTCGCCGGCGACGGCGTTGAAGTAGAGCTTGATGCGCACGCGGCCGTCGGTCTCGGCGAGCGTCTCCGAGGCGAAGGCGCGCAGCTGGCGCGCGTAGCCGGTGCCCTCGGGCGCAATCGAGGACAAGCGGATGACGTGCTCGTGCTCAGGATCGGGCTCGGCGATGGCCGGCCGCGCGAGCGTCCCGCAAGCGAGCGCGATCAGGGTCGCGCAAACAAAGCGCACGCGTTCAACCTATCATGTCTTACCTTTTGCCGAAGGGGTCGACATGAGAATCCTCGCGTTCGCCGCGTCGCTACGCAAAGGCTCGTACAACCAGAAGCTGGTCGCTGTCGTCGCCGAGATGTTGCGCGGGATCGGCGCCGACGTCGATCTCGCCGAATTTCGCGATTTCGACATGCCGCTCTACGACTACGATCTTCAGACCGCCGAAGGGCTGCCGCCCGGCGCCGAGGCGATGCGCAAGCGCATCGAGGCGGCCAGTGCACTGGTCATCGGGAGCCCCGAGTACAACTACTCGATCCCGGGGATCCTCAAGAACGCGATCGATTGGATCTCGCGCGCGCGGCCGATGCCGTGGCGCGGGCGCAGCATCTACCTCGTGTCGGCGTCGCCGGGGGCCATCGGCGGCATCCGCGGCTTGTGGCAGACGCGCATCCCGCTCGAAGGCTGCGGCGCGCTCGTCTTCCCCGACATGTTCGCGCTCGCGCATGCCGACAAGGCGTTCGACGCCGACGGCGCGCTCACCGACGCCGGCGCGCGCGAGCGCTTGCAGAATCAGGTGACCGGCTTCTATCGGCTGGCCGAAGCGGTGGCGCCGCTGTGCTGCGGCGAGGAGACGCCGCGCAAGCAGGAGATCACGCGCGCCCTCGAGGAAGAGTCGCGCATCCAACCACCGTCGAAAGGAGGCGAATGATGAGCTCACTGCCCGATCGCGAGCCGGAGTGCGCCAAGAAGGACGATCCGATCGTGAGCCTGGTGCTCGACGGGCGGCCGCGCGATCTCGGCGGCTTCACCGTGCGGCGGCTCTTGCCGTCCGCCGAGCGGCGCCTGGTGGGGCCGTTCATCTTTTTCGACCACATGGGGCCGAGCGAGCTCGAACCGGGGCACGGCATCGACGTGCGGCCGCATCCGCACATCGCGCTGGCGACGGTGACCTATCTGTTCGAAGGCGAGATCATGCATCGCGACAGCCTCGGCTCGGCGCAGCCGATTCGCCCCGGCGCGGTGAACTGGATGATGGCCGGACGCGGCATCGTCCACTCCGAGCGCACGCCGCCGGCGGTGCGCGCGCGCGGCGGCGCGCTCGACGGCATCCAGGCGTGGGTGGCGCTGCCGACGGCGCGCGAGGCCGACGCGCCGCGCTTCGAGCATCACGACGCGGCGGCGATTCCCGAGGTGGTGCGCGACGGCGCGCGGCTGCGCGTGCTCGCCGGCACGGCGTTCGGCGCGACCTCGCCGGTGGGCGTGGCCTCGCCGACCTTGTACGTCGACGCGCGGCTCGCCGCGGGCGCGACGCTGGCGCTGCCCGACGAGCACGAAGAGCGCGCCGTCTATGTCGCCGACGGAGAGGTGCGGCTCGACGGGCAGCGCTTCGGTGGCGGCCAGATGCTGGTGCTGCGCCGGGGCGTACCCGTGACGGTGACGGCGCAGTCGGCGGCGCGCATCATGCTCCTCGGCGGCGCGCCGCTCGACGGCGAGCGCCACATCTTCTGGAACTTCGTCGCCAGCTCGGCCGCGCGCATCGAAGAGGCCAAGGCCGACTGGCGCGCGGGCCGCTTCCCCAAGGTGCCCGGCGACGACAAGGAGTTCATCCCGCTCCCCGAATGACGTGTTAGGGTGCGGCCCCTTCGGGAGGAGACCGCATGCGTACTCTGATCATCGTCATCGTGCTCGCCGTTGCCCCGCTCGCCGTCGCGCAGCCCAAGAACATGCCGAAGATGGATCCGAACAATCCGCTGACCTCGTCGATGAAGATGGGATTCGATCGGGTCAACGGCTTCATCACCAAGGCCGCCGACCTGATGCCGCCGGCGGAGTACGCGTTCAAGCCGTCGCCCGACGTGCGCAGCTTCGGGCAGCTCATCGGCCACATCGCCGACGCGTCGTACATGTTCTGCAGCGCCGCCAAGGGCGAGAAGAAGCCGTCGCTCAACATCGAGAAGACGGTGACGACCAAGGACGGGCTGAAGAAGGCGCTCGCCGACGCGTTCGCCTATTGCGACGCCGTCTACGCCGCGACGACGGACAAGGAGCTGACGACGCCGATCGAGCTCTTCAAGATGAAGATGATCCGATTCAACGCGCTCGACGTGAACGTGTCGCACGACAACGAGCACTACGGCAACATCGTCACCTATCTGCGCATCAAGAAGCTCACGCCCCCTTCGTCCATGTAATGCTCGACAGCGCGCGCCCGACGCGTGCCACTTCCCTTTCGATCCTCCAATCTCCGACGGCAACACTCGTGTGCCTCGCGGAAATTCTCGCGTCGCGACGGCAGATCGGCGCGCGTTCGTAAGCGCCTTCCAGTCGCTGGTGGCGGCATTGCAAGTCCCCACCGCTCGGAGGTGCCTCATGCGGACAGCGAGGTGGATGGTTGTGTTGTTGATCGCGGGCTGTGGCGGTGATCAGCCGCAGTCGGGGACGACGTCGGTGCCTCCGACGCCGACTCCGACGCCCACGCCGACTCCGACGCCCATGCCGGGAACCACGATGGTAACCGTCGGTGCGAACGGGTCGACTTCTTTTTCCCCGGCAGCGGTAACGATTACGGCCGGCGACACCGTGCAATGGAACTGGGCGGCCGGATCGATCGCGCACACGGTGACGTCGGGAACGCCCGGCGCCGCCGACGGACAGTTCTGCAGCATCTCGGGTACGCCGAGCGCGGCCGCGTGTAACTCGATCGCGTACGCGAAGAGCACGGGCACCTACTCGCATACCTTCCCGACGGCGGGCACGTTCCCGTACTACTGCACGGTGCACGGCGCGATGATGACCGGTACGGTGACGGTGAACGCGGCGTCGGGCGGCGGTGGTGGCGGCGGCGGCGGCGGCGGCGGCACGGGCGGCACCGGCGGTGGCGGCGGCGGTGGCGGAACCGGCGGCACGGGTGGCGGCGGCGGCGGGACTCCGTACTGATGAGCCGCGACGCCCGCTTGCATGGCGTCATCCGTTGCTTACGTGATCGCGATGCGCAACGTGTGCATCGGGCGTATCGCGATCACGGTAGCGACGATGGCGTTGGCGCTGCCGGCCGCCGCCCAGCACGAGCACGGCGGCGGCGGGCCTCCACCGCCCGCACACGGCGGCGCGCCACCACCGGCCGCGCACCCGGCCCCGGCGCCGGTCACGCACGCGCCGCCGGCGCACTTTCCGTCGGGGCCGCCGCGTGGTCCGTCGCCGGTCGCGCACGCGCCGGTGGCGCCGCCGATCGCGCACGCGCCGTCGGCACCGCCGGTCTCGCACGCGCCGCCGGCGCCGCCGGTCTCGCATGCGCCGCCGGCGCCGCGTCCGGGCGGCACCGTCGTCGGGCCGCCGCCGCCGATCCACAACGCGCCGCCCGTCGAGCACGCGCCGCCGCGGGTGCCGCCCGCCGAGCGCCCGCACGTCGAGCACGACGGCCATTGGGTCGGGCACGAGAGCGGCGGCGAGGACGAGCGCTATCGAATGGGCCGGCCGTGGCCACACGGCCACTTCCACGGCGCGATCGGCCACAACCACGTCTATCGCCTGCGCGGCTGGGACGCGCCCCGCCACCGCTTCTGGTTCGGCTCGTCGTACTTCCTCGTCGCGCCCGACGATCTCGGCTACGTCGACGATTGGAACTGGGACGCCGACGACATCGTGCTCTACGAGGATCCCGATCACCCGGGCTGGTACCTCGCGTACAACACGCGGCTCGGAACCTACGCCCACGTCGAGTACGACGGCGTCGTGCCCTGAGGCGTCGGCCCCCAGGAGGGCCGCGTAAAATCCGGTAGTTACAAATCGATTTCGTGGCCTGCGCCGTGCAACGATGGCGCCGGAATGGTCCAGGCGGCCGCGTACTCGACGCTGGCGATGACGGTGACCCTGGCCCTGGCGCGGCCGCGGCTCCGCCCGTCGCAGCTGCGCGTGACGCCGGGGATCGCCGCGCTCCTCGGGCTCACCGTGCTGATGCTGTTGCGCCTCGTGACCGTCGCCGATCTGACGGCGGCGATGCGCGTGCAATGGCGGCCGCTGGTCTCGGTCGCCGGCATCATGCTCATGACCGGCGTCGTCGCCGAGGTGGGCGCGTTCGAGCGGCTGGCGGCGTACCTCGAGAGCTACGCGCGGCGCACGTCGGCGGCGCGGGCGTTCGCGCTGGTGTTCGCGGCGAGCCTGGCCACGCCGTCGCTGCTCAACAACGACGCGGCGGTGCTCCTGTTGACGCCGCTCGTGGTCGCGCTCGGGCGGCGGCTCTATCCGGGGCGTGAAGACGTCGTCGAGGCGTTCGCGTTCGCGGTGTTCCTCGCGCCCGGCGTGGCGCCGCTCGTGGTCTCGAATCCGATGAACATGATCGTCGCCGAGTACGCGGGCATTCACTTCAATGCCTACGCGGCGACGATGCTGCCGATCTCGGCGGCGGGCGCGCTCGTGACCTGGGCCCTGCTCCGCTGGCGCTTCGCGCGCGTGCTCGGGACGGCGCAGGCGGCGCCGCGCGCGGTGGCGGTGCCGCCGCGGCACGCAGCCGAGCGCGGCGTGGTGGCGCTCCTGGTGATCGTCGTCGGCGCGTATCCGCTCGCGGCGGCGCTCGGGCTGCAGATCTGGAGCGTCACGGTCGCCGGCGCGCTGGCGACGTTCGGCTGGGCACGCCTGCACGCGGTGGCGCCGGCGCGCACGCTGGCGCGGCACGTGAGCGTCGACATCCTGCTCTTCTTGTGGGGCGTGTTCCTCATCGTCGCCGGGCTGCGCCACGTCGGCGTGGCCGGCTCGCTGGCGTCGCTGTATCACGCGGCGCCCGACGGCAGCACGCTGCAGCTGGCGATCGTCGGCGGCGGCGCGGCGGTGGGCTCGGCGCTCGTCGACAATCACCCGATGTCGATCTTGAACCTGCTGGCGCTCGGGCACGGCTCGGATCGCGCGCTCTATGCCGCGCTCGTCGGCGGAGATCTCGGGCCGCGCCTGTTGCCGCTGGGATCGCTGGCGGGGCTCTTGTGGATGGAGCTCCTCCGGCGCGCCGGCGTGCGCGTCACCATCGGCCGCTTCGTGCGCATGGGGACGCTGGTGCTGGTGCCGACGCTGCTCGTGTCGCTGGCGCTGCTCGCGATCGGCTGAGCTACTCGGCTTCCGCCGCGTGATGCGGGCGATGGCGACGGCGCAAGAAGCCGCGCGCGAGCCCCGGCGCGGCAGTGTTGGAGATGCGCAGCGGATCGCCCTTGGGCGACACGCGCAGCGGCCAGATGGCGACGAGCGGCTCGGGATCGAGGTAGCGTCCGATCATCCCGGGCGCCTTCGGATCCTGCACCTCGATGGTGAAGTGCAGGTGCGGCTCGGAGTGCTTGACGCCGGTGAGGCCGACGTAGCCGATGACGTCGCCGGCCTTGACGGTCACGCCCTCGGCGAGGCGGCGCGGGATCTCCGAGAGGTGGAAGTACTGCGTGGCGATGGTGCCGTTGCGGTGGCCGAGGCGGACGTAGCGGCCGCCGTGATCGGGGTTGAGGTTGCGCTGCACGCGCTCGACGACGCCGTCGTGCACCGCGTAGACGGGCTCGCCGTAGGCGCCGGCGAGGTCGACGCCGCAGTGGCCGCCGCGGCACTCCGACGGGCGATCGCCGACACGCTCGGCGCCGAAGAGGCGGCTGTCGCGCTCGGGCATGCGGCGCTCGGGCCCGGCGAGCGGATGAATCCAGACGTCATTGTCCAGGCCGTCGACGGGCGGCGCGGTGTCGGCCTTGGCGATGGGCGGCTCCGGCGTCGGGCGCGACGCGGCGACGACGACGGCCGCCGGCAGCGACGCCTTGTCGTCATGCACGACGTGCCACAAGAACGCGGCGCCGAGCAGCGCCCCGGCGATCACGGCGATGCGCGCCGAGCGCCGAGGCTTGCGCTCTTCGATGCCGAGCGGGCGCTCCCAGCGCGACGCGGCCCGCGAGGGCTTGGACTGCTCGACCGGATCGGCGAACGGGCTGGCGAACGTCTGGCGCCGGCGCGACGCCGCGCGGCGGCGCTTGGCCGGCGGATCGTGGGCGATGCGCAGCGGCGACGGCGACGGTGGCGGCGGCAACGGCAGCGGCTCGAAGCCGGGCAGCCGCGACATGCCGATCGTCGGCGGGCCGAGCTCCGGCAGCGGCGTCAGCGACGAGGTCGGCGCGAGCGGCGGCGGCGGCGCGAAGGTCGGCAGCGGCGTCGGCCGCGGCTGCGGGCGCGCGGCCACCGGCGAGGGTACGACGATCGGCAGCGCCGCGGGCACGACCGGCGGCGGCAGCGACGACAGCGACGGCGCCGAATAGACCACGCGCGGCGACGGCGCGAACACGACGCGCTCGGGCTCGTAGCCGTGCGCCAGCGGCTGCGCGCGCGCACGCTCGTGCTCGTACATGCTCGCCGGCTCGTAGACTTCGATCGGCGGCAACGGCCTCTTCGGTGCCGCTTTCGGCTTCGGCGGCGTTTGCGTCTTCACCGGCGGCGCCTGCGTCTTCGCCGGCGGCGCCTGCGTCCTCGTCGGCGGCGCCTGCGTCTTCGTCGGCGGCGCGTGCGTCCTCGTCGGCGGCGCCTGCGTCTTCGTCGCGGGCGGCGCCTTTTTCGCCGGCGGCGCGTACGCCACGACCGCGCGCTCGCGCACCACGCTCGGCTTCTTCGCCGCCGCGCCGGGCAGCGGCAGCGACGGCACCGCCACGCCGAGATCCTGCAGCATGTCGCGCGCCATCGACGACGTCGGATCGATCCGCAGGCACTCCTCGAGCTCGGCCACGCCGCGCGCACCCGCGCCGTCGGCCAGAAGCGCGCGCGCCAGCCACAGCCGCAGCGTCACGCAGCGCGGCGACGCCGCCAGCTCCTCTTGGCAGTAGCGGATCGCCTCGCGATAGCGCGCGGCGGCGATCAGCTGCTCGGCTCGGGCGAACGTTCCCGTCGGACACCTCTCGGGCGCAAGAGTCCAATTCGCCACCACCAGCAAGCCGCGGGCCGGCGCCGGTTTCGCGACGGCCCACGTGATTTCCGATAGCTAGGACACGGGTGTGCCCGGTTTGCGCGCTCTGGACTGTAACCTCCCACTGCGCACCGGTGACACGACCCCCCACACTAATGGGAGGCGCGATAGACGGTCAGCATCGCCTGGACCTGCCGGATCAGCGTCTTCGGGATCGGGATCGTCCGTTCGTCGAGCTTGTCCCAGACCGCGTGCGCCGCGGCCGCGTAATCGGCGCGCAGCTTGTCGTCCACCGGCAGCATGGTCACGCCCTGCCTGGCGAAGAGGCCATGCAGCAGCTCATCGTCGACCTGCGCGCCGGCCTCGTCGAAGCGAGTCATGAACTTCGCCGCGGCGGCCCGCACCGCGCGCTGCTGCTCGAAGGTCAGGCGATCGAAGGCGCGCGTCGAGACCACCAGGCACGCCCAGATGTAATCGGTGGCGAGCGGCAGCGCGTAGCGCGCCTGCGTCGACCACTGGAAGGCGAGCGCGCCCGTCGGTGGCGCGGAGAAGCCGTCGACGCGCCCGCTGTCGTAGGCGGCGCGCGACTGATCGAACGACATGGGCACGATCGTCAGCCCGACGGCGCTGAGCAGGCGCGTCTTGACCGCGTCGATGTCGAGCGACCAGAGCCGCACGTGCTCGAGCTCCGCGAACGTGTGCACGGGCTTGCGCAGAAAGACGATGCTGCCGCCGACCTGCGCGTCGCCGAGGTGCACGAAGCCGGCCTTGCGAAACTCCTCCTCGAACGTCGGGCGCAAGCGCGTGGCGACGTACTTCAGCTCCTCGCGGTTGCGGAAGAGGCCGGGCAGGCGCGTCACCATCACCGACGGCGCCCAGCGCTCGCACTGCCACGAGCCGGCGCCGACGCCGTCGAGCTGATCGCGCTCGATGCGCTTGCCGGCCTCGACGTCGTCGCCGGCGATGCCGCCGAGGTACCACTTCAAGGTCACCTGTCCGTCGGTGGTGTTGGCGACGTCGCGCGCGAAGGTTTGCATCTCGCGCGCCCACACCGTGCCTTGCGGGATCACGGCGGCGAAGCGCAGGACGTGCGGAGTTTGCGGCTCGTCGGCCGAGGCGCATACGGAGATCAGCGTCGCGAGGATCAGGCCCGGGCCGAGGCGCATCAGGGAGAAACAATAGGTCGCACGCAGAGGCTTGCATTCGCAACAGGCCCGATGCTGTATTGGTTCGATGATCCGAGGATCTTTTGCACGCACGATTGCCGTCGGTGCGCTCGCGCTCGCGGCCGGTTGCTCGTCCGGCGCGGGCCCGACAGACATGAGCCCGCCCGACATGACGCCACCAACGGAGGCGGAGCTCCTCGCCGAGCGGCCGTATACGCCGTGGGTGGTGCCGGCCAATTACTCGGACGCGCAGAAGTGGCCTCTCTTGCTCGTGTTCGCCGGCTTCGGCGGCATGAGCTCCACGACGGCGGCGTACCTCGGCTACACCGATCTCGCCAACGCGCAGGGCTTCTTCCTCGTCGCGCCCGATCCCGATCCGCTGCACGCGCGCTACGCGTGGAATCCGAACCCGATGCAATATCCCGAGTGGGACGTCATCTACCTGCGCGCGATCATCCACGACATGGAGTCGAAGTACGCGATCGATCCGGCGCGCGTGTTCGTCGCCGGCCACTCGCAGGGCGCGGAGATGGCGCATCGCATGGCGTGCGACGACTCCGAGGACGTCGTGGCCATCGTCAGCCTCGCCGGGCAGGTGGCCAAGGATCCGGCCGACTGCGCGCCGACGCGCGCGGTGTCGGTGGTCGAGATCCACGGCACGTCGGATCAGACGCTCGGCTACAACGGCGACCTGCAGAACAATCCGCCCGATCCGAGCATCCCGTCGGCGCACGAGACGATCGCGGTGTGGGGGCGCAACGACCTGTGCACCGGCGCCATCGCGTCGACGGGGATGACCTACGATCTCGTGTCCGATCTGACGGGCAACGAGACCAGCGTCGAGGCCTACTCCGGCTGTCCGACGGGGATCGCGGCCGAGCTGTGGACGATCGACGCCGGCGTGCACAAGCCGAACCTGACGGCGAATTTCGCGCCGACGACGTGGGGCTTCTTGACCGCGCACGCGCGGCAGTAGCGACGGCGCGACGCTACGGCGCCGCGTCGGTGGTGACGACGAGCGGCAGCGAGACGGTGAAGGTGGCCCCCTTCTTCGGCGCGCTCACCACGCGCACCGTGCCGTGCATCGCCTCGACGAACACGCGCACGATCCACAGCCCGAGCCCGAGGCCGCCGAAGTTGTCGGCGGGCACGGCGCGGGCGAAGCGCTCGAAGATGCGCGTGTGATCGGCCTCGGCGATGCCGATGCCGCGATCACGCACGTCGATCTCGACGCGATCGCCGACGCGGCGCGTGGCGATCTCGATGGGCGCGCCCGGTCCGTACTTGATGGCGTTGCCGACGAGGTTGGTGATGATCTGGTCGAGGCGCAGCCGATCCCAGCGGCCGACGATGCCGTCGTCGAGCGCGAGCTTGATCTCGCTGCGCGCGCTCTTCAGATCGGCGTCGAGCCGCCCGACGAGCTGGCCGATCAGCTCCGAGAGCGGCACCTCCGCCACCTCGAGCGCGAGCCGTCCCGACGTGGCGCGGCTGACGTCGAGCAGCGCGCCGATGAGCATCGCCAGGCGATCGATCTGGCGATCGACCTCGGTGAGCTTCGGGATGAGATAGTCCGACGACTGGTGCTCGGGCTGCCGCCGCCCGAGGATGCGCACCAGGTTGCTGACGAGCAGCTGCAGGCTCGTCAGCGGCGTGCGCAGCTCGTGCGATGCGATCGAGAGGAACTCGTCGCGCAGCTTCACCGCCGCCTGCGCGTCGTGATAGAGGCGCGCGTTGTCGACGGCGGTGCCGGCGCGCCGCCCGAGCTCCTCCATGAGCACGACGTCGTCGGCGCCGTAGCGGCGGCCCGACTCGGCCCAGATGAGCGTGACCGCGCCGAGGGTGCGACCGCGCGCGACGAGCGGAACCGTGAGCGCCGAGCGCAGCCCGAGCTCGCGCAGGACGTGCAGCTGATCCCGATCGGTGACGACGGCTTCGACGAGCTCTTGGGTGATCTCGGGGAACAGCTCGGCCTTACCGCTCCTGATCACCGCCGGCGAGCCCGTCGGCGCGTTGGGATCGGGCGGCCAGCGCCGCTGCAGCTCGTGCGCGTAGGCGACCTTCTTGGGATCGACGTGGGCCACCGCCACCTGGCGGATGCGGCCCTCCTCGAGCACGTCGACGGCGCACCAGTCGGCGAAGCGCGGCACCACCAGGTTGGCGAGCGTCTGCAGCGTGATCGCGTAGTCGAGCGACGAGCCGAGGACGGCGCTGGCCTCGGCGAGGAAGGCGTTGGCCGCCTCGCGATGTTGCAGCGCGCGATAGAGCTTGGCGTTGTCGATGGCCAGCGCCGCGCGGTGGGCCAGCTCCTCGGCGACGCGCACGTCGTCGGCGGAGAACTGGCGCGCGGCGTCGGCGATGTTGAAGGACAGGACGCCGAGCGTGCGGCCGCGCGCGTTCACCGGCACCATCAAGCACGAGGCGCAGCCGATGGCGCGCATGAGCTCGAGGTGCGCCGGGCTCTGCGCGGCGGCGGCGAGGTCGGCGTCGCTCACCGTCGGCAGGAACACGGTTTCCCCGCGCTCGAAGACGCCGACGAAGCCGCCGGCGCGGTGACCGCCGGGCGGATAGTTGTGCTCGTACTCGTCCATGCGCGCGGCGAGCGCCGGATCGCGGTGCACGGCGGCGACGCGCTCGAGATGCCCCTCGTCACCGACGACGGCGAAGGTGCACCAGTCGGCGATGCGCGGCACCGCCAGCTCGGCCACGCGCCGCAGCGTCGACTCGTAGTCGAGCGATTCGGCGAGCACGTCCGACGCGTCGGCGAGGAAGCGGAAGCGGTTCTGCATCGCCTCGGCGACGACGCGGGCGCGCCGCGCCTCGGCGTAGAGCTGCGCATTCTCGAAGGCGACGCCGGCCTGCGCGGCGACGGCGACCATCGCCTGCTCGTCGGCGGCGGTGAACACGGCCGGCGACGAGTGGCCGAAGAAGAGCCCGCCGATGACGCGGCCGGCGCGCGACTGGACGGGCACCGCGAGATAGCTGCACACCGGCAGATGGCCCGCCGGCATGCCGTGGTAGGGCGCGTTGTGGCCGTAGCGCGGGTCCCGGGTGATGTCGTCGGAGCGGACGACGCCCTCGCCGGTGAAGGTGGGCGCGAACACCGCCGTGTTGCGCGGCATGGGGAACTTGGAGAACGCTTCGCGCGGCACGCCGGAGATGGTGTAGAGCATGTAGCTGCCGCCGGCGGCGTCGTCGACGTTGTAGAAGAAGGCGCCGAACTGGGCGCGGCACAGCGCCGTCGCTTCGTCCGTGAGCAGCTGCACCAGGCGATCGAG
>Ga0134125_10002161_pt1 | contig 23499 bp, 17 predicted proteins | sample KB31751_FD_96464 | JGI IMG/M metagenome (GOLD analysis project Ga0134125, IMG submission 96464) | Terrestrial soil microbial communities with excess Nitrogen fertilizer from Kellogg Biological Station, Michigan, USA - KB3-175-1 | ecosystem: Environmental > Terrestrial > Soil > Unclassified ...
GTAGTTGTCGGGCCGCCATTTATGGAAAATGCCATTCTGGCGTACGGCAGAGAGTTCCAGAACCGGACGGATTTTCATAAACAGCATCCGCGGGTTTCGGGGGAAAGCTAACTACTTCCGAGTTCCGCGAGCAGCCAGGCGCGCCCCATTCTCCAGTCTCGGAGCACCGTATCTGGCGAGACCTTTACTATCGCGGCGGTCTCTTCTACGCTCAACCCACCGAAGAAGCGCAGTTCAATAACCTGTGCTTTACGCGGATCCACCTCGGCCAAGGCGGTAAGTGCGTCGTCAAGCGCTATCAACTCGCGAGCGCGACCTGATCCGATTTCCGGCAGTTCGTCCAGATTCAACTTCGGTGCTGCGCCGCCACGTTTCAGCGAGACGCGCCGCCGGGCCCGATCCAGCAGAATGCGGCGCATAATCTGCGCCGATATCGCAAAGAAATGAGCACGGTGCTGCCAGTCCACATTCGTAACGTCAATGAGTTTCAGATAGGCTTCATGAACTAAAGCTGTGGCCTGAATGGTTCTCCCCGGGTGCTCGTTCTGCATGCAATAGCCGGCAATCCGCCGAAGCTCGTTGTAAACCCGAGGCGTTAGCCGCTCCAACGCGCCCTGGTCACCGTCGGCCCAAGCGCGCAGAAGTTGTGTCGTTTCCGAGCTTTGGGAATTCCCCATAGCCTGTGGAACGGAATTATATCCCGCCCGGAAATATTTTTGTGCGCCGTTCAAGTTTTTCCCTTCCGTTTGCGCCTGAGGAGCGACCGGGAGGGAACAATGAAGATCACAGCCATAGTGGCGATGCTGATAACGGGCGCGGCGGCTTACGGACAGACGGTGGCAACCGAACGTAAAGTGGCGATCTGTGTGAATAACGAGGCAGGCGTGATGCTGCATCCATCCAAGACTCTCGCATCCAAAATGTTTAGCGAAATCGGCGTGACGGTCGTATGGCACACGGGTTTTCACAATTGCCCTGCGGACGCCATCCTCATCAGCCTGGGCGTAAATACTCCGGCATCCCTGAAACCTGGCGCGCTGGCCTTTGCCCGTCCTTACGAGGGCTCGCACATTCAGGTCTTCTATGACCGTATCTCCAATTTCCGGGAGCCCGGTGTGATTCCAACCCTGTTAGCTCACGTGTTGGTTCATGAGATTACCCACATTCTGCAATGCGTTGCCAGACACTCCGAAACTGGCATCATGAAGGCCAATTGGGACGATCAGGATCTCTTCCAAATGCGGCTAAAGGCTTTGGCATTCGCTCCCGAGGACATTGGGTTCATCTATAAAGGCTTAGCAGTACGGGCACACAGTGCGATGGTGGCCATGAACGCAGGGAACAGAATGTTTGCACGCCGCTAGTCCTGGAGCAGTAACATTGGTCATTGTGACCCGCGAGCGCTGGCTCCAGATCGAGCAACTGTATCACTCGGCTCGAGAGAGCGGCCCCGGTGTTCTTGCCGGCCTTGCTCCCGACCTGCGCCTCGACGTGGAGCGGTTGCTGGCGCAGGATTCTGACGGCCAGATTCTGGACCGGCCAGCAGTGGAGCTTTTAGAGGTTTCGGTCAACACACAGCTAACTGCAGGCGTACAGTTGGGACCCTATCGCATCGAAGCGCCGCTCGGAGCCGGCGGCATGGGCGAGGTTTTTCGCGCCACCGATACCCGGCTCAGGCGCGCCGTTGCCATTAAGATCTGCCGTGAGCAGTTTAGTGATCGCTTTCATCGCGAAGCGCGGGCCGTATCATCACTCAATCATCCAAATATCTGCGCGATTTACGACATCGGTGAAGAGGATGGGCGAAGCTTCATCGTGATGGAGTATCTGGAAGGTGAAACGCTGAATCGCCGCATTGCCACCGGCCTGATAGATGGGGAAACGCTGCTGGCGCTCGGAATCGAAATCGCTGATGCTTTGGATTGCGCCCACGCGGCGGGCATCGTACATCGCGATATCAAGCCCGCGAACATCTTAATCACCGGGCGAGGACACGCCAAGGTGCTTGATTTCGGTTTGGCTCAACAGCGCAAAGCGGAGGACACGGAGGGATTTATAACAATTCCGGGTATGGCCATGGGCACTCCTGCCTATATGTCCCCGGAACAGGCCCTTGGAAAGCCATTAGACACACGCACCGACCTGTACTCCTTCGGGCTCGTGCTCCATGAAATGGCCACTAGCGCGCATTCTGTCGGGGAGGCGTCGCGAGAGCTGAACTGCATTGTCTCAAAATGCCTGGAGAAGGACCCCGAACTCCGTTACCAGCGCGCTTCCGAAATCCGAACCGATCTGCAGCGCCTGAAGCGGGATACTGATTCGACGCAGGCGATAACCGGCGCGAAGCCTAGAGATGCAGCGGGCGGCGTAAAACACCGGAGGGTCATTTTTGCCGGGGCTGCGGTTGTCCTGGCGTTATTCATCGCTGGTTACTTCTACTTTCAACGTGCATATCACGGCACGGCAAAGCTCACGGACAAGGACACACTTGTGCTCGCCGGTTTCAACAACAGGACGGGCGATCCGGTCTTTGAAGGGACGCTCCGGCAGGGATTGGCGGTGCAGCTTGAGCAGTCGCCCTTCCTCAGCCTCGTTTCAGACGGGCGCATTCAGCAGATGCTTCGTTTTATGGGCCGGCCTGCGGACTCCTGGCTAACGCCGGAACTCGCCCGGGAGATCTGCGAAAGAACCGGGAGCGCCGCTGTCCTGGACGGCTCTATCGCTAGTCTCGGAACTCAGTACGTATTAGGGTTACGCGCAAAGAACTGTCGTACCGGAGATGTTCTTGATGAAGAGCAAGTTCAGGCGGCAAGAAAAGAGGATGTCCTGAATTCTCTGACTCAAATTGCCAGTAAATTCAGAACGCGAGTTGGTGAATCGCTCAGCACGATTGAGAAGCACAACACCCCGCTCATGGAGGCCACGACGGCATCACTCGAAGCGCTGAAAGCATATAGCGCAGCCCGGAAGATAGCACTGTCGGTTGGCGCTGTTGGCTCTATGCCTCTCTTTCAACGCGCCGTCGAGATTGACCCCCAATTCGCGATGGCGCAGGCCACTCTCGGGCTCACTTACGGCGCCATCGGAGAGTCCGGTCTTGCCGCGGAGAGTACAACGAAGGCCTACCAGTTGCGGAATCGCGCAAGCGATCGCGAGAAGTTCTTTATTACTGTTACTTACGACCGGGATGTTACGAGAAACCTGGGGAGGGCGCAGCGAACGTGCGAGTTGTGGGCGCAAACGTATCCTCGAGAAGCCGACCCCCACGGCTTATTGTCGGGGTTCACGACCCAAGGCGCCGGAAATTATGAAAAGTCGATTGAAGAAGCCAGGAAAGCGATCGAGATCGATCCGGACCACACCTTCGCATACGCGAATCTTGCCTGGAGCTGTTTTTTCTCGAATCGCCTGAAAGAAGCCGAGGACACCATTCAGCGAGTCGCCGGCCGCAAACTGGAGATCCCTGAATTCTTGTTGCTGCGATACTACATTGCGTTCCAGCGGGGTGACAAGTACGCGATGAATCAGGAAGTAGCTCGGTCTAAGAGTGAGCCCGGAGCCGAAGATTGGATTCTGCACTCCCAGGCCCTCGTACTGGCCCGTTCCGGTGAATTAGAACCGGCGAGGAGAATGTCACGTCGCGCCGTGGATGCTGCGGAGCAAGCCGGTCAGCACGAGCGGGCGGCTACATACGAAGCTGGAGCAGCGGTGTGGGAAGCGTTTTTCGGGAACGCAGCGGCCGCGAAGCGAAGCGCGATGGCAGCACTCAACCTTTCCAAGGGCCGGGATGTGGAATACGCCGCCGCATTTGCGCTGGCGCTTGCAGGCGATTACTCCCGGTCGCAAGCTCTCACAAACGACCTCGAAGCGCATTTTCCAGAGGATACTTCGGTAAGGTTCACGTACTTGCCAACCCTGCGGGCCTTGTTCGCCCTGAGCGGCGACGATGCTGCTCATACGATTGAACTGCTACAAGCCGCGGCTCCCTATGATCTCGCCGTTCCCGGCATCACTTTTTTTGGATTTTTTGGCGGACTCTATCCCGCCTATGTGCGCGGTGAGGCTTACCTGGCCTCACACCGGAGCGCCGAAGCCGCTGCAGAATTCCAGAAGATCCTCGACAATCCCGGCATCGTTTTGGCCGACCCGATAGGCGCGCTGGCGCACCTGCAAATGGGTAGGGCACTCGCATTGGCAAGAGAGAAAACGAAGGCAAAAGCCGCCTACCAGGAGTTCCTAAAACTATGGAAAGATGCCGATCCGGACATTCCCATCCTTAAGCAAGCCAAAACGGAATACGCTCGGTTATGACCCCGGAGCGTTGGCAGCAAATCGAGGAGCTGTACAACTCCGCTCGAGAGAGCGGTCCCGGCATCCTCGCGGGTGTTGCTCCGGACCTGCGCCGCGAAGTAGAGCGTCTGCTCGAGCAAGACTCCGATGGCAAAGTCCTGGACCGGCCCGCCGCGGAGATCTTCGAGTCTTCCACCGCGACGCAATTCGCCGTTGGCTTACAATTGGGACCCTATCGCATCGAAACGCCGCTTGGAGCCGGCGGCATGGGCGATGTTTTTCGCGCCACGGATACGCGGCTCGACCGCGCTGTTGCCATTAAGATCTGTCGCGAGCAGTTCAGCGAGCGTTTTCATCGCGAAGCGCGTGCCATATCATCACTTAACCATCCGAATATCTGCACGCTGTACGACATCGGGCCCGATTACCTCGTCATGGAGTTGATCGAGGGCGAAACGCTCGCGGCATGTTTAAAGCGCGGCAAGCTTCCTATTGAGCAAACAATTCGTTATGGATCGCAAATTGCCGATGCCCTTGCCGCGGCGCACGCCAAGGGCATAGTTCATCGGGATCTGAAACCCGCGAATATCATGCTCGCCAAATCCGGTGTAAAGATCCTCGATTTCGGACTCGCAAAATCGCTGCAGGACGAAAGTCTCACGGCCAGCCGGTTCGTAATGGGTACGCCGGCCTACATGGCTCCCGAACAGCGCGAGGGCAAAGAATGCGATGCGCGCACAGATATCTATGCGCTGGGCCTGGTGCTGCAGGAGATGGCGACGGGCCGCCGGGAAGCAGCAACTGCTGGTCTTCCGGTGCGACTCGCACACGTCATCGAGCGCTGCCTGGGTCCGGATCCGGAACAGCGATGGCAAACGGCGTCGGATCTGGGCAAAGAACTGGAGTGGTCGGTGGAATCGCCGGCCAAAATTTCACGGCCGCCTCGCGCCTCGCCGAAAGCCGCAATCGTCACTGGATGGTTTATCGCAGGCCTCATTTGTGTGGCGATTCTCATATTTCTGATTACGCGCCCGCTGCCGACGCCCCGCGTATCCGGTTATGCACAGATCAATAATGATGGCCGTGGGAAAGGCGGGGTCTTCGGCGCCGCAGTGACCGATGGCTCGCGGCTTTATTTTGCTGAGGAGTTTGCTAGCGGGTCGGTTATTGCCCAAATTTCCACAGCGGGCGGTGAAACGGCTTTGCTTCCAATCCCTTTCACGTGGCCCGAAGTGCTGGACATTTCGCCGGATCGGTCCGAGCTCCTGGTGGCGTCTGCCGTGACGGGCGGAGCCCTTAAATGGCCGCTTTGGTTTGTGCCGCTGCCGGCGGGAACACCGCGGCGCTTTGGGAATGTGCTGGCGACAGCTGCCGCATGGTCCCCTGACGGGCACGAGATTGCTTACATCAGTGGTCGTGAGTTGTATCGTGCGACAGTGGACGGCACGGAATCCAGAAAGCTCACGACCCTTCCTGGAACAGCATTCTGGCTGCGGTGGTCGCCCGACGGAAGCCGTCTGCGCATGACCCTAGGCAACGTCATGGATAGAACCGGCGAGCTTGCGATCTGGGAGGTTTCAGCGGAGGGGACGGGGCTTCATCCGCTGCTTCCTGGTTGGCATGAGGCCGCGCTCCTCAGCGAGCCGAAGACTCAATTGAATCGGCCCGCCGAGTGTTGCGGCAATTGGACGCCTGACGGCAAATACTTCACCTTCCAAGCTACCCGTAAGAGCAAAACTGAGATTTGGGCGCTTCGAGAGCGGCCGGGCCTGCTTGGGTTCCTTCGGAAATCTGCCCGGGAGCCGGTCCAGCTAACTTCAGGTCAGTTAGATTCGTTAGCACCGGTTCCGAGCGCAGATGGCAACAAACTTTTCGTTGTTGGACAACAACTGCGCGGCGAGTTAGTGCGCTACGATTCGAAGTCACAGGAGTGGGTACCCTACCTTGCGGGAATCTCGGCGGACCATATCGATTTTTCCCGCGACGGGCAATGGGTCACTTATGTTTCGTTTCCCGAAGGCGCTTTGTGCCGGAGCAGAATCGACGGCAGCCAGCGCCTCCAGCTCACTACTCCTCCGATGCAGGCTTTGTCGCCCTGCTGGTCACCGGATGCTAAGCGAATTCTGTTTCAGCACGGGTTCGATGGGATCTACGTGGTATCCGCGGATGGCGGTATGCCTGAGCGGTTGTCGGAGGGCCATAATCAAGCTCGCCCGAATTGGTCTCCGGACGGGAGCTCAATCATTTTCAGCTACCCTCCCTGGCTCGAAAACGTGCCGCGGCCAATTGAGGTTCTGAACCTGAAAACGCATAAAGCGGCAGAACTGCCCGGATCGGAAGGACTCTTTCTGGCCGATTGGTCGCCTGACGGCCGCTACATCATTGCCAGACGTGCCGATCATCGGGCTCTCATGCTCTTCGACTTCAAGACACAAACGTGGACGGAGTTAGCAAAAGGCCCGCTAAATTGGGCGAATTGGTCCAGAGGCGGGCGATCCGTCTATTTTGAGTGGGAAGGGAATGAGCATGCGCTGATGCGTGTCCGACTGGACAATCGTGCCCTGGAGCAGGTGGTCAGCCTTAAAGACATAAAGCGCGCCGGAATTTCCGGCGGTTTCTGGTTCGGCCTTACACCGGACGATTCCCCGCTCATATTGCGCGACACCGGCACGCAGGAGATTTATGCACTCAACTGGCAGGAGCCGTGAGGTTTAATTAGCACATCGTCGACGGGATCGGCTCACCAGCCCGATCGGAAGCGTGAAGGAGTAAATACAGGCGGCAGGCTACTTGTCGAGAAGTGGCTCCAAAAGGTCTCGTGCTTCTTCCTCGCAATCGTGCGGCACTTGCAGCCGGATCCATTTATGAAGGAACCCATCCACATCCTGAACTAGCGTGGCAATTTGGCCCTGGACAAAGAAGGGAATTTCGGCGTCCTCCAATAATCCCTTTGCCATCGCGAGTTGAATACGGTTATTTGTCTCAAGAACGACGACGAGGTCGGGGGCGCGATCGGAGCTGTTCGCTGGCTCTGCCATAGGTTCTCTTGGAAGTGTATCGCCCGGACTTAAAGCGCGACCAACTAGCGTTTCGCGAGTAGTGCCTGAATGTTTGCCTCCACGTTGTCCTTGTTCACCAGTCCTTGCTTATAAACCGCCGCCACTCTTCCCTCGCGATCAATGAGGAAGGTATCGGGCAGGCTCTGGATGCCGAAATGCTGCGCTGTCGAATCATTTCCAAGTAACATTCGATAGGGGATGTGGTTCTCGGCCAGGAATGGCTTCAGGACTTTCCAGCCGCCTTCGTCCATCGAAACTCCAACCACAGCGAAGCCCTGGGGGCCGTACGCTTTCTGGAATTCAGAAAACCATGGGATCTCCTTTTTGCATCCGGTACACCACGTAGCCCAGAAATCTAGAAGAACGATTTTGCCACGGTACTCCGCCAGTTTCATGGTTTGGCCGGAACTGTCTTGCAACGCGAACTCCGGCGCAGCTTTGCGCTCCTTTGCGGGTTGTAGCGGTGCACGGGTTCCGGATGAATCGGCGGCGAAGACGATGCTAGCCAGCGCCAGTAGTATCGATAAGACCTTCATGTGTTTCTATCCTTTTTTGCCAGTGATGCACGATTGTGGCGGTCAACAAGTACACAATTGGCCAGTACACGAGGACATGCAAGAGTTCTCTTGGCCAGCCACGCAAAAATGAAAGCTGCCTATGTGCTCCTAGAAAAAAGCCAAGCCCGGGTTGCTGAAGCATCATGCCAATGACGGCAAGCGAGGTAACAATCAATAAGCTGATGCGGGCGAATTTAGGCAATCTTCTGAGGCGTGCTCCCTGGCGGATCGCCGATACAACGGGGACTACCACCAGCACAACGGACACGAGCACCGGAAATAACTCTCGATAGGCCAGCAATGCCGAGACCGGGTCCGATTGCCCTGGTAGTGGGCCGAAGCTAATGAACCAGTGATGAAGGTATCGTGAAGCAAGCAAGATTTCGCCCAGCACGGAGATCAGGCAGAAAAGAAGAAAGTTAGTAGGCTCTGTCCGGCGCGAAACGAATCCGAGCAGGAAACCAGCATTCCACGCCCAGCAGATCAAGATTGCGTACTGCGCAAAAACGGCGACTACAGCGTCCCGCAGGATGTACCAGAAACTGGCGTACCGCAGCAGCGTCCAGTCCCAATTATTCAGGTATGACCAGATATAGACCGCGCTAGCGCCGGCCGTCAGATTCGCAGCGATAGAGAGTAGCCAGGCGAGTGGGATAACCAGACTCACCAGAACCAGCCAGGATCGCCAGTCTTTCCATACCTCTGCCTGCCTTCGCAGGATCAAGCCTAATATCCCGCGTAATGCTTGCCCGCCGGTTTCGCCCGATTCTTTGAGATCTCCGAGCACGGCATCGCGTTCGTCGGGTTCCAAGAGGCGCGATACAGCGTCCACCAACGGGCAGGAAATCCTGGTCATAGCGCTTCCCAGGAAACGCCGCGGCTGACTCGCGTCACCGAATTGTAGAAGGCCGATGCCGCCTGAACGCCCTTAGCTGTGACGCGCACCATTCGCTTGGGCCGTCCGCCTCGCTGTGGCGTCGGAGGGCCCATCCAGGTCTTTATAAAGCCCTTGCCCTCCAACCGATCCAATGTTGTGTAAAGCGCTCCGATTGAGCAACTGCGCCTGGTTACCTCCGAAATCTCCTGCCGGATCGCAGCGCCATAGGCATTTTCCCCTAACCGCGCCGCGGCCGTGAGTAGTAGATATTCGAACTCACCGAGCATGATTACAACCACATTGTGGTACTAATTGTCGGATCTGTCAAGCTGAAGCACTCACGCAAAGCGAAGTCTAAAGGTGAGAGACGCCAGCGCGGCAATGATAAGAAGCAGAATTCGCAAAGGTGACCTCGGCACAGTCGATTACATCAGGGAAGTTATAGCAGCGGGTCTCGGCCCGCGGCTATCAGAAGAATATGAACAGGGCCGTCGCAATGCAACTTGGTTTATTTCAGCGCCCCCACCAACCCTACCAGAAAAAGCGTCCCCAGAAATGTAGTCACCACGCCGGCCTTTTTCCAGTTCGGTATAAGGGCGTGAAGCCCGAGGAACAGAAAGCTTCCGGCTATGATCGCAAGCATCGCAACCGTCCACCATGGGCCGAACATCGCGCTGGCGGATTCGTTCGCACGCGGTTCTACAGCCGCGCCAATCACCGTCAGCGCTTCCACTGCAACACATGGAATCAATGCTCGCGAGGCGCTGCTGATCGATCGTCGCGCGACCCAGCCCAATGCGAGCCCTTCCGGAATCTTGTGGAGAGCCAACCCCAGCGGGACCGTGATACTGGTCAGCGGTTGCGAGCCCAGCGCGCGCAGACTCCATCCGTCAATGAAGCTGTGAATCGCGGTGGCGGCGAGCAGCGGCCCCAGAATGCCGTGCCTTGGTGAATGGCCCGTATGCAATAGAATCCGGTCAAAGAGCAATACTCCGCCGCAGGCGGCAAATGCCAGCACTACAGCCGCCGCCGTGCCCGACACTTCGGCCATGTCCGGAACAATCCAGAACAACGAAATTCCGAAGAGTAAACCTCCCCCGGCGGCTGCCAGATGCGCCGAGAGCCTGCGTGGTTCACCGATTAAAACACCCGCGGCTATGCCCGCCCAAGCGAGAACGGTTAACAGCCACGCAACCGCCATCTACTGGCCGGTCACCTTGACAACGAAATACGCGAACGGCTTTCCCTTCTGGATCAGAAGCTGGTGCGGCGTCCCGGCCGGGATGTGAATGATATCGCCGGTAGCCAGCGTGTGGCGTTCGCCGCCATCAATCGACGTGCCCCTGATCTCGCCGGGCTTTTGCGTTTTCGGATTCACTATCTTGCCGCCAGTCACGATGGCCGCCTCGCCGCTCTCGACGACGAAGATATCGGCCTCGTGCTCGTGAAGCTCCGACGAGCCGGTCGCTTCGCGATACGCCAGCATGGTGTAGTGATTCGCGTAGCGGGCAATATCCTGGCTCGCGAATGGTTTCCCTTTCTGCGCGAGTTTATCTGTCATGTTTCGCAGATCCTTCACGCTGTAAATATCTACTTGGGACGATGCCGCCCAAGCCAATCCGCCGAAGACCAGCAAGCCTGCAATGTATTTCACGGTAATAGTGTCTCAATTCTGTCCGCGGCTCAAGATCTCCAGACCTTCGAGTTATACACTGCCAGCATGCGACATTTTCTGACCGGCCTCGTTCTCGCCGGCGCAATGACAGTATCAGCACTTGCTGCGGACAGCGGCAACCCCTTTGTGGGCCGCTGGGATTTCGATGTTCACACGCGCTCTGGTGTCGGCGCTAACTGGCTGGGCATAACCGAAAAAGGCGGCCAGCTGGATATCTGGTTTCAACCTACCGGAGGCCATGTCTACCAGGTGAAAGATTTTCATACCGACGGTTCGCACCTGACCTTCACGGCCTCTCCGGCCAGTGGACGGCACCCCGCCATGATCTGGGAACTCGATGCGTCCGGTGATAAGCTGACCGGAACCCAGAAAGTGGGGGACCACACGACGCCGTTAACCGGTGCGCGCGCGCCGGAACTGAACCATCCGGAGCCGAAGGCATGGACCTCGCCGCAGCCGCTCTTTAACGGCAAGAACCTGGACGGCTGGGAGCCAATCGGGGATGCCGCCAAAAGTCATTGGGTGGTGAAAGACGGCGATCTCGTAAACGAGGCTCGCGGCGCGAATTTAAAGACAGCGCGCAAATTTGAAGATTTCAAGCTGCACTTCGAAGTGAACTGCCCCGACAATGCAAACAGCGGTTTCTACCTGCGCGGGCGATACGAACTCCAGCTCGAATATGAAGCTGCCGGCTCGGAACCGATGAACCGGCAGATGGGATCAATCTACGGACGGCTTGCGCCCAGCACGGAACTGCCCCGCACCCCCGGCAAGTGGGAGACATTTGACGTGACACTCGTGGGACGCAAGGTAACGGTCGTTCGTAATGGAACCACAACCATCGATGGCAAGGAAATTGAGGGGATCACCGGCGGCGCGTTGAACGCCGATGAGGGCGAGCCCGGACCTTTCTATATCCAGGGCGACCATACGGGCGGCTTGAAATTTCGAAACATCACCGTTGCAGTGCCGGAAGAGTAGCCGGACACTCAGTACAGTCGCACGCCGCGAGGGCCGGGCTTGCGGTCCATATGAACCGCGTCGATGAATCGCACGCTGTTGTTGCTGGAGGTCATCAACAGCGTGTGGGTCCGATGCCCCTCCCCAAAGAACCTCACTCCCCGCAGCAGAGCGCCGTCCGTTACACCGCAGGCCGCAAAGACAATGTGCGTTCCCATGGCGAGGTCGCCGGCGGTGTAAATACGATGCGGATCGCGGATACCCATTTTGGAAACGCGTTCCTCCAGTTCCGGTGTGTCGATCACCAGGCGGCCCACCATTTCCCCATGCAGACAGCGCATGGCGGCCGCCGCCAGAACGCCTTCCGGAGCGCCGCCGATGCCCATGACAGCATGCACGCCATTGCCCCGTACCGCCACCGCAATCGCAGCAGACAGGTCGCCATCGCCAATGAGGCGAATGCGCGCGCCCTCGCGCCGTATATCGTCAATCAGTTTTTCGTGCCGCGGCCGATCCAAAACAATGACGGTGAGATCCCGTACGTCCCGGTCCAGACGGCGTGCAATGGCCTTCAGATTCTGCGATACCGGCGCGTCCAGGTCGAGCGATCCCCGGCACGCCGGGCCCGCCACGATCTTTTCCATATAACAGTCGGGCGCGTGAAGTAGGCCGCCCGGTTCCGACGCGGCCAGCACTGCGATGGCGTTCGGCGCGCCGGTGGCGCACAGATTTGTGCCTTCCAGAGGATCGACTGCGATGTCGATGCCCGGATATTCGACGCCGTCCGGCGGATCCGCCCCGACGCGCTCGCCGATGTAGAGCATGGGCGCTTCGTCCCGTTCGCCTTCGCCAATCACGATGTTTCCCGCGATGGGAACGCTCTCAAACGCCTGGCGCATGGCTTGGACGGCTGCATGGTCAGAATGCTTTCGGTCGCTCTGGCCCATGGTGCGGGCGCTAGCAATGGCGGCTTCCTCGACGACGCGAACCAGGTGAAAGGTCAGGTCGCGTTCCAGATTCAATTCGTTTGAGGCTGGCAGGAGGCTCGGGTTGGATTCCATACAGTGCCGGGTGGCCAGTGCGGCCAACTGCCATGATAGTCTCAAAACGGTTTGCTATGAAATCCCCCACATTGCCAGCCTCCGCCGTCCCGTTGAGCACCAACAAACATCTGCTGCGCTGGGTGGAAAAAATGGCGGAACTCACCAGGCCGACGGCCATTCACTGGGTGGACGGCTCGCAGGAGGAATTCGAGGCGCTTTGCGCGGAAATGGTTGCGGGCGGAACGCTGATCAAGCTGAACGAAAGCTTGTGGCCCGGCTGTTATCTAGCGCGCTCCGATCCGAGCGATGTGGCGCGCGTCGAAGATCGCACTTTCATTTGCTCGCTGTCGAAAGACAACGCCGGCCCTACCAACAACTGGGTGAATCCCTTTGAAATGCGCCGCACGCTGAAGAATCTTTTTAGGGGCTGCATGCGTGGGCGCGCGATGTATGTTTTGCCTTTCAGCATGGGCCCCATCGATTCGCCCATGTCGCGCATTGGAGTGGAACTGACCGATTCGCCCTACGTGGTCGTGAACATGCGCATTATGGCGCGCATCGGGCTGCCGGTTTTTAGAGAGATCGACAAAGACATTAAACGCGTTGTTCCGTGCATGCACAGCGTGGGCGCGCCCTTGATGCCGGGCGAAAAGGACGTGCCCTGGCCCTGCAATTCCGTGAAGTACATTGTTCATTTCCCCGAAGCGCGCGAGATCTGGTCGTATGGATCGGGGTACGGCGGCAACGCGCTGCTTGGGAAGAAGTGCTTCGCATTGCGAATCGCATCCAATATCGCTCGCGATGAGGGCTGGATGGCGGAGCACATGCTGATTCTAGGCGTGGAAGATCCGCAGGGCGAGAAGACCTATGTCGCAGCGGCTTTTCCAAGCGCCTGCGGCAAAACAAATTTTGCCATGATGATTCCTCCGGCGGGATTCGAGGGCTGGAAAATCTGGACCGTGGGAGATGACATCGCCTGGATCAAGCCTGATGCGAATGGCCAGTTGCGGGCCATCAATCCGGAAGCTGGTTTCTTCGGCGTAGCCCCCGGCACCTCGGCAAAAACGAACCCAAATGCGATTGCCGCACTTTCCAGGAACACAATTTTTACTAATGTTGCTCTTACACCGGATGGCGGCGTATGGTGGGACGGCTTGACACCCGAACCACCGGCCGAATGCATCGACTGGCAGGGTAACAAGTGGACCCCGCAGATTGGGAAACAGACCGGCAAGAAAGCTGCCCATCCGAACGCCAGGTTTACTGCTCCTGCCTCACAATGTCCCTCTATTGATCCGCATTGGGAAGATCCCGACGGCGTGCCTATCAGCGCTTTTATTTTTGGCGGACGCCGCGCTGCAACCATACCTCTCGTGTACCAGGCATTCAACTGGAGTACCGGCGTCTATGTGGGCGCAACCATGGGCTCCGAAACCACAGCGGCTGCCGCGGGCGCTGTCGGAAAGGTTCGGCGCGATCCCATGGCCATGCTGCCGTTTTGCGGCTATCACATGGGCGATTATCTTCGCCACTGGCTCAGGATGCAGCGCTCGCTTACTTCTACACCGCGCATATTTCAGGTGAATTGGTTCCGCAAAGATAGCGACGGACAGTTCATATGGCCAGGGTTCAGCCAGAACATGCGAGTGCTGAAGTGGATTGTCGACCGCGTCCACAGCCGCGCCGCGGGTAAAGAGACGCCCATTGGCTGGATGCCCCGTTACAGCGATATCGATTGGCAGGGGCTCGAATTTCCCGAGGACAAATTCGAAGAGCTACAGTCCTTCGACCGGGATGCCTGGTATAGCGAAGTGATCGGGCACGAAGAGTTGTTTATCAAGTTGCACGATCATCTCCCGCCGGAAATGATCTACGAACGCGAATTGCTGATCTGCCGGCTGTGAAAGCTATTCCATGCCGCTTGCTGACGCGCGCGGTTCTGTTCGTCAACGTGTTACACAGAACCGCGACTGTCAAGGAGCGGACCTGTGAAATCTGGCGCACTGCCCTACGGCGCCGAGGCCACCGACAGCGCAACTTCATCCTGGAATCCGAACTTCCCGGGTGAACCCTGGCGCTTAACCGAATCAAGCACCTTCCCGTTCCTGCCGCGAATCAGGATTGCGGCTGGCGTGATCTCTACCGCGATGCGATAGACGCTGCTCCCCTCCATTTCGTGAGGCGACTTTGCATCTGCGCCGCCGTGGCCGTTCGAATAGACCTTTCGGATAATGTTGTGTCCATCGAGCGTGTAAACAATCCGGTTATTCTCGTCTCGATAATCCGCAACAAACACAATCTTTCTGGTTCTGCTCTTGAAGAATCCTTTCTGCTCTTCCCTGAGGATGTCGAAAACGAACGTACCCAGGTTTGCGCGCAGGAAACCGTATCCGTTTGCGTGAATCCACCAGCCGCTAGCGCTAGTCTTCCAGGCATCGCCATTCTCAAAAACCCGCGCCGGAGTCAGCTTTGCAATGGGCCGCGCCACAGGCAGCAAGGCCCATTCCACGCTCACCGGCTTGCCGGGCAGAACCTGTACAGTGGCAGATTTTGGCTGGAAATTGTCCGCCTCGGCTGTGATCAAGTAACTTCCAGATTTGAGCGATAGCGTCTGATTGTTTTCGGCCGTAACTCCGGCAGCATCGCCGTCGCGACGATAAGTGATTCGGGCTGAAGGCGGCGAAACTTTGAACGCCATCGCGCCAAACGGCCGCATTTCGTCACCACTGACCGTGATGGTATCGCCGGGTTTAAATTCCCGCGACACGCTGAGGTCTTCAAAGCCTTGCTTTTTGAGCCCGATGGAATGCGAGCCCGGACTGATCTCTTTCGAGGAGAAGCCGCCGTTCGAGTCCACCGTGCCGGCTGACACCCCGTCTATCAGAACACTGGCGCCGGCGGGCGCTGATTCGACACCCAGAGTTGCGAGTTTTGGAATGGCGGCGAGCACGAAGCTTAGCGGTTTAAGATTGCCGTCGGCCGCCTTGATCTCGATACGCTGCTCCTCCGAATCCTCATAGCCGGGCTGGCTGACCTTAATCTTGTAAGTGCCCGGTGAAAGTTGGACGACGCGCGAACCGTTCTTCATCGGCCTCCGAAGCGCGATTCCGTTAACGAAAATCACACCTTCCGGCGCGTTCGCTGTCACTGTCAACTGAATCGGTTTGGACAGGGCCAAAAGTTCTGGATCGATTTGGATGCCTCGCAGCAACGGAGGTAAGGCGAGCAGGCCGGATTCGGCTTGCATATTGACTTTCTTCTCCACATGCGGCGGCACAGGAGGGCTGTGCTTGGGAAGGAGCATCATTGCCGCAGCGACGAGAACGATTCCCGCCGCGGCGGTCCACCATAATGGACTCCGCTTTTTCGGGCCAGTGCGAGCGGGAGCCGTAATCTTGGCTGGCTCTTGTGTGACTGGCGCGTTTGAAAACGCTCCCTGGCGGTCGCGGCTCTGAACGCCGGGCGCGTCGGACGGTTCGGCGGGCGTATCTGCGGCAACGGTTTCGAAGACCAGCGGGGCCGGCTCTCTGCGAGTAGCTCGCTCTCCACCGATGGCAGCCCGCAAGGTATTGTGCAACTGAGAAAGCCGGATTTCATTCGGGTAAAGTTCAAGCCCGCCTTCCACTCTCTTGAGCGCAGCCTCAAGGTCGCCGTTCCCCTGCAAGTTGCGGGCTTCGAGCAGCATCGCGTTAATCGCATCCTGCCGCTTGTGATCATCGATCAGGGATGATAGCGCGCGCACGACCGGATCACTGCTATCAATCTCACTTGCCTCGCGCACCAGCGGCTCTGATTCGTGCCAGTCCTTCCCTATCAGTTGGCGAGCACACTGGATCAATTCACTCAGCAGCGCCGCCCGAATCGCGGTGTTGGGTGGGTCCAAATGCTCTGCCCGCCGGAGCGCGGCCAGGCCTTCTTCATGCCGTTGTTGAGCGCATAATTCCTGCCCTTGACCGAGCAGCACGCTCGCCTCAGCGCTCCGCTTGATTCCCTGCTCCGCGAGAGAATGCAATCCCTTTAACTCGGGGTCGTCCGGGAACTGCTGCAGAGCCTCATCGCAAATGTCTCGGGCTTTTGTATATTGCCCCGCTCCAAACCGGCGGTCTACCTGCTCCACCCAACGGGCTTTTCTCTCATTCTGAACCTGTTCGTCGCGCCTCCGCCCCAGGCGCTCCACTTCGAAATCCAAAGCGGGATAGAGCGGATAAATGTTCCGAAGGATATCCCATTGGCCGGCCGCATCATTGAATTGCCCCCGCTCCTCATACTGCCGGGCGCGCCCGACGATGAGATTCACCAGGTCGCGGCGGTCTCGAACCAGCTTCAATGATGATTTGAAATGTTGTTCGTTCGGGTATTTCGCCAGCGCATCCTTGATGATGTTGTACTTTTTATCCAGGTCGGGCTCCGCATCGCTGCGCCGGTTGATTTCGGCAATTGCCGCGGATTGCTCCTGACGCTGTATTTCTTCTGCCTCAATTTTCAGCGCCTGAAAGAGCGGATCACCGGGATGCTTTTGAAGGAACTGCTCACAGATTTCCAGAGCTCTGGCGAAGTTGCGATCGACAAGCTGCTTCCGGCCCTCGGCGTATGCGTTGCGCGCCGCGTCACGTTCAGAGCGAACCTGGTTGTAGAAGCTTTGATACTCCGCGTCACGATCCGAAGTAGCGGAGTTCGGTGAGCGCCGGTTCAGTTCCAGGACTCGCTCCAGTTTATTGAGCGCGGTGCTGATTTCGCCGTTCTTATACGCAGTCAGAGCAGCATCGTACAGCTTCTGCTTCTCTTCCCGGATCTTGATGGCTTCCTGCTCCGTGCGATCGATTTCCGCAATCAACTCCCGCGCCTTCGTATGCGAACTGTCGATCTTTAAGATTTCCTGCAGGCCTTGCCGGGCCTGGCTGTACAACTGATTGTCCAGATGCTCAGCCACCAGCCGCATCCAGTTTTCAATCTGTTTTTCGCCCCGCTGCTGCTCAATCCGCGATTTAAGGTGGAGCGCATCAATGTTCGTTTCATCAATATTCAGGACATCCTGGATTTTCTGCAGCGCAAGCGGATACTCATCCTCTTCCATGCGTGTCCGCGCGCTGTCCAGCAACTGACGGATGGTCTTCTCGCGAACACCCTGCTCAATCTGGATTCGAAGCACGGCCATGTCGGGGTCGATATGGCCTTCCGATTCCAACTCGTTCAGAATTTCCATGCCGAACTGATAATCGCCTTCGGCACACGCTTTCCGTATCCGCTCAATGCGGGGCTGAATCTTGGTCCGATCGAACCGCTCTATCGGTTCACTGCGGAGCGCCCTTTGCAGGGTCTCACCAAACTCCCGTGCGGTTGAGAAGCGATGCCATGGCTGCTTCGCCATTCCTTTGTGGACCGTACGGCTCAACAACTGGTTCACCGACGCGTTTATTTCGGTGGCGGGCGGCGGCACGTAGGTGCGAATCGCCTCCACCACCTCCATCTCGGTCTTGCGTCCGAACGGCTTTCGCCCGGTCAATGCCTCGTAACAGACCACAGACAGCGAAAAAATATCGGAAAGGGCGGTTGCGGGCTTCAGGTCGAACTGCTCCGGCGCCATGTAATGCAAAGTGCCCTTGATGCCGGTCGCGGATCTGGTATCCGCCAGGTGAACGACGCCGAAGTCGATTATCTTAACGGTGTCGTCTTCCATGACGAAGATGTTGCTGGGCTTCAGATCCCGATGCACCAATCCCTGGTCGTGCGCTGCCTGGAGTCCGCGGCACGCCTGGCAAATGATTTCCACAGTCCGCTCGACCGTAAGCCGCTGGCTTGCATTCTTGATCAAATGTTCCAAGGTTGCGCCTGGCAGCAAGGGCATTACGAAATACGGTTTCCGGTGCGCGTTGTCGCGAAATTCGCCCGTATCCAGAATGTCGACAATATTGGGGTGGCTGATTCGCGCCAATACCGTCCATTCCCGCTCGAAAAGCTCGATGGCGGCGGGGTCCACGTTGCCCCACATCGTCTTGAGCGCCACGAATCTCTTTGTGATGGTGTCGTAAGCTTTGTACACGACACCCATACCGCCTTGCCCAATTGGCGGATTCTTCATTTCGTAGCGGCCATTCACTACTGGCGGCATAAGCGAAAGGTTAGAAAATTCCGGCATACGGGGTGAGGCGACTCGGCCAATCGCGGCCAGCGTCCCAGACGTGAAGCAATTTTGTCCCCAGAACCAGAAATTTGATTACATTTTTTACATTAAGGCAAGTTTAATGTGAACTTCAGGACGGCTTCACATTGGTTTGCGAACATACTCAGTGAAAGCACAAAGTGCTATCAAGAGTTGTAAATAAGGAGATATCCCCACAATGAAGAAACTTATGACCGCCGCCCTCGGCCTTTCCCTGCTTGCTGGTCCCGCCGTCCTATTCGCCGCACAGAACACCGCGACGAGCAGCGACAGCACGATGAAGAGCACCAAGAAGCACCACAAGAAACACAGCAAGAAGGGCACCGGCGAAACTTCCAGCAGCACCACCAGCACGAGCAAGTAAGCTGCGCGGGTTTTTAATCAGCCATTACTGTAACGGGGCTCGGGCCATGCGCTTGAGTCCCGTTTTTATTTCCAGCGACGAAGCTTTCTGCCTTATCCGCGATTGGTGAGTACCGGCTTTGAACGTTCGTTGCGAGCCTGGTGCCGGAACTCCAGGATTAACCGCATCACAGCGTTTTCAATCTGATCGCGAACCGTTAGATAAACCTCTTCGGTCTGCCCGATTGGATCTTCCACTCGCCACTCACGCACCTCGATGGGAATGCGGGCGGGAAGCTTGGCTCCGCTCATGTTTACAACAAGATCGAAGCTCTTGAGCTCAAGCATTCCGAGGTCTTTTGGATGCTGGTCATCAATATTAACGTTGCGCTCTGCCATCACCTTCTTTGTAAGCGGCTGAACGATGAGAGCGGGCGAGAGCCCGGCGCTGGCTGTCTCCATCACATCGGAGCCGTACTTTCGCGCAAATCCTTCCGCCATCTGACTGCGGCAGGAGTTGCCAATACAAAGAAATAGAACGCGCTTCACGCTTCTTAAGTGTAGCGGAGGCGCTCAGGCTCGCTGCTTGATCACCTTTTGAACAAAGTGCCCGTGTATCCGGTCGTCGCCGCTCAGTTCGGGATGAAAGGTGGCCGCCAGGTGCTTGCCTTGTTCCACCAGCACCGGAGCGCCCTGATAGCTGGCAAGAATCTTCGCTTCGGGTCCAACGCGTAGAATTACTGGCGCGCGGATAAAAACCGCCTCGGCCGAAGCTCCATCGACCTCAATGGGTGCAATCCGGCTATCGATCTGCCGGCCGTATGCATTTCGTTCGATGGTCATGTCCATCAACCCCAACGATCTCTGTTTGGGACTTACGACATCCGAAGCCAGCAGGATTGCGCCGGCACACGTGCCGAAAATAGGCTTTCGTGCGCCAAAGCTTTGCAGCGCCGACAAGAGATCCTCCGCATCAATGAGCTTGAGCATGGTCGTGCTCTCGCCGCCGGGGATAATGAGCGCGTCGATCGATTCGAGATCGGAAGCGGTACGCACGTCCACTCCTTCCGCACCCGCCCGCTTCAGGGCTGCGCGATGTGCTTCGAAATCGCCTTGCAGGGCCAATACACCGATCTTCGGCTTATTCATTGCAGCGGCTTCGCCATGTGCCCGGGGCCTCACCAGCCCCGGGTTTGCATCAGCTCCGATTCCGGCATTTTCGAGACATCCAGGCCCGGCATGGCTTCGCCGAGCTCCTCGCTCGCTTCCAGCAGTTTGACCGGATCTCGATAATACGTCGCAGCTTTCACGATGGCCTTGGCGCGCTTCTCCGGATCGGAAGATTTGAAGATACCGGAGCCGACAAATACGGCCTCCGCGCCAAGCTGCATGACCAGCGCCGCATCCGCTGGCGTGGCGATTCCGCCGGCTGAGAAGTTGGGCACCGGAAGCTTTCCCTCCTTGGCGATGTATTGCACCAGTTCCAGAGGCGCTTGCAGGTTCTTCGCCTCATGCACCAGCTCTTCTTTACCCAGCACGGTGAGCTGCTTCATCTCTTTGATGATGGTTCGGATATGCCGAACCGCTTCGACGATATTTCCGGAGCCCGCTTCGCCCTTGGTGCGGATCATAGCCGCGCCTTCGGCGATTCTGCGCAAGGCTTCTCCCAGATTCCGCGCGCCGCAGACAAAGGGCACCTTGAAATCGTGCTTGTCCACATGATGCTCCTCATCGGCCGGAGTCAAGACTTCACTCTCGTCGATGTAATCCACACCCAGAACTTCCAGAATGCGAGCTTCCGTAAAGTGGCCGATGCGAACTTTTGCCATGACCGGAATGGACACGCTGGCCATGATGTCGCGGATGATTCGGATCTGCGACATGCGCGCGACTCCGCCCTCCTTGCGGATATCGGCGGGAACGCGTTCCAGCGCCATGACTGCCGCTGCTCCCGCGCGTTCAGCAATCACCGCCTGTTCGGCGTTGACCACATCCATGATCACGCCGCCTTTCAGCATCTCTGCCAGCCCGACCTTCAGCCGGAACTGATCGGTTTGAAAATTCATGTCTCGTCTCCTTGTAAGAACGCCTATACCAACGCTGCCGCCATTTCGAAATCCGCCGGATTATTGCTGGCGGAAAGTTCCGCCGCGGCTGCCTCGCCCAGGATCTGGATGCCGCGTTTGATCTGAGCAGGGGACAGCCCGCCGAAGCTGATGCGCAACCCACGTTCGTGGGCGCGTCCACCGGAAAAGTACGGTCCGGGCAGAAAGTCCACCCCGCGCGCCTGGGCCGAACCCAGGAGCCTTGCAGCCGTTAACGGAGCTGGCAATTCGATCCAAAGATTCATTCCACCATCGGGCCTGGTAAATTTCGTCCCCGGCGGCAAGAAACGCTCGCAGGCATCCGTAACTGCATTCAGTCTCTCGAGCCCCGCCCGCCGCGTCCGGTCCAGGTGCCGGTCTAGTTCGCCGGATTGAGCAAAACGCAGCAATATCGCTTGCGACAACTGGTCCGAATGCAGGTCGCTGATTTGCTTTATTTCGGCAAGCCGCGCAACAACCGGCCGCGGCGCAATCACCCAACCGACCCTTAGGCCCGGAAACGAAACTTTCGAGTAGCTGCGCAGTAGGATGGTTTGACCGCTGGCATCCAGTTCTTTGAGAGTTGGCAGAGCTTTGCCACGATACCGAAGATCGCTATAGATATCGTTCTCGACCAGTACAATGCCGCGGCGCTGAGCAATCTCGACAATGGCCTTGCGCCGCTCCAGGGAAAGCGTCACGCCGGTGGGGTTCTGGAAACTTGGAGTCACGACCAATACGCGGGGACGATGCTCCTCGACAACTTCACGTAGCAGATCAACATCGATACCCGCGCTGTCCACTGGAACGGGGATAATCTTCGCCCGCGCCCGGGTGAAAACCCGGAGCAGACCATGGTAAACCGGATCCTCAACTGCCACCGCCTGCTTGTCGGATACCAGCAGCCATGCCAGCAAATCGAGCGCCTGCTGGCAGCCATTCGTCACGATGAGATCGTCGCCCGAACGGGCAATCCCGGAGTCTGCAGCCTGAGCCAGAAGAAACCGCCGCAGAGGAAGGTAACCGTGCGGAGATCCTAATTGCAGGATTTCGGCCGCATCCGGGCCGTCGATTACTCCTTTCGAGAGTCGGCGGAATTGTGCCAGCGGGAACGCGTCTTCCGGAGGACGGGAACTCGCGAAACTGATCTCCACTCCATGCGCAGTATGGGGGAGCGGACCCAAGGGCGGCAAGAGGGCGTCCCAATCCATCTTTTCGGTATTGGCGGCCTGAAACTTCCGGGCGATAAAACTACCGCGGCCGACATGTCCCTCGAGTAAACCGGACTCTTCGAGCATGGCGTACGCCGATGAAATGGTAGTCCGATTCAGTCCAAGTTGGCCAGCCAATTCACGAGTGGCTGGCAGCCGTTCACCAGCTTCGACCGTGCCGTTTTCGACCAGACCCCGGATGGACTCTGCAAGTTGTTTGTAAAGCGGAGTATCCGAAGCAGGGTCAAGCTCAATACCGGACAGGTTAGCCACGCAACTCCAGCGTACCAAATTGGCCCGCAACATCCAGCCATTCCGGCCCGCTATTCAACCCGATTGGAGCATCGCGGCGCAGCAACAGCTTTCAAACGAACACGAGTTAGTCTAAAGCTGTGAAGCGGATACCGCACCAAACCCTGTTTGCAAGCATCGGCGCGGCCGTGCTGGTTTTTGCGTGCGCGCCCGCCACTGCGGCGCAGAAGCACAAGAATCAGGAGCCGAAATCGCAAGTCCTGCCGCTTCCTCCGGAGCTGCCCAGGGCGCTCTTAGCCGACACAAACACCCTGGATTTTCATATTTCGCCGCTGCTGAAGGTGGGTGGACTGTCCGCCCAAATTCACCAGAGCTTAAACGATCTGATTCGCGACACTCACGGGGAAACAATCATAAAAATGCGCGCGTTTGTCGCGGGCGCCGGAGATGCTCGCCGCGTGCAGGCCCAGACCGCCGAGATTTTCACCGATCGAAAGCTCCCGCTTCCCACCCTCACCATTCTTCAAGTGGGAGCGTTGGGCCAGGAAGGCGCGCAAGTGGTGATTGAAGCAGTCGTTTCGACCCGCAAAAATGTAAATTCCAGCGGCTTAGCTTTCTTCGCCGGGCAAAATGGCGAATCTTTTAATCAGGCGCTGCAGCAGTTGAGGAATAGTGTTTCCGCCGCATCTGTCGCTCCGGAGCACATTCTGACCTCCACTTGTTTCATCTCCCAAATCTCGGATTACGAGAGCGCGCGGGCTGCCATTCAGAGCGCGTTCCCGAACACCGCAATCAATGTCGTTCAAGCAGTTCGCGAACCGGTAAACGATGCCGGCATGTGCGAAGCCGTAGGACAGTTATCGGAGCCGCCGGCAGCCGGACCGGTCGTGCTATTAAAAAAGTCCCGCGCCACGCTGGTCAATTCACGCCAGCTCATCTTTACCGGTTTGCAGCTTTCCTTCGGGAGCTTTCTGGACGATGCCCACGAA
>Ga0134125_10002162_pt1 | contig 23495 bp, 19 predicted proteins | sample KB31751_FD_96464 | JGI IMG/M metagenome (GOLD analysis project Ga0134125, IMG submission 96464) | Terrestrial soil microbial communities with excess Nitrogen fertilizer from Kellogg Biological Station, Michigan, USA - KB3-175-1 | ecosystem: Environmental > Terrestrial > Soil > Unclassified ...
TGCGTGACCGAGATGACGACCGGCATCGACATCGTCAAGGAGGGCATGCGCGCCGCCGCCGGCGAGCCGTTGTCGGTCAGGCAGGAGGACGTCGTCCTGCGCGGCCACGCGATCGAGTGCCGCATCAACGCCGAGGACGCCTCGAAGAACTTCGCCCCGGCGCCCGGCAGGATCGGCGCCTACGTCGAGCCGAGCGGGCCGGGCGTGCGCGTCGACTCGGGCGTCGGGCCCGGCGGCGAGGTCTCGCCGATGTACGACCCGATGGTCGCCAAGCTGATCGTGTGGGACAGCGACCGCGAGGCGGCGACGAGACGCATGCTGCGCGCGCTCGAGGAATTCGAGATCACCGAGCTGAAGACGCTGATCCCGTTCCACAAGGCACTGCTCGCGACGAGACAGTGGGCGAACGCCGAGACCTGCCGCGACCTCGTCGAGGACAGAAGATGGCTCAGAGCGCTCGCGTTCGAGCCGGCCGCTCCGGCTGACGACGACGAGGCGGAGAAGGTCGAGCAGACGTACACCGTCGAGGTCTCCGGCCGGCGCTTCGACGTGAGAGTGATCGGCGCGCCGTTCGCAGGCGCCGGGATCGTGATGAACGGCAGCGCGCCGGCCGGCGCCGCGGCGCGCAAGCCGCGCGAGCGCAAGAAGGGCGGCTCCGCCGTCGGCGGCGACACGCTGCCCTCGCCGCTGCAAGGCAACATGTGGAGAGTCAAGGTGAGACAGGGCGACGCGGTCGAGGAGGGCCAGCTGCTCTGCATCATCGAGGCGATGAAGATGGAGAACGAGATCACCGCCCACAAGGCGGGCGTGATCGCCGAGCTGCCGATCAGCGAGGGCGCCGCGATCTCCGCCGGCGACCCGATCGCGACGATCACCTCCGCCGCCGGCGGGTAGCGGCGGCGCGCCGCGGCGCGAGGAGCGGCGTCACGCCGGCTTCCGGCGTGCTTGTGGCTGGACGGGAAGGACCGGGGTACCACGGCGTCTGTTCGTGTACCGACCGGCGTCTCGGTCGCTGGTCCGATCGCGCGCGGGATGGCGCGCAAAGGAGGCTCGCATGGCTGCGATCCGTCCTCGCATCACGCTTGACACGGCACGTGCTCGGGGCAGGGGGTGGCGGGCCCGCTGGCTCGGGATCCTCGCCGCCGCGGCGGCCATCGCGGCGCTCGCTCCGGCCGTCGCCGGGGCCTGGGGCGGCGGCGGCGGCGGTGGTGGGCACCGCCACGTCTTCCAGCAGCGCAATCTCATCTCCGACCTCGCCGGTGTGGCGCGCATCACCGACAAGAACCTCGTCAACCCGTGGGGTCTGGCATCCGGCCCGAACACGCCGCTGTGGGTGGCCGACAACGGCTCCGACGTCTCCACGCTCTACACCGGCTCGGTGCGCGGGAGCATCCCGGTGATCCAGCCGCTGGTCGTCGAAATCCCCGGCGGCGCACCGACTGGGATCGTGTTCAACCCGACGAACGGCTTCGTGATCTCGAACGCAGGAGCGAGCGCCCCCGCCCGGTTCATCTTCGACTCGGAGAACGGCGACATCACCGCCTGGAGCCCGAACGTGCCGCCCTCGACGCAGGCGCAGCTCATCGCGAGCACCCCCGGGGCGGTCTACAAGGGCCTCGCGATGGCGACGACGCGCAGGCACGGGACGCGCATCTACGCGGCCGATTTCCACGACGCGCGGATCGATGTGTTCGACGATCATTTCGCGCCGGTCACGCTGCGTCCGGGGGCGTTCACCGACCCGAACCTGCCCGCCGGCTTCGGCCCGTTCGGCATCCAGCAGCTCAACGGCCGGATCTACGTGACGTACGCGAAGCAGGATGAAGACGCGCACGACGACGTCCCCGGCGTCGGGCTCGGCTTCGTCGACGTCTACAGCGCACGCGGCCACCTGATCAAGCGGCTCGTCTCGCAGGGCAACCTGAACGCGCCGTGGGGCCTCGTGATCGCGCCTAAGCGCTTCGGCGGCTTCGGCGGCGACCTGCTCGTCGGCAACTTCGGCGACGGCTTCATCAACGCCTACGATCCGCGCACGGGTGCGTTCCAGGGGCAGCCGGTGAACGAAGACGGCAACCCGATCCAGATCGAAGGTCTGTGGGGGCTGCGCTTCGGCAACGGCACGTTCGGCACGCCCGACTCGCTGATCTTCAGCGCGGGCATCGCCGACGAGAGCCACGGCCTGCTCGGCGAGATCGTCGCCGCGGGCGGCGACCACTGACGCACCGCCGGTTGCGGTCGCGGGGCTGCGCGCGGTCCCGCGGCCGCGACGCGCGTCAGCGCACCGTCTGAGCGACGAGGTCGTCGAAGCTCGTCGCGACGCCGAAGTCGGTTCCGAGGGCTGCGAAGTGCCGCCGCGCGCAGGCGATCTTGTCGCGCTCGGCTCTGCGCAGCGCCGACGTCTCGGCGGTCGCCTTCGTCTCGCGCACCAGGTGCATTCGCGGGCGCTCGTCGTCGTCCCAGCAGATCGCCCAATCCGGGTTGTAGGAACCGACGGGCGTGTCGATCGTGAACCACGACGGCAACTTGACGTAGAAGCGGACCCGGTTGTCGGCGTCGAGCCGCTCGGCGAAGCGGCGCTCCACCGACGAGTCGCACTCGACATGGCTGTAGGGCGTCTTGGCGGCGTCGCGGACGGCGAGCAGTCTGTCCGCATAGCGCGTGATCTCGGCGGCGGCCTCGGGCTCCAACCGTTCCATCTCCCACACGAATCCATCGACCTGCTCGTACTCGACGTCGGCGATCAGCTCCTCGGCGAGCACGCTGCGAATGATGCCGGTGACCTGCACGAGGAAGGCATGGGGGTTCGCGCGGAAGTCGTCGAGCCGGCCGCATCCTTCGAGGATCCGCGTGAGCGTGACGCGCGTCAGGTCGGTCGCGTTCTGCAGCGCGCCGAGCAGATCGGGCAGCCGCTCGGGCGCCGCTGCATAGTCAGCGGCGCCATCGACCGCGCCGGACGTCTCGATCCCGGCGGAGGTGATCGTCAGCTGCGCACGCTGCGTCATCACCAAGGGCCGTGGTACGCCGTCCATCTCCTCGATCGCCGCGACGGCCGCCGCCACCAATCGCTCGGAGTCGACGCGTACGCGATACCGCGTGCGCCGCGCGACCGTCTCCCACAGCTCGCGAAGGCCCTCGTCCACGAGGACCGCCTTGTGGACTTCGATCACGACGCGTCTGCGGGCGTCGCTGACGACCGGCCGGGCATAGCGCTCCAGCACGGTCAACGCGCCGGCGGCGCAGTCTTCGAGCCGCGGCGGCAGCGTCAGTACGAAGTCGTCGTCCTGCGGCTGGAAGCGCTCCGTCAGCTTGCCGCCGTTGTCGAGCAGGCCGACTGCCTGCAGGTGCTCCCACAGCTCGACGGAGCCGGCCGGGCCGAGCAGCCCGCCCGCCGCGCGCGCCAGCTGGGCGAACGCCGTACGCGCCACCACGCCCCACGCTTGGCCGGTCTCGCGCTCGTAGTCGGTCTGCAGCCCTCTGGCGAAGGCGTCGTAGGACTCGTTGGCGACGATCGTCAGGCGCGCGATCTCGGGGTCGTGGACGCGTCCGCCGTGCTGGTCGACCGGCAGCCGAAGCCCGCGGCCGATCTGCTGCCGGCGCGTGATCGAGGAGCGCGCGTGCGTGAGCGTGCAGACCTGGAAGACGTTGGGGTTGTCCCAGCCCTCGCGCAGGGCGGAGTGGGTGAAGAGGAAGCGCAGCGGCTCGTCGAGCGACAGCAGCTGCTCCTTGCCGCGCATGATCTTCTCGTACGTGGAGCGGTCGCCCTCCCCCTCGCCGCGGGAGTCCTTGGCCCGCCCCTTCCCGTCCTGACTGAAGTACGCGTCGTGCAGCTGCTCGATCGGCGGGAGCGACAGCCCCGCGTACCGCGGCTTCGCGAGCAGGGCGCTCAGCTCCTCTTCGAACACCCGCCCGACCGGACCGAGGGCCGGCGTGCCGTCGGCGTCGTAGCGCCGGTAATCGGCGACCGCGTCGAGGAAGAACAGCGACAGGACCTTGATGCCGAGCGGGGCGAGCCGCAGCTCGCGATCGAGGTGGTAGCGGATCGTCTCGTGCAGCTGCATGCGCTGGACGTCGTCCGCCTCGCCCTCGCTGGCGGCGCCGAGCGCGACGACCGCGCCGCCGGTCAGCTCCAGCGCCTCGCGCCCGGGCTCGTAGAGGATGTCGTCGACGATGAAGCCGTCGTTGTACTCGGGGCGGCCCTTCGACTTGCGTGCCAGGTCGTCGCCGCGTCTGACCCACGCACGTGCCCGCCGCGCGCGCTCGCCGACGCCGACGTTCAGCTCGACCTGCGCTCGGTTGCGCTCCCGGTCGACCTGGAGGAGCCGCAGGTACGCGTCGTTGAAGGATGTCTCCAGATTGACGCCGTCGACCTCGATCTCCTTCACCAGCTGCTGCTCGAACGCCTCGACCGGACCAAGCCGATAGACGAGGTTGTAGGGGCGCCGCGGCGTCGCCGAATAGCGCAAGGTGCAGAGCGGGTTGAGGCGCGCGACGGCGGCGCGCGCACCTTCGCTCTCGAAGTTCTGCGGCTCGTCGATCACGACGACCGGCCGGACGGCCTGGATGTACTCGATCGGAGGACGACCCGACATCCGGTCGTTGGGCCGATTGATCACGTTCGCGCGGATGTCGGCGGGGTCGTCGCCGACGGCATCCTTCTGAAACGACTGGATGTTCATCACGAGCACCTGCAGCGTGCTCAACGTCGCGAAGTCGCGGACATCGCTGAGACGTCTGCTGTCGTAGACGCGATGGTCGATCGGCGTCGCGTAGCGCTGACGGAAGTGCGGTCCCATCGAGCGCAGGCTGGCGAGCACGCCCTCACGGATCGCGACGCTCGGCACGACGATCACGAACTTCGCCAAGCCGTACCGGCGATGCAGCTCGAAGATCGTGCGCAGGTAGACATACGTCTTGCCCGTTCCGGTCTCCATCTCGACGGTGAAGTGCCGACCGTCGAGCTCGTCCGCAGGCGGCAGGCCGTTGCGCCGCTGAACCACGCGCAGCTGCGCCAGCAGGCTCGCCTCGAACGCGGCCTCGTCGTGCGGCATCGGATTCGCGAAGCCCTCCTCCACGAGTTCGAGGCGGTCGCCCGCCTCGTCCCGGTCGAGCCGCACGGTGCCGCGCGCGCCGAGCGCGCCTTCGAACAGGTCGGCGACCGCGGCGACCGCGGCGACCTGGTGCGGCAGCGACGGGTCGTACTGGAGATGGACGTCGCGGGTGCCCATCTAGATGACCAGCAGCTCCGTGGTCGTGCCGCGATGCGCGTTGACGGTCTTGAGATGCTGCAGCGCGTTGACCTTGACCTGGTCGTCGCCGCCGAAGCCCGTCTCGAGCACAATCAGCTGATCGGGCGCGAGGGCGACGAGCGCCTCGAACAGCTCCGTGGTGATCGCACGGGCGAAGCAGGCGACCAGTGCCCCCTCGGCGACGGAGGCGACCTGCACGCCCGCGACGTCGAGCCACTCCACCGCGGCGGTCAGCTCATAGCCGCGCGCAAGCAGGATCTCCACCAGGAGCGCTTCGTCATCGCGCGTGGGCTCGACCGGCTCCGCGAACAGCGGCATCGGATCGTCGCCTCGGCCCGTCGACCGATCGCTGCGGATCAGGTCCGATGCGTCGAGCCGGTAGGCGCGGAAGCCTGTGTCGACGCCTGACGCCGACGCCGCGGCGGCGCTCGTCAGCTCGTCTCGCACCGCGCGGACGCGCGACCGTGCGAGCGATGCGATCGTCGCATGCGTCGCGTCGTCCAAGGCTTCGGGCAGCTGGACGAGGATGAAGCGGCGCTGCCCGCCATCGCTGACGTTCTGACGCAGAACCGCGTCGCCGAGCGTGCCGGAGCCGGCGAAGAAGTCGAGCACGATCGCCGGCTCGGTCGGCGACGTCGTCAGCTGCAGCAGGCGCTGCATGAGCTGCACCGGCTTGGGCGTCTCGAAGACGGAGTCGGAGGACTCGAACCGCACGAGTCTCAGCAACTGCTTCTTGGCGTCCTGCGTGTGTCCGACCTCGCCGTAGCGCCACAGCGTGCGCGGGGTGCTGCCGTCCTTGACCTCGGCGAGGAAGCGCTTGACGGCGGGGATGTTGTTCCCGTCCTCCCCCCACCAGATGCGGCCGTCGGCGTCGAGCCGGCGAAACTCGTCCTCGGCGACGACCCAGTACCGCCCGGCCGGTGGGCGGTCGATCACCCGGCCGCCCGGGCATTCGATCGCGTAGGTGCCCTGGGAGTAGTAGTTGCGCGCCGACAGATCGCTCGGCTTCCAGGGACCGCGCGGATCGTCATCCGGGTTGCGATACCGCTGCTCCATCTGCTCGGTGCGGGGGAGCGCGTTCGGGCGCCATCTGTCGGCGTCGCGCGCGTAGATCAGCACGTAGTCGTGATCGCCGGAGAAATGGCGCGCGGTGTTCTTCGGCGCGTAGACCTTCTCCCAGATCACGGTCGCGACGAAGTTCTCCTCGCCGAACACCACGTCGAGCAGCATGCGCAGGCGCGGCATCTCGGTGTCGTCGATCGAGACGGCGATCACACCGTCGTCGCGCAGCAGCATGTGGGCGAGATGCAGCCGCGGCCACATCATCGACAGCCATGCCGAGTGGTAGCGGCCGCTCCGCTCGGTGTTCGCGCGCACGCGTCCGCCATCGGCGTCGAGCTGGTCGGAGAAGCGCAGGTACTCGTCGAGCGCGTCGCGGAAGTTGTCGCGATAGACGAAGTCGTTGCCGGTGTTGTACGGCGGGTCGATGTAGATCAACTTGACCGTGCCGTGATAGCTGCGCTGGAGCAGCTTCAGGACCTCGAGGTTCTCGCCCTCGACGATCACGTTGCGCGTCCCATCCCAGTCGATCGACTCGTCGAGCATCGGGACGAGCGTCCCCTCCGAGGAGGTCTGCACGCCGCGGATGGCGTCACGTCTTCCCGGCCAGCTCAGCCCGAAGCGCTCGGGCCCGTCGTCGACCACGTCGCCAAGCGCAGCTCGCAGCGCGTCGAGGTCGAGCTTGCCGTCGCTCACCGCCTCCGGGAACAGCTTCGCGAGCTGCTTCACCCGCGGTGCGACGACGTCGGCGGAACGCAGCTCCAGGCGAGTCGGCTCGGTCACTGGACCGGGATCGTACTCGCGGCCCGATCCGGCGCTCACGCCGGGCCGAGCAGCGACACGTTGTACGCGTGCAGCTTGCGGTTTCCCCCGTCGCGGCGGGCGAGGGGCAGTTCGGCGGATGCGGGATCGCGCTGCAGCGCCTCGACGTAGGCGAGGTCCTCGCGCAGGATCGCGGCGGCGCGCACGCCGTCGAGCGGCTCGCCGTGGCCGGGGACGACGGTCGTCGCATGCTCGACGAGCGGCTCCAGGCGCTTCAGCGTCGCGCGGTAGCCGTCGAGCGAGCCGCCCGGCGACAGCTCCGGGATCGCGCCGGGCGAGAGGTAGTCGCCGGCGACGAGCACGCCCGCCCACGGGATCCCGATCGCCATGCCGTCGGCGGTGTGGCCGTCGGCCGGGTGCAACTCCAGCTCCTTGTCGCCGAGCGCGCAGCGGCCCGGCACCGGCAGCGCCTGCACGCCGGGCAGCGACAGCGGGCCGGGGCGGTCGATCAGGTACTGCTCGTCGAACTCGCGCAGCTGGCGCTGGGCGGCGCCCGGCTCGGCTGCGAGCCGCGCCGCGGTCGTCTCGCCGCAGCCGATCGAGGCGTGCGGGAAGGCGTAGCGGCCGAGCAGGTGGTCCCAGTCGGCGTGCGTCACGAGCAGCCCCGCGACGGGGAAGCCGGCCTGCTCCAGCAGCGCCGACAGCGCCTCCAGCTCCTCGGGCAGGATCGGCGAGTCGATCAGGAACGCCTCGTCACCCGCGCGCACCGCCGTGCAGGTCGTCTTCCAGATCGCGGAGATCGCGACGACGACGTCCTCGTGAACGGCGATCGCGCGCATCGAGCCAGCGGGCGGCGCGCGGGGTCAGAGCCCGAGCAGTCTGATCGCCTCGCGGAGGCTGGAAGCCTCCAGGTCCGGTCTCTTCTGGCCCGGCTCGAGCTGCGCTCTGCCGCGATTGACCCACACGACGGGGATCTTCGCCTTCAGGCACGGCTCGACGTCGTGGTGATAGCTGGAGGAGACGTGGACCCAGCCTCTCTTGCCGCCGATGCGCCGCTCGCACTCCTTGAAGTGCGCCGGGTCCGGCTTGTAGGAGCGGACCTGCTGCGCCGTCACGACGAGGTCGAAGTCGTGCGGGATGTGCCGGCGCGTGAGGCCGAGCAGCTTGTCGTCGATGTTCGCGATCAGGCCGATTCTGACGCCCGCTCTCGCGAGTCTCTGCAGCACCGGGTTCGCCTCTCTGAAGGCCGGCCAGCGCTGCACCGAGTCCGGCAGGAAGCCGCTGCGCGAAGGCTCCAGCGGCCAGTCCAGCTCCTCGGCGATCTGGATCGCGGTACGGCGCAGCACCTCCGCGTACAGCTCATACGACCCGGCTTGGATCTGCTGCTGGATCGAGTGGAAGAGCGGGATGAGCGCGTCCCGGCTCAGCTCGAAGCCGTCGCGCGACGCCTCTCTCTCGAACGCGTCGAACGCACCGCTGTCCCAGTCGATGAGGGTGCCGTAGGCGTCGAATGTGACGAACGTGACGTTTTTCGGAATCGGCATCGGCCGGGCATTATGCCTTCCGGAGTCGGGATCGCGCGCCGTGAGCGCCGTCTTGCACGAGCTGGCGACGCCGGGCCCGGGCGTCGGGTATCGTGCCGCGCCGCAATGGACCTGCTCGAGTACCAGGGGAAGCAGCTGTTCGCGCGGCACGGAATTCCGGTGCCATCGGGCAAGCCGGCCGCCACCGTCGAGGAAGCCATCGCAGCGGCTGATCAGATCGGCTACCCGTGCGTCGTCAAGGCGCAGGTGCTGATCGGCGGGCGCGGCAAGGCCGGCGGCGTGAAGCTCGCGAAGGACAGAGCCGAGGCGGAGAGATACGCCTCAGACATCCTCGGCATGGACATCAAGGGCTTCACGGTCCACGAGGTGTGGATCGAGGGCGCGTCCGACATCGCGGAGGAGTACTACGCGTCGATCGTCTTCGACCGCGCCGCGAAGGCCCCACTCGTGATGCTCTCCACGCAGGGCGGGATGGACATCGAGGAGGTCGCCGAGAAGACGCCGGAGGCGCTCGCGAGACTCCACGTCGACCCGCTGCTCGGCTTCCAGGACTTCCATGGCCGCAAGCTCGCGTTCGCTGCGGGCATTCCCGGCGACCTGATCCGCCCAGTCGGCGCGATGCTGGCGAAGCTCTATGCGACCTTCATCGCCGAGGAGGCGATGCTGATCGAGGTGAACCCGCTGATCGTGACGCCCGAGCGCGACGTGCGCGCGCTGGACGCGAAGGTCACGCTCGACGGCAACGCCCTCTACCGGCATCCGGACAACGCGGCGCTGCGCGACCCGTCCGCCGAGGACCCGCAGGAGCAGATGGCGCACGAGCGCGGTCTGACGTACGTCAAGCTCGACGGCGACATCGGCATCCTCGGCAACGGAGCCGGGCTCGTGATGTCGACGCTCGACGTCGTCGCGGGCGCCGGTGGCGCGCCCGCCAACTTCCTCGACGCGGGCGGCGGCTCGAAGGCTGACGCGATCGTCAGCGCGATCGAGGTGATCCTCTCCAACCCGAAGGTGAGAGCGGTCCTGATCAACATCTTCGGCGGCATCACGCGTTGCGACGAGGTCGCCAAGGGCCTGATTGAGGCATTCGACGTCGTCAAGCCGCAGGTCCCGTTCGTCGTGCGCCTCGACGGCACGAACGACGTCGAGGGCCGCAGACTGCTCGCCGACGCGAGCCTGCCGAACGTGGCGACCGCGTCGACGATGGACGAGGCGGCGGCGAAGGTCGTCGAGCTGGCGGCGGGCTCCGGGGTGGCCGCATGAGCGTCCTGGTCGACAACGACACGCGCCTCGTCGTCACCGGCATCACGGGCCGTGAGGGCACGTTCCACGCGACGAACAACAAGCGCTACGGCACGCAGGTCGTCGCGGGCGTGACGCCCGGCAAGGGCGGCCAGGACGTCGAAGGGATCCCGGTCTTCGACACGGTCGCCGAGTCGGTCGAGCAGGCGGGCGCGAACACGGCGATGATCTTCGTCCCGCCGCGCTTCGCGGCCGACTCGATCCTCGAGGCCGCGGACGCCGGCGTCAGACTGATCATCGCGATCACCGAGGGGATCCCCGCGCACGACGAGCTGCGTGTCTACACACACCTCGAGCGCTTCCCCGACGTGCGCCTCGTGGGGCCGAACTGCCCCGGCATCCTGTCGCCCGGCAAGGCGAGCGTCGGCATCATCCCGGCGTCGTTCTTCAAGCAGGGCAACGTCGGCGTCGTCTCGCGCTCGGGCACGCTGACCTACCAGATCGGCAACGAGCTGGCCCAGCGCGGCTTCGGCAACTCCTCGATCGTCGGCATCGGCGGCGACCCGGTGCCCGGCTCCTCGTTCATCGACGTGATCGAGCTGTTCGAGGCCGACCCCGAGACCGAGCTGATCGTGATGAGCGGCGAGATCGGCGGCTCGGCCGAGGAGGAGGCCGCCGAGTACATCGCGGCCAACGTCTCCAAGCCCGTCGTCGCCTACATCGCCGGCTTCACCGCGCCGCCCGGCAAGACGATGGGCCACGCCGGGGCGATCGTCTCCGGGACTGCGGGCACCGCCGCGGCCAAGGCCGAGGCGCTCGAGGCGAAGGGCGTCCGCGTCGGCAGAACACCGACCGAGACGGCCGAGATCGCCATGTCGATCCTGTCGGCCTGAGGGCTCTGACAGCCGGCGGTCGGGTCGCGACCGGCGGGTCGCGGTCGCGCCGACGGCGCGCGGGCGCTTTGCGTACTCTGCGTCCATGGCTTCCGAACCCGCTCCGATCTCCTTCGCCCGCGGCGCCCCGTCGCTCGACATCGTCGACGTCGAGGGGCTGCGTGCCGCCGCCGACCGCGCCTTCCAGAACGATCCCGCCGGCACGACCGCCTACGGCACGTCGATCGGCTACAGACCGCTGCGCGCGTGGATCGCCGAGCGGCACGGCGTCGCGCCGGAGCAGGTGATCGTCACGAACGGCTCGATGCAGGCGGACGCGTTCCTGTTCGAGGCGCTCGTCGAGGAAGGCGACGTCGTCGTCGTCGAGAAGCCGACGTACGACCGCACGCTGCTGTCGCTGCGCTCGCGCGGCGCCGACCTGCGGCCGGTCGACCTGCACGAGGACGGGATCGACGTCGATGGCGTCGAGGCACTGATCGCCGCGGGCGCGACGCCGCGGCTCGCGCACATCATCCCCAACTTCCAGAACCCCGCGGGCTACACGCTGTCGCTGAAGAAGCGCCATCAGCTGCTGTCGCTCGCGGCCGAGCACGGCGTCACGATCTTCGAGGACGACCCCTACGTCGCGCTGCGCTTCGACGGCGAGCCGCTGCCGACGATGCTCTCGCAGGACACGGCCGACCGCGTCGTCTACGCCTCGTCGTTCTCGAAGACGGTCTGCCCGGGCATCCGTGTCGGCTATCTGGTCGGGCCCGAGAAGCTGATCGCGCGGATCGCCAAGCTCGCGACGAACACGTACATCTCGCCGAGCATGGTCGCGCAGTCGATCGTCAACGAGTTCGTGCGCGCGGAGGACGGCGCGGCGTTCGAGCGCTCGGTCGAGCGCGTGAAGGGCGCCCTCCACGAGCGCGCGCAGGCGCTCGCCGCGGCGCTGCGGCGCGAGCTGCCGGAGGCGCGCTTCGTCGAGCCGCAGGGCGGCTACTTCCTGTGGGTCGACCTGCCCGAGGGAACGGACGGCGACGCGCTGTTCGCGGCCGCGGCCGAGCGCGGCGTGCAGATCGTCAAGGGCACCGACTTCCTGCTCGAAGGCGGCGAGAACGCCTTCCGCCTCGCCTACTCCGGCGTCACCGTCGCGCAGATCGAGGAGGGCGTCGCCCGGCTCGCCGACGCGGTGCGGTCGGTCGGCGTGGCGGCTTAGCGCCCGTAGCGGCCGCCGAGCACCAGTTGTCTCGGCAGCGCTGTGCGGGGTGGCGGTGAGGGGTCGGCGGTGACTGCGACCGTCTCGGCGACGCTGCGCGTCACGACGTGATCGCCGCCGTTCGCGGCGACGGTGATGTGCTCGGCGTCGGCGGCGGTGATCGTGCCGTCGAGCCCCGGCTCGAGGCCGGTGTCCTTGAGGTAGTGGAGCAGGTCCTCCGCCTCGTTCTCGAAGCGCAGGACTCTGACGCGCGCTCCCTGGGCGCAGTCGGCGAGCGGGACGCCGACGATCCGATCGCCGACGTTGATCGGGTGGCCGTGCGGGCACGTCTTCGCGTCGCCGATCGCGGCCTTCACGTAGGCCTCGAAGCGCGGCGACATCGCATGCTCCATCCGCTCCGCCTCCTCGTGCACGTCGTCCCACGGCACGCCGACGACGTCGGTGAGGAAGCGCTCGATCAGCCGGTGGCGGCTGGTGATCTCCTCGGCGTGGCGGCGGCCCTCGTCGGTGAACGCGACGACCTTGTCCTCGCCGCGCGTGACGTAGCCGTCTCTCTCCAGCCGGCCGATCATCTCGTGGACGGTCGGAGCGGAGAGCTGCATCGCGCGCGCGAGGTTCGCGCCGGTCATCGGCAGCCCGGCCTCGTAGAGCCAGAACAGCATCTGAAGGTACTCCTCCTCGGCGACCGTGGCGTGCTCGTGCGTCACGCGGCTGATCGTAGTCGGTTTCCGCTCGGCGCTACGATCGCTCGCCGTGGCGCTCCCGCTCATGCCTCCGCTCCCGCCCCAGCTCGCGCGCTCGCGCGCCGCGCTGCCCGAGGGCGACGGGTGGGCGTACGAGCCGAAGTGGGACGGCTTCCGCGCGATCGCGTTCGTCGACGAGGACGCGCTGCAGCTGCAGTCGCGCGGCGGCAGACCGCTCGGACGCTACTTTCCGGAGCTGCGCTTCCCGCCCGGCCGTTACGTGCTCGACGGCGAGATCGTGATCGACGGCGAGGACGGCCTCCAGGACTTCGACGCGCTCTCGAACCGCATCCATCCGGCGGCGTCCCGGATCGCCGTGTTGAGCGAACAGACGCCAGCGCGCTTCGTGGCGTTCGACCTGCTGGCGATCGACGACCGCTCGCTGATGGAGCTGCCGTTCGCGGAGCGGCGCGCGGCGCTGGAGGGCTTCCCGTTCGCACCGCCGGTCGAGCTGACGCCGTGCGTGCAGGATGCCGAGTCGGCGCGCGTGTGGCTGGAGCGGGCCGAGGGCGTCGTCGCGAAGGAGCTGGCGGCGCCATACCGCCCGGGCGCGCGCGAGGGGATGGCGAAGATCAAGCGCGTGCGCACGATCGACGCGGTCGTGATCGGCTGGCGGCCGGGCAAGGAGGAGCGCACGGTCGGGTCGCTGATCCTCGGTCTGTACGACGCCGACGGGGAGCTGCGCACGGTCGGCCACACGTCGGGGCTGAAGGCGGCCGAGAGACGCGAGCTGGTCGACAGACTCGCGCCCTATGCGACGGGTGAGCACGGGAGCGCCGACCCATCGCGCTGGAAAAGCGACAAGGAGCTGGAGTGGGTCGCGCTGCGGCCCGAGCTCGTCGTCGAGATCTCGTTCGACCACGTCAGCGGCCGCCGGATCCGCCACGGCTCGAAGCTGCAGCGCTGGCGCGACGACAAGCCGCCACGGGAGTGCTCGATCGCGCAGCTGGCCGGCTGAGGCCCGGCGCCCCGACGGTGCAGAAAGTCGTACCAGCTCTCTGCTGTAGACCAAGCCAATTGCTCTCCGTACGGTTCGGCTCATGTCGCCAGGCCGTCGCACCCGCTCCGCTCTCTACGAGCAGTTGCGCATCCAGATCGCCGAGTTGCACGACCAGCTCGGCGGCCTGCCCGCTCCGCATGAGGCGCGAGCGATCTGGCACGACATCTGGCTCGACGAGACGCACCACTCGACCGCGATCGAGGGCAACACGCTCGTCCTGAGACAGGTGGCGCACCTGCTCGACGAGCGACGGGTGCTAGGCAACAAGCAGCTGCACGAGTACATGGAGGTGTGCGGCTACTCGAACGCGGCGGAGTGGGTCTACAGACACGGCGCTGAGCCGTCCGACGACGCGCTCCTGACGCTGACCGAGATCCGGCACGTCCACGCGCTCGCGCTGGGGCCGGTTTGGGACGTTGCGCCGCATCCCGAGGCCGGGGACGACGAACGCCCCGGCTCGTTCCGGCGGCATGACATCCAGACGTTCCCTGGCGGGATGAAGCCGCCACCGTGGACGGATGTGCCCACGCGGCTGGACGACTGGCTCGCCGATGCCGACGCGCTGCGCGGCCTCGACGCTCCGCGCCTCCCCGCGGAGCTGGCTTGGCTGCACGCGCGCTTCGAGCAAGTCCATCCGTTCCTCGACGGCAACGGCCGAGCGGGGCGGCTGCTGCTCAACCTGCTGCTCGCGCGTCTCGGCTACCCGCCCGCGATCGTCCGCAAGGCGGATCGAAACCGCTACCTCGATGCACTCCGCCATGCAGACAAGGGCGACTGCGGACCGCTCGGGGAGCTGCTTGCACGTGCGATCCTCGACAGCCTGCATCGCTTCCTGTTGCCCGCTGTCGCGAAGCCTGAGCACCTTGTGCCGCTGCCCGCGCTCGCCCGCGACGAGCTGTCCGCGAACGCGCTGCGCGTCGCGGCCGTGCGCGGCCGGCTGGAGGCGGTCAAGGGCCGCGATGGCTTGTGGCGCAGCTCGCGCGCGTGGGTCGACGAGTACCTCGCCTCGCGCTACAGACGCGAGTGAGCTACTCGCCGCTGCCTCTGCGCGCCCGGCTCGGCTGGACGCGCTTGGGCTCGCCGCGCTGCTTGGCGAAGTGGGGCGGCCAGGGCGCGTCGCCGAGGCCGCCGTCCTCGTCGCGTCTGGCGAGGTCGAGGAGCTGGTCGAGCGATCCCGGGTGCGCGTCGATGCCGGCGTGCGGGTCGCCCTCGCGCGCGAGGATCTCCGGCACGGTCGCGAGCGTGTAGTCGGCCGGGTCGACGTTCGGGACCTGGTCCCAGCGCAGCGGCATCGAGACGCGCGCATCGGGCGTCGGACGGACCGACCAGGCCGAGGCGACGGTGCGGTCGCGCGCGTTCTGGTTGTAGTCGACGAACACGCCGTGGCGCTCTTCTTTCCACCACTTGCTCGTCGCCAGCTCGGGCACCCGGCGCTCGACCTCGCGCGCCAGCGCGAGTGCGGCGCGGCGCACCTCCGTGAAGCCATGCTCGGGCTGCACGCGCACGTTGACGTGGATCCCGCGCGAGCCGGAGGTCTTCGGCCAGCCCACCAGGCCGTGGTCGTCGAGCACCGCCTTGACGCACATCGCGACCTGGCGGACGTCGTCCCAGGTCGCGTCGGGCGTCGGGTCGAGGTCGACACGCAGCTCGTCGGGGCAGTCGAGGTCGGCGCGGCGGACCGGCCACGGGTTGAAGTCGATCACGCCGAGGTTGACCGCCCACACGACGTGCGCCGCGTCGTTGGCGACCAGCTCGCGCGCCGAGCGGCCTGAGGGGAACGTGACGGTCGCCGTCTCCAGCCACGGCGGGGCGGTCTCCGGCACGCGCTTCTGGAAGAACGGCTCGCCGTCCGCGCCGTCGACGTAGCGCTTGAGCACGGTCGGGCGCTCGCGCAGGTGGAGCAGCGTCGGCTCGGCGACCGCGACGTAATAGTCGACGAGATCCTTCTTCGTGTAACCGGCGGCCGGGAAGAAGACCTTTGCCGGGTTGGAGAGTCTGACCTCCTGCCCGGCGACCTCGATCGTCGTGTACTCGCGGGCCATCGCCAGAGAGTGACAGGATGCGGGAGGTGAGCGCATCGACCGTCCGCGCGCCGCTCCTCGTCGCACCGGCCGCCTTCGTCGGCACGCTGCGCGCGCCGGAGGTCGCGGCGGCGCTCGCGCGCGGCTTGGAGGCGGGCGGCTGGCCGGTCGATCCGTGCCCAGTCGCCGATGGCGGCGCGGGCACGCTCGAAGCGCTGCTGCCGGCGCTCGGCGGCGAGACCGCGACCGTGTCGGTGAGCGGGCGCGACGTCGGGATCGGGCTGGTCGAGGGCGGTCGGACGGCGGTCGTGGAGCTGCGGGCGGCAACCGACCGTCCGGGCGGCGACGCGGTCGCGACCGGCGACGCTGCGGCGCTGGACCAGGCCGGCGGTTCGAGCGCCGCGATCGGGGAGCTGCTGCTCGCCGCTGACGCAACCGGAGCCGACCTGATCCTCGCGGGCGCCGGCGACCTCGTCGCACCGGACGGCGGCGCCGGCGCGGTGGAGACGATCGGCGCCGGTGGCGGGCTGCGCGCGCGGCTCGTCGTGCTGTGCGACGTGCGCACGTCGGTCGAGCGCGTCGCGGAGGCGCTGGCGGGCGCAGGAGAGCTGGAGCGCGAGCGGGCGAAGGCACTTGGGGCACGGCTCGACGCGCTCGCGCGGCGACTCCCGCGCGATCCGCGCGGCGTCGCTCACAGCGGCGCGGGCGGCGGCCTCGCCGGCGCGCTGTGGGCGACCTGCGACGCTCGGCTGGAGGGCGGCGCGCCGTTCGTGCTCGAACAGCTCGACTTCGACGCGCGCATGCGCGGTGCCCGCGCGGTCATCGTCGGCGAGGGCCGGCTCGATCTCGGCACACTCGCCGGCAAGGCGCCGGGCGAGATCGCGACACGCGCCCGGCAGAGCGGCGTGCCGTGCTTCGCCGCCGTCGGCGCCCGCACGCTCGACGCGTTCGGCGCGCGCATCCTCGACCTCCAGGCGGTGCTGGAGGCGGGCGACGCGGGCGCGCTGGAGACGGCCGGGCGGCGGCTCGCGACGTTGGTGTAGCGTCGCCGCGGCGATGCCCCCGCTCCCCCGCCCCCAGCTCCCGCTTCCCCCGCAATTGCGGCGCGCGGTCGTGATCGGCGCGGGCTCGTTCGGGACCGCGGTCGCCGTGCTGCTCGCGCGCGGCGGGATGCGCACGACGCTGCAGACGCGCACGCGCGAGCAGACCGACGCGCTGGTGGAGGCGCGGGAGAACCGCCCGTACCTGCCGGGCGTCGAGCTGCCGCGCGAGCTGCGGATCGAGGCGGCCGCGCAGGGCCTCGCGCGCGCGGAGCTCGTCTTTCTCGCGGTCCCCTCGCTCGGCCTCGGCGACGTGATCGCCGGGCTGGAGCAAGCGGGATTGTCGCGCCGGGCGGGCGTCGTCTCGCTCGCGAAGGGACTCGTCCCGCCGGACGGCACGCCGCCGACCGCGCTGCTGAGCGCGCGCTTCGGCGCGGAGCGGGTCGCGTGCATCGGCGGACCGGCGCACGCACAGGAGATGGTGCGCGACGGCGCCGGGCTCGTGGCGGCGTCGAGCGAGGAGGCGCTCGCGCAGCAGCTCGCGGCGATGTTCATCCGCGCGGGCGTCGTGTGCGAGCAGTCGAACGACCCGATCGGCGTCGAGCTGGCGGGTGCGGCGAAGAACGCGGCCGCGCTCGCGGCCGGCGCGACCGAGGCGCAGGGGCTGAACGCGGCCGGCGCGGCGGCCGGGCACATCTTCGCGGAGGTCTGGCGCTACGCCGAGCGGCTCGGCGCGCGACCGGAGTCGATGATCGGACTGGCCGGGACCGGCGACCTCGTCGCGACCGCGCTCGCCCCGCAGAGCCGCAACCGCCGCGCGGGCGAGCTGCTCGCGCAGGGCGTGCCGGCGAGCGAGATCCCCGGGCGGATCGGGCAGGCGGTCGAGTCGCTCGAGTCGGTCCCGCTGCTTGCGCGCGGACTCGCGCGTGCCGGAATCCAAGCGCCCGTCAACGATGCGCTGCGGCGCCTGATCGCCGGCGAGCTGCCGCTCGACGAGTGGGTCGCGCTCGTACGCACGACGGTTCCCCCGCCGGCGCGCTGGCGTCCGCGCCGGCGTGAAGGGACGGGCGGTTGGCAGGGTGCGTGGGAACGGCTGCGCGCGTTGTTCGGCGGCGAGCCGCCTGCCGGCGAGCGCTAGCCTCGCGCCGGCGCCCCGGAGCTGCGCCACGCGGGCACGCCGAGCACGATCAGCAGCAGCTGCTTCTCGGCGCGGCGGACGATCTCGCGCTCGGCCTCCGCGTCCCCGCTCGGCGCCTCGACGATCTCCTCCGCCGTCGAGACCATCGTGTTGACGATCAGCGTCGCGAGCACGCCGAGGTCCTCGGTGCTCCAGCGGTCGAGGAACGGGAAGCGTGCGAGGTCGGTCGCCAGCTCGCTGCTGAAGAGGCGGATCTCGGCGCGGATCGCCTGGCGCAGGACGGGCATCCCGCTGGAGCGCTCGCGCGCGACGAAGCGGAAGTGCAGCCGATGCGCGTGGACGTGCCGCACGAGGATCTCGACCGAGTCGCGGATCACGTGCTCGAACGCGAGATCCTGCGAGCGGGCGTCGCGGATCATGCGGCGCAGCGTGCGGAACGAGTCGTCGATCAGGACGAGGCCCAGCTCCTCCATCGAGGCGAAGTGGCGGTAGAAGGCAGTGGGGACGACGCCCGCCTCGCGCGCCACCTCGCGCAGGCCGACGCTGCCGAAGCTCTTCGTCTCCAACAGCCGCAGCGCGGCGTCGAGCAGGGCGATGCGGGTGCGTTCCTTCTGCTCGCGGCGCGTCAACGGTGTCTTGGTGTTCACTGAGTCTCTGTGTCCCACCTCACACACTCTACCTGGACAAAAGGCACTCGGGTCCGTAACTTGTGCACAAGTGTTCACTCAAATGCCACAGCGCGTCGCCCGCCGCCTGCTCGACTCGGCGCTCGCCGACGCGCTCACGACCCCACACGGCGTCGACCGCTACGTCGAGCTGGTGCGCCCCGCCTTCTCGCTCAACGAGGTGCGCGCCGAGGTCGTCGCCGCTCGTCGCCCGACCGCGCGCAGCGTCACGCTGACGCTGCGCCCCAACGCGAACTGGGACGGCTTTCGCGCCGGCCAGTTCGTGCGCATGAGCGTCGAGATCGACGGCGTGCGCCATACGCGCTGCTACTCGCCCGCCTCCTCCGCGCACGCCGGCGACCTGCTCGAGCTGACCGCGCACGCACAGCCGGACGGCGTCGTCTCACCCTTCCTGCGCGCAAGCGCGCGGCCCGGCACCGTCGTCTCGCTCTCGCAGGCCGAGGGGGACTTCGCATTGCCCGACGAGCGCCCGGAGCAGCTGCTGCTGATCAGCGGCGGCAGCGGCATCACGCCCGTCATGTCGATGCTGCGGACGCTCTGCCACGAGGGGCACCGCGGCCCGATCGCCTTCCTGCACTACGCGCGCGACGAGCACGACGTCGCCTATGCGCGCCAGCTCGCCGAACTCGCAGCCGGACACGCGAACGTGCGGCTGCTGCGCGGGTACACGCGCTCGGTGGGCGCCGGCGAGCTGCACGGCCGCTTCGGCGGCGAGCACCTGCGCGCGGCGAGGATCGAGCCGGCGCGGGCGCTGACGTTCACGTGCGGACCGACCGCGCTCGTCGACGCGGTGCGCACGACGTGGGCGCAGGACGGGCTCGACGCGCGCCTGTACGTCGAGCAGTTCGCGCCACCCGCGCCCGCGGGCATGGACACCGCGGACGGCAACGTCGCCGGCACGCTGCGCTTCGCGCGCAGCGGCGTCGAGGCGGCCGGCACGGCCGCGCTGCTGCTCGACCAGGCGGAGGCCGCCGGGCTCACGCCGAGGTCCGGCTGCCGGATGGGCATCTGCCACACCTGCACCTGCCGCAAGCTCGACGGCGCCGTGCGCGACGTGCGCACCGGCGAGGTATCGACCGCGCCGGACGAGCTGATCCAGATCTGCGTAAACGCGCCCGTCGGCGACGTGACGCTCGACATCTGACCTTCACCTCAGGAGCCAACGCCATGACCGCAACGACACCGCCGCAGCTGACCCCGGAGCAGCTCGACGCGTTCGGGCGCGAGCTCGACGCGATCCGCGAGCGCGTGGTCGCCGACCTCGGCGAGCGCGACGCCGACTACATCCGCCGCATCATCAAGACGCAGCGCGGACTGGAGATCGGCGGCCGCCTGCTGCTGGAGCTCGGCTTCCTGCCGCCCGCGTGGCTCGCCGGCACCGCCGCTCTGTCGGTCGCCAAGATCCTCGACAACATGGAGATCGGCCACAACGTGATGCACGGCCAGTACGACTGGATGAACGACCCGGCCGTCAACGGCCAGGCGTTCGAGTGGGACACCGCCTGCCCCGCCGAGCAGTGGCGCCACTCGCACAACTACGTGCACCACACGCACACGAACATCCTCGGCAAGGACCGCGACATCGGCTACGGCATCCTGCGGATGTCCGAGGACCAGCGCTGGCATCCCTACTACCTCGGCAACCCGGTCTACGCGGTGCTGCTGGCGCTGCTGTTCCAGTGGGGCGTGGCGCTGCACGACCTGGAGGTCGAGCGGCTGCACAGCGGCAAGGAGTCCTGGGGCGACAAGCGCGAGATGCTCCAGGCGATCTGGCGCAAGGGCCGCCGCCAGGCGCTGAAGGACTACGTGCTCTTCCCGCTGCTCGCCGGACCGGGCGCGCCGTTCACGTTCGCCGGCAACCTGACGGCGAACGCGGTGCGCAACGTGTGGGCGTTCACGATCATCTTCTGCGGCCACTTCCCGGAGGGCACGCACGAGTTTACCGAGGAGGAGACGGAGGGCGAGACGCGCGGGCAGTGGTACTTCCGCCAGCTGCTCGGCTCGGCCAACCTCACCGGCGGGCCGCTCTTCCACATCATGAGCGGCAACCTCAGCCACCAGATCGAGCACCACCTGTTCCCCGACCTGCCCGGGCACCGCTACGCGGAGCTGGCCGTCGAGGTGCGCGAGATCTGCGCGCGCTACGGGCTGCCGTACAACAGCGGGCCGCTGCGCAGGCAGTTCGGCAGCGTCGTGAAGAAGATCGTCAAGCTGTCGCTGCCGGGCCGCGGCGGCGGCGAGCGCGCGCCGGAGCCGACCGCCGTCGCCTCGGAGCCGGCGCCCGCCGCGCCGCCCGCACGCGAGCTGGTCGCGGCCTGACGCCGGCGCGGGTCAGGTGCGCTCGGCGAGCGTCGTGACGACCGCCTCGTAGACGCCGGCGCCGTAGCTCGCGTCCGCGATGCGGACGTTCGCGCGACCGGCGATCGCGTCGCGCAGCGTCGGATCGCGTTCGAGCGCATTGGCGACGAACCAGAACGCCCCGACCGCGGCCGCCGCTCCGAGGTCCTCGCGCGAGTCGCCGACGGCGATGCACTCGGGCGGCGCGTAGCCGCGGATCTGCATGTGGCGGGCGACCGCGCCGGCCTTCGAGGCGGCTCGCGGGATCAGGTGATAGGCGCGCACGAGCGGCAGCTCGGCGAGGTCGGCGGAGCGGGAGCGCACGACGCCGTTGTCGACCAGCCGCAGGCCGCCGTGACCATGCGCCTCCAGCAGGGTGTCCGCCTCGTCGGCGTCGACCAGCCCGCGGAACAGGTGCGAGACGTCGCGGTTCGTGTGCCACGGAGCGTGGTACTCGAGTCGTCTCGCGTAGTGCTCCAGCAGCAGTGCCGGCGCGCCCGACGCCTCGATCTGGTCGTGGATCGTGACGCCCGCGTCCGTCGGCTCCAGCCCGCCGGTGAGCCATTCAAGGTCGCCGTCGACGACGAGTCCGGATCCGGCCTCGAAGATGTATGCGCTCTGGCCGATCAGGCGCGCGTCCTCCATCGTCTGCGCCTGCCGGCGGCCGGAGAAGATCACGACCTCGACGTCTGCGCGGTGGCACGCCTGCAGCGCACGCACGGCATCGAGGCTGAAGCCGCCCTCCGCGTCGCGCAGCAGCGAGGCGCCCGGGCCGAGCAGCGTTCCGTCGAGGTCGACGTAGAGGCAGCGCATGTGGCGCCGAAGTGTGGCAGGAGGGCGGTCTGGTCACGGCGAAGCCCACGAGCGTCCGCCATCGTTCATTGGGAGGTTGTGATGGAGAAGGGATTCTTTGGCTCGTTGTTCGACCTGTCGTTCACATCGTTCGTGACGACCAAGCTCGTCAAGGTCCTCTACGTCCTGAGCCTCGTCATCCTCGGCATCGCCTACGCCGTGATCGCGATCGCGTTCTTCAGCTCCGGCGGCGATTCCGTCACCGTGGGCGCGGATGGAAACCTGCAATCGCACAGCGGTGGCCACACCGACCTGGGGCTGCTGTGGCTGTTCGTGTTCGGACCGCTGTTCCTGTTCTTCTACACGCTGCTCTACCGCGTCTTCTTCGAGCTGGTCATCGTGCTCTTCCGCATCTTCGAGAACACACGCGACCAGCTCACGGTGACGCGCGCCGCGTGGCCGGAGGCCGCTCCGCCTGCGCCGCCGAGCCTGAGCATGGATCCGCCCCAGGCGCCTGTCTGACCGCTTGCGGGCGACGGCCGCGTACGATCGGTGGGTGGCCGTCGCCCCCCAAGCCGAGCCGTGGACGGAGCTGCTCGAGCGCGGGCGGGCGGACGAACGGCTCGTGCACGAGTCGACGATTGCTCCGCGCGCCGGCCGTGCGGTCCCGATCCCCGGCGAGCTGCACCATGAGCTGCGCGCCGCGCTGGAGCGCGTCGGGATCGCGGCGCTGCACACGCACCAGCACGACGCGCTGCTCGCGGCGATGGACGGGCCGCTGATCGTCACGACCGGCACCGCCTCGGGCAAGTCGCTCTGCTTCAACCTGCCGACGCTGCAGCAGCTGCTGGTCGACCCGCGCGCACGCGCTTTGTATCTGTATCCGACGAAGGCGCTCGCGCAGGACCAGGCGCGCGCGCTGGCAGCGCTCAAGCTGCCGCGGATCCGGCCGGCGATCTACGACGGCGACACGCCGCAGGCCGAGCGCCGGGCGATCCGCGCGAGAGCGAACGTGGTCCTCACGAACCCCGACATGCTGCACGTGGGGATCCTGCCCAACCACCGCGCGTGGGGCGACTTCCTCGCGAACCTCGCGGTCGTGGTGGTGGACGAGGCGCACGTCTACCGCGGCGTGTTCGGCTCCAACGTCGGCAACGTGCTGCGGCGGCTGCGGCGGATCGCCGCCGCGTACGGCACCGAGCCGCGCTTCCTGCTGGCGAGCGCGACGGTCGCCAACCCGGTCGAGCTGGCCGAGCGCCTGACCGGCCTGGACGACATCGCGCTGATCGACCGCGACGGCGCACCCGCCGCCGAGCGGCGCGTCGCGATGTGGAACCCGCCGATGCTGGACGAGGCGCTCGGCGTGCGGGCGAGCGCTCTGAGCGAGGCAGCCGACCTGTTCGCCGACCTCGTGCACGCGGGCGCGCGCACGATCTGCTTCATCAAGTCGCGCAAGGCGGTCGAGCTGATCCTGCGCCACGCGACCGCGCGGCTGGAGAGCGGCGACCGCCCCGACCTCGCCGAGCGGATCGCGCCCTACCGCGCCGGCTACACCTCGCAGCAGCGGCGCGAGCTGGAGGAGCGACTCACGCGCGGGGACCTGCTTGGCGTCGTGGCGACCGACGCGCTGGAGCTGGGTATCGACATCGGCGAGCTGGACGCGGCGATCTGCGTGACGTTCCCGGGGACGGTCGCGTCGCTCCGCCAGATGTGGGGCCGGGCGGGCCGGCGCTCACGCGGGCTGGCGGTCTACGTCGCCGGCGAGGACGCGCTCGACCAGTTCTTCTGCCGACA